>Ga0209172_10002632_pt1 | contig 30747 bp, 26 predicted proteins | sample LarsenN4metaG_FD_184113 | JGI IMG/M metagenome (GOLD analysis project Ga0209172, IMG submission 184113) | Hot spring sediment bacterial and archeal communities from British Columbia, Canada, to study Microbial Dark Matter (Phase II) - Larsen... ... | reverse complement strand
CTCAATTTGGCGCCTTGGTCTCGCTCCCCCCGGCGAGGTCCACCGTCTCCCGGCGCCCGCTCTCCGCGCGCGCGGCGAGCCACTTGCCGGCCACGACCACGAACGCGACGCCGGCCGCGGGCGCGAGCCAGTGCAGGTACTGGGCATGGGCCTCGACCCAGCCGCTCAGCGCCGGGTCGGTCGCCGCCATCTCGCCCGCCACCCAGCCGAGGAGCCCCGCACCGATGGTGATGATGATCGGCCAGCGCTCCATGAGCTTCATCAGCATGGTCGCGCCGGAGATCACGAGCGGGATGCTGATCGCGAGCCCCAGGACGAGCAGCGTGGTGCTGCCTTTCGCGGCGGCGGCGACCGCGATCACGTTGTCGAGGCTCATCACGAGGTCGGCGATGAGGATGGTCTTGACCGCGGCCCACAGGTTCTCGCTCGAGTCGATGTCATCGTCGTCGCCGTTCTCCGGCAGCAGCAGCTTCACCGCGATCCACAGCAGGAGCACGGCGCCGATCAACTTGAGCCACGGGAACCTGAGCAACTCCACCGCGACGACGGTGAGGATGATGCGCAACACCACCGCCGCGCCCGCGCCCCAGAACACCGCCTGCTTCTGCTGGCGCGGGGGCAGCGAGCGCGCCGCGAGCGCGATCACCACCGCGTTGTCCCCGGAGAGAATGACGTTGACCCAGATGATGGTCATCAGCCCGGTCCAGAACGCGGCCGTCTGCAACTCGTTCAGCAACTCCATGATCGGGGATTCCTCCCTACATTCGAGATTCGGTGCTCCGTTCCCGCGGAGCGGCGGGCCGGCGCGGTCCGGTCACTGCCGCCGCCCGACGGAACAAAGGGCGGGTCGGGCCGCCCTCGCTGGCGCGCCGCATTATACTAGAACAGCCCCACGACCCTGCCCTCGTCCGTGAGGTCGATTTTCTCCGCCGAAGGCACTTTCGGCAGCCCCGGCATGGTCATGATGTCGCCGCAGATCATGACGATGAATTCCGCGCCCGCGGCGAGCCGCACCTCGCGCACGTTCACGGAAAACCCGTTCGGCGCCCCGCGCAAGCCGGCGTCGGCCGAGAACGAGTACTGGGTCTTCGCCACGCACACCGGATAGTGCCCGTAGCCGTCCTCCTGCAGCTTCCTGATCTGCGCCCGCACCTTCGAGTCGGCCGTGACGTCCGCAGCCCCGTAGATCCTGGTGGCGATGGTCCGGATCTTCTCCCACAGCGGCATCTCGCCGGGGTAGACGAACTTGAAGTCGGTCGGCACGTTCTCGATGAGATTGACCACGGTGCGCGCGAGTTCCTCCGCCCCCTTGCCGCCGTGCGCCCAGTGCGTCGCCAGGATCACCGGCGCCTCGTGATGCGCCATCTTCTTCTTCAGCAGCTCGATCTCGGCGGGCGTGTCGAAGTCGAAGCGGTTGATCGAGACCACGCACGGCAGGCCATAGTGGTTGCGCACGTTGTTGACGTGGCGCTCGAGGTTGGCGATGCCCTTTTCCAGCGCCACGAGGTTTTCCTTGTTGACCTCCTTCAAGTCCACGCCGCCGTGGTACTTGAGCGCGCGCACGGTGGCGACGATCACCACGGCGTCGGGCCGCAGCCCGGCCTTGCGGCACTTGATGTCGATGAACTTCTCCGCGCCGAGGTCGGCGCCGAAGCCCGCCTCCGTCACGCAATAGTCGGCGAGCTTGAGCGCGGTCCTGGTCGCGACCACCGAGTTGCACCCGTGCGCGATGTTCGCGAACGGGCCGCCGTGGATGAACGCCGGGCTGTTCTCCAGCGTCTGCACGAGATTGGGCTTGAGCGCATCCTTGAGCAACACCGTCATCGCGCCGTCGACCTTGAGGTCGCGCGCCCGCACCGGTTTCTGGTCACGCGTGTAGCCCACGACGATGTTGCCCAGACGGTTCCTGAGGTCCTTGAGGGAGGTCGCGAGGCAGAAGATCGCCATCACTTCCGAGGCGACCACGATGTCGAACCCGTCCTGGCGCGGGAAGCCGTTGGCGACGCCCCCCAGCCCGACGGTGATCTCGCGCAGGGCCCGGTCGTTCATGTCCATCACCCGGCGCCACTGGATGCGGCGGACATCCAGCCCGAGCTGGTTGCCGTGGTGAATGTGGTTGTCGATCGCCGCCGCGAGGAGATTGTTGGCGAGCCCGATCGCGTTGAAGTCGCCCGTGAAGTGGAGATTGATGTCCTCCATCGGGACGACCTGGGCATAGCCCCCGCCCGCCGCACCGCCTTTCATCCCGAACACCGGCCCGAGGCTGGGCTCGCGCAGGCAGAGGATCGCTTGCTTGCCGATGCGGTTGAGCGCGTCCCCCAGGCCGACGGTGGTGGTCGTCTTGCCCTCTCCCGCCGGCGTCGGCGTGATCGCGGTCACCAGGATCAGCTTGCCGTCCTTGCGGTTGTTCAAGCTGTCGATGTAGTCGAGCGACACCTTGGCCTTGTAGTGGCCGTAGGGCTCGAGGTGCTCCTCCGGTATGCCGAGCTTCCCGGCCACCTCGGTGATGCGCAGCATCTTCGCCCGCTGGGCGATTTCGATGTCCGACAATGGCATGTCGTTCTTCCTCTCCCTATGCAAAAACCACCCCGACGCTGTCCCTCCCAAGGGGCAGGGTCGGAAGCGTGTTAGCGGTTGCCGCGGCTGGTGGCGTTCAGGCGTTCTCCAGCTCGGCGAGGGCCTGGCCGCCGCCGAAGCTCGTGCGCGGCGTGAGTTCCCCTCCGCGCGCGACCTTCACCGCGCAGTACTTGAATTCCGGTATCTTGCCGAACGGATCGAGCGCCGGGTTGGTGAGGAGATTCGCCGCCGCCTCGTAGAAGCAGAACGGGACGAACACCGCGCCGCGCGGTGTCCCGTCGTCGGCCCGCGCGTAGAGCGAGATGATGCCGCGCCGCGATTCCACCGTGATGACCTCGCCCGGCTTCGCGCCGATCCCCTCGAGATCGAGCGGGTGCAGGGAGGCGGTCGGCTCGGGCTCGATCGCGTCGAGCACGCTGGCACGGCGCGTGATCGCCCCGGTGTGCCAGTGTTCGAGCTGCCGCCCGGTGATGAGCACGAACGGGAATTCCTCGTCCGGGCGCTCCGCCGCGGGAATGATGCCGGCGGGCACGAATCGGGCCCGCCCCGTGGGCGTCGGAAACCGGTCCACGAACACGACGGGCTGCCCCGGGTCGCCTTCCTTCTCACAGGGATAGGTGACGCAGCTCTCCCGCTCCAGGCGCTCCCAGGTGATGCCCGCGATCGAGGGCATCGCCTTGCGCATCTCGTCGAACACGTCCGCCGGCCCGCCGTAGTTCCAATCGAGCCCCAGGCGGCGCGCGATCGCCTGAATAATCCACAGGTCGGGCTTCGCCTCGCCCGGGGCTTCCAGCGCCTGGCGGCCGAGCTGCACCATGCGGTCGGTGTTGGTGACGGTTCCGGCTTTTTCCGGCCAGGCGGTCGCGGGCAGGATGACGTCCGCGAGATAACCTGTTTCGGTGAGAAAGATCTCCTGCACCACCAGCCACTCGAGCTTGGCAAGCGCCGCACGCGCGTGGTGCACGTCGGGGTCCGACATCGCAGGATTCTCGCCCATGATGTACATGCCGCGAATCCTGCCTTCGTGCACGGCATCCATGATTTCCACCACCGTGAGGCCTGGCTTGGGATCGAGCGTGGCGCCCCACAGCTTCTCGAAGCGCGCGCGCGCCTCCGCGTTGTCCACCCGCTGATAGTCCGGGAATACCATCGGGATGAGCCCGGAATCGGAGGCGCCCTGAACGTTGTTCTGGCCGCGCAGCGGATGCAGCCCGGTGCCGGGGCGCCCCACCTGGCCCGTCATGAGGCAAAGTGCGATCAAGCAGCGCGCGTTGTCCGTGCCATGGACGTGCTGCGAGATGCCCATGCCCCACAGAATCATCGAGGCCTTCGATGTTGCGTAAAGGCGCGCCACCTCCTTGATGGTCTCGGCGGGGATGCCGCAGACCGGCGCCATCGCCTCCGGGCTGAAGCCCGCGACGTTCTTCTTGAGTTCCTCATAGCCGAGGGTGCGGCGCCCGATGAACTCCTCGTTCACCAGCCCCTCGTGCACGATGGTATGCATCATCGCGTTCAGGAACGCGACATCGGTATCGGGCTTGAATTGCAGAAAATAGGCCGCGTGGCGCGAGAGCTCCGAGCGACGGGGATCGGCGTAAATCAGCTTCGCGCCGCGCTTCGCCGCGTTCTTGATCCAGGTCGCCGCAACCGGGTGGTTGGAGACCGGGTTCGCGCCGATCAGGAATATCACTTCCGCCCGCGCCACGTCGTTCACCTGGTTGGACACCGCGCCCGAGCCGATGCCTTCCAGCAGCGCCGCGACGCTCGATGCGTGGCACAGCCGCGTGCAGTGGTCCACGTAGTTCGAGCCGAAGCCCGTGCGCACGAGCTTCTGGAACAGGTACGCCTCCTCGTTCGTGCCCTTGGCCGAGCCGAAGCCCGCGAGCGCGTATTTTCCGCGCTGCTCGCGGATCGCCTTCAGCTTCCCGGCGGCGAGATCGAGCGCTTCCTCCCAGCTCGCCTCGCGGAAGTGCTCGAGCGGGTTCGCGGGATCCATCGTGAAATCGGCATGCTTGGGCGTGCCCGGCTTGCGGATGAGCGGCTTCGTGAGCCGCTGCTTGTGGTGAACGTAATCGAAGCCGTAGCGGCCCTTCACGCACAGCCGCCCGTGGTTCGACGGCCCGTCCGCGCCGTTCACGTAGAGGATCCTGTTGTCCTTTACCGCGTAGTCGATCTGGCAGCCGACCCCGCAGTACGGGCAAACCGAGCGCACCGTCGTGTCGGGCTCGACCGTCCCGACCCCGCGCGCCGGCATGAGCGCCCCCGTGGGGCAGGCCTGCACGCACTCGCCGCATGCGACGCAGGTCGAGTCCCCCATCGGGTCGTCGAGATCGAACACGATCTTCGAATGCTCGCCGCGAAAGGCGTAGCCGATGACGTCGTTCACCTGCTCCTCGCGGCAGGCGCGGACACAACGCGTGCACTGGATGCAGGAGTCGAGGTTGACCGCGATCGCGTAGTGCGAGAGGTCGGCGCGGGGCTGGCGGCGCGGCGCGAAACGCGGCTCGCCCACTCCGAGCTTGCGCGCCCAGAACTCGAGCTCGGAGTGCAGCGTGCGACGCTCGCGCGGCATGTCGGAGAGCAGGAGCTCCAGCACCATCTTCTGCGAGGCAAGCGAGCGGGCGCTGTCGGTGAAAACCTCCATGCCGGCCGCGGGCCTGCGGCAGCAGGAAGGCGCGAGGAAGCGCTCGCCCTTCACCTCGACCACGCACGCGCGGCAGTTGCCATCGGGGCGCAGGCCTTCCTGGTAGCAGAGGTGCGGGATCTCCACCCCGTAGCGTTTGGCGACTTCGATGAGGGTCTCGTTGGCGTGGCCGACCACCTCGCGCCCGTTCAGCGTGAACTCGACCGGCATCGCGTTCAGCTCCTCTTTCGTCATCGCCGTCATGGTTTCACCTCACGACCCAATCAACCGCCAAGATGGCATGGACGCCGCGGTAGACCCGAAAACATTTCGTTCACGAATCATTCTTCGTCTTTCCTCTGCGTCCTCCGCGTCCTCGGCGGCAAGGCTTTTACTCGATCTCTCTCGGGAAATACTTCATCACACAGCGTATCGGATTCGGCGCCGCCTGTCCCAGCCCGCAGATCGAGGCGTCCGCCATCGCGGCCGAGAGCTCTTCCAGGAGTCCCTTGTCCCAGCGCGGTGTTTTCATGAGCTGCAACGCCTTCGCGGTGCCCACCCGGCACGGCGTGCACTGCCCGCAGGATTCGTCCGCGAAGAACTTCATCAAGTTGCGCGCGGCGGCCGCGGCCTTGTCCTGCTCCGACAGGATGATGATCGCCGCCGAGCCGATGAAGGCCCCGTGCTCGTTCAACGTGTCGAAATCGAGCGGAATGTCTCCCATCGAGGCCGGGAGTATCCCGCCCGAGGCGCCGCCCGGAAGATAGGCGTAGAAGCGGTGGCCGGGGAGCATGCCGCCGCAGTACTCGTCTATCAGCTCCTTCACCGTAATGCCGGCGGGGGCAAGATGCACGCCCGGCTTTTGCACCCGGCCGGATACCGAGAACGAGCGCAGGCCCTTGCGGCCGTGGCGGCCGTGCGAGGCGAACCAGGCGGCCCCCTTCTCCAGGATGTCGCGCACCCAGTAGAGCGTCTCCATGTTGTGCTCGAGCGTGGGGTAACCGAAGAGCCCCACCTGCGCGACGTACGGGGGCCGCAGCCGCGGCATGCCGCGCTTGCCTTCGATCGACTCGATCATCGCGGACTCCTCGCCGCAGATGTAGGCGCCCGCCCCGCGCCTCAGGTGAATCGGCGGAAGGGGGCACGGGGGATCGGCCTGCAGCGCCTTCAGCTCGCGCTCGAGGATCTCGCGGCAGCCGGCGTACTCGTCGCGCACGTAGAGGTAGACTTCGGCGATGCCGGCCGTCCACGCCGCGATGAGCGCGCCCTCCAGGAAGCGGTGCGGATCGCGCTCGAGGTAGTAGCGGTCCTTGAAGGTGCCGGGCTCGCCCTCGTCGATGTTGACCGCGAGCAGGCGCGGCGCCTTTTCGTTCCTCACGATGCGCCACTTGCGGCCCGCGGGAAAGCCCGCGCCGCCGAGCCCGCGCAGGCCCGAATCCTCGAGGCTCTTCATGATGTCTTCCGCGTCGCGCTCTCCCGCGAGGCATTCCGCGGCGATCCGGTAGCCGCCGTTGCGGCGATATTCGGCGTAAGCGATGTAACTCCCGACCGGACAGCGCGTCTGGTTCCCGCGAACGAGCGGCGCGACTTTCTCCCTCGTCGCTTGCGGCACGGGGTTCTGTCCCACGACCGCGACCGGCGCCTGCTCGCAGCGCCCGACGCACGGCGCCGGAATCACCCGCGCGCCCGCGCCCAGCGCGCCCCGGAGCTCCTCGATCAGGCCGTGCGCGCCCGCCAGCTCGCAGGAGAGCGAATCGCACACCCGGACGGTGAGCCGAGGGGGCGGCGTCTCGCCTTCCTTGACGACGTCGAAATGGTGGTAGAAGGTCGCGACTTCGTAGACTTCGGTCGTGGCAAGCTTCATCTCGTGCGCGAGCGCGACGAGGTGCGCCGCCGAGAGGCAGCCGTAGCGGTCCTGGATCCGGTGCAGGTGCTCGACGAGGAGATCGCGGCGCCGCGGCGCGGCGCCGAGCAGCGCCCGCACCTCCGCCAGCGCGCGGGGATCGACCGCGCGGCCCTTGGGCCCGGCGCGCGGCCCGCCGCCGCGCTTGCCGCCAACGAAACCGCCCTCCACTGCTCCTCCTCTCACGCCCGCCGCCAGCGCCCTATCCGAAAGGATCACTTCAGCACCGACTTCAGGAGCTTTCCCATTTCCGCCGGATTGCGGGTCACCTTGATCCCGCATTCCTCCATCACCGCGAGCTTCTCCGCGGCCGTGCCCGTGCCACCCGAAATGATAGCGCCTGCGTGCCCCATCCTCTTGCCCGGCGGCGCGGTGACCCCGGCGATGAAGCCGACGACGGGCTTCTTCATGTTGGCCTTGACCCAGCGGGCGGCCTCTTCCTCGTCGGTGCCGCCGATCTCGCCCACCATGATCACGGCCTCGGTCGCGGGATCGTCGTTGAACATCCTCAGCACGTCGAGGTGTTTCAGCCCGTTCACGGGGTCCCCGCCGATGCCGACACAGGTCGACTGCCCGAGCCCGAGCTCCATCAGCTGCCCGACCGCCTCGTAGGTGAGCGTGCCCGAGCGCGACACCACCCCCACCGGCCCCTTCTTGTGGACGTGTCCCGGCATGATGCCGATCTTGATCTCGTCGGGCGTGATGACGCCCGGGCAGTTCGGCCCGATGAGCAGCGTCTTGCTTCCCTGCATCCGGTAGCGGGTGCGGATCATGTCGCGCACCGGGATGCCCTCGGTGATGCAGATGACGAGATCGAGGCCCGCGTCCACCGCCTCGTCGATCGCCGCGGCGGCGAACGGGGGCGGAACGTAGATGACGGAAACGGTGGCCCCGGTCGTCTCCCTCGCTTCCCTGACGCTCTCGAAAATCGGGATGCCTTCGAAGCTCTGGCCGCCCTTCTTCGGCGTCACGCCGGCGACGAAGCAGTTCTTCCCGTTCGCGTACTCCTTGCACATCTTGGTGTGGAACTGCCCGGTCTTGCCCGTGATGCCCTGGGTCATCACCCGGGTGTTGCTGTTGATCAGTATCGACATGGCCCGTCAATTTTTTGCTTTTGCCGCGGCGACGACCTTCTGCGCGGCATCCGCCATGTTGCCGGCGGAGATGATCGGCAGCCCCGACTCCGCGAGGATTTGCTTGCCGAGACCGACGTTGGTGCCCTCGAGCCGCACCACCAGCGGCACCTTGAGGTGAACCTCGCGCGCCGCGGCGACCACGCCCTCGGCGATCACGTCGCAACGCATGATGCCGCCGAAGATGTTGACGAGGATCGCCTTCAAGCCCGGGTTGCGCAGCATGATCTTGAACGCCTCCGTCACTTTCTCGGTGGAGGCGCCGCCGCCCACGTCGAGGAAATTGGCGGGGCTGCCGCCGTAGAGCTTGATGATGTCCATGGTGGCCATCGCGAGCCCGGCGCCGTTCACGAGGCAGCCGATGTCGCCCTCGAGCTGGATGTAGGAGAGGTCGAACCGGGAGGCCTCGATCTCGGCCGGGTCCTCCTCATCGAGGTCGCGCAGCGCCATGATCTCCGGGTGGCGGAAGAGGGCGTTGTCGTCGAAGTTCATCTTTGCGTCGAGCGCGAGCACGCGCGCGTCCCCCGTCACGATCAGGGGATTGATCTCGGCAAGCGAGGCATCCGTCTCGTCGAACGCCCGGTAGAGCCCCTTCAGAAACCCCCGCGCCTGCGCGACGCCCTCGCCGGGCACGCCGATCCTCCGCGCGAGCTCTTCCGCCTCCCTGTCCGCGAGCCCGGCCACGGGGTCGATCGTCACCCGGTGTATCTTCTGCGGCCATTTCGCGGCGACCTCCTCGATGTCCATGCCGCCCTCGCTCGAGGCCATCAGCACGACGCGTTGCGAGCCACGGTCGACCACCATGCCGACGTAAAGCTCGTTCCTGATGTCCGCGGCTTCCTCGATCAGCAGCCGCCGCACTTTCTGCCCCTCGGGCCCGGTCTGGTGCGTCTTCAACTGCATGCCGAGGATCCCGCCCGCATGACGCCTCACCTCCTCGATCGTCCTCGCCAGCTTGACCCCGCCGCCCTTGCCGCGCCCGCCGGCATGGATCTGGGCCTTCACCACCCAAGCGGCTCCCCCGAGCTGTTTCGCCGCCTCCACCGCCTCGTCCACGCTGAAGCAGGGAACGCCGCGCGGGGTCGCCACACCGTACTTGCGCAGGATCTCCTTCGCCTGGTATTCGTGGATTTTCATGGCACTGCGAGTTTGTCCGACCTGTCGGCGCAATGACACCGGCCGCGAAAGACTGGAAATCTATTACAGTCGTGCGCATGGCGGCCTTGACCGCAGTCAATTCCGGCGCAGGAGTTTGTCGGGCCTCGCTTCGACAAACTCCCTTCGCGAGACCGCCTGCATTAAGACGGGGCAAGGAACGCTTGAGCAATTCGCCGGGCCCCGGCCGGACGGCTCCCCCGCCGCACGCAGCGACAGGGCAACGAGTATAACAAAGCGCTCTCGCGCCCCCGGCGCCGCAGGAGGCGGCCCCACGCGCCACGGAAGAAGCGTCAGTTTGGCGGGAGACGTGTCTCAGCAGCCACCGCGGGCCACCAGGCGGGCGCTGCTACCGGGCTTCACGCCGAGGTGACGCGAGCTACGCCATGCAGCGGCAATACGGCACCGCATCAAAGCGGCAGCAGAAAACCACGCCGGATTGCGTGCGAGCACTCACTTCCAGTAGCGTGCCAAAAACTGCAGCACCACAGGCTCGAGCGACGGTTATCTGGTAAAAAAACGACAGGAACTCAGCCGCTTGTTTCCGGTCCGGCGCCCGGTCCGTGTCAGCGCACCACGAGCACCGGGATGCGCGCGTGCGTGAGGACTTTCCGGGTTTCGCTGCCGAGCAGCACGGCGGCGAGTCCCTTGCGGCCGTGAGACGTCATCACGATGAGATCGCATTCCCGCGCGTCGGCGCTCTTCAGGATGGCGTCGTAGGGATGGTCGCTCGTTTCGCAGACCGTGTCGCAGGGCACGCCCGCTTCTTCGGCGACCTGGCGGACGAACGCGAGATATTTCTCCGCCCGCGCCTTCGCTTCCTCTTCGATCCGTTCCTCGGTCACGGGATCGAACGCGCCTTCGTAGGCGATCAGCAGGTGGTAGTCGGGGATGACATGAATGCCCGTGATTCTTGCGCGATGGATCCTGGCAAGCTCCACGGCCGTTCGCACCGCGCGCTGGGACAGCTCGGAACCGTCGGTCGGTATCAGGATGCTCTTGAACATCGCGCCCTCCTCCGCACGTCGCCATTTCCCCACGAGCTTGCCGGAGCTGCGTTGCCGAACTCCTCTAACAGCCTGTCGAATCGAATCCGGCAAGCCAAGCTGTGCTTGCTCGTTCCATTATCCGGACCCGAGTCAAGCTTGTCGTTCCGCCACCGCGCTGTCAAGTGTCTGTTTCGTTCTTGCACCCGCGTCGCATTGCGCTTCCTTCGCGCGAGGGCCAGGGCGTTCCGCGCCGGCTCCCATCCCTTTATCCGCCTCGGCGCGCGTCAGGTCATGGCAAGAGAAGCCCTCCGCTATAATCGGGCTCCGCGCAAGAGAATCGGCGGCCACCATGCGGCGCACACTGATCCTGACCGGCGATGTCAACCTGATGAACGTGACCGATCCCGCCGTGCCGTTTGCGCGGGTTCTGGACACCCTGCGCACCGCCGACGCGCTGTTCGGCAACCTCGAGTGCTGCCTCTACGATGCGGCCCCCGAACGCTCGCTCGCGGACGAGGGTTTCTACGCGCCGCGGGCGATGGGACATGCCCTCACGCTCGCCGGTTACCGCGCGCTCGGCATGGCCAACAACGTCACCTATGGAGCGGGGGCGATCTCCTCCTCGGTCGCGGAGCTCGATCGCCTCGGCATCGCGCATACGGGCGCCGGGGCAAACAGCCAGCAGGCGCGGGAGCCCGCGCTGATCGAGTGCAACGGCCTGCGGGTCGGCTTCCTGCAGCGCACGTCCGTCTACTGGCCGACGAACCACGAGGCGGGCGAGCGCTCGCCCGGCGTTGCGGCGTTGCGCGGGCATACGGCCTACCAGCTGCCTCTCCACAAGACGCGCCCGGAAATTCCGCCTGCGAACCGCCCGGGCGTCCCGCCCGAGATCCTGACCTGGGCGGACCCGGCCTACCTCGCGCAGTATTGCGACGAGCTCGCGGCGCTCAGGCGCAGGGCCGACATCGTGGTCGCCTCGCACCACTGGGGCCTGCACGAGGAAGTCCTGCAGTACATGACCGAGATCGCGCACGCGGCCATCGATGCCGGCGCCGACATCGTCGCGGGTCACGGCCCGCATTTCTCGCTGCCGGTCGAGCTCTACCGGGGCAAACCGGTGTTCTACGGCCTTGGCAACTTCTCCTTCCACACCGGCCACGGCGGGCGCAAGCACGGCGACTGGGTCGGCATGATGGCGCGCGTCACGTTCGAAGAGCGCGAAATTGCGCGCGTCGCGTTCCGGTTCGTGCGCCACAACGAGCGCAACGAAACGCTGCTGCCCCCGATGGGCGAGGAGCAGGAAATGCTTGCCAGGTTGACCGAGCGCAGCGCGCGCTTCGGCACGCGCCTCGCGCTCGAGGGTGACGAGGCCGTCGTGCGCAGCTCTCACTCGTAGAAGCTGACGTCGTCAGCGGTTTCGTTCAGGTTCTCGACAGCGGCATCAGGAATTCGCGGGGCGCGAGCCCGGCGACTTCCGCGGCCGCGCGCCGCCGCGGAACGGCAGCAGCCTCTCGATTAGCGCCGCCCCCTCGCTCCGCAGGAACTCCTTGAACGCGAGCGCGACCGGCGGCAGGCGCTTCGCGCGGCGGTGCACGACGTGCCAGTGGCGCACGACCGGAAACCCGTCGACGTCAAGAACGGCGAGCGCTCCGGTCCGCACCTCGAGGCCGATGGTGTGCGTGGAAAGGAAGCTGATGCCCATGTGCGCCATGACCGCCTGCTTGATCGTCTCGAAGCTCGTGATCTCCATCGCGATGCGCGCCCTGAAGCGGCGCTCGGCGAAGGCCTCGTCCATCGAGATGCGGGTGTCGGAGCCGCGCTCCCGCACGATGAATTTTTCCCGCGCGAGCGCTTTCAGCGGAATGCGCCGCGCCGCGGCGAGCGGGTGGTCCGGCGCGGCGACGATCACCTGCGGCTGCGGCGCGAACGGCTCGGCCACGGCGTCGGCGGCCTCGGGCGGCCTCAGCAGCACGGCGAGATCGGTCGCGTTCTCGGCGAGCTGCCGCAGCAGCTCTTCGCGGTTGTGGACGCTCAACCCGACGGTGATCTCCTCGTGCCGCCGGCAGAATTCGGCGAGCAGGCGCGGAAAGAAGTAGTCCCCGGCGCTGATCACCGCGACGTTCAGGCGGCCGCCGCGCACCCCCTTCAACGCCGCCAGGGCCTCCTCCGCTTCCCTGAACTGATTGATGACGGCGCGCGCGTGCACGAGCATCTCGTGGCCGGCGGCCGTGAGGTAGGTCTTCTTTCCCAGCTGCTCGAACAGGGCGAGACCGGCGTGATGCTCGAGCTGCCTCACCTGGATCGAGACCGCGGGCTGCGTGAGATGCAGCTCCTCGGCCGCGCGCGAGAATGAAAGATGGCGCGCGACGGCCTCGAACACCTTGAGCTGGCGCAGCGTCGCGTTTCTCACGTCAGGCTGAGATCATAAAGGAAAGCATATCGCAATGATAACAAACTTTTACTATCCTTTATGCGCGAAGGCGGCCAGGATAGGGCCTCGAATGCCCGGCCGCAGGACCCGGGCGCAAGGAGGCTGGAAATGAACACATGGGCATCGAGCGCCGTGACGCCCGACACCGAGGACCGCGAGCGCCGCGCCTACAACCGCGCGTTCTGGCAGCTCGGCTTCCGCTGGCAGTGGGACCCCGCCACTTACCGCGAGCTCGCCAGGATTCCGCAGGAAAACGAGCGCATCCGCGCCTACCTCGAGCGGCACCAGCCGCACCTGCTCAAGGCCTACGACATCGATTTCCTGTGCGAGATGATCCGCCGGCGCAAGGACGCCCCGGCTGGCGAAATCCACGCCTTTAGCGTCAACAGCGGCACGTTGATCTAGAACTTCGGCGGGCCCTGTCCGGGAAATTCCTCGCCCCGCCGCGCTATCGGGCTCACGGTCCTTCGTCGCGCGGGTAGCGCAGGCTTCGCGCGGCATAGGGCTTGCCGGCGTGCTTCGGCAACGCCTCCTCGTTGATATCCACGCCCAGGCCCGGCGCGGTCGGCAGCTCGATGTAGCCGTTCTTCGGCTTCAGCTGGTTGGGCGAGATCCTGTCGCCGAATTCCACGAGCGGCAGGAAGTACTCGGTGATGATGAAGTTGGGCATCGTGGCCGAAGCGTGTACCGTCGCCGCCAGCGCGAGCACCGTCGAGTTGTAGTTGTGCGGTGACACCGCGACGAGGAACGGCTCGGCCATTGCCGCGACCTCCTTCAGCTCCAGTATGCCGCCGACGCACGCGACATCGGGATTCAGGATGTCGGCGCAGCGCTTCTCGAGCAGCGGCCTGAATCCGGTCTTGGTGTAGGTCGCCTCGCCGATCACGATCGGCAGGCCGGTCGCGCGCCGGATCGCCGCCAGCTCGTCCGGGTATTCCGCGGCGCAGGACTCCTCCATCCAGTAGAGCCCGAACTCGGCGAGCCGCTGGTCGAGCCGGATCGCATGCATGGGCGCGAGCCTCCTGTGCTGGTCGATCAGGATGTCGACGTCGGGGCCGACCGCAACGCGCACCGCCTTCACCACGCGCACCGCGCGTTCTTCGTGCTCCCTGGGAATGTAGGTGCGCCAGGGCGCGGGCAGCGGATCGAACTTGAGCGCCGTCCAGCCCTGCGCGACCACTCGCTCCGCCGCCCGCGCGTAGTCCGCGGGCTCCTTCAGCCCGTAGCTCCAGCCGTTCGCGTAGACGCGGATCCGCTCCCGGCAGCGGCCGCCGAGGAGATTGTAGACCGGCTGCCCGCAGCTCTTCCCGGCGATGTCCCACATCGCCTGCTCGATGCCGCTCACCGCGCAGAAGAGCTCGACCGAGCCGCGGCGCGCCGCGTAATCGTCGAACGCGATCTGCGTGAAATGCTTGATGTCGAAGGGGCTGCGCCCGACCGCATAGCGCGCGAGCCCCTCGATCTGCGCGACGACCGCGGGATCGCGGTCGTACTGCGAGTAGGCTTCGCCCCAGCCGTGGATGCCTTCGTCGGTTTCGACCTTGACGAAAATCAGGTTCTTGCGCCATCCCGGGTGCAGCGTGTAGTGCTTGACGGCCGTGATTTTCATGAGGGGTTCGTGTCCGGATCAAGAATCTTTGCCGCCGGTGAATCTAGGCCGCGCTCGATTGGAGTGTCAAGGAGATTGCCGGAGCGTCACCCGACAAACGGCTCGCCAGCCTGTCGGCCGTCCGGGTGGGGAGGCTGCCAGCGCGGTGCTATACTCACGCGGCTTTCAGGCGGCTTCCAGCCGCCGTCGTTCCCATATTCTCGACCAAGGGGGAGTCATGAGCGTAACCGTGCTGCGCGGCGCCGTGCCGCAAGCTGAAACCCGCCTGCGGGACCTCGTCGCCGCCCTGCTGCCGGAGGGTTTCGCGCGCATCGTGCAACCGATCGCCTCCACCGTCATCACGACCGACGACAGCGGCCTCGTCGCCGGCGAAGTGAGGATCGCGACGCGCAGCGGCCCGGTGCCCGCGTATCGCGCGATGCCGGAAAGAGGGGGCAAGTTTCCGCTGGTGCTGGTGGTACAGGAGATCTTCGGCGTGCACGAGCACATCAAGGACGTGTGCCGCCGTCTGGCGAAACTCGGCTACTTCGCGATCTCGGTCGAGCTCTACCACCGCCAGGGCGACGTCTCGAGGATGACCGACAACCAGGAGATCTTCGCCAAGGTGGTGAACCTTGTTCCCGACAGCCAGGTGATGTCGGATCTCGACGCGGCGGTGGTCTACGCCGAATCCACCGGGAAGGCCGATGCGGGGCGGCTCGGCATCACGGGATTCTGCTGGGGCGGGCGCATCACCTGGACCTACTGCGTGCACAACCCGGCGGTGAAAGCGGGCGTGGCGTGGTACGGGCGCCTCGTCGCGCCGCAAAAGGCGCCCCTGCAACCGGCGTACCCCGTCGAGCTCGCGCCCCATCTCAAGGTGCCCGTGCTGGGGCTCTACGGCGGGCAGGACGCGAGCATCCCCGTCGAGCACGTCGAGAGCATGCGCGCCGCCCTCAAGGCGGCCGGCAACACGACGAGCGAGATCGTGCTCTATCCCGAGGCGCCGCACGCCTTCTACGCCGACTACCGCCCGAGCTACCGCAAGGAGGCGGCCGAGGACGGCTGGGGCCGCATGCGGGAATGGCTAAGAAAGCATGGCGTCGCCTGACGGACGCCGTGCTTTCTTTAACCAGCACGGCGCGCATTCCTCGCGCGGCCAAGTGATGACGGGCAAAGCGAGGCGGGTCGCTCGTGAGCTGCGGACTCGGGGCTCGCGACTCGCGAACGGGTGAATCCCGAATCCTGAATCCTGAATCCGGTCCTCCCGGATAAAGAACAAGGCGGCACGCGCCGCCTTGTTCTTACAGGTTACTTCCTGGTTTCTTCCTTCTTCGGGGCCGACTTCTTGCCCTCGCCCTTCGTCTTCTTGGCTTTGCCCTTCGCCTTCTTCGGTTTGGGCTTGTCCTCGTCCTTGGCCTTGGCCTTCGCCTTGGCTTTCTTCGGCTTGTCCGCCGCGGGCTTGGCCGGTTGCGCCGGGGTCGCGGGAGTGGCCGGGGTTGCCTTGGCGGCCTCACCCTTCGCCGCTTGCGCCGGCGTTGCCGGTTTCGCGGGCTCCGCCGGGGCCGCCTTCGGCGCCTGCGCCGCGGCGGTAAAAGTGCTCGCCGCAAAAGCCGCGGCAATCAGGCTGGACAGCAGCTTGCTCATGTTCGCTCCTTTTCTCGAATACGGGATCGTTGTGTCCGGAATCAGGTCTCCGGTGACAGTTATAACGCGCGGGGCTTCTTGCGGTTGACCCAAGGAATTGACGCGAAACGCCGGCGTCCCGCCAATTCCTTTAGAATACGGCTCCGCCCGGGCAAGCCCCGGGCAAGTCATTCCACAACTTCCATACCAGCGTCATGGACCTTCGTCTTTCCGGTCGTACCGCACTCATCACCGGCGGCTCGCGCGGCATCGGCTTCGGCGTCGCGCAGGGGCTCGCGGCCGAGGGCTGCCATCTCCATCTCGCCGCGCGCAATGCCACTGACCTCGAGGCCGCGCGCAACAAGATCGTCGGCCAATTCCCCGTCAACGTCACCTGTCATGCGCTCGACCTCGGCGTGAGCGAGAACGCGAGGAGGCTCGGGCAGGCCTGCCGCGACGTCGACATCCTGGTGAACAACGCCGGAGCGATCCCGCAGGGCACGCTCACCGGGCTCGACGAGAAGGTGTGGCGCGACTCGTGGGACCTGAAGCTCTTCGGTTACATCAACCTCTCGCGCGAGATCTATGCGGCGATGTGCGGGCGCAAGCGCGGCGTGATCGTCAACGTCATTGGCGGCGCCGGGGAACGCCCGACCGCCGGCTACATTGCCGGCAGCATCGCGAACGCGGGCCTGATGGCGTTCTCGCGCGCCCTCGGAGCCGAGAGCCCGAACCACGGCGTGCGCGTGCTCGGTCTCAATCCCTCCGCGACCGCGACCGACCGCGGCGTGACGCGCTGGCGCAACCAGGCGAAGCAGGAGCTGGGTGACCCGGAACGCTGGCGCGAGCTCACGCGCGGTTTTCCGTTCGGCCGGCCGGCCGAGGTGAAGGAAGTCGCGGACGTGATTGTGTTTCTCTGCTCCGACCGCGCCGCGTACATGTCGGGCACGATCGTGAGCGTGGACGGCGGCGCCGCCTCGCGGAAGTGACTGCAAGATTCAGCCACAGAGAACACAGAGGACACAGAGGGAAACCGGAAATCAAGCGGGTAAATGCCGAATTCTCTGTGATCTCTGTGCCCTCTGTGGCTAAGAAGCTGTTGTCGTTTACTTGATGGGCGGCTTGCCCCAGGGCTTGTCCACGGCGCCGAGCGCCTCGTCGTAGCGCTTGCGCGCCTGCGCTTCCTTCGCTCTCGCCGCGTCCAGGGCCTTCTGCGCGGCATCGAGCTGGCGCTTCAGCTCCTCGGTGCGCTGCTGCGACGCACGATGGGCTTCCTGCGCGTTCAGTAAATCCTGTTCGGCGAGCTTCGCCTCGTATTGCGCCTGCTGGAGCTCGCGATAGGCGGCGCCCGTCCTCTGCTGAGTGCGCTGGATCGCCTGTTCGCGGCTTGTCAGATCCTGGACCGGCGCCTGCGCCAAAGCGGCCGAGGCGGCCAGCAGCGCAATCGAGCCGAAGCCGATCACCCTCATGGCACCAGAGTGTAGCGGAATGCGCGCGTTACGAGTGGGTCTGGTTGGATTCGAACCAACGACCAAGGGATTATGAGTCCCCTGCTCTGACCGGCTGAGCTACAGACCCAAGGAATTTGCCGGGCTGCGGCCCGGCAAATTCCTTAACGGAAATTCTACTAAGAAAAGGGTCGCTCTTGGTTAAAGCTGACCGGCAACAGAGCTTGCCACGCCGACGACGCCAATTGCCCAGCGACGGCGGGCTGGGTGCGATTCCGGTCAGCTTTCGTTGTCGAGGAAGCTCCGCAGCCGCTCCGAGCGCGAGGGGTGGCGCAGTTTCCGCAGCGCCTTGGCCTCGATCTGGCGGATGCGCTCGCGGGTGACGTCGAACTGCTTGCCGACCTCCTCCAGCGTGTGGTCGGTGTTCATCTCGATGCCGAAGCGCATCCTCAGCACCTTCGCCTCGCGCGGGGTGAGGGTGTCGAGCACGTCCTTGGTGACGCCGCGGAGACTCGCGTAGACCGCCGCCTCGTTGGGCGCGACGGTGGACTGGTCCTCGATGAAGTCCCCGAGGTGCGAATCGTCGTCGTCGCCGATCGGCGTCTCCATCGAGATCGGCTCCTTGGAGATCTTGAGGATCTTGCGGATCTTGTCCTCCGGCATCTCCATCTTCTCCGCGAGCAGCGCCGGATCGGGCTCCTGGCCCGTCTCCTGCAGGATCTGGCGCGAGATGCGATTCATCTTGTTGATGGTCTCGATCATGTGCACCGGGATGCGGATGGTGCGCGCCTGGTCCGCGATCGAGCGCGTGATCGCCTGCCGGATCCACCACGTGGCGTAGGTCGAGAACTTGTAGCCGCGGCGGTACTCGAACTTGTCCACCGCCTTCATGAGGCCGATGTTGCCCTCCTGGATGAGGTCGAGGAACTGCAGCCCGCGGTTGGTGTACTTCTTCGCGATCGAGATCACGAGCCGCAGGTTCGCCTCCGTCATCTCGCGCTTCGCGCGGCGCGCCTTCGCCTCCCCCGTGGACATCTGGCGGTTGATCTCCTTCAGGTCCCGGATCGGGATGCCGGCCCGCGCCTGGAGGCCGAGGAGCTTCTGCTGCTGCTCCACGATCGCCGGCTCGAAGCGCTCGAGCGCCTCGCTCCACGGGTGGCCCTGCTCGATCTCGCCCTTCACCCAGCGGATATTGCCCTCCTTGCCCGGAAACTCCTTCAGGAAGTGCGGGCGCGGCATGCCCGCCTTGTCCACGGCGAGGCCCATGATGTTGCGCTCGTAGGTGCGGACCTCGTCCACGAGCCCGCGCACCGAATCGCACAGCGCCTCGATCTGCTTCGCCGAGAAGCGGATCTTCATCAGCTCGTTGGAGATGGCGTCGCGCGCCTGGAGGTGGGCGCGGCTGCGCGGCCCGTTCTTCGCGAGCGCGCGCGTCATCCGGTTGTGGAGCGAGCGGATCGCCCCGAAGCGCTTGAGGACGTCGTTCTTCAATCTCAACATGTCGGCGCTCTGCACCGCGCCGCCTTCCTCGTCTTCTTCCTCCGCGGCCTCGAGCTCTTCCTCAATCTCCTCCTCGTCATCCGGCATTTCGCGGATCGGCGCTTCCTCGGCGTTGGGATCGACCAGGCCATCAACCACCTCATCGACGCGCAGCTCGTCCTTCTCGATTCTCTCGGCGAGCGCGAGGATCTCGGCGATGGTGGTCGGGCAGGCCGAAATCGCCTGGATCATGTGGCGCAGCCCGTCCTCGATCCGCTTGGCGATCTCGATCTCGCCCTCGCGCGTCAAGAGCTCCACCGAGCCCATCTCGCGCATGTACATGCGCACCGGGTCGGTGGTGCGGCCGAACTCGGAGTCCACGGTGGAGAGCGCGGCCTCGGCTTCCTCGACGGCCTCCTCGTCGGCGACCGGGGGCGTCACCTCCGACATCAGCAGGGTCTCGGCATCGGGCGCCTCGTCGTAGACCTGGATGCCCATGTCGTTGATCATGCTGATGATGTTCTCGATCTGCTCGGCGTCGAGCATGTCGTCGGGCAGATGGTCGTTGATCTCGGCGTAGGTGAGGTAGCTCCGCTCCTTGCCGAGCACGATCAGGTTCTTCAGGCGCGTGCGCCGCGCTTCGGCGTCGGCGGGCGAGAGCTCCTTGCGCTCGAACTCCTTCACCAGCGCCTTCTCCTTGGCGGTCAACCCGCGCGTCGAGCGCGGCTTGCCTTCGAGCCTCGCCTGCGCGCGCGCGATCCGCTCCTTGAGCAGCGCCTTCTTCAGCGTCGCCTTGTCCATCTTCTGCGGCTGCTTGCCGGGCTTCAGCGGAAGCGGCTTGGGCAGCGCTTTCTCGACCCGCCTGTCCTTGGCGGCGGGCTGGGCCTTGGCCACCGGGCGCGCCTTCACCCGTGCCTTCGCCGCCCGGGGCATGGAACGCCCTTTGAGCTGGCGCCCCTTGGCCGGCCGCCGGTGGGCGCGCGCTGCCCCGGCGTTCGCGGCCGGCCTGGTGCGGGCCGCAGACTTGGTCTTCGATTTTCTGAGTTTTGCCATCTCGTCGATCTCGCGTGAGTTCGAGCGCCAAAAAAGCTGCGAATTATACCTCGCTTCGACCCCGCTCAGACATGAAAGTTACCGCTCCAACTGGCTGTTGGATAAAGCAATTTTCGAGCCAGTCCACCACGGGCCGAGGATTGAATTTGGGGGTGCTTCGCGCGACTTCAACCTGCGCGCCGCGTCTCATATCGAGGTGCCGGACGCGTTTCCCGCCGCGCCCTTTAGTTCAGCCAGGCGCCGGGATAGTTCCTGGAAGCGCTTGCGCTCCGCGTCGCTGCGCGCGCCGGTGGCGGTGAGGAGCTGGTACTCGCTCTGCACGCGCGCGAGCTCGAGCCGCAGGAACGCGCCTGCCAGGTCGGCGTGCGCCGATTCGGGGTCCTCCGGGCCGGCGAGCGTCTCTCCGGCCACCTCCTGGTAGAGCGCCGCATAGCGGGACTCGCGGGTCGCCTCGAACACCATCGCGGGCGAGGCCGCGCCGCTTTCCTTCAGCGCGTCGACCAGCTCGGCGACGGGCGCCAGATCCGGCGAGCTCAGCAGCCCGCGTTGCTCCTCGGAAAGCTCACCGGCCAGCAAGGGGTTCGATATGAAGAGGCGCAAGAGCGCCCGCTCGAGCGGCATGGGAGAGGCGCGGGGGCGCCGCATCCCGGGCGCCGGGGCTTTGACGGGCGCGGGCGCCAGCTCGCAGAGCTGCGCGACTTCCTCGGGCGGCAGGCGGCATTTGTCCGCCAGCTCGCGCGTGAGCTGGGCGCGCAGCAGGCTGGCCTGCATTTGCTTGAGCAATGGCTTCGCTTCGTGGACGCATTTGGCGCGGCCCTCGGCCGTCGCGAGATCCACGCGGCTGGCGAGCTCGTCGAGCAGGAACCGGGAAAGGGGCGCCGCCCGATCAAGCAAGGCCTCGAACGCGCTCTTGCCATGCTTGCGCACATAGGTGTCGGGATCCTCGCCCTCGGGCAGGAACAGGAATCTCGCCTGCTTGCCGTCGGGCAGCTGCGCGAGGCTCACCTCGAGCGCGCGCCAGGCGGCGCGCCGGCCCGCTTGATCCCCGTCGAAGCAGAACACGATCTCGTCGCTCTGGCGCGTGAGCTTCTGCACGTGCAGCGGTGTCGTCGCGGTCCCCAGCGTCGCCACCGCGTAGTCCACCCCGTGCTGCGCGAGTGCCACGACATCCATGTAGCCCTCGACCACCAGCACCCGGTGGGCCTCGCGGATCGTCCGCCGCGCCTGGTAGAGCCCGTAGAGCTCGCGCCCCTTCTCGAACACCAGTGTCTCGGGCGAGTTGAGGTACTTCGGTGAGCCGCCGGCCGCGGCCTCCGCGCCTTCCCCCTCGAGCACGCGGCCCCCGAAGCCGATCACGTTGCCGCGCACGTCCACGATCGGGAACATGATGCGGTCGCGAAACACGTCATAGCGCCGGCCCTCCTCGTTCGCCTTGACGAGCCCCGCAGCGGCGAGCGCCGGCCCGTCGTAATCGGCAAACGCCGCGGCGAGGCTCTGCCAGCCCTCGGGCGCGTAGCCGATCCCGAAGCGCTTGGCGATCTCGCCCGAGAGCCCGCGGCTCTTGAGATAGGCGATCGCGCGCGGCGATTCCTTGAGCTTGCCCCGGTAGAACTGGGCGGCCTTGAGCAACACGCCGTAGAGGTCGTCGCCGCCCTCGGCCTTGCGCGCGGGCTCGCGGGAGCGGACCTCGGGCACCTTCATGCCCACGCCCTGGGCGAGCTCCTTCACCGCCTCCACGAAGCCCATGCCGCCGTACTCCATCAGGAAGCCGACCGCGGTGCCGTGCGCGCCGCAGCCGAAACAGTGGTAGAACTGCTTCGCGGGGCTCACCGTGAACGACGGGGTCTTCTCGGCGTGGAACGGGCAGCACGCGACGTAGTTGGCGCCCGCGCGCTTCAACTTGACGTGCCGGTCGACCACGTCAACGATGTCGACGCGTGCCAGCAGCTCCTGGATGAACGACTGCGGGATCATGCGCGGCAAGGATGCGCCAGGGGATGAATCACCGGTCGACGAATTCCGCGCATGATTCACGGCAGGAAGTATAGCTCCGTATCAGACAAGCCAGCACAATCGAAGCGGCGCGCCCCGGAGGAGGTGCGCGGCGCGGACTCGGACTCCGCTTCAGCGGTGGAGCGGGAAGCGCCGCAAGCGCCCGACTCCCGAAGCCTCTGATCTGGCGATAACCGTCCGGAGGGCGCGGCAGCGCGGGGGTGCGGGCAGGGGCGCAAGGCCGCGCCGGGTGCTACTTCAGCTGCCCGACAGCTTCGATTTGACCAACGCCGATACTTTGCCCATGTTGAAGCGGCGCGCCCCGGACTCGGTGCCGCAGCGCGGGGGTGCGGGCAGGGGCGCAAGGCCGCGCCGGGTGCTACTTCAGCTGCCCGACAGCTTCGATTTGACCAACGCCGATACTTTGCCCATGTCGGCGCGGCCGGCGAGCTTCCCCTTCAGCGCTCCCATCACCTTGCCCATGTCGGAGGGTGCCTTGGCGCCCGCCACCGCGATCGCCTCGGCCACTGCGGCCTCGATCTCGGCGTCCGACATCGCTTGCGGCATGTAGGCTTGCAGCACTTCCAGCTCGAAGCGCTCGCCCTGCGCGAGGTCCTGGCGGCCGCCCTTCTCGAACTGCGTGATCGCCTCGCGCCGTTGCTTGATGAGCTTGTCGATCACCGCAATCACCTCGGCCTCGCCGAGCTCCTTGCGCTCGTCCACCTCGCGCTGCTTCACCGCGGCGAGGAGCAGGCGCAGGGCGTCCCGGCGCTGCGCTGCGCTGGCGCGCATCGCGGCCTTGAGATCGTCGTTGATGCGGGCCTTTAGAGACATGTGAGCAGTGATCGGTGAGCGGAGGAAGCCTGGAAAGCAAAAAAGGGCGAAGGACCCCACCTTCACCCCTCACTGCTGACTGCTTACCGGTGTCAATACATCCGCGGCGGCAGGAGCTGGCCGCGCAGGCGCTTGTGGTGGCGCTTGATCGCGGCCGCGAGCTTCCTCTTGCGCGCCGTCGTCGGCTTCTCGTAGTACTCGCGCGCGCGAAGCTCGGTCAACAGGCCGGTTTTTTCCACGGTGCGCTTGAAACGGCGGAGCGCCGCTTCGAAGGGCTCGTTCTCCTTGACTCGTACGGTCGTCATGGCAATCGGGGTCGTTCACGGAAACGCGTATTATATCAAGCGTCAAGATACATGGCCAGAAGTCGGCAACCCATGCTGGTGCTGGGCATCGAAACCTCCTGTGACGAGACCGGGGTCGCCCTCTACGACAGCGACCGTGGGCTGCTCGGCCACATCGTCTACTCGCAGGGCGCGCTGCACGCCCCTTACGGAGGGGTCGTCCCCGAGCTCGCTTCGCGCGACCATATCCGGCGCGTGCTGCCCCTGGCGCGAAAGCTCCTCGCGCGAAGCGGCTGCGCGCTGAAGGACGTGGGCGCCGTCGCCTACACCGCGGGCCCCGGACTCGCCGGGGCGCTGCTCGTCGGCGCCGCGGTCGCCCACGGCCTCGCCTACGCGCTCGGCATCCCCGCACTGGGGGTGCACCACATGGAAGCGCACCTCCTCTCGCCCCTGCTCTCCGCGCCCGCGCCCCGCTTCCCGTTCGTGGCGCTCCTCGCGTCCGGCGGCCACACGGAGCTCGTCCGGGTCGCGGGCGTTGGCCGCTACGAGCTGCTCGGCGAAACCCTGGACGATGCCGCGGGCGAGGCCTTCGACAAGACCGCCAAGCTGCTCGGGCTCGGCTACCCGGGCGGGCCCGCGCTCGCAAAGCTCGCGGAGCAAGGACACCCGGGGAGGTTGCGCCTGCCGCGTCCGATGATCGCGAGCGGCGATCTCAACTTCAGTTTCAGCGGGCTCAAGACCGCCGTGCTGGGCATCGTCAGGGAAGGCCCGCTCGAGCCGGCCGCGCGGGCGGACCTGGCGGCGGAGATCGAGGCTGCGATCGTGGAGGTGCTCGTTGCGAAGGCGCTCGCTGCGCTCGAGGAAACCGCGCTCGATCACCTCGTCGTTGCGGGCGGCGTGGGCGCGAACCGCTCGCTTCGCGACCGCCTCACCCAGGCTGCGTCAACCCGCGGCTACGCCGTCGTCTATCCCGAGCTCGAGTTCTGCACCGACAACGGCGCCATGATCGCATTCGCGGCGGCCCTGCGGCTCGAGTCGCGAGTCACGCGTCACGAGTCACGTGGCGGAGCCTTCACGGTGCGGCCGCGCTGGGAGCTGCAGAGCCTCGCCTCGCAGCCGGCCTAAGGGCCGCTGCTGCCGCCAATCCGTGCTTCCTTGCCGGCGAGGAGATTCCGGATGTTGGCCTTGTGGCGCAAGACGAGCAGGATCGCGACGACCGCGACCCCTGCCGTAAACGGGTGCATGCCGTAGAGCAGGAAGCAGAAGACCGGCGCGAACGCCGCCGACACCAGCGCCGCGAACGAGGAGATGCGGAAGAAGAAGGCGATGATGATCCAGGTCGCGGCCGCGCCGGCGGCGAGGTAGAGATCGAGCGCGGCGAGCACGCCCAGCGCGGTCGCCACCCCCTTGCCCCCGCGGAAGCGGTGGAACAGGGGATACATGTGGCCGAGCACCACCGCGACGGCCGCAACCGCCATGGTCGTTTCGACCGCGCCGGCCGCGGCGAAGCGCTGCGCGATGAACACCGCGAGCCATCCCTTCGCCCCGTCACCCAGGAGCGTCGCCGCCGCCGCCGCCCTCCTGCCGGTGCGCAGCACGTTGGTCGCGCCGGGATTGCCCGAGCCGTAGAGGCGGGGGTCGGGAAGCCCCAACGCCCGGCTCACGATCACGGCGAACGAGATCGAGCCGAGCAGGTACGCGATCAGTGTCAGCGCGAGCAGGGTCATTCAAAGAAGTCGGGTCAAAGGTCAGGAATCAGGGACGGCGGTCAAGATACAATGAAGGACATTCTAACGAAATCAAGCGCGGCAAGCCCCTCGGGTTCGATTGGCTCGAGCTCGCCGCCCCTCCCTGATTCCTATGGACATCATCTTCATCAACGAGCTCAGGCTCGACATGCTGATCGGCGTCTACGACTGGGAGCGCAAGGTGCCGCAGACCGTGCAGTTCGACCTGGAGATCGGCATTCCCGACGCGCGTGCCGCGCAGAGCGACCGGCTCGCCGATACCATAGACTACGCGGCGATCGTCTCGCGCATCGAGGCGAGCCTGCGCGAAAACCGCTTCTCGCTGCTCGAGAAGGTCGCCGAGCACGTCGCCCAGTTGATCCTGCGCGACTTCGGCTCGCCGTGGGTGAGAGTGAGCGTCACCAAGCTCGCACCGCTCCGCAACGTGAGGCGGCTCGGCGTCACCATCGAGCGAGGCGAAAGGTCGGCATGAGCCGCCCTTGCGCCTGAACCAAGCGCGAATGATCCTTCCGTACACGTTTCGCGAGGGGGTTTTCCTCGCCTCGCACCGGCACCGCCCCGGCTGCAGTCCGCTTCTCATTCAGGCTCAATCGCGTTCTCTGCGATTCAGCCTCTGGGGTGATGCTTGGCGTGCAGCTGCTTCAGCCGCTCCCTCGCGACGTGAGTGTAGATCTGGGTGGTAGAGATGTCCGAGTGGCCGAGCAGGAGCTGCACGACGCGGAGGTCCGCGCCGTGGTTGAGGAGGTGCGTGGCGAAGGCGTGCCGGAGCGTGTGCGGCGAGATCGGCTTGCTCAGCCCCGCCCGCAGCGCGTAGCGGCGCAGCAGGTGCCAGAACATCTGGCGCGTCATCGCCGCCCCGCGCGCCGTGACGAAGAGATCGTCGGCGGCGCGGCCCGCGGCGAGCTCCGGCCGGGCCTCCTTCATGTAGCGCCGGATCCACGACAGCGCCTCTTCGCCGAGCGGCACCAGCCGCTCCTTCGAGCCCTTGCCCATCACGCGCACCACACCCATGTCCAGGCTCACCTGCGCGAGCTTGAGGGCGACCAGCTCGGAGACCCGCAGGCCGCTCGCGTAGAGCGTCTCGAGCATCGCCCTGTCGCGCAAGCCGAGCGCATGGTCCAGCCGGGGCGCGCCGAGGAGGCTCTCGACGTCCTCTTCGGTGAGGCCCCTGGGCAGCGGGCGCGGGAGCTTCGGCGCCGCTATCCGCAGCGTGGGATCGGCCTTCACCCGGCCCTGCCGCAGGCAGTAGCGGTAGAAGCGCTTGAGAGTGGAAAGAAGCCGCGCGGCACTTGATGCGCGCGCCTTCTTTCTAAACAGATGGGCAAGATAAGCTTGTATATCGGCGGCGCCGCCTTGGAGCAGGTCCCTGCCGTGCCGTTGCCCGAGCCATGTCGCGAACGCGGTCAGGTCGCGGCGGTAGCTGTCGAGCGTGTTGCGCGCGAGCCCGTCCTCCAGCCACAGCGCGTCGCAGAACTCGTCAATGACACCTAGCGCTTTTCCAGCCGCCATCGCGAATCAACCGTGCCGTCGCTTTTCGCCAGGCCACAGAGCGTGAATCGTGAATGGTGAATCGAAAGGGCGGTCCGGTCGCGCTCCATCACGTCACGCCTTCGTGCCTCAAGAGCCAGCGCTTCACTTCCAGCGGAAAGCCGTTGCGGGTGCCCATGAAGCCGCCGATGCCCCCGGCCGCCACCACGCGGTGGCAGGGGATCACCAGCGGAATGCGGTTCGCGCCGCACGCGGCCCCGACGGGCCGCGGCGCGGTGCCGAGGCGTCCGGCGAGCTCGGCATAGGCGAGCGTGCGGCCGCTGGGAATGCGGGCGATCGCGCGCCATACCCGGCACTGGAACTCCGTTCCGCGATATTCAAACGGCAGATCGAAGCGGAATTGCGGGTCGTCGAGGTAGCGCTCGATGTGGCGCCACACGCGCTCGGCGAGCCGGTCGAGCGGCGCGAGCGCCGCAACCGCGCGCGGCAGATACTCGATGCCGGTCAGCAGCCCGCGGTCCGTGCGGATGCCGAGCACCGCGAAAGGCGCCGGGAACTTCGCGGAGTACCCAGACCCGGTGTCAAACATCAAAACCGAGACTAATGTCTTGTGCGATTCAGCCCGTGGCGGCACGCGCTTCGGCTCCGCGCAGCTTCTGCATCACCAGCACTGCGACGAGGAGCGCCAGCCCAATATAGTCGAACGCCGCGCGCGGGTAAACCAGGGCGAGTCCCGCGATGACGAGGAGCCAGCGCTCGAGGCTCGTCGTCTTCCTCAACACCCATCCCTGCAGGCCGCCGGCGAGCGCCGCGATCCCGAGCATGGCGGTCACGCTGACGAGCGCGATGTCGGCAACCGAGGCCTTCGCGAGCCCCTTGAACGAGCCCTGCAGCAGCAGGTTCAGCCCCGCCGGGTCGAGCACGAACATGAAGGGAACCAGGAACGCGGGCAGCGTGTACTTCCACGACTGCAGCGTCGTCCTGTAAGGATCACCGCCGGTGATCGCGGCGGCCGCGAACGGGGAGAGCGCGGTGGGCGGCGAGACCTCCGAGAGCACCGCGTAGTAGAAGATGAACATGTGTGCGGCGAAATCCGGCACCCCGAGCGTGATCAACGCCGGAGCCGCGATCACCGCGCAGATGATGTAGGAGGCGGTCACCGGCACGGCGAGCCCCACGATCCACACGATGAGCGAGGTGAAGACGGCGGTGTAGAGCAGCTTCACGTCGTGCACCAGTGCCTGCGTGGCCGCCACGCCGGCCGCCGACAGCAGGCCCGTCGTGCCCCGGGTGAGCGAATCGGCGTAGCCGATCACGATCGCGCTGAACTTCAGGCCGAGGCCGGTCAGCGTCACCACGCCGACGATGATGCCCGCCGCCGCGCAGGTGGCCGCGACATTCAACATGCCCGCCGAGCCGGCCCGAAGGGCGGCCACCAGCTTTTCCGGCCACAGGCGCCAGCCGGGTTTGACGAAGGCCGCAACGATGAGCGCCAACGCGCCGGCCGGGAGCGCCCAGGAGAGCGCATCGGCCCTGAAGCCGTCCTTGACCGCCGCGTAAGCGAGGGACACCGCCACCACCACGGCGCAGAACAGGATCATCTGGCGCCGGGTGATCAGCGCGCAGTCCGGGTGCAGCGCGCTCGCGACGAACGCGACCGCGGTCGCCCAGAACACGGACATCACGGGCGAAAAGCCGACCAGCATGAAGAAAATGATCGCGACGAGCGACAGGAAGTGGAAGCCGAACTGCTTGGTGAGGTTCCACAGCGTCTCGATTCTCTCGAACGCCACCTCCTTCATCCCGAACCTGCGCGTATCGAGCTCCACCATCAAGAAGAGGGCAAAGTAGTAGAGGCAGGTCGGAATGGTCGCCATCAGGATGACGTCGAGGTACGAGATCTTGAGGAACTCGGCGATGAGGAAGGCGGCGGCGCCCAGTACCGGCGGCGAGATGATGGCCCCGAGCCCCCCAGCCGCGAGGAGTCCGCCCGCGGCGTCCTTGCCGTAGCCGGCCTTGGCGAGCATCGGATAGGCAACCGTTCCCAGGGTGACGGTCGTCGCGACGCCGCTGCCGGAAGGCCCCCCGAGCAGGAACGAGGAGAGCACGATGGTGCGCCCCGCGCCGGTCGCTTTCCCGCCCATGGCCGAGAACGAGAAGTCGATGAAGAACTTGCCCGCGCCCGAGAATTGCAGGAAAGCGCCGTAGATCGTGAAGAGAATGATGAGCGAGGAAGAGACGTCCACCGGGACGCCGAAGATGCCCTCCAGCGTCATGTACATGTGGCCGACGAGCCGCGAGATGTCGTAGCCGCGGTGCGTCCACGGCTCGCCGAGGTACGGGCCGAGCATGGCGTAGGCCACGAACAGGACGGACACGAAGGGCATGATCCAGCCGGTCGAGCGCCGCGCCGCCTCCAGCACGAGCAGCGTGAGGATCACCCCCAGCACCATGTCCGTGTTGTTGGGGATCGTGCTGCGGTCGGTGAAGTCGTCGCCGCCGACGATGCCGTAGCCGATCGCGACGAGCGAGAGGCCGGCGCCGATCCAGTCCCACCAGTAGACGCGATTGCGCAGGCGCTTCACCACCGGGAACAGCAGGAAGGTGAGGAACAGCACGAAGCCCACGTGGATCATGCGCAGCTGCTGGGTCGGCACGATCGCGTAGGCCGCGTAGAGGTGGAAAGCCGACATCACGACGGCGACCGCCGTCACGAAGCTGCCGAGGGCGCCGGCGAGGCGGTTGTGGACGCCCTCCTCGACCTCGATGTACTCCTCGGCGCGGTGCAGCGCCTCTTCGCTGACCTGGACCTCGTCCTGCCGCGGCTGCCTCGGCTCCCTGATCTCCGGCATCAGCGCCCCTCCCTGTCAGGTCCGGCCCGCACCAACAAAAAATCCAGCGCGCGCCGCGCGCTGGATTTCAGCCCTCTCCCGCTAGCGGCCTGGCGGAAGCCTGGTCCGACAGCCTGCCAGAGGGCTATTTGACGTTCAGCCCTTTTTCGCGGAAATACTTGACCGCGCCCGGGTGGAACGGGATCACGATCGCCGCGTTCGTCTGGTACCTGAAGTCGAAATACTGCGATTCCTTGTGCACCTTCACCATTTCGTCCTTCTTCTCGAACATCGTCTTCACGATGTTGTAGGCGACCTCATCCGGGGTGTCGGCAGCCGTTACCAGGACGTTCCAGATCGTGGTCACCAGCGCGTCCTTGTCCTGCCCCGGGTAGGAGTTGGCGGGGATCACGTCCTTCACGTAGAGCGGGCCGTATTTCTTGTTGAGCGGCTCGAGCACTTCCTGGTGGTCGAGCAGCTTGATCTTGACCCCGGGGCTCGCCGCGAGATCGGTCACCGCGGCGGTGGGCACGCCCCCCGACCAGAAGAAGGCGTCGATCTTGCGGTCCTTCAGCGCGTTGCCCGACTCCTGCACCGTGAGACGCTCGCGGACGATGTCCTTGTCGGGGTTCAGGCCCGCCGCCTCCAGCACCCGGTTCGCCTTCACTTCCGTGCCGCTGCGCGGTGGGCCGGTCGATACGCGCCGCCCCTTGAGGTCGGCCACCTTGTTGATGCCGAGGCCCTCGAGCGTGACGATGTGAAACTTGTTGGGGTAGAGCACCATGAGGCCGCGCACCGGCACAGGCTTGCCCTGGAATTTCTGCTGTCCCATGTAGGCGTCCCAGCTCGCGTCCGCCATGGAGAGCGCGACGTCGGCCTTCTTCGTCAGGATGAACTCGAGGTTCGCGATCGAGCCGGCGGTGGATTCCGCCGTTGCGTTCAGGCCCGGGACATACTTGGTGAGGATGTTCGCCATGCCTCCGCCCATCGGATAATAGACCCCGCCGGTGGGGCCGGTGGCGATCGAGAGCGTGATCTTCTGCTGCGCGGCGGCAGGCAACGCGATGGCCGTGCAGGCGATCAGGCCCAGCAAGAGTTTGCGCATGTTTCCTCCTTCTAACGGACTGCCGGTAAAAGAGCGGAGTTTAGTGAGTTTGCGGCATCGAGGTCAACCCGCTGCATGCCCCCTGTGCCACAAAAGGATGGTAACTTACCGTTTTCCCCCGATATAAGAGGCCGCAGGAATGCCGAAGATCCAGTCCGTCGCCGTTTGCGTCGCGCGCGTGCCGCTCGACGTCGTCACTGCTTTCGCGACCCGCACGGTGTCCGCGCGCGACTACTGCCTCGTGAAAGTCCGCTCGGCCGACGGCGTCGAGGGCATCGGCTTCTGCTACGTCGGCAGCGCGGGCGGGCGCATCGCGCAGGTCGCGGTCGAGGAGCTGCTCGCGGGCAAACTGATCGGCCAGGACTCGCTGCGCGTCGAGGGCCTGTGGCAGGAAATGTATCAGGAGTCGCTGCTCCAGGGCCGTTCCGGCAGCGTCATGCGCGCGATCTCCATCCTCGAC
>Ga0209172_10002628_pt1 | contig 30778 bp, 34 predicted proteins | sample LarsenN4metaG_FD_184113 | JGI IMG/M metagenome (GOLD analysis project Ga0209172, IMG submission 184113) | Hot spring sediment bacterial and archeal communities from British Columbia, Canada, to study Microbial Dark Matter (Phase II) - Larsen... ... | reverse complement strand
CCGAGGGAATGTCCCCGCTGGACCCGCCGCGCCGGCTTCCCTCGCCGTGTTCGTACCGGGCGGTGCTGTCATCGTCCGATGGCGGCTGCGTGCGGGGGGGGGGCATGGCTTACTCCAGAGGACCGGGTGGGTCGAGGGGCAGGGTGATGATGGGGGAGCCGGGATGGTGTTCGTCCCGGTACACGATGGCGGCTGCTTCGTGCGCAAACTCGACCCAGCCGGATGCATGCACGATACGGTATTTCACGGTATGGTAACCTACCAGCGGTTGGCGTTGCGGTACAGGCGGAGCCACGCAAAGTCAACGTCCAGCGCCACGCTGGTCCCGGTGGTGCTGACGCGGTTCACGCTGATGATTTGCGACAGGTTGACATTGGCAGCCGGAATGTTCGTTGTGTGCGTGGCAACCAGGGCTCCGTTGACATAGTGGCGAACGGCGCTGCGGTCCGCCTCCACGTCCACGCGGTAGTTCACCCAGGTTCCCAGGGCCGGCGCCACGCCGGTATCGGTGACGGTTTCGATGCTGCTGGCGCGGGTCACGGCGAGCCAGTTCCCGCCGTCGCGGCTGGCGAGGTACACACCATGAGACGGAACGGTCACGCCCGACGCCAACCCCACGAATATCTCACCGCTCAGTCCGCCCGAAAACAGCGCCAGGGCTGGCGCAACATCGGCGCACCACTCCACCAACATGCCGCCCAGCCTGATCGGACCGGACGATCCGGGTGTTCCCGTGTGGGCCGCGCCCCGTTGGTTGGTGCTGGCGGCGGTCCCGGTCGCTGCACGGACCACCCCGTACCGATCACCACTCTGGACTGACGTCGTCGCCCAGGATCCGCCCGAGGTGGAAGCCGTCCATTGCCCCGGCCCGTTGACGCCACTTCCGGCCATGTCGTCATAGATGAACGTTTCCCGGTTGGCTTGAGACTTGAGACAGTCCGCCGCCAACCTGGCGGACGGCATGATGCCGGCCGTGAGGAATGACGCATCCGGTGAGTCCACCCGGTCTGCCCAGGCGCCTGCATGGAAGGTCCGCACCACACGACAGGGCGCGGCGTAGGCCGTGCCGCCTATGGTCGCCGTGCCGTTGCGGACTTCCACGCTGTATGAATACCCCTGTACCGGTGACGGGTCGTTCACGGTCAGCGTTGCGGTTGTGATGTAAACCCCTGCGTCTGCCGCTGTAAAGCTGGCGGTCCGTTCCTCCGGGCGCGGCTGCGATGCCGCGATGGCCGCAGATTGCGCGGCGGCTGCGGCGCCAGCTGCTTCCGCGCTGATGGCGGTCCTGGCGGCGGCAGCATCGGCCGCGCCCATAAAGGCATCGATGGTTGCGGAAACGGTAAGGTCTGGCATAGCATCCCCCCTCTCTCAGGGGTTAGGGGCGAACGTAACGGTCAACACCACCTGGACGTCGATAGTATGACGCGCTGTCGGGCCGGAGGTAGTAGGTTGGCGCGAACGGACCATCCGGCACGAAAACCGGCGCGAACAATCGGAGTCCGAACGGGCGGAACACGCCAAGCATGGTTCACCAGGCGGCGAGCACGATGGCGGAAACGGTGCTGGCGCCCGTGCTGCGAACGTAGGACTCGGAGGCATCGCGGTCAACCGGCTCAGCATACTCAGTGCCAGCGGCGACGTGCTGCCCGTGCGTGGTGAAGTCGGTGGACGATATCGCCGCTGCGTTCGGCCGCCGGCTCGCAATGACGAAGGCGCTGCGGTCGGTGCCGTCCGGGACGCGGGCCAGGACCTTCACAGCGCACGCGTCAGGCCCGTCGTAGCCTGCGGCGCGCATGAGGTCGAGAAGCCGGGAGCCGGTTCCTGCGTTGTTCGGTATGGTCACAGCGCCGCGCCACTCGGCGCCGACGACGTTCGGAAAGATTGCCATGGCGGTCCTTTCTCGCGCGGGACGCCCCAAAACTACCACGCAGCGGGAGAAGTCTAGGTTACACCCGGATCCGCCGCAATCTCGCGAAACGTCCAGGGCTTCCATGGCTGCGATGGCGTGGGATCAACCGTCAGGTCCCCAGCCTCCACCGCCGCCAGCTTGCGGTCACGCTCCGCGTACAGGGCCGCGACCCAGGCGCGGACATCCAGCGCTCGTTGCCGGCCTGCCGCGCTCCATGCGGCGAGCTGGACCGAGCCAGCAGGGGTGAGGTTCCGGCGCTCCGCATCTGCATAGGCTGTATACGTCGCTTCCAGCAGCTGGTGGCGCATGCTGGCCAGTTCGCGGCTGGCGTCCTCAACCCAGGCCTCGCCATTCCAGCGGGACCTCGCGCCATAGGGAGGCGGCACCACGGTGCTGTTCGGGCGCGGCTGTTCGGCCTCGTACCAGCCGACCAGGAAGCCCATGGAATCGTATGCATGGAAGCGCATGGGGCTACCAGTCGGTCATGGGTGTGCAGGTGTTCACATGGAATCGCACGGCGGCAGAGCCCAGGCTGGCATAGGATGATCCAATGAACCCGCCGTTGGCGCCATTGGCATTCGCTCCGTCGAACCGCATGCGTGTTGTATTATACACCGATGCGGTGACTTCGATCAGCGTTCCGCCTGCGTCGTACTTTCCCGAGCCGATACCTGCGGTGGCGCGTGTGTGTGCTGATCCGGCGCCGGTTTCCGCCGTCACCAGTCCGGTATCAATCGTGCCGATGGGGACAGCCCAGAGGTAATCGCCGGATCCGGCTGTCCCGGCTGTCGTCTGACGGTACTCGTAGCGACACAGAAGATCATGCCCGGCGCGGCGGAAATACACCCGGTCGTAGGTGGTCCCACCACCCTTGGTTGGATTGGTTGTCACAGCCGTGAGTGTCATGGCTCCTGCGTTCACCCAATCCGTGTCAAGCTTCTGGCCGATGATCCACCACGCGCCGCCGCCCGCGCTTTCAAGGATCAGCACGTTTGACGCCAGCAGCACCATGCCCTGATCCACGGCGCGGCCGGCGATGTATTCGCCTGTCGCCGGCTTCACGGTGTATTGCTTCGTATCCTTCATCCCGCCAGGCGGAATGTTCACATAGAATGCAACCTTGTTCCCCTGCGTGACGCTTGCAGGCAACGTGATGGTATAATCACTGGCGCCGGCCGCGACCACATGCGCTTTGCCCATGTCGCCGGTCGAAAGCGATACCGAGCCAGTGATGCTGCCGACAGCCTGCGCGTTCGTGCTCAGGTAGTCACAGGTCCCCGGCAGGGTGTCCCCCGCCGGGAGTTCGGCAATGATGCCCGCCACCAGGCACAGCGGGCGGCGTTCGGCCATGGGTCAGGCCGCCGTGGTGATGGCCGGGCCGGGAACAAAGACCAGCTCGGTCGCTGACAGGGCCTTGCCCACGAATTGCGACACTTTGCCGGCGCCGGTCGGCGGGGTGGTGGTGACGCCACCAGGCGATGCATCGCTGAGCCAGTAATGGGCTCCGATGGTGAGGCCGGTCCGGGCCGTGTTCGTCTGACTCGGCAGGTACACGGTGGCATTGGCGCCGGTGGAGACGGCCACCAGCACGAATCCGTTGGCTTCCTTGCCGGTGGTCGAAGCGTCGGCCTTGCGTGCCTTGAGAACCCCGGCATCCAGCCACAGGTTGACCATATCGCCGCCCGCCAGGGCTTCCGACGCCACCGCCACCTTGACCTCTGCCGCGACGCCCACGGGCATCATGGACGGATCGATGCGGCCGGTCGAGTCGAGGGCAACGATATCGCCATCGTTGCCGGCCCCGGCGCTGGTGACGGTGCCGGCTATCTCGGTGATGATACCGGACACCAAGCGGAGGAATTTCTTTGCTGGCATGGGAATGGTCCTTGGTTGCGTTAGAGGATGACCACCGGGGCTTCCGGCTCCACGATGATGCGGTTCGGTTCGATAGCCCTGGCCACTTCCCGCAGGAAGCCGGTTGAGGGCGGTGACATCAGCAGATTCCCGGCGTCTCCCAGCCACAGGGTCACAGGCGCCGGGAAGGACCATGCCGGGTCGGTCATGATGCCATACATGCGTGCTGAGCCGGTGGCGCCAGCCATGATGGCCCCGAGCGTGACACCCAGGGAAACGCCCATGTGGGCCGGGTTCAGATGGGAGGCGTAGCGCCATCCGGGCGCGGCCGGGTCGTACCAGACCACGCGCCCGCCAGACACCGTTTCCGCTGCAACGAACGCCATGTCCGTGGGGTCCGGGTCGCTGGCCGGCGGCGCGGGCGGCGGCGCAATGATGCCGTCCGTTTCGTAGGTGGCCCGGTCGTAGGTGTGGAACAGGGTGAAGCGGACAGCCAGGCTATGCCCCAGCGGGCCGGCTTGGACGGCATCGAATTGTTCCCTGCCTTCCGTCAGGTACGGATCTGCCCGCAGGTTGGCCAGCGCCACCAGGAGCATGCCACGCGCCCGCTCCTCGGCCTCTGCCAAGGATGGTTCCGGGACATGGGCGCGCATGATCCATTCCGTGGTGATGGTGCCGCCGGATGTGGCCTGTCGCTCCCAGGTGTCCGCCGTCTGGTGGATTTCCAGGGCCGGCAGGCGCCCACGGTGGAGTCCGCCCACATAGCCGGCGCGATCCCCCGGCAGCACCCGTGGTGATGTCGTGGATGCCCACGCTCCAGCGTCCACGCCAGCGGCGTCGGCAACGCCGGTCTGGCGACATGCCGCCAGAATACGCTCCCGCTGGACTCGGTGGGCCGTCACGATGGGCATGTTGAAGGAATCCCTATAGGACAGGACCCGGCGCGGCAGGCGCCGGCCGGGTCCATGGGTTCGTATCCTAGCGGATCAGGCCATGAGCTTGACGGCCAGGCTGGACCGGCGCTTGCCCATGCCGTACACCAGCGACATCTCCCACTGGCCCGCATGATAGCCCTTGTAGTGGGCCAGGCGCAGGCTGATGCCGGTAACGGGGTCGGTGATGATCTGGACCGAGCTGGCGGAATCGCCATCGGGGGCCTCGGCCGGCGGGCGGACGGCCAGGACGAACGCATCCCGGTGGGCCAGGATGTTGCTCCGGTGGCTGGCAGCCTTGGTGATGACCTCATTGTCGGCCACGGCGTTGGTCAGGCCCACGTTCAGAGTCAGATCATTTCCCGCCAAGCTGGCGACCACATACTTCGTCGCATGGCCCGCGAACGACACCACGTCGCCAGCCACCAGGGGGTTGGACCCGGTGTCCACCGTGATAACGGTCGTGCCGGCGGGGTAGCCAGCCGCGTTGTTGACCTGATAGCCGCTGCCGGTCCCAGCGGTGTGGGTGCCCACGGCCTGGTCCCAGCCGGTGGCGAAATTCGCCAGCATGCCCAGGCGGGCGGTGGCGAAATTGGTGCCGGCCGGGGCTTCCAGGGCCTTCTGGAATTGGGGCAGTTTGCCCGCCGAGGCGTATTCCAGGGTTGAGAGGACTGCCACACGGTCCATTTCCGGGGCCTTGGCGTCCGACAGGATGCGCCAGGCGTCCATCAGGACATTGGGGTTGCTGGCGAACGGGTCCGAGCCGGCGGATCCGATGGCAAGGCCGCACTGCTTGTCCATGTAGTCCCAGACGAATGCGCCCATCTCATGGATGAGGGCTGCCAGGGCTTCATCGAGCATGCGGACGCGGAATTCCGGGCCTCGGCTTTCAATCGCCTTCCAATCCTCGCCGGTCATATGGAAGCGGGCGCCGCGAGATTTGGTGATGGTGACCGTCTGCGCGGTGGGGGCGGTGTCGGTCAGGACCGGCGCGGTGGCGCTGGGGGTCACGTCGTAGGCGGTCAGAGCGGCGCTATGGCCAATGTTCACGGTCTGGCCCACGGCCGCGCCAGTGGCAGCGGTATCCAGGGTGGGGACGTTCAGGATGAAACCGGTCTGCCGCAGCACGCGATTGAGCGATGCGAACATGACGGGGATAAGGACGTTGAGGGAGTTCATCGGATAGGTTCCTGGTCAGGTGGTGATGGCTCTCGGTGGAGCTGGAAGCTGCGTCGGCCGGCGCCCTAATCCACCACGCGCAGGGTTCCCTTGCGCAAGGCTTCCGCCTGGGCCAGGGTGATAGTGCCCAGGTCGGCCCGGCGGATGGTGGCAGAGCTTATCGGAGGGTTGCCCGGCGGCTTGCCCCCCGTGCCGGAAGGAACCTTGGCTGTCTGGAAATGGGGTCGGGCCGCCAACCATTCCGCCAGGTACGCATCCGCGCCTAGTGGTTGGCCGTCACGCATGAGGGGTTGGCCGTCATCCCCCACGATGCGGACCACGGCGGTTTCCGGGTCGATCCCAGCCCTGCCGCGGACAAGGCTCACGATATCGGCCACGGCTTCATCCACAAGGCCTGGCGCCAGGCGTCGGATCTGGACGCTTAATTCCTGATCCACGACCCGGCGGGACAGGGCTTCCAGCTTGGCGTTGCTCTCGCGGGTCAGGATTTCCCGGACCTTGGCCAATTCGCCCTCTTTGGCCAAGCGTAGGACTTCCTTTTCCTGGGCTGCGGCGGCGGCTTGGTCCTCGGCCTTTTTCCGCTCAGCCTCCACCGCGCCAACCCGCTTGGCCAAATCCTCTCGCTCCGCCTTTTCCTTGGCGCGTGCCGCCATGAATGCTTCCGCCTGATCCTTGGGCATCTCCACGGTGACACCACCCGGCAGCGTCACCTTGACCAGCGCCGGTTTCCCATCGCCACCGCCCCCACCGGCGATCGGCGGCGTGCCGCCTCCGCCGTCACCGCCAGCATCACCGGCAGGCGCCATGCAGGTGGCCAGGAAGGGGATGGTGGGGCATCTGGTCATGGGTGGTCCTATGGGAAGGCGTGGCCCAGGTGCGTGCCCTGGGCAATGGTGACGGGCGCGGCACCCAGGTTGGACACCGCAGCGAGGAACAGGCCAAGCGGGTGGGCTGGAGATTCAGGCTCGGCGTAGCCGGCCGCCGTCACCACGAGGCCCAGACGGGCAAGGGACAGCGGCGTGCGCGGGGTGAGCGGTCCAGGTTTCAAGCCTGCCGTGTGGCGCAGGACCACCAGGCGCGGGACGCCTGGCCGAAATTCCACCGGGCCGTCCCCGTCATCCAGGATCATGGCCACCGCAGCGGTGCGAGAGGCGGACGATGCTGGCGTGGATGCCATCAGCCGGCGCCTTCGTCGTTGCCGTCATCCATCCCGGACGCTGCCATGCGGAACATGGATGCGGCAGCGGAAGCGGCACGGGCAGCAGCTCGGTCCTCGGTCATGCTCCCGGCCAATTCCTTTTCCTCATCCGGGGAGAGGGACAGGTTGCGCGCCGCGAATCGCTCTGCCACCTTGCGGCGGATGACCGATGGGATGGCGGTGGATGCGATGATGGCCTGCATGGACTGGGCCTCCGCCTGGAAGTCGGGCAGGTCCGCGTCAGCGGTGTAGTGTGTCGGCGCCGGCAGGTGGAATCCCCAGGCATCCGACAGGACCCGCCACAGGGCATTCTCCGCGTCCTCCGTGGCGCTCGCCAGGGCGTCCACGATGCTGGCCATGTCCGATGCGCGCCACGCCAGCGCCACGCCTGAAACGGCCTGGCCGGATGCCAGCGGGTCGCCGGGTGCCAGACCAGCTGCTCGGTAAAGGTAGCTGATTTCGTCCGTGAGGGCTTCCCGGATGCTGGCAGCCTGGGCTGGATTCGCGCCGATGAAGTCCACCCGTGCAGCCGGGTTGGGGAGACACAGGATGCGGCAGTTGCCCACCTTGACATCCTTCACGGCGGATTCGTCAACGCCACTCGCTATCATCTGGGAAAATGTGACGTTGAAGATCTCCTCATTCAGCAGGGACAGATAATTGGCTATAGCCTGCTGGGACTCGGCCAGCGGGCCAGCCTGCGAATCGCCTGCGGACGCCTCGCCAGCCCAATCGTTGTCGGGGTCCCACACCGGGCGCAGACGGATCACGGGCATGGTCGTGTAGCCGTGTGGCTGCTGCTGCCCGGCCGAAACGATCTCGCCGCCCGCCGTTGCGCCGGGCTTTACGGTGAAGTCCTGGAAATCGGTTTTGTCCATCCAGCGGAGGATGGCCTGGCCATTGGCATCGGTCCACATGAACAGGATTTCCGACAGACCTCCACCGGGCGCCTCCTCCCAATGCAGGACGCATGATGCATTCAGGACATAGACCACCGGGCGCGTGCCAGCCTGTGCCAGCTGGGCCTGCGTGGGGTTGTGCACGCCAGGGGATCCCGTCATGTCCGGCACCAGATAGCTTTCCCGGTCCACCTGGGCGCGGGCCAGGGCGCGACGCATCACGGTGTCCAGCGGGACGCCTGTGCCGGTGGCGTCGGCCACGAATTCCGTGGCCAGCGGTGGAAGATCAGCGGGCCGGATGGGTGGGCGCCGGAACACCAGGCCCAGGTATCGGCGCAGGATCGGCCCGACGAACCCGCGAGCTTTGGTGATGCGGAGGCGGCGCTTGTAGCCTGCCAGCTCCTCGCGCTCATGGTTCACCAGGACGGGGCCATCCAGCGCATCCCGGCCAGACAGGTATCCGCGTCCGCAGCGGTACGACAGGCGCCAGAATCGCCGCGCCACCTCATCCGTGGCGTACGTTGGATGCACGGGCGCCGGCTGGCCGATGACGGGGCGGATCATGCCCAGCAGGCTATGTCGATGGTCGGATCCGGGAAGGGCTTTCACAGCCCCCAATTCGCGGTCGTTGCCTTCCCCCGTGGCGCCGACACGTCCCACACCACATATCCGAGGGCGTCCAGGATATGGCCACGCTTCCCGTCCGGGCCTGGATGGTATCCGTCCCCTCGCCGGCCGGTCCGCATCAGCTCGTCCACCAGGCGCCGGCACCTGGCATGCACACGCAGGCGGATGACCCCGGCGCCGTCCAGGATCATCCGGGATAGATGGTTGATGCGGTGGTTTATGGGCGGATTTACGCCGTAGCAGTCGCCCGAGACGGACCACCCGAGGGACTTGGCCGTGGCCATGGCCACGGTGAATTCCGGATCTCCAACGCGATTGCGGTTGTGGGCGGATTTGTCCGGATGTAGCACCACGGGGCCGCGCCTGCCCCAACCTTTGTCGTTCGCCAAGCGGATGCACTGGTCTACCACCGCCGGTTCCTGGACCAATTCGTCCACGGCCACCAGGGTATGGTCTGGCCGCTCCTGGACCACGACCCAGCACATCGGTGCCACGTTGAAGTCCATGCCGATGCGGACCACCGATCCCGGCTGCCAATCGAATTCCGGACCATCCCCGACGTGCGCAGCCGGTGCAAAGGTCGGGTGCGCCCGGTCCTTGCGGTAGTCCACGGCCCTCCCTTCCAGGTATTGCTCTGCCAATTCAGCTCCGAAGGCGGCCCGGATGGTCGCGGCATATTCAGGAGACAGGGCGTGGTTGTCGCCGGTCCTGCCCTGGAAACGTCGGTGGTCGGGCAGGGGTTTGTCGGTCCAATCCCGTTGCACCCAGGTTTCCGTGCCTTCTGGCGTGGTGGTCACGAGGCCGTGGAGCCTGGTAGCCTTCGGGTGGCGCAGGCGGGCGCGGATTTGGGTGGGGGCGTCCCTGCGTGGGTCCACCTGCGATTCCGGCACGCGGCAGCCTTCGTCCACCCATATGGTTCCGGCCTCATAGCCTGCGATGCGGTCCGGTTCATCCGCCGACGCCAGGATGATGGGCTGATCTGATACCAGGATATGCGGGTATTGCATGTGTCCGCGACCGTGCGGCCGTGGCTCCACCACAATTCCGGCCTCGTCGGCTGCCCGCATGATTTCAGGGACGCAGATTTTCCATAGGTCCCCATATGTCGGCGCCACCACCAGACTTGGGCATCCGTTCATCCAGTGCAGCACCAGGAGCTTCCGGGCGCCGGCCCAGGTTTTGCCCGCGCCAAATCCACCTTGATACAGGGTCCAGCCTGGCGCCAGGTCCCGGAGGAACGCATGCTGGGGCGCTTGGTTGCCCCGCCACACCACCACCCTGGCCATCTATCCAGGCTTCGGTGACGGGTCGGGGGGGATCACCACGCGGACGGTTCCAGCTGTGCTGTTGGCGTCCACGTGGACGCTGCGGTCCACCTCCTGCCAGCGGCCCTGCGTTTTGAGGTAGAAGAACGTTGCCGCCGGGCACCTGCCGCTGGTGGCCAGGCGGTAGCACGTTTGCGCCACAGCCGCCAGGGCCTTGGCACGGCCGCGATGGAGGCGGTCCCGCGCATGACGCGTCATGGTGCGCTCAGCCATACCGAGGACCTGGGCGATCTGATCGTCGCGTAGACCCAGGCCTGCCATCGTTTCCGCCTGGTCCAATTCCTGAGGCGTCATCATGCGCGGCGGCCGCCCTGGTCCACGTGCCATGGAGGCATCCTATCCGGCTGCGGCCGTTACTCCACCACGCGGTCGTCCCCGCCCGTCAGGCGTGCGGCCGTGGCTTCCTGGTCCGCTGTGTCCGTGCACCGGATGACCAGCTGGTGCGTGTGCCCATGCCAGCCCCCGCTGCGGGTTGCCGCCGAACAGCACCTGCCAGGCTGCGATCAGCGCCGCAGCGACCGTCACGCGGGAGCGCCAGTCGGACATGGTCAGGCCACGCTCCACCGGTAGGCCATCTCCTGGTGCAACGACACGAAGCGGCGCCGACCGCCGATGATCGCGTGGTCCAGCAGGGGGCATGCGATCGCCCGGCCGGCATCGATGGCGTTTTAGGACGCCGGCATCGATGGCGTTTCAGCGCGTCCTGCGCCTTCCAGGATGGCGGCTGTGGTGGTGTTCAGGGCGCGAGCCAAGGCCTTGGCGGTTGCCAGACTGGGTGTCTTGGCGCCACACTCACATCGGGACAGGTGGGATTGCGACATGCCGGCCCTGCGGCTGGCCTGAACCTGGGTGAGTCCAGCGTTCCTGCGGGCCTGCCGGATGCGGGCGCCCATGGCTTTGGCGTCCGTGGTGGGAATGTGCCTCATGCGCACGGGAGCATATGTCTCCTGGTTATCGCGCAAGGCTCTGGCCCCATCCCGGTCATGAGCCACGGCAGCCCTGATCATCAGGTGCGGGGTGTCGGCATCGGCCCTGTCGCCACGATCACACCGCGTATCCTCCTCGCTACGAACAGGCGTGACACCCCCAGGCCACCCGCCACGACCATCGCCGCCACGCCAGCCGCAACCTGCACGACCGACACCACGTTGCAGGGAATCCTCGCCACGCCACATGCAGCCGCGGCGTGCCGTCGATCGTGGACAGGTGGTCGGTATCAGGCATGGCCGTCACCGTCGATGATCGCTCTGACCGCTTCCGGTTGTGCACCGGGTGCAACCAGAGCGTTGCGTGTGATGACCATGTAGGCGCGCGGGTCATCGCCGCGAAACGCCTGATACAGCCCGGCGCGCACCTCGTCGGTCTGGACCTCCACGCGCAGGCATCCGCCAGCGGCAAGCATGGGCAGAGCATAGGAGCGGAACCAGCTGTGGTAGGACATGGCTTCGTTCGATGTGCAGGGCCACCGTGCTTCGATGTCCTTCATGCCGGTGCCACCGTCGTCCTCGTCAACCATCGGATCGCAGAGCGTCAGGCATCCCAGGCGTACACCCTCGTCGATGTCGAACGGTCGCGGGTCCGGAAGGTCGGCAATGTTCAGCTCGACGGTGATGGACTGTGTGATGGTCATGTGTTCTCCGGTGTGATGGGAGGAAGCCCGAGCGTGCGGCGCAGGCGTGGCTGACGTCGGTTGATATGCGCGCGCGCAGGCGTGTACAGGTGGCGGCGCAGCCGATCGTCACCGCACCGCTCTGCGTCTCCGGCTCGCTGGATGGCGTCGCGGATGAAGCGCAGCGCAGTCGCATCCTCTGGCGCGAGCGTGCTGTACGTCGTGCGGTCGATCCTGCTGCCCTTGGCATGGTATCCGCGCTCGCATGGAACCTCGCGCCAGCTTCGTCCGCCCTGCTCGACCCGGACCGCCCGCATCGTCATTGACCCGCAGGCTGGGCAGTCGCGCCGGGTTTTGCCTCGGATGGATATGTCAGTGGTTGCGCTCCTATGCCGGTCGCCTGTCGCGGCGGCGCATCCGCTCGCGTGCGGTCGCGCCTGATCTGTGCGTTTCGAACATCCTCGCACCGGGCGTGCATCATGTCACCATGCACCGTGACGATGATGGCTTGGCTGTGGTCCATGATGTGTCCGCACCATGGGCAGCGATCACCGAAGTTCATAGCGTGCATGCCAGTTCTTCGGCGCGTGCATGCCGCTCTGCCTCGGTCTGTGGATCACGCGTGCGAGCCTGGGCGTTCGGGCTTGACGGTTGCATCGGAAACCAGCCGCCGCACGCGCGTTCGTGGATGATGTCGAAGCGCAGCTGGTTGCCATGCTGCCCCATGATGTCATGCGTGACCCCAACCCCACCCAGTCCATGTGGTGCCATGTCGAGCAGCTCGGCGCGCACCGATTCCAGAGCGGAGTCGAAAGCGGCCATGTCATCCTGACTGCTCGGGTGACCGTACTCGGCGCGGCGCAGCTTTTTCATTGCAGCAGCAGAGCGGGTCGGCGTGCAGAGCATGTCCATCAGCAGTTCCAACACCCGATATGTCCAGCGGATGCAGGCTCGGTCATGCGGTCGAGCATGGAGGTCGCTCACGGCGTTTCCTTCGTCGTGACGGTGGCGAGATAGGCGGCGAGATCAACAGCAGCGATGCGGACGTTCCGGTAGCCGGTGCGGATGAGGCGGCGCACCAGACCGGGCGAGACTCCGAGGCGCTCAGCCATCTGGGACAGCTCATCCATGCGGTCGATGTCATGCCAGCTCCCGATTTATGGGGGGTCAATTCCATGGCCAGCGCGTGCGGATGGCCATGTGAAGGTCTGGCAGGTCTGGCCAACCGAGCCGAGGACGGCGGCGCTGGCGCGACCCGTGCGAGGTGGCCCTGGGACCACGTGCAGCACGCCCGCAGGGTGGGGTGCATGTCGGGATGCAATGCTTGAGCATATGCTCAAGCATTGACAAAATGTGTCACCGTTTTTTCGTCGATTTGCGGGCTTTTTATCTGGGATGGTGTCCGTGGCCGGTCCGAGGTCCGATCCTCGCAAATTGACCATCTTGCGGCCGTGCGTCAGGCCATCTCTGGCATGGGCCTTGTCCCTGGGGGGTCGCGTGACGCATCGGGGTGCCGTGCTCCTGCCGGGTGTGTCCCTGGCGGGCGGGGCTGGGGCGCTCCGCGCCCCCTATCCCCCCCCTTTCATTTCATTTCATTTCATTTCATTTCATAGCATTGCGTGAGCATATGCGTGAGCATATGCGCGAGCATGTGCATGAGCATATGCGTGAGCATATGCGTGAGCATGAGCATGTGCATGGGAGCAGCTCACGGACACGACAGGCCCCAGGTCACACGGCCTGGGGCGGTGGTGGTGGCCCTGGGTGTTCCGTTGGTGTCTGTTCGAACACCACGCCTCGCGGACACACCACCAGGGGTTCCTGGCCAGCCCACGATCCAGCCATCCGCGCATCCTGGGCTGCGCCCGGCTGTTGACATATGCCCAGCGAGCATATCACTCCGCCCAGGAGCCGACCCATGCATGACCCAACCCCTCCCCTCATCCTCGGTGGCCAGGGCCGCAGCGCTCGCGACATGACGCGGGACCTGCGCCTGGTCCGCTTCCTGGTCCGCGCCGCGTGGCGCCTCATCCGGAGGCCGTGACGCTCGGTCCGCTCGCCGCTCATCCCACCCCATCGTCCACCCCTGGAGTCCATCCCATGATCCGTTCCGAAACCATGGCAAACCTGGCCACCGCGTTGGCCAAGGCCCATGCCGCCTTCCAACCCCTGACCAAAAACAGGTCGGTCACGGTCCGCCCGCGTGAGGGATCACCGTATTCCTTCGATTATGCCACGCTGGACAACATCATGGACTGCATCCGTGGGCCGCTGGCAGCCAACGGCCTGTCCGTGGTCCATACGGTGCACACCGACGACAACGGGCTGTCTGTGGAAACCATCATCGTTCACGCCTCGGGGGAGTTCCTGGGAACGGCTGTTCCGGTAAAGACAGACAGGCCCGGAAACCAGGCCCTCGGCTCCGCGATCACCTACGCCCGCCGCTACGGCATCACGGCCCTGTTGGGCTTGGCCGCAGACGATGATGATGATGGCAATGCGGCGGACGGCCACCACGTCGAGCGGCGCTACGATCGCCAGCCGAACCAACGCCAGGCGCCGCCCACGCCCGAGCATGCCGCGCCGCCCACGCCCGAGCATGCCGCCCCGCCCGCAGGGCCCACGGGACAGGCCACCGGGAGGGCCAGGTGGGATGCCGCCCTGGCCAAGCTGACGAGCGCCCTGGGGGCGGAGGAAGCCCATCATCAGGCGAACGCTTTGAAAACCAAGCACGGGATGAACAAGATGGCAGCCCTGACCGAGCTTGAGGGCATGGCGGCTCATCACGCGGGGGCCGCATGATCCGCCTTGACATGTCCGACCGTGAATACCACGGGACACAGGCCATTTCCTTCCATTTCCTGCGGGACCTGGAAACCTGGGGACCAGCTGGGGCCATCGGCCGCATGCGCGGACTGATCGGCAAGCCGGAGACGGATGCATTCCGGGTGGGCAGGCTGACCCACCTGGCCGTGCTGGAGGGTGACACCGCCGTAGCTGCCCGTGTGGCGTGCGTGCCCCCAACCTACACCACCGCGCCGCCGGACATGAAACCCTGGAATCCGCGTGCCAAATATTGCAGGGAATGGCAGGCTTCCCATCCGGACAAGCCCACGCCAGCGGAATATCCGGACGGCCCGCCGGCGGAAGAAAAGCCCTGGAATTGGAACGCAGGGCCGTGTCGTGCGTGGCTGGTGGCCCAGGAGGCGGAGGGCCGCCTGGTGGCCGACGCCAAGGAGGTGGCCATGGTCGTAAGCATGCGCACCGCAGCCATGCAGACCCCAGACGCAGCCGGACTCCTGCGAAGCGGCATCCCGGAGGCTGCGTTTTTTCAGGATGAAGGGGGGGTTCCGATCAAAGCGAAGCTCGACTGGATCGTCAGCGCGGCGGCATCCGCGGACGCATGGTCCGCCATCGTCGACCTGAAGACCTGCGACAACATCTCCGGGTTCATGGATGATATCTTCCGCCATCACTACCACCGGCAGATGGCTTGGTATCGGTGGATCGTGCAGCAGGAAACCGGACGCAGGCTTCCTGCTGCGCTTCTGGCCGTCGAGAAGGGGTCTGTCCATCGCGTCCGCGTCTACGACCTGTCGGACGCCATCCTGGATGCCGCCCACGACACCAACATGCGGAGCCTGGAGCTGGCGTTGGATTTGTGGCGGCGCGATGATTGGCCACGGGACCTGGGCATGGCACGTCAGCCGGTAGTCCCGCCAGCGTGGTTCAGCCGCCACGTCGCCGAGGCCACGGCGGCGGAGGACCCATACTGACACACTGGACGGATGCCCGCCGGGACATATGCCAGGCGGGCATCCGTCCGATCCCGATACGAGAACAGCATGCGACATATCTACATCTCCGCTGAAGCATTGGACAGCGTCGCATTCATCGGGGCGGAACCACTGGATCGGGCCACCTGGATATGCCTGCTCCGGCTGGCCGTGATGCTGGCAGACGGTGGACGGATAGCCGACTGCAAAACATGGGGGGACCGGCACTGGCAACAGCAGGCGCGGGTGACGCTGGCGGAAGTATCACGGCCATGCCCCCTCTGGCGGTGGGAGGGGTCGGATCTGGTGGTGGCCTACTATCCGGCAGATGCCGTGGAGTCCTATGGGCGGACCCTGGCCCGCGCCCGCATGGCTGCCGAGGCCCGGTGGAAGCGCCCGCTCCCAGGCCAGGCGCCAACCCAGCTGGCAGTCCCGCCACCAACGCCACCAACGCCACCAACGCCACCAACGCCACCAACGCCACCGACGCCACCAACGCCACCGACGCCACCGAAGCCACCGCTCAAGTCATCCCGCGAACGATTCCGCACGGCCCTGGCCCGGCATCGGTTCGCCAGCGATGACACGGCATTGGAGGAATGGCAGGGGCTGGCGCTGGACGCGGGCGCCACGTGCCTGGAGGATGCACTGGCATGCCTGGCCGCATGCGCCGCCGCTCGCCGCGCCCATGGCATACAATCCCGCTGGGCCAAGGATTACGAATCGGTCGCCACTGCGTGGGGGAAGCGCCACCGCGCCAGACAGGGGAATGCCCAGGAGTCGGCGGCAGGTGCCCGGCCGGCGCCCGCGCCATGAACATCCCTCACGGAAGGACCGCCCGCAGGGTGTGGGCTTCCAGGCTCCGCCGGACGTGCGTATGACATGCCGGCACCCTGGATGCTTCCGCCGCTATGCGCTGCGTCCGCGCTCCCCGTTGTGTCCCCGCCACCGCCAACCGCGATTCCGGAACGAACCATGCCAACGGACACCACCGCATCCAGACGGTGCCAGCCCGGCACATCGGGCGAGCGTTGCGCATGGGCGCTCTGGCCACGTGGTTGACGCATGGCGGACGGCCGCACAACGTGGTGAAACACGATGACACACGTACGCCGGTCCGCTGGCGCCCTGGCCCGCGCCCATGGTGAGGCTGGGGAAATCCAGGCTGTCGCTTGGCTCACATCCTGGGCTTCCTGCGTCGAGCGGGTCCGGGTGGGATATGCCATCCGGCGTGGACCACGCGGAAACATCATATCCGCTCACCCGCTGGAGAAGGTGTCTGGGGATGTCCGGGCCGTTGGGCCTGGTGGTGTGTCTGTGCTGGTCGAAGTGAAGGTCCGACCCGTGGATGATGGCCTGTCCTGGTCCGACCTGGCGGTACACCAGCATGCCGCCCTGGCCGCGCACCGGGCGGCTGGCGCTGTGTCCGTGGTGGTATGGTGCGGCATGGATGCCGCTGGATATGTCGGCATCCGCTGGATGCCGTATCCGGACACCGCTGGTGGTCCGCCCGATTGGTGGCGCCCACGCCGGCCGCTGACATGGGCGTCATGCATGTTGCGCCGGGTGTCCTGGCGCCCCGATGCCGCTGGCGGCTGCGTGCCGGTGGATGGATGGCCGTCATGACCATGCGCCAGCCAGCTCCGCGCCGGGAGTATCATGGGCCGGCATGCGCGATGTGCCGGAAGGATGTCCCCGTGGGGCGTCCGTGCCACGGCGTGACGTATCTGTGCAGCCGCGCGTGTCGCGACGCCTGGTTCACGGCGCGAGGATACCGGATCCCTGCGCCGCCCACGGACTAGGTTCCCGGCCCCAGGTCGCCGGCTACCGTTCCGGGATAGATCCGCCCGCGACATGCCAGGTCCGGCGCCCCGGTCACGGTGACGGTGGACGGAATGTCCGGCGCCTGATAGTGCCAACGGAACCCGCCTCTCAAGGCCTGGAATGCCGGCATGTCCTGGAACATATCCACGGGATAGCGGACGCGGGCGGCATACGTCCAGCGGCGTCCAGCCGTTGGGCTGTCGGTGCATATGGCCTGATTGATCTCCGTGTCGCTCGGGAGATGGTGGACGGCGAAGGACAGTACGGGCGGCGTGACCGTGGAAACCCAATCGGGATGCACACCCGGTTCATCGCCCGGCATGCTCGGGTTTGGGTTGTTCCAGTACCATGCCACCTTGTGCGGGTCGGTCCCCGTCACCACAGAATCATATGGCGCATAGGACGCGACAGGATCCCAATCAGGGATGCCAGCAAAATGCCACCCGCGTGCGGTCATGGTGTAGGCCTTCGTCCCCACGAGCACGGCGGAGGCCGGCGGATCATTCCCCCTATCGTTCGGGCTGTTGGAGTAGTACGGGGCGTGGTCCTGCGCGTCATCGGGGAGCCGGTAGATCTCCACGACAACCGGGAATGAAGCCGTCACGCCATAGCCGCTGGCGTCGCTTGCGTATGCATCGATGCCCACAAACGGGGCGCCCCACCACGTTCCGCCGCACAAATCACCCAGCCATACGAATATGTCCCTATACATGGCGGGGTAACCGTTACCGGCCGCGTCCAAGCCGACCAGAAATCCAGACGCATGGCAGATGGGGTGGACATATGTCCACTCAAACCCCGCGATCGTCCGGTAGGTGTACGATTCCATGGTCCTGCGCGTATGCGGACCGCCGCCGCACCACCGGGCAGGCCACCTGCCCAGCGGCGTCGGAACAACCTCTGGCCGCATGGCTATGCCAACCGTGATGCGGTCGGCGTCCTGGATATCCAGAGCAGCTGGCCAGCCGGTTTCCTCGCCGTCTCCGGACGGCCATCGGGCAAGGTCCAGCTTCCAGAGACGGTCGCCGGGATATCCGACGCCGGGATGCGCGACGGAATCATCCGTGAATGCAGCTCGGACGGGAAGGGTCGCCAGGCTCGGTGGAATGGCCAAGTCGGTCGGCACGATGACGGCGGCGTCGGTCCCCAGGCCCAGGTCGTGCCATACGCCATCGTCGGGATGGTCGTAGAGGTAGCGATGCAGCGGCAGCAGCCGGCGCGTCCGGTGGTGCCACATATATGGGCTGTCTTGCCCGGCGTTGTGCAGGATTCCGGGCAATTGTGGCCACACCAGCGGAGCGACGACCGCCGGCTTGGTCATGGTATCCATGTACGCGGTTATGGCTGAAAAGCCGTCGATTTCGACGGTGGCGAGCATCTGATGGGGATGGCCCGCCATGTATTCCGCACCAGTCGGGAGCCACCGCCGGGACAAGGGCCACACGAGCGGCGGTGTCCACCCCGCCTGGTCTGTCCAGGCGCGCGTAGCAAGCGTGTGCGTCGGAATGCCGTGATGGACCCGCAGGATGCCCGGCTCCACGTCCTCAGCTGCAATCTGGGGGGCGATGGCGCTCCCGCCCGGCGCGATGGTTCCCAGGTTGGCCATTGGCCCGACCATGCCCACCATGGCCGCGAATTTCCGATGTTGCACCAATTCGGCCACGGGGGCGTATGGGGTCCCGTCCGTGGCGGACACCACCAGGCCGGCTGCCAGCGTGATCGTTGGCGATGGGGTGGCGGCGTAATCCGTTGGCGTCACCCGGAAGGTCAGGCGGACGCAGTTGGGGAAGTCGGGGTGCACGTCAGGAAACGCGGCCGCCTGCCAGGAGGTATGCGATGCCGCCCACGGCCAGGACGGGGTTGCGGTCCATCCGGCGGACGGCGGCGCCGGGTCGGCCGGTGTTTGGGGTGTGGCTGCCTGGTAGAAATTCCCAGCGTGCACAACGCGGTCGCCGGCTGCGTAGCTCGCATCGGTGTTCCACGCCCCCTTCCATTCCGGCGGGACCACCAAGCGCACGGAGCCAGAAAACCAAGCCCACGCCCGCGTGCCGCCCCATCTGTTCGGCCATGCATAATCGTTCGCGGCGCCCGGATCTGGCCCAGACGCAGGCATCGACGGGTTGTCGATGGCCAGAACGGTCGGCGCTTCGGATGTGGCCAGGAGCGCACGCCGGTAGTTGGCCCACGGCGCATGCGACGATTCCGCCGCGGCCCCCGTCTGCCCCAGGTTGCCCTCTGCCGCGATCCATCCGGCGCTGGCGGTGATCCGGACCGGCAGGAACGGAAACCAGGGCGGCACACCCACGACAGCCGGAACCATGGTCGCGGCCGGGACAGGGAAGTGCAGCAGGTCAGACGCCTGAAATTCCGCGAGAACAAAGGGCCTCGGATGGGTCAGGTATGCGGACGGCGTGATGGTCGATTCCGTCCAGGTGTCCGTGCCTGGATGGTAGTCCGCCCGATGCCATGTCAGCATGGGGGCGTTGTGGTTCGGCTGCGACATGCGGACATACAGGCGCGACCACTCCGGCGCGGCAGCATAGAGCCCGGTTATGGCGACCTCGTTGCCCGGCACCGATCCACCGCCAGCGTCGCACGGCTGCGCAAACCGCCAATCGTTGCCAGGAATGCCGAGTGGCTGCATGGACCTGGCGAGGCGCCCAGGGAGATAGGTGGAGTCGGCCGAAAGCGTCCAGGCCATGACTCACATATACGTTGGGGGATATGCCACGATATTGGCCGTTGCGCCAACCTGGACCGGAGTGCTGGCCAGGCGCACCCATTCGCCGGCAGCCAGCGCGAATGGAATGAGGCTGCGCTGGTCCAGGGCAATCATCACCTTGGCCGGCGCCAGGCCGGCGCCCGTGTCCACAAATTGCTGGACGCCATCCGCGAACAGGAATCCGATGCCCAGGCCGTCTGGCGAAAGCGGAAGCGTCGGGTTGCCGCCGTGCCAATTCCACACGCAGGTCCCGTCCGCGATGCCCGTGCCGGTCCCCGAAGGACCGGCGGCGCTGATCCCTGCCGTGGTGCACATATAGGAGTTTCCGACGTTTGCGACGATGGCTCCCACCGCATAGGTCGTGGCCGTCGCCCACGCCGAACGGTCGGCATGGTTGGGATCGTACAGGGTTGCGGTGGTCAGGTTGGAAGCAGCACGCCGTATGCCATCCTGCCCGCTGGTCAGGGTTTGGCCGCCGATGATGGCCGCCCACAGGGTTGGTGCAGCTGCTACCGCTGCCGCGCCGCCGGCCCAGCGTGATGGCATGCTGCGGGTTTCGCGCTCCAGGCGCCGGATGCGTTGTTCGTGGTCCCAGGTCATGCGCCCCCGCTGGACTGATACTGACCGCGAGCCAACCCTACACCCAGCGCACCCTGGACAACCGACGGCACGCGGAAGCCGGCCAGGGTGCGGCTGGCCTGGTAGGACACGGAAGCGGATGCTGCCCGGAAGTCGAACGACACCCGGACCACCGGGGCGCGCACCGCCACCGACGCGGTGTCGCCTTCGTCGGCGCCCCAGCGTACCGTGGCTTGGTCCACCATGGTTGCCAGCATGGCGCCGGCATCGTCCGCGATGCCGCGAACGGTCCAGGTAGCGGTGCCGTCCGGGCTTAACCACCACGTCCGCATCTTGTCCCGGAAGGCCACGGGGTCGCCGCCCTGATCCCTCCGGCCCTCCGCAGCCAGGACGGCCGCGCTGGATGCATCGAGCTTGAACACGGTCCGGTCCGGCACGCGCACCTGGGTCCAATAATCCCCGGTCAGGTAGGTGCATCCACTCCGCCGCAGGTCGGTGCATGGCGGTGATCCGCCCACAGCTTCCGTTGTGGCTGACACGCGGAAGGCCAGAGGATGAACGAGGGCCACGGTGAATACCGGCGTCCACCCGGCCGCCAGGCGGGCCTTGATGGCAGCGGCATCCGCAGGCGTGCGGCCCACAATGATGCTCCCACCATCATCACCGACCTGGATTTGGAAATCCTGATGCGCCACCACCCAGGGCGGCGTGGCAATAGGCTTATACCAATACATCAGCGGCCCCTCCACCGGGTCCAGGTTGGATGTCACCACATAGGGGTCCGTCCAATCCTTGCCGGGCGCCAGCGGCACCAGGCGGGACATCTTCCAGGCTACGCGAGCATTGGGATATTCCGCTGCCGGGAGCGATTCCAGTTCCCCGGTTTCCTGGCCGCCGCCAGCCTCCGGAGGCCCGGCCTGGACGGTCCGCTTGTACGGGATCCTGGTCAGGCCGGAATACGCCCGCGTGTCCCATCGGGCGAATAGCTGCCAAGCGCGGAATACGGCATCCAGCGGTGGAGACTTTCTGGCCTCATCGCTGGATGCATCCCAGGCCGTCTGGTCGGCCTCCGTATACCATGGTTCCAGGGCATCCCCGGTCGGCCTGGTCGCCCAGGTCAGCACATCGTCAGCCGCAATGGTTCGCATCCATATGGGCTGCGGCGCCTGGACGTAATGGGTATCCTCCACCATGGTGTGGTCCTGATCCACAGCCCATTCCTGCACACCGTCGGCCGTCAGGTCCAGGGCCGGCGGCGCCGGGTCGGGGATGGTTTCCATGTCCACGACGGTCAGGGTCAGCACGCCACCAACGACGGATTCCAGGAAGGTCCGCCCGGTATCGGGGGAGATGATGGCCGCGATCATGGCCAGCGGATTGCGCCCCTGCCAGTCCCACTGCCCGTCATAGTCCAGGTTGTCCGGGAAATCGAGGCCGACCTGGAAGCCCCAGCAGTGCCGGATATGCGCCAGGATGGTTTCCACAGCTCGCTTGGCGGTCCACCGAACGCCAACCGCGCCAGGGGTCGTCCTTTCCCCACGGGCGTGGACGCGGCACACGGCGCCGCTGGGCAGGACGTGGGCTGCGACAGACATATCCCCACGCCCGCCAGCGTTGAAATCCAAGGGCTGGCCGACATTGGCCACGGCGTTGGACGTATCGACCCATCCCGGCCAATCGGTGTTCCGAGACTCGTACCATTCCGACAGGTGGCATTGATTCAGGGCGTGCAGCATGCCGGCCATGCGGTACTGGACGCGGGCGCCGCCGGATTCCAGGCGGGACACCCGGACGCCAGCCACCTTGCCGCGCCAGTAGATCACCAGCGGTGACGCCACACCCCCCGTGGTCGGGTCACGCTTCACGATGCGGCACCACATGCCGGCCACCGTATAGTCCGGGGCGGCGCCATCCTGCCAGGCCAGGGCCTCTCCCAGGTAGGCCCCCACGCCACGGGCGGCGGAGTCGGTTTCCCATGGCCTGGTGGTCCATGACCCATCGGCCGTATGCAGGGCCACTGCGGTTTGCACCAGAGCTACGGATTGGGGAGCGTCAGGGCCGGTCTGCCGGCTGGCCGCAGCATCGAAGTGCAGCTGGACGGTCAACACGCCACCGTTGACGGTTCCAGCCTGCGCCTGCCATGCTCCGGTGTAGCTGGCCAGCCACAGGCGCGGGATGGTCCCGTGGGGATAGACGACGCTGGTCTGCTTGCCGACGTGGCTGCCCAGGACAGCCAAGCGGGCGTCCGCCTGGGCTTTGGTGCAATCCTGCCAGACGACCAATGCTCCGCCGCTCGTAGGCATCGGGTTCGTCCAGCGGAACGCCTTGGCAGTGGTGGCATATGCCTGCGCCTGGGTCTGGGTGGGAAATGGGCGCGGGGTGCCGGTGGCGCCATCCCAATCCAGCGTGCACACGGACGTGCTCATGTCGGTACCCAATTCAGTTGGGCCAGCAGGGTCCACCGGGCGGTGGCCACACCTCCGCCGGCCAAGCTGGTATGCGCGGCCCGGTGGTCGGCCTGGCAGTCCGCCACCATGCACGCGACGCCACGGAAGGTCAGGACCTGACCGATGCTGGCCATCTGTGCCAGGGCCACGGCCAAAGCCTCCGCTTCATCGGCGCACGGCGTTGCGCTCTCGATGATGGACGGCACGGGCCGCGCCTGGCCCGTGTAGATGACCGGCGGGTTCGGGGGTGGCTGGGGGTAGATCATCACGCCGACCGCCGGCACCAGCGTCCCATGACACGCAGCGGACCACGCTCCGATGGTTTCCAGGGCCATGGGTCAGTACATCCGTGGGTTGCTCGACAGCGCTTGCACCCAGCCGGCGCTGGCCCTGTCGGCCGTCCGCTGGGCCTCCGACTGTGCATCCCGGATGCTTTGGTCCAGGCGCCGGATGCTTGCTTCCAGACTGGCCATGCCATCCACATTCTTGGACAGGCTTTCCCGAATCGCTTCGGCGCCGATGGTGCGGCCGGCGCCGGTTGCCATATCGATGGTGTTTTGGCCAGCCTGAACGGACACGGCCTCTGCGTCGCGGAGTATGGCGTCTATGGCGCGGGCCGCGCCAGACCGACTCCCCAGCGCCCGGCGCTGGGCTTCCATGAATGCGTCCGCGCCTGCGTTGGGTCCGGCCACAGCCTCTGCCACACGGGTAGCGCTGGTGTCCATCTCCATGCCCGGCCGGATGCTCGGGGCGTTGGGGCCGAATATGCCACCGCCACGCTCCGCGTACTGGCGCCGGGCCAGCCTGATGCGAGCGGCTTCCATGCTGTCCAGGGGCGCCATCGCTGCTGCCCGCGCTTGCACGCTGGCGATGGCGTTGGCAACCACCGTGTCGGTGATGTCGTAGCCAGCGGCGCGGGCGTCGGCCAGGGTCTTTTCCACCTGGGCCTGTCCGTCCTGGTCCAGCCCGGAGCGGGACAGGGCCACGGCGTTGGCGTAGCTGGCGGACGGATTGCCGGGCGTCAGGCTCGCCAAGCGGCGGCGCTGATCTTCATCGAATCCGGACGAGAACGCAGCACGCATGTCCTGGCCGATGGATCCGGCTGCGCCGGAAATCCTCCCGCCCAGGGCCACCAGCGCATCCGATCTGGCGGCCTGAACCTGTTTCAGGGCGGCTGCGGCGGCGTTGGCGGATTCTACCGCCGTGTCTGCGGCCTTGGAGAAGATCCCGAAGGCGGTTGCCGCGATGGTCATACCAGCGGCGGCGGCGCCCACCGGGCCGGGCAGGCTGGACAGGCTGGCGCCCAGGGCTGCGATTTTGTCCGTGGCGGTGGCGCCGGCCGTGGACATAAGGGCGAATGACGCTGTGGCATTGCGGAGGAATTCCCCGGCCCGCATCTTGTGCGCCAGGGCGTCCCAAGCGTCACCGCCAGCCTTGGCCGCTACACCTGCCCGCTGGACTGCCACTGCGGCTCGGTCCATGCTGGCCGCGCCCTTGGTGGCCGCAGCATCCAGGGCCGTCATCTGCTGGGTGGCCTGGGTGGCGCCTGGCATCGACACCGTGACGGTCAGGGATGACATGGTCAGCCTCCACGGGGGGCGTTGCCGGTGTTCTCTGCCCAATCGGCCAGGATGGCCATTTCGTCGGGGGTTATGGCGACGGATGACAGGCCGATCATGCACGCCCACAAGGCTCGGCGGCGGCGCGTCCGGAGCACACTGGGCATGCGCCCACAGGCGGCAGCCGCCAGCGACACCACCAAGTCTGCGGCCTTGTCCCCCTCGCCCGCCACCAAGCATTCCAGTTCTTCGCGGGTCAGGTCGTAGGCGGTTGCCACCGCGCCCCATGCGACGTCCGCCAGGGCCGTCCCGTCCACCTTGGACTTGAACAGGTCGGCGCGGCGCCATTGCTCGGCCAGCTTGTCTACGGCCGCTTGGTACTCCGTCAGGGTCCCGGCCATGGCATCTGCGGGCGTGAATTGACACGGAACCACATACAGCACCAGTCCAGCGACCGGCAGTGCGACAGCATGGGCTTCCGGCTCCGGCGACCTATGCCGCCGGGCGTCCAACGTGGCTTGGTCCATCGTCACGGGGCCGCGTGGCAGCGGAACGTGATGGTGTAGCTGGGGGTCCCTTCGATCACGGGGCCGAGGCCCTTGCCGGTGCAGACGGCCTTGCCCCACGTTTTCGTGACGGCCGCGCCTGCGGTCCCCTTGCCCTCGGCCCGCGCCTTCAGTTCGATGGACAGGCTTCCGGGATCGCCAACGGCGGGCGCATCCAGGTACGACAGGAGGGTCAGCGTGACGGTGGCCGCGATGCGGTCCACGGCGATCAGCTGCACATCGGTGGCAGCAGCGCTGGTGTATTCCGACACCTGGCCGCCCTCATCGATGCTGGCGGACTGAGCGTCCGCAAACACGATGGGCGAGCCTGGGCTGGGCGGGGTGAAGGTGGCTGAGTTCAGCAGGTGGACGGTGGGGGCTGCCATGGTGTGGTCCTTGGGTGGTGGCCAATCCTAGCGGATGGCCCGGTGGCCGGAAGTGGCGCGGGCCTATCCGACCCGCGCCCGGTTGGGGACGGCAGCCGTGGTCACAGGGACGGCGCCGCCGGTCCCCACGGCTTGCGTGAGGTAGCGGTTTGCCGCATCGATGATGGCCTGGCGGTCCGCAGCGTTGGGTTCCACCGGGGACCGCTTGGGCATCGTGGGCGTGCCTTCGTGGAGATAGACAGCATAGTCCGGGAGGCCGTCCCACGTCATGGTCACGGTTTCAGGACCGGTCCTGACCACCCGCGCCTGGCCGGCCGTGATCGCGTCCCGCAGAGCGCCGGTCAACACCAACATGGGCAGGGCCTTCCCACGGGGGACAGACCGGCCGGCGGCGCGCATGGTGTTCTGTATGTCCTTGGTCGCCCCAGCCTTCCATGCCCCGTACCCGGCTGACAGGGGGGGCCATCCGTAGCGCCCTGCGTTGCCGCTGGTGAAATGAGACGCCACGATGGGGCGCCCACGGTATCCGCCGTTGGCATATTCTCGGCAGCCTGCCATGACGGCCATGGCCAGGATGTTGCGCGCGCCTGCGATCCGCGCCAGCCCCGATAGATCCTTGCCGGACATGGCTATTCCAGGGATGCGTGGATGGTGCCATCCGGCAGCGGCGTCAGGCGGATACGGCGGACCGTATATTGGTCGGCCTCATGTGCCGGCCGCCGCTTCCCCGCAGGGACGGGCGGCGGCGTGGTGTCTGCGGACGGCGGTGGGATGTCCGCCTCCCATGCATCGGCGGACGAGCTGGTGTTCATGGGTGCATCTGCTCCAGGTCTACGATCCACCGTGGCGCCTGCGCCGAGGCGGTTGTATCCAGGGCGTATCCGGTGATACGGTATCGGTGCTGGCGGGAGATGAGAACCTCATCCTCGTCTGGATACTGCGATACTGCCGAAATCGGCAGTCCGGAAGCGTTTTTCATGCGGAATATCATGGCGTGGCGCCCGCCCGTGGCGCTCGCAAACCCAACGGCAGTGCGCGGGTTTGTGGTGGCCGATGACAGGGAGCCGAAATCGAGTTCTGTCGCCCCCAACACGGATGCCACCGCCGCTGCGGTCAGGTTCCTGTGACCACGATACAGGTATTCATAGCGGCGAGCTGGAATGCGGGCCATGGCAGCATATGCCGCCGCGTGATATGTGCGGGCCTTGGTGATCAGGTCTGGAATATCGGATGCATCGTCGCCGGGCTTGTGGTAGCGCAGATGCGCCGCCAACTGTTCGTCAGTGTCCCCCATGTCTACCCGGCGCATGATGAAGTCCCAATAGCGGGTAAACTTCCGTATGCCCATCCGCTCTTCGGTGGTGGCCTCGCCGTCCATGATGGCCGCAGACTCGTCGGCCTGGCGCATCTTCACGTCGCTGCGGTAGATGTCCCGGCTGAAGGTTCCGCCTGGCGTGGCTGGATCCCTCACCATGGCTTCCACGTGGTCCGCCGTGATCGGGCGACCCGGCTTCCCGGCCAGGTCCGGCTGGGTCTGGGGGCGCAGGGTCGCCAGCAGCTCCTGGGTCTGGATGGACACGTGGCTGGCCTTCCAGGATGCCAGGGCGCCAGGATCGGATGGCTGCGGCTTGTCCCAGGGCTTGTGCGGCGCCGTGGGAATCTTCCCCGTGGGTGGAATGGTCGCCGGGACAGGCGGAAGGTCCGGGCCGCCCATGGCCTTGGACACCGCCGCCGCGGCCTGCGCCTGCGCCTGTGCCTGGGCAACGGCTGTGGCCTTGGCAGCCTGGGCAGCGGCCTGCCGTGCCGCCGCTGCAACGGCTTGGGCCTGGGCGATGGCAGCCGCCGTGTAGATGGTGACGGGGACAGACGTCCCCGTGGCCAGGGCCACCATGGCCGTGGTGTGGCCCGAAACGATGAAGGTTCCGCCCGGCAGTTCCACCGCCACGACGGGTGTCTGTGTGGTGGCCGTGCCGGTGATGCCAGCGGACAGGTCGGCGCCGTCCAGGCTCGACACCGTGGGAATCATGCCAGCCAGGTCGGCCGGCGATGCCGTGCGTGTGGTGGTCTGGATGCTGGTTTTGTTCGTTGCGATCCAGCCCAATACGCCCGGCAGGGCCAGGGGCTTGTCCAGCGCCAGAGACGTCCCGGAGGCGGCAGCCTCCATGATGGCCTTGGCCTTGGCCTTCACCGTGGCGGACGCCTGCACGGCGTCCTGGGCTGCGGCCTGGGCTGCGGCCTGGGCTGCGGCCTGGACGGCCTGGGCGTCCACGACTGGCCAGGCGTCCGCGTGCTGCGTGGCCTTGGCGGCGGCCTCCTCCGCCGACAGCGGCGGGGCGCGGAGGGCGCGGGCTTGGCCCTGGGACAGGATCATCCGCGCCACCTCCCGCGCGTGCCCCATGGGCATGTCAGCAGCCTTGGCGATGGACATGGCCAGGAACCGCTCCCGGTCGGCACGGTCCAGCGCATCCGCTTGGGCAGCCAGCTTCCGCCAATCGATGCCTGCGGCTGTGAGGGTCGGATCCTTGTCCAGGAACGTACCTATGGCCTCCGCCTGGGTGGTCGGCGCGGACGGCGCTGTGGGCAGGATGTTGGCAGCCTCCGATCCCGGCGCCGCCACATAGCGGATGAAGCACCGGCATCCGTAGTCGAGGGGCGGCACGGGTGCGTTGGGGTCGCCGCTGCGCCACACGGTCCCATGGAGGGCGCGATGGCTGGGCCTGACCCTGGTGTCCTCCTGGGTCAGGAATTCATACCACACCTGCGTCCGGTCCAGGGCGCCGGTTGCCAGTGCAGCGGCGTCCTGTTTCGCCAACGATGCCGCCAGGTCGGAGACGGAGATGGTCAGGGTGATCGGATCAGCCATGGATGCCGCCTGCCATCAGACGCTCCAGTGCCGCAGGAATAGCGGCACGAGCGGCCCCGGCCCCCGCGTGGAACGCCTCCACAGCCAAGGTCTTGGCGTTGTCCTGGGTGCGCCGGGCAAGGTCCAGAAAATCCGCTACGAGATGCGCGTCTGTGCCGGTGGCGGCGGCATTGCCTACCAAGCCGTCCGCCTGGAAGCGCCAGGACCGTGCCAGGTTGGCACCCCATTCCTCTGCCGTGTGGCCAACGATGGGCCAGGACCGCATGGCATCCACGAGCTGGTTCCCCGCTACGTCCGCCACGATATCCAGGCCATCTGGCAATTCCTGGTTGGCCAGGGCGATTTCCCCATGCCAACCAGACACCATGGCGACCAGGGCTGCCAGGGTTGCCGTGGCTGCCAGGGCTGCCTCCGTATCCGTGGCCATGGTGGCCATGGCTGCGCGGGCGGCAGCCATGTCCGCAGACGCCTCATCCAGCCCAGCGCCAGAATCGCCCTTGGTCGCAGCCACGGCGGCCTGCGCGGCGCCGGTCAGACTGGCGCCCATGATCACGGCCACGCGGTCCGCTGCCTGAGCTGCCACGGCGTTGCCCTGGGCTACCAGAGACGCCTGACGGGCCGACGGGTCCACCATCAGCCTCGATACATGCGGACAGAGGACATGCTCATGGACTCCGTCGTATCTGGGGCCTTCCACCACACGGCGGAGCGGACTTCCGCTGGGACGATGGCGCCGCGCGCGATGCCTGCCACGTGGTCCGCAAACTGCTGCGCCAGGCGATCCACCAGGATCCATTCCGCTGATGCCTGCGGATAGACCTTGGCTCCCAGGGCGGCGGCGGCGCCAGTGGCGACCACGCCGGCCAGGCTGGGGATGGTGTAGGACGCGGACGCCACGTCCACGTCCAACGCTACCACCACCTGATCATTGCGCGCCAGCGGCGCGTCGAGGGTCACGGTGTATCCATCCCCGCCGACGCTGAATCGGCTTTCCTCCAATTCCATGGCCGCGCCGGGCGGCGTCGGGGTCGGCACCGGCAGCGGCATGTCGCCGCCTGCTCCCCAGGGATTGGTGCGGTAGATCGGGCGAGACACGAATGCCTGCGGCTGCCCGCGCCACACATGCAGCGACCCGGCCACCATGGGGCGCCATCCCGCCGGGATCGTGAAGGCGGACTGTCCGTCCGCAGCCCGATTCACCACCACCAGGAATTCCGGGTGCTGCAATTCCGCCAAGCGGGCGGACGGCATGGCCTGGATGATTTCCCCTGCGGCATCGGCCAGGGCGTCCGCCACCGCGTCCGTTCCGCCGAAATCTGCGGCGGTGGGGACATAGCCAGACAGGGCAAAGCGCCGCAGAGCCATGGCCTCCGTGGCGCCGAAATTGTTCCAGGTGGGCATGGGGGGCAGCTCGTTCAGGTCGGGGGGCTGGGCGGCGCCGGGATGGCTGGACGGATGCCAGAACCGCCCGCCTTGTGCTTGGCCAGGATGACGGCCACGTGGTCGCGGATGCCCAGGCGGTCCTGGATCTGCGCGGCCTGCGCCTTCACGGCCTCCACCTTGTCGCCTAATCCATGGGCTACTGCGGTGGCTGTCACGGCATGTCCATAGGCGATGGCCTGATCCGCGATGTCCGCAGCCTTGGCCTGGGCGGCACGCATGTCCTTGGTGGCCTTGGGGGCCATGACGGTGTGGGCCAGGTTGGCCAACAGGCCGAAGGCACCGGGGCTATGCCGCAGGACGCCCACGGCCAGCAGTCCCACACCGCCGATGCAGCCCAGGACCATCCCGAGCATGCCGGACGGTGGATCGCTAGCCGCCACCGCAGCTGCGTGCGATTCCGCCGTGATCGCGGGCGCAGCCGGGACGCCGGCCGGGGCCAGGATGTCCGGGCCGGTTTCAGGCGCTGGCAAGTCCAGGTTGGCCATGGCGGCGGACATACGGGCCAGGGCTGCCTCCCGCAGCACGGCCGCAGCATGCCGATAGGCCCCAGGATCTTCCGCAGTCGGCGCCGCCTTGTCGATGGCCCCGGCGGCTGCCATGTTGGCCTTGGCCTGGGCAGCCTGCGCCGCTTGGCCATCCGTCATACGGACGCACCCGCCCAAAGACACGGCAGCCAGGGCAACCAGGATGGCTGCGGCGCGCATCACTGACCGCCCGTGGTGATGATGCCCAGGAGGGCCGTCACCAGTCCGCCAATGCCGGTTGCGCCGGCCACGCCTGCAACCCACAGGACGCCGGCCATCTTGGTTCGCAGCTCCACGATGGCATCCCGGTGGTCCTGCATCTGTTTCGGCAGCTCGGAGACGCCATCCAGCGCCACGCTACCACGCTCCAGGCGGATCTTGATGGTCGCCACGTCCTCATGGAGCTGGCGCTGCGCCCGCAGGACCTCACGCAGCAGCCCAAGCATGTCCGCCGAGGGAATGTCCCCGCTGGACCCGCCGCGCCGGCTTCCCTCGCCGTGTTCGTACCGGGCGGTGCTGTCATCGTCCGATGGCGGCTGCGTGCGGGGGGGGGGCATGGCTTACTCCAGAGGACCGGG
>Ga0209172_10002627_pt1 | contig 30781 bp, 22 predicted proteins | sample LarsenN4metaG_FD_184113 | JGI IMG/M metagenome (GOLD analysis project Ga0209172, IMG submission 184113) | Hot spring sediment bacterial and archeal communities from British Columbia, Canada, to study Microbial Dark Matter (Phase II) - Larsen... ... | reverse complement strand
CCTTGTTGGGCCAAACCCGCAGCCAGTTACGCAGCACCCAGAGACGCCCCGAGTTGCTTCAATCCTTCTGGAAACAAACAGGCCTGGCTTGGCCTTAGATTGTTAACAGGCTATGCGAAGCTCAGTAACGGTGTCAGTAACGGATGAATTGATGCGCGGCGCGTCTTTGGCAAGGATGCGCTCAAGTCGAAATAAACCTTACGAAAGACGATCATTCCATGAAATCCATCCGCTCTTTGTCGTTGATTCTTGCCCTGGGATTGCTTGCAGGATCCAGTCTCGATGCGCAGACGGTGCTCGTGGACTTTCAAAATGTGGCCACCCCCAGCCAGCCGGGCTCCTCCGTATTCAACCGAAACACAAGCTGGGGGTCAGCAGGTGAGAGCGACGCCCGCAATTTCACACTGGGGAGCGACACCATCACGATCACGCTGACCGCCGCGGCCGCCGGGTCGAGCGGCTTTGAACGGCCGGACACCAACACGGCCTTCACGGATTTTGCCTTTCGTCCGCTCTACCGGGATGGCATCCAGCGTCTGCGCAGTTCGACCAGCCTGGCCGCGCTCACGATCTCCGGATTGGAGCCGGCCGGCAGCGGGCTGACCTATGGCGTCCGCATCTGGTGGTATGACCCCGGCTTTGAGAACAACTCGGTTCAGAGCTATTACAACGTCACTGGCGGGGCGACACCGGTCACGCCGTTCGGGACGATCACCAACAACACCATCGCCAGCGGAAACGCGTCATTTCCAGACAACACCGCTTACTCGGTCTTTGGCACTTTTGCCGCCCACACCGACGGAACCCTGGCGTTTGCCATCACAGGGCCCAGCAGCAATGCCAGAATCAGCGGCTTGGAAATCCAGGTCATTCCCGAACCTTCGTCACTGGCCTTGCTGATCGGGGCGGCGGGTGCAGCGGGAGTGATCCGGATGCTTCGCCGCCGCCGGAACGCCGTTTAAGAGCCTATCATCTCCTGGGATGCCTGTTCGCTGCCGCGCGTGAGTCATCCTGCGTCCAGCGGGCCAGGCTGGCCCCGCAGCGCGGTTGCCGCTATGAATGGGGCCTGCATGATTCCTCCGAGCGAAAATGCCCCGGAAAGCAGGAGCCGGCCCCTTGCGGTGACCATGCGTGATGTGGCGGAGGCATCCGGGCTTTCACGTGCCGCTGTCTCCCTGGCCTTGCGCAACCATCCCTCCATCCCGGAGGCCACCCGCCAGAAGGTCAGGGACGCGGCTGCCCGCCTCGGCTACCGGCAGAATGCGCTCATCTCCACTCTGATGACCAACCTCCGGCGGGGACGCCACGAGTCGGAATGTCCGGTCTTGGCCTGGCTGAGCAGTGCCTTCCATGATCAGCAGCGCAAGATCCGGTTTTACGGCGAATCGGAACGGGGCGCGCTGGACCGGGCCGCCCAGCTGGGCTTCAGCATCGAGGTGTATCCAATGCCCGGGTTCGCCCCAGTGGAATGGGCCAGGACTCGCCGCATTTTGCTGGCCCGCGGGGTGCAAGGCGTGATTTTCGGGCCCCAAGCGGCACTGCCTCCGGATATCCATCCCTGGCTGGCTCCTTTCGCCGCTGTCGCCCTGGGACCCAGTCATGGCGACGCCCGGCTGCCCCGGGTGCAGTCTTTCCTTTACCACTCTTGCCAGGCCGCCCTAGCCCGGATGGGCAAAGTCCACGGCCCGAGGATTGCGTTGTGGCTGCCCATCGGCTTCGACGAACGCACGGAACATGCCGTCCTGGGTGCTTACGCCTCCCATTGGCTGCACCAGGGCCGGACCGCGCCGGAGGTCCATCTCCGCGACAAAATCCACCCCGGGGAGTTTCGGGCCTGGCTTGAGCGCGCAAAGCCTGACGGCTTGCTATGCGTCAACGAGGAGCAGGCGGAAGTGGTCGAAAGGCACGCCCCGGCGTTCGGCGGCCGGATCGCATTGCTCGACTGGCAGCCGGGCTCCCGCTGGCCGGGCATGGATCAATTTCCCTACCAGATCGGGCAGAGCCTGACCGACCTCCTTGTCGCCCAGATTCACCGCAACGAAAGAGGACTCCCCCCCTACACCAAGGTGGTGGTGGTCGAACCGGGCTGGAGGCAGGCCGGTGAGCAAGTGGAGGCTGTTCCCGTGCGGGCACGGGAGGCATCCCCGGCATTTGTTTCCGGCCAGGCATTCCAGGCTGCGGAGGATGGCAGCGCAGGGAGTTGACGCGGGCCTGGAAACAGAATGGTCATGGCGCCGCCCGGTGCCGCTGTCCGACCCGTCCCATCACTACAGCGAATCGCCACCCCGGGCCGGACGGTTTGCGGCTCCAGTGCGGGCTCCGCGTTCCAGGCGTCCATCGCAGGGATTCACGGTTGGATGACCGCTCAGCACCCATAAAAACCGGTCACCGAGCCCGGAGGCGCGGCATAGACCAGCCGGCCCGCTTCCAGTTCGTGGCGCCCGGCTTCGGCGAAACGGCTCCGGGCATCCGTGCAGCGGGCGCGGAAGGCGGCGTGGCGGCTCCCGCGCACTTCCACCGGCACCGGCCAGGTTTGGTCGGTGCAGTTGGTGAGGACGAACGCGTCCGGGTGCGGCGAGCCCGCACCGGAAAAGGCGGTGAGGAAAATCCCGCCTTCGTTGCACGACGTGGCGCAGACGGTCGTGCCGGGCTGGCCCGCGCGGCTCAGCGGCTGGTAAAAGTGGTAGCCTGGCTCCACCTGCCAGGTGCCCTCGCCCGCGACCCGGATGGCGGTTCCGGGGTTGGGATCGCCCCCGGCCCAGAGCCGGCTGCGCTGGCAGCAGGCCCAGGGAATGAGCGCGCTGATCCGGGCCTGGGCAATCTGGTGGTGCCACTCCCAGGCCATCTGCGCATCCATCTTCCCCCAGCTGGCCGAAGTGGTCCACGCCTTCAGGTCCGGACGCCGCTCGCGCAGCCGGAGAAATCCCGACGGGTCATGGCTGCCCTGCCAGCGGTGCGGCCAGGGATTGTAAAATCCATGGGAAGTGACCAGGCCCAGGGCCTCCACCGCCTGCGCGTCCTCGAGCAGCGCATCCGCATAGCCCCATCCGGAGAAGCGCGACCAACTGAAGGTCTCGCCATTGGCCACACCGACATCCGGCAGGCCCGCCGCGTCGAGCGCCCGGCGCAGCCGGGGCACAAACGCCGCCACCTGCTCCGGGGGCCAGTGCAGGTTGTAATCGTGCCCGGTATCGCGCGGCAAATCGAAGCCCTCCGGCGTCCAGCGCCGCCAGCATTCCCCCTCGTTGTGCAGGGAGAGATGGCGCAGGGGCAGGCCCTCGCGGATGAGCAAAAAGTGCGCCCAGTCCACCAGGTAGTCCAGCAGCGCTTGCTCCTTCGCCGGGTCGAGGTCTCGTCCCCGGAATGTTCCCTGCCGGGTCATCCAGCCAGGTGGGCCGTAGAGCGTGCCGAGGATGGACAGCTCGCGCCCCTGCCTTGCCATCCGCTGGCGCGCCCCGTGCGCGAAGCGGAGCATGGACCCGGTAGTCCGGCGGTGGTCGTAGGCCGGCGCCCCGCCTGCGATCGGCTGCGCCGCATGGTGCGGGTCCAGGAACATCTTCACCACGCCGCAGCCCAGGCCGTCCGGCCCGAAAAGCAGGTCGAGGATGCGTTCGATCTCTTCATCGGCCAGGGTGTCGAAGCCGCCGTAATCCTGCGGGTCCGCCACGGGATCGGGCGTGTGGCAGGTCTGGACGTAGTTCAGGCCGAAGCCGTCCCAGGGCTGCAGCCGGTGGGTGAAGTCCACGCGGGCGCGGAGGAGATGCGTGTAAAGGGGATCACTCATGGGCGGCCTTCCTGGGTCTGGAGGAATCGTTCGATGGCCGCGGCGAGGAAGCGGGCGGCGTTGCCCCCGAGGTAATCCTCCACCGCCCGCGGCGGAAAGCCGGGGAAACGCTGCCGCCGACGGGTCTCGGGATGGCGGGGATCGGCCAACTGCTCCAGCAGGGCCCGGCCTCCGGCGATATTCCACGCCATCCGCCCATAGGGCGCGTCGCTGCCCAGGGCCAGGCGCGCCCAGGCCCCGGGCCCGTGCGCGGCGAAGGCCAGGAGGTCGGAGGCCATGTGGGTGTCACGCTTGGCGCTGTGCACAACAAAGAGGTTGTCCGAGCGCAGAAAGAGCGCGCGGAACTCCGCCGCCATCACCTCCTGCTCCAGATAGGAGGCCCCGCCGCCGCCGCCATGCACGGCGATCAAGGGATGCGGATGCACCTGCCGGGCCAGCCGCTCCAGGGCGGACGGGGGCGTGAACGGCGTGTCCGCGCCGATGTGGAAGGCCGGGACCGCGCCCTCGGCCACGATGGCTTCCAGCACGTCCGCGACCTCGTGGGCATCGAGTGGATAGGCATTCTGCGCCGGGTTCATCTTGATGACGAACATCCCCCGGCCCCGCGCGCAGGCGCGGACTTCCTCCCGGGCGCGCCCGGGCCCTAGGGCCTTCGGGTCGATCCAACCCGCCGCCAAGAAGCGCCCGGGATGGGCCTCCGCCGCCGCGGCGACGGCGTCGTTGGCCTGGGCCAGGCAGCGGGCGTTTTCGTCGGGCGTGCCCGAGGACGGAGTGGCTGCGGGATTCTGCCAGGCCAGGGCCAGGTCGATGGCGGCCAGGTCCATCTCCGCGATCAATTCGGCGGCATCCATTGGACGGCCGTGGAAATAATCGGGAGTGGCTGCGGCGCGGGCTTCCAGCGCCGGACGTTTCGGCAACGAACCGCTGAGATGGACATCGGCGTCGAGCACCGGTGGCAGCGGCTGCAGGAGCCGGTGCCGCTGGAGGGAAAGGCGGTGCCGCCAGGCAGCCGGGGCCATCACTTCAGCCTCGGGAGCACGCGTTCAAACATGGAGGAAGCCCGCGTGGAAGGACGGTCGGGCGCTCAGGAAGCCGGGCGCCGGCGCAGCCAGACCAGCGCACCCAACCCGCCCAGAAGCAGCGCGTAGGTGGAGGGTTCGGGGATGGCAACGACATCGCCGAAGGTATTGCCCAGACGGATTTCGTCGATGATCCCCGTTCCAGCTCCACCCCAACGGGCGGCCACGGCGTTGCCCAGGGTCGCCTGCAAGTTAAAGCCGGTGACGTTCTGCGCGGCGGCGGCATCCAAAGGGGCCGTCAGGCTGATGGTGGGATTGACCCAAAGCAGCACACGGTCGGCATTCGACGTGTCGGAAAAATCAATCCGCCCCACAACCAGATGGACCGTATTGACGGCCAGTGCGGTCGCCGTGCCAATCTGCACGTTTTGGTTTTCCACCCGAAGCCCCGTGCCCCCTGTGAAATTGAATCCAATCCCTGAGTTGGCAGCCGTGGCGTAACCCGAAGTCCCCAAGGAAATCGAGCTGTCCGCAAACAACTTCAACCGAAAATCCGAACCGGCGGAGGTGTGATTGTAAAGTGCGGAGAACCAAACCGAAGTCCCATCCGCGCCCAGACCTGTGTTATCGAAAGTGCGGCGCGCACCCAGGGAGGACGATGTCGTATCGGACAACGCTCCGCCAATCGTGCTCAGCCCTGGGGCTGTCAGTCCAGAAGACACAATTGTTGGATCATTCGTTACAGTGCCCTCACCTTCTACCCATGCCGTGAGCCCGCCGATGCCGCCATTTTGGGTGCCATTGATCGACCCCGCAGCATAATTAAAGCCATCGTAAAACAGCAACGCCGCCTGAGAGGAAGCGGCGGCAACTAGGGTGAGGGCGGCAAGTGCGAACTTTTTGGACAGCGTATTCATGAACAGATTTCCTTGGTTGATAAATTTCAATTTAAGGACTTGCCGCCCAGGCGGAAGCCGGTTGAAATTGAAACGTTTTAAGGAAATCCGCGCACTGCCCCTCCCATGGCCCGCTCCATTCCCACGATCCGCGAAGTGGCCGCCGCAGCCGGGGTCTCAGTGGGCCTGGTGTCGCTGGCCTACCACCACCCCCAGCGGGTCAAGGCCTCCTCCCGCGCCCGCATCCTGGAAGCCGCCCGCCGCCTGGGCTACCGCCCCAACGTCGCCGCCTCCCTCCTGCGCTCGCGCGCCCCGCAGGCCAACCAGCTCACCCGCCAGGTCAACATCGTCTTCCTCACCGCCGAGCAGGACACCCGCACACGCACCGGCATCACGCTTTATCAAGACGGCGCCGCCACGCGCTGCGCCGAGCTGGGCTACGGCTTCGAGCGCATCGACCTGGCGCAGGCGAGCCCGGGCCGGGACCTGGGGCGCACACTCCATGCCCGCGGGGTGGCCGGGCTGGTGCTGGGCCCGGTTTACCGCCCGGAACTGCTGCGCGGCTTCCGATGGGAACTGTTTGCGGCGGTGAAATGCGGGGGCTACGAGGGGCTGCCGCCGCTGCACCAGGCCCACACCTCCGTTTTCCAGGCAGTGCGCCTGGCCTGCCACCGGCTCCACGCCGCAGGCTGCCGCCGCATCGCCGCCGCCTTGCTGCGGCACGATCCACCGATCGAGGACGACGACCGCCGGCTGGGCGCCTACACCGCCACCCTGGCCTCGCTGGGCCTCGAAGCCCTGCCCCCCTTCCTTGGCCGGCGGATGGACCCGGATGCTTTCCACGCGTGGTTCGACCGCCACCGGCCCGACGGCCTGATCGACTTCGCCCTCACCACCGGATCGTGGCTGAAGCGCCGGGGGCTGCGCATGCCCCAGGACCTGCGTTATGTGACCCTGACCCATGCGGGCAACGAGACCGCGGGCTGGAGCGAATGCTGCGGCGACTTCGAAGCGGTGGGGCGGGCGGCGGTGGAATGGTGCGACCAGCTCCTGCGCCACCGTTCCTTCGGCCTGCCGGAGGAGCCCCACCTCATGTTCCTCCCGCCGCGCTGGGTGGCCCGGGCCAGTTGTCCCGACACCGCTGGCATAGCTTCCAGCGACTCTCACTTGCCCCGCCGCAGCCGCAGCAAATAATACCCCATTTTATGCCCACCCCCCTGCCCTCCGATTATCCCCAACGCGTTTACGCCGGCGTGCTCGGCAAACTCATCGGCGTCTATCTGGGACGCCCGTTCGAGCAATGGTCCCACACGGCCATCGCCCAGAAATGGGGCGAGATCACGCGCTACGTCCACCAAGACCAGGGCGTGCCGCTGATCGTGAGCGATGACGACATCACCGGCACCTTCACCTTCCTCCGCGCGCTCATCGACCACCCCTCCGGCGCCGCCCTCACTGCCCGGGAAATCGGCCAGACCTGGCTCAACTACATCGCCGAGCGCCGTCACATCCTCTGGTGGGGCGGCATCGGCCAATCCACCGAGCACACCGCCTTCCTCCGGCTCCAGGATGGCATCGAGGCCCCGCGCAGCGGCTCGATCGAACTCAATGGCAAGGCCGTGGCCGAGGAAATCGGCGCGCAGATTTTCATCGATGGCTGGGCCCTGGTGTCCCCCGGGCAGCCGGAACAAGCGGCCCGCCTGGCCGCCGAGGCCGCGCGGGTTTCCCACGATGGCGAGGCCGTGCATGGCGCCGTCGCCCTGGCGGTCATGGAATCCCTGGCCTTTCAGGAAGCGAACATCGACCGCCTGCTGGACGCGGCGCAGCGGTTCATTCCGGCGGACTGCGAAATCGCCCGCATGACCGCGGACGTGCGCCGCTGGCACCGGGAGGATGGGGACTGGCGCGCCACCCTCCGGCGCATCCAGGACACCTGGGGCTACGCCCGCTACAGCACCGGCTGCCCCATGGTCTCCAACCACGCCGTCATCCTCCTCGGCCTGCTCTACGGCGCGGGCGACTTCGACCGTTCCATGATGATCGTCAACACCAGCGGCTACGACACCGACTGCAACTCCGGCAACCTCGGCTGCCTCCTGGGCATCCGCAACGGGCTGGACACGTTCCGCAAGGGCTTCGATTGGCGCACGCCGTTGAACGACCGCATGCTCGTGCCGGCGGCCGATGGATTCCGCGGCGTGCAGGATGCCGCCACCACCGCCCTGGAGATCCTCAACCTCGGACGCACCCTGGCCGGGGAAACACCGCTCCACCCCGAGGACGGCGCGCGCTTCCCCTTCTTTCTGCCGGGTGCCACCCATGGCTTCGCTCCGTCCGAACTGTGTCCGAAAGGCGCCCGGGCCGAGCCTGTGGAGGGCGGGCTGGCCCTCACCTGCCTGGCGCCGGAACTGCGTGCGGACGCGGAAGTCCGCACCTTCCTTTCCCCGGATGATGTTGGCGGGGGCGGCTACGGCGCCGCCGCCACGCCCACGCTCTATCCCGGCCAGGTGATGCGGGCGCGGGTGCGCGCCGCCGCGGCCAACCGCGGCCCCGTCCGGGTCCGTCTGTTCACCCGCACCGGCGGTCCGGGCGCCTCCCTCGTCCTTCAGGAAAGCCCCGAAACCGCACTGGCCCCCTCCAGCTCCGCCACCCTGGAGTGGACCGTTCCCGGCAACGGCCCCTGGCCGGTGTGCCGGGCGGGCCTCTCCGCCTCCGGCCCCTCCGGCAGCACGGTCGTGCTGGAATGCCTCGACTGGGGCGGCGTGCCCCGCCTGGAATTCACCCGCCCGGCGGATTGCCCGCCCGACTGGCCCCAGCCCAGCCTGATCAGCCGGATGTTCCTCCAGTCCATGGACCATTTCACCGGCCATCCGGACATCGCCTTCCAATTCGCCCAGAACCGCCGCACCGGCCTGGTCCACCTCGGCTGCCGGGAGTGGCGCGACTACCGGGTGAACGCCGGCCTCCGGCCCACGCTCGGCACCTACGGGCTGGCCGCACGCGTCCAGGGCCTCACCCGCCACTATGCGCTTCTGGCGGGGGAAGACGGCGTGGCCCGCCTGGTCCGCCGGGCCCACACCGAGACCGTCCTGGCCAGCGCCCCCTTTCCCTGGCAGCCCCGCGTCTTCGCCACCTTTGAACTCGAACTCGAAGGCAGCCGCATCACCGCCCGGATCGACGGGCGGGAGATCGCCTCGGTGCGGGATGCGGAAGGCCTGGACGCGGGCGGCATCGGCTTCACCGCCACCGCCGGACGGGCGGAGGCGCGGAACCTGGTGATCGAGCCACTGGGTTGAGGGGTTGGGGATTGGAGGAGCGCAAACCGGGAACATGCCTCACGCAAAGGGCGCGAAGGTCGCAAAGGGATGACATTTTACCGGGCTTTGTATGGGTGGTTAGCCAAGTGTCGTCTTTACCGTAGCACGGGCGTCCCGCCCAAGCTAACTTGAGGTATGAAGCTCAGCCTCTTTAACGAAGAGGGCTCTTTTCGCTTGGGACCGCCGTGCTCAAAAAAATCCCATCCGTTGGCGCCCTTTGCGCCTTTGCGTGAGCACCACTCAGAAGCGGAAACGCGTCATTCCCAGGAAGGCCAGGACCTGCCGGGGATCGGCGCTGCGCCCGGCGTAGCTGACCGGCTCGGTGGTGCTGAGGTAGCCCACCGATCCCACGAAATTCCGCACCGGCCCGAAGGTGGTCACCTTGAAGCCGGGGTGGCTCAGGTCGAAATTGGGATTCGTGCTGGTGCCGATTCCCAGATTGCCGGTGTAGGCCAGCACCCCGTTGGCAAAGGCCGACTGCCCCAGACTGGTGTAACGGATCATCGGGCCCTGGTCGGTCACACCCAGGATGGCGATACGGACGGACTGGCCGGGCTCCAGCGGGAGGCTGGCGCCGACGTGGAAGGACGTCAGCGGTCCATCGGGCGCGCTTCCGCGGTCCACCAGGGTGACGCGCTGGGGGCTGCCCCAGAGCGTCCACTCCGGGCCGCCCACGGGAACGGGGGCGCTGGTGCTGACCTGCGCGGATTCGACGTAACGGGCATACACGCGGAGGTCACGCGGGCCATTGGCGCCGCCGGCGATGCGGAAGGAGCCGTCCAGGGTGGCGCGTTTGGAGGATTGATTGGTGAGGAAGAACGTGACCCCGCGCTCGTTGCCGGAGGCTCCGGAGGCGGTGTTGATGTCGAATGCCGTGGGCTCGGCGGCCTGGAGCGTGCCGGCGGCGGTGAGCAGGGCGCAGGCCAGGGAGAGCGGAGGACGGGCCGCAAAAAGGCGCAAGAGCCGCAAAAAAAGGACTGGCATCGGACGGTCTCGGTGCGCGTTGTTCGCGTTCGTGCGACCGTTGGTTGCTCCTGCGTTTTCCCCGATGGTTTTCATGCCCAGTCCCCCTGCGTGGATTCTTGAAGTTTCGCGGTCGTGATGCGTTCTTGAAAGCAAAAACCCCGATCCGCACGGATCGGGGTTTTGGGGAAAAGCCGGAATCCGTGGCCGAAATCAGGCCCGCGCCGACCGGCGGCGCAGCCAGACCAAAGCGCCCAGTCCGCCCAAGAGCAGCGCGTAGGTGGAGGGTTCGGGAATGACGGTGTAGCCAACTTCACCAATGAAGTTGCGTGTTGGCCCAAAGGTGGCGTTAGCGACGTTGGGCGCCGTGCCTGTAGAACCGAGACCTAAATAGCCATCATAACGCAAACCCCCGTTGGAAAATCCATCCGTTGCGGTAACTGTGCTGCTGCCGCCATTGACATATCGGAAAGAGGCACTTTGGTTGGAATCCTTGATCCAAATACCGATGGTCTGGCCAGGCGCCAGCGTAAATCCTGCGGCAGAAGTGAAATCATAACTGGTAAGGTTGAATCCAGGGCTCGCGTAACCTAATCCTGTGGCGGAGGCTGTTCCGAAACTCGTCCAGTTGGTGGCCCCAACCCCAACATTTCCGACTGCCGTGCCTGTGCGAATCCAAAGGTCAAAAGCTTCCGTTCCAGTAGTTGTCACGGGCAGATTAAAAATTCCAGTCAGTTGAATGGTGTCCGTCGTACTGGTGTTCGTGAGATCGAATGCGGCCCCGCGCTCGGTGGAAGAGCCTGCATTGTTGTCATTGATGACAATCAGCGCAGCAAGCGCTTGGGAGGACTGAACTCCCCATACCAGGACAGTGAGTGCGATCAATTGAATGGCTTTTCTCATGGAAACAAAATGATCGAAATGAGGACTTGTCGGAAGGGTAAATGCGTGGAACCTATTCCAAATGAGTGAACGGGTGACTTTGAAGCAGCTGGCGCGGGAGGCGGGGGTGGGGCTGGCGACGGCCAGCCGGGCGCTTTCGGGTGACCCGCGTTGTGCGGAAGCCACCCGGGCGCGGGTGCAGGCGGCGGCCGAGCGGCTGGGTTACCGGCCCGATCCCGCGCTTTCCGCCCTGGTCTCGCACCGGGCCGGAGTCCGGCGGCGCCCGGCGGGGATGGGCATCGTGCTGCTGATGGACCACGGGCCCGACTACTATTACATGCGGATTCTCGATGCCTGCCGCGAACGCGCCGGCAGCCTGGGCTACGGGGTGGAGCTGATCCAGTGGAAGGACTACCCCTCCCCCGAAAAACTCGGGCGGGTGCTGGTGCAGCGCGGCACCAGCGGGGTGGTCGTGTTCCCCATCCAGCATGAGCCCTACGTGGCCGCGTTTCCGTGGCAGCATTTTTCCTGCATCGGCTTCCTCCAGCCGGTCTTCCGCCCGCAAATCCACCTGGTGCGGGACAACGCCTTCCGCAGCGTGTTCGAGGGCGTGGCGCAGACGCTGAGGCAGGGTCGCAAGCGCCCGGGGCTGGTGCTCTTCACCAGCCCGGGTTCGAACAACGACTTGCGCCAAATCGGCGCCTACCTGGCGGCCTGCAGCGAGGCCGGACCGGCGCCCGTCCCTCCCCTGCCTGTGCTGCGCCTGATGAGCACACGGCAAACCCAGGATCCCCTCCGTGCCTGGTTCCGCGAACATCGGCCCGACGTGGTGGTCTGCAACACCGGCGGCGCCTACTACGAACTGCAAAAACTCGGCGTGCGCATCCCCGGGCGCTGCGCCTACGTCAATCTCCTCCTGGACCGGAACGACGCCATGGCCGGGTTCGACCCACGGGAGGAACTCATCGGCCGCGCGCTCATCGACCAGCTTGACGGGATGATCCGAAGGAACGAGCGGGGTCTGGCGGCCGAGCCGCACGTGACGCTGATCGACCGCGTCTGGCGGGACGGCCCCACCCTCCCGGCCCCGAAGGACCGGAAGGGGGCCGGGACCCGTCAGGGCGCGGTGACCACGACGGCGTAGTTCGAGTAATTGGCCGACCCCCCGGCAGGCGAGGCGAGGTTTCCGCCCAGCGTGACCGTGCCCTGCGGATAGGATTTACTGTAGAGGTTCATGGTGCGGGCCACACCGGCCTCATCGACTGTCATCGTTCCCGCCGCGGTCCAGCCGCTGAGCCAGGAGGGCAGCGTGGTGAGGCGGGCATCGTAGGCCACGTAAACCGTGGCAGCCTGGTTGATGCTGAAGCTGAGGTAGCTGGCGGAGGTGTTGGCCTTGTCGTTGTTGGGCAGGCGGATCCAGGGCTTGCCGCCGAGCGTGCCGACATTGCTCCAGGTGAAGGCGCGGTCGGTGTAGGCCGCATCCCCCACGGCCAGGGCGCTGTCCAACTGGGCCGAGGCCGGAGTGGACAGAGTGACAGTAAGGCCGGCCGGCGGCGGGGTGGAGCCGCCGGAAGTGATCTGCACGTCCGACCATCCCCAGGAGGCCAGTTCCGCGATCATGCCCAGGCGGATGGTGTTCAGTCCGGCCTGCAAGGCGATGGTGACGGAAGGCGATTCCGCCCAGCGCTCGCGTCCGCCGGTGCCGGTCATGACGATCTGCTGTTCGGCGCCGCTGTTCACGGAAACGCCCGCCGTGGCCGCCCCGGCACTGCCGGCGGAGCGCTCGGACCAGTAGCGCAGGTTGACGGTGTAATTGCCCGCCTGCGGCGCGCGCACCAGATAGAGGAAGGAGTCGGGATTGCGCTTATAGGCCAGATAGGCCGCGGTCCGCTCGGTTGAGGCCGCGTGGTGGGCGGCGGGGATGTTGGCCGGCAAAGCATAAACTTTCGAGGCCGCAGGCCGGGCCGCGGTCGCCACTTCGTTGACCGCCTGCATCTGGGGGGCGTTGGGGTTGCCGACGATGTCGTTGGTCGTGCCCCAGAAGCCGTATTGGCTGTCGTAGTTGGTGGCGCCGGTGACGAACCACATGAAGAGGTCGCCGCCCCACTCATACCAGTCGCTCAGGACGCGTTGTTGATCGTCTTGATGTTGTTGGTGTAGCTGGTGCCGAGAAGGGCATCGCGCTTGGCGGGGATGTTGTTGCCGGTGAGGGCGACATCCGGCCCGCCTTCATACAGGACGGCCTTGAGGCCATACCAGGTGGCGCGGGCCACGCAGAGTTCGAAGCCGTAGCGGTCGGCATTCTGGGCGGTCTGCACATCGCTCCACAGCCCGTCCAGCACCTGCTGGGGCGTGATGCCGGCGACATCGAGGTTGTTGCGGAGGAAGTAGTAAGGCGCGCCGCCACCGGCACCCCAGACGTAATTCTTGGGCGCGCCGTAGGTGCGCTCGATGTAGGTGAGAGCCTCGGAGGTCGTGCCGGTGCCGTTGCCCTTGCCGCAGATGAGCGGGCGGATGCGGTTGAAGAAAGCCGTGTCAGTGGGCGAGTAGCCGAAGACCGTGCGGAAGATGTTGGAAATCTCCAGGGTGCGGCGGCCCTGCAGGCGGTAGGAGAGGGTCCAGGCGGCGACATTGCCCGCCGTCTCGTTGCTGTAGAGCAGGGGGGGCTTGCCACCGCCGCCGCTCTGCAGAAGCAGGGCCTGGTCCCGCAGCCAGAAGGTCTGCTGGAAGGCGGCGCGCTCGTTCCACAGCTCGTTGCTGTATTCGACGTAGATTTTCAAGTTGGGGTTGAGCCCCTTGAAAGGCTTGGCGGCATCGTTCCAGGCGCCGGAGGTGTAGGGCTCGCCGTTGGCCTGGGCGCCGTAGCGGAGCATCTGGGCCAGCTTGGTGATGTAGGCGTCATCGGCCAGGTGGGGCACGTTGATCCACATGTCCTTGTTCAGCTCATTGGCCAGCTGGATGCAGTATTCCCAGGCGATGCCGGCGGTGTCCTTCCAGGCGGAGTCGATCTCGATCTGCTGGGGATCGGTGGGACGGCGGCGGTTGGCCCAGGTGCTGACCGGGTGGGAGTTGGTGCGGGTCCAGTCCATGAAGCGCAGGACGGGCAGGTTGCGGAGGAAGTCGGTGTAGAAGTCCACGAAGACCGGGTGGTTGGACGGCTGGTAGCCCTGGCGGAGGAACTTCACGTTGCGCAGGCCGTTGCCGGTGTTGCGGAACTCCAGGCGGACGAAGTTCTGCGGGATGGCGAAATTGACATCCATCGTGGTGACGCTGCCGTTGGCCGTGCGGTTGGTGAAGGTGACGTTGTTGTTGGTGTTCGGGAAGGCGGTCACCTGGGTGGCGGTGCTGCCCTCGAACGAGAGCTTGTAGGCACCGGCGGGGAACTCGGAGGTACGCCCGCTGCTCCAGAAGATCACGGCAAAGTCGGTGGTGGGCCAGCCATTGGCATCGCGGGGCGAGCGGACATCGCGGGTGCTGCCGTTGGGCAGGGTTTCTTTTTCCCAGGGGAGTTTATACAGCGGGCCGCTGGTCTTGAAGAGATCGACGAAGGGGTTGGAGGGCGAGAAGTAGGAGGGCCCGTTGAGGCCGCCGCCGAGCGGGGCCAGATCGGACGGGGCGGAGGCGGCGCTGGCGTAAAGGCGGACGTTGAGGCCGCGGGGCGCACCGAAGGTGCTGGTGGGGAAGCCCGTGCCGCCGCCCAGGCCGTTGTGGAATTCCAGCGTGACGCTGGAGGCGGCCCCGGTCATCGCCTGCGCTCCGGACGGCCCGGGGTTCTGGTAGCGCGTGCTCTGCGCCAGGGTCGTGCGCACCAGGATGCCCACGCGCTGGCCGGGGGCGATGGCGATGTTGCCGCCGCTCCACTGCGCCAGGGTCCAGGCACTGAAGCCCGCGGGCACCGGCGAGGCCGTGCCCCACGCCGTCCAAGTCCCCGAAAGCGGGCTGGAGGCGTTGAAGTTGGTGGTGTTGACCCAAATTTGAACCGTATTGCCCGAGACCGAAGCCAGCCGCAGGTCCATCTTGGGCTCCAGGTTCACGGTGGTGGTGCCGTTGTTCAAGAGCGAGACGATGCCTCCGCCCTCGCTGGTGTTGGAGGTCCCGTATTCGAACACTTGAGCCCAGGTGTTCGGAATGACGGCCAGGATGCCCAGGACACACGCCCCTGCCAGGGCGCAACGACGGAGACTGCGGGAGATGAAGTGCATGCCGCCTTCGTAGCGGTTGCCCAAAAAGGCCGAAAGGCGGATTTATTGGAACATATTCCATTTTGAACGGGCCCGGACCATCGGGCATGCCGTTGCACTCAGCGGGCCACCATCCGCCAAACGCCGCCAGCATCCAGGTCCATGCCCTGCCAGCTCATGCGGACATCACTCCGCTCAGCCGGAGGCAGGATGAAGAAGGACAGGGCCACCGCACCGCCGTCCGCAAAAATCTCCAGAGAAACATGGTCACGCAGAATGCGGACCCTCCTCCGTCCAGCCTCTCCCTTGCGGCCAGGGCGCGCGGAAGGTCCCCTCGTATCCGGGAACAGCCGCCCATTCCCCTCCCCGGCGCAGCACCCGGATTTCCGCCGCGGCGGCATCGAACTCGACCCCAACTCCGCAGGGATCGCCTGGCGCGATCTCCAGGTTCAGGCGCGCGTCTGGACGGCAGGTGGCATCGAACTCCAGATCGAAGGCGCGGGCCTCCCAATCCAGGTGGCCATGGGTCCATGCCCCGGCACCGGCCAGGGCATCCCGGCGCAGCGCGGCCAGTTCCGCCACGGGTTCCTGCCGCAGCACGGGCGCGCCCTCGCGTTCCTCCGCGGTGAATTCCAGCGGCACGCCCAGACAGCCACCCGCCCAGGAGGTGGGGAAGGGATGGGCAATGGACCCCGCGCGGGGTCCGGAGCCGTAGCCCCAGTTGAAGAGCCAGGGCACACCCACCCTCCGCCCACCCGGGGCGTTGTCCCAGGTCTGCGTGGCATAACAATCCGGTCCATGATTCATCGGGAGCCGCGGCGAAACGGGCGTGAAGCGCCGCCCGTCGAACTCCCCCCACTGGTGCCAGCGCCCTCCACCCGAAAGCACCCAGCGCCGCTCCCCGGTTCCCTTCACCTCGATCTCGAACAAATCCGGGCATTCCGTGGCGATGTCGCCGTGCAGGGCCTCGAACCGCCAGTCCACCAGGTTGCGCGAACTGAACGTGCGCAACAGCCCGCCGGCCACCACCATGACCCACCGCCCGGTTGGGGCGTGCCAGAACACCTTCGGATCGCGGAAATCTTTGTCGTCGGGGTGCCCCGGCAGGTGGCGAAGCTGGGGAATGACCGGATTGCGCGGGTGCTTGGCGAAGGCCACCCCGTCCAGGCTGAACGCAAAACCCTGGGACTGGCGGTGGTCCCGGGCATCCCAATACGTGTAGAGGCAGGCAATTCCCGGCCCGAAACCTGCATCCCCCCGCCCATCCCAAACCGCGCTGCCCGACCAAATCTGCCCGCAGGCATCCGGACCGGGAAGGGCCACGGGCAGCTGCTCCCAGGAGAAAAGGTCCGTGCTCCGGGCATGACCCCACTGCATGCTGTCCGCCTCTTCCGGATTGTAGTATTGATAGGCCAGGTGCCAGTGCGCGCCATCATGCACCAGCCCGTTGGGATCATTGATCCAGCCCTGGGGCGGCGTGAAATGGAAGACCGGACGGAAAGGATCGTTCATGCCGGATTCCCATCCCAGTGCTCCGGCTGCACGTGCAGGACGCAGGGGTCGCCGTAGGCAAGGCCCGCGATGTCGGGCGCGATGACCTCGACCAGGGTGGGACTCTGGAAGTGCTCGGCCTTGGTCTCGGGATGCGGGTAATAAATCCAGGCCGGACTGCGCTTCCCAGAAGCCTCCAGCACGCAGCGGCTGAAGGAAAAATCCTCCGGCGGGATGCGGTCGGTCCAGGCCACGCTGCGGAAGGTCCAATCAGCCGCCCGCAGCCGGAAGCGCCGCGGCGTCAGATCGACATTGAGCGTGCCCGCACGGCATTCGGAAAGGTCCAGCCCGCGGGCCAGGAAATGGGGCATCTGGGCGCGGATGGTTCCGCCGGGATAGGGGCAGGCCCTGCCGGTCCCGGAAGCTGCCTGGTGTCCGGGCACAATCCGGCCCGGAACCGCAACCAGTTCTGGGGGCTCAGTGGTCTCGCTCAGCCTGCATGGCATGGGGGCGGGATATTTGGTGATGTCCACCGGGATGTCGAGCCGCAAGTGGCGGTTTGTGCTGCTTGGCCTCCGCATCCCTGGCTCACCCCCGGCATCTGGAGTACTCCGATCCTTTCGGAGTTCTGGGAACGCCCGGAGGGCGGGGGCTGGCGGCACACCCTCGCTGCCCATCCCCCCACCCCGTCGCTCCGCTCCTCCCACAGCTCCGAATCCGTTCGGAGCACTCCAGATTACCCTCTCCGCATCCCTGGCTCACCCCCGGCATCTGGAGTACTCCGATCCTTTCGGAGTTCTGGGAACGCCCGGAGGGCGGGGGCTGGCGGATCACCCTCGCTGCCCATCCCCCCTCCCCGTCGCTCCGCTCCTCCCATAGCTCCGAATCTGTTCGGAGCACTCCAGATTACCACCTCCGCATCCCTGGCTCACCCCCGGCATCTGGAGTACTCCGATCTTTTCGGAGTTCTGGGAACGCCCGGAGGGCGGGGGTTGGTGGCCCACCCTCGCTGCTCAACCCCCTCCCCGTCGCTCCGCTCCTCCCATAGCTCCGAATCTCTTCGGAGCACTCCAGATTACCACCTCCGCATCCCTGGCTCACCCCCGGCATCTGGAGTACTCCGATCCTTTCGGAGTTCTGGGAACGCCCGGAGGGCGGGGGTTGGTGGCCCACCCTCGCTGCTCAACCCCCACCCCGTCGCTCCGCTCCTCCCATAGCTCCGAATCTGTTCGGAGCACTCCAGATTACCCTCTCCGCATCCCTGGCTCACCCCCGGCATCTGGAGTACTCCGATCTTTTCGGAGTTCTGGGAACGCCCGGAGGGCGGGGGTTGGTGGCCCACCCCCGCTGCTCATCCCCCCACCCCGTCGCTCCGCTCCTCCCATAGCTCCGAATCTGTTCGGTGTGCTCCCGGTTGGTCCGGGGTTGCGCCGGGTGCAGTAAAGCGGCAGCCTGGCCCGCATCTCGCTATGGAACCTGCATCCCCCAATCCGCCTTTGAGGCGGCATTCCCATCTCGGTGCCTACGCGCGGATCGAGCGCGGCGGGCAGCTGCTGCTGATCCGCAAATGCCGGGGCCCCTACACCGGTTCCTGGGACCTTCCCGGCGGCACGATTGAGTTCGGCGAATCCCCGGAAGAGGCCGTCATCCGTGAAGTCCAGGAGGAAACCGGGCTTCAGGTGGTCATCCAGAGCCTGCTGGCCGTCCCCTCGGTCTGCCTGCGTTACCAAGACAGCGGCGGGGAAGCCGAACTCCATCATTTGGGCATGGTTTTCTCCTGCGAAGAAGCCGGCAGCGGCCAGCTGCTGCGGGAGGGCGGCGATGGCCTTGATGCCGGAGAGGCCCGCTGGTGCTCCCTATCCGAATGCCGGGAAATGGCGCTGACCCCGTTCGCCCGTCTGGCCGCAGTCCCCGGCGCGGCCTGATCCGGGTTAGAGATGCCGGTAGCGCTGGGCTATGGGCATGCGGCGGCCCATGCCGAAGGCTTTGCTGGTCACTTTCAGCCCCGGAGCGGCCTGGCGGCGCTTGTATTCGTTGCGGTCGATCTTGCCCACCAGGTCGCGCACCAGCGCCTCGTCGTGCCCTTCGGCCACGATCGCACGCACGGACTGGTGGCGGACGACATAGGCATCCAGAATGGCATCGAGTTCCTCGTAGGGCGGGAGGCTGTCCTGGTCGGTCTGGCCGTGGCGCAATTCGGCGCTGGGCGCTTTTTCGATGGTGGCCCAAGGGATGATTTCCTGCCGCCGGTTGAGCCAGCGGGCGACGCGATAGACCCAGGTCTTGGGCAGGTCACTGATCACGGCGAGTCCGCCGCACATGTCGCCATACAGCGTGCAATAGCCCACCGCCACTTCGGACTTGTTGCCGGTGGTGAGGATGAGGCTGCCGGTTTTGTTGGACAGGGCCATGAGGATGGCCCCGCGGATGCGGGCCTGCAGGTTCTCCTCAGTGATGTCCGGGGGCATGCCTTGAAAGAGCGGGCCCACTGTGCCGAGCAGGGCGGAAAAGGCATCCTCAATGGGAACGGTGTGGTGGGCGATTTCCAGGGTGCGGGCCAGGGCCTCAGCATCCTGGATGCTGCCTTCACTGGAGTAGCGGCTGGGCATGAGCAGGCCGGTGACCTGCTTCGGCCCAAGGGCCTCGACCGCGATGACGGCGGCCAGTGCGGAATCGATGCCGCCGCTCAATCCCAGGGCCACGCGCTTGAAGCCGCATTTGTGGACATAGTCCCGGAGGCCGAGGGCCAGGGCATTGAACAACTCCTCTTCCTCGTGCGGCCATTTCATCAGCTCCAGCGGCGGCCCGGACTCGGTGGTGTCCACCCAGACCATGTCTTCATCAAAAGCCACGCCCTTGGCCAGGACGCCGCCGCGGGCGTCAAAGCCCATGCTCCGCCCGTCGAAAATGAGTTCATCGTTGCCGCCGACCAGGTTGACTTGGACCACGGGCACTTTCTCGGTGGCGGCCACGCGGGCCAGCATGGCCGCCCGCAGGCGTTCCTTGCCCAGGTGCCAGGGGGAGGCGGAAACGTTGACCAGCAGGTCGATGCCCTGGGCCGCCAGTTCGCGCACCGGGTCGCGGCGGTAGAGCCGCTCGTTCCAAAAGTCCTCGTCGTTCCAAATGTCCTCGCAAATGGTGATGCCGACACGGACGCCATCGAGCACCACCGGGCTATTGGATTCAGCGGGCTGGAAGTAGCGGTCTTCGTCGAAAACATCGTAGCTGGGGAGCAGGGTCTTGCCGATGAGGGCGGTGAGGCGCCCGTCCTGGAAGACGCCGGCGGCGTTGAGGAGGGACTTGCCAGGCCGCTTCTCATTCCGGGCCAGCAGTCCAAGAATCAGCGGCACGGCGCCCACGGCCTGCATCAGGCCGGGCATGACCCGGTCCTGTGCTTCCATCACATCGGCCTGGCTGAGGAGATCGCGCGGCGGGTAGCCGCTCAGGACAAGCTCGGGGGCGACGACCAGGCCCGCCCCGCGGGCCACCGCGCTGCGGTAGCCCTCGATGACCTTGTGGGCGTTGCCGGGAAAATCGCCGACGATGGCGTTGATTTGGAGGCAGGCTATCTTCATGGAGCACCGCCATCATGCCCCGCACCGGGCGATTGGAAACTATTTTTTGGAAGAAGCGGTCCGCTGCGGCCAAGCCTTGGAAAGGCAGCAGAACACAGCGCGCCATTTTACGGCTGCTGGGGTGGCGGAGCGGCGGCGGGCGGGGTGTCCAAGATTTGCGCGGTCTGCGCCGGGACAATGAAAGCGGACGCTTCTCCGCGGATGCGGACGCGGTTGTCGGCATCCTTGCCATGGAGAACCAGGTCCAGGGTGCGTTGGAGCCCGTCCTTGCCGCTGATTTCCAGGGTGACCCGGGGCTGGGCAAAATCCGCCTCCCTCACCGGGAGCCAGGCCGTGGCCTCGGTGGTTTGCAACACCTGCATCAACCGCTCCACTGCAGCGGCATCGGCGGCCTGCCCGTTGGCATGCTTCCAGGTGCCGTCTTCTCCGCGGGCCAGCACCGTTTCGCCCGCAGGACGCTTCCATGCCAGGCGCTGGATATCACCGGCCGAGGCGACCAGGCGCACGGTGGTGCTGTGCCAGTCCACGCCACTGGCCGGAAACAGGCCGAGCACCGCCTCCGGGACTTCCAGCAGATAGGGCAGGCGCGAGGAATCGACGGCGATTTTCCCTTTGCGGGTGGGGCCAAACCGGATGACCAGGGGCTGGGCAGGGGCTTCAGCCCCGGCCGCTGCGGACGGCACGAGGGTCACCACAGCCTGCGGAGTGGTGAGGCCGGCCCGCTTCACCGCATCCTCGGTCTTGGGCTGGGGTGCCTCGCCTTTTTGATCACGCAGGCCGAGAAGGAAGGCGTTGACCAATTCCGCATTGGCTTCATGTCCGGGCGTGCCGCCCACCTTCCAAGTCCGCCCGGCGCCCGCGGCCCCCTCGACCAGCACGCTGCCGCGGCGCTCGATCCGCCATGATGAAAAAGCAAAGGTGTCCTGGAATGCCGCCAGCCGGCGGTCGCGCACTTCTTCCAGCAGGCCGGTCATGCGGTCCACCATCGCCTTCGGCAGGGTGACCACTCCGCCCTGCTCCGCGCGCTGGACGTGGACCAGCTCTTTCCCGGGCACAGGCTGTCCGATGCGCAGCGTCTGGAGGCCGGAGGACGTTTTCACCTCCAGGACGGCCGAGGGTGCGTTGAGGCCGTAGGCCCCGGCATCGGCGCCGGCTTCGGTGACAAAATCCACCACGCGGACCCCTAACATTGATGCGAGCAGGCCGCTGACCTGGGATTCATCGGCCGGGCTCTCCAAAGGGCGCACGATTTTCCAGGAATCCCCGCTCTTGGCCACTTCCACGGCCTGTTCGCCGCGCCGGAGGGTCAGGCTTTCCACAAACGGAGTCTGGAAGGTGAATACGGCGCGGGAGCGGAGGCGGTCCAGGCCCAGAACCAGGCTGTCCTCGAGGGATTTGTCCACGACGACCAGGTCTTCTTTTTTCCCATCGCTGGCCAGGGCATAGAGCTGGGCGCCGACGGCGGTTTCATTGCCCAGGGCCAGGCTCCAAGCTTGGCCGTTTTCCTGGAGCTTGACCGTGGCCCGCGGGCTTTTCAGGCCGAAGGATTCCAGGGCTTTGGCGTAGTCCTGGAAGTCGGAAGGCTTGAGGGTGCTCTTGCGGCGGGCGAACTCGAGATCGGAGAGGATTTGATTAACCGGGCTGCTGTCGGCCTCGGTGGCCAGCGGCTTTTCCAGGCGCCAGGCGCCGGAGGCCTCTTTGAGCAGGAGAAATTCCCCGTTGGAATTGGATAATTCCAAGCGGGTGACTTTGTCGGACTCGAACGCGATGAGCCGGCGGGCGGCTTCCTGGCGTTCGGTGGTGGAGGGCATGTCCTTGCCGCCAAAATAAAAGTAGGCGAGCAGCGCCAGGGAGATGAGGGCCAATACGAGCGTGGACCAGCTTTTCATAAAATCTCCGATGAGTTGGGGAGCGCCGGAAACCGGGCGGGCGCGGCGCGGTTACTTGCGGCGGCGCAGCCAGACCAGCACGCCAAACACCGCTCCCGCCAGGGGGATGGCGCCCAGCACGATGCCGGCCAGCTTTTGTTTTTGCCCGTCTTCCAGTGCGATGCGGAATTCCTGCGGAGTCTTGGGAGCAATGCCCAGGCTGCTTTCCTTGTCCAGCAGCCAGTTGAAGGCATTGAGGAAGAAATCCAGCTGGGCGCCGCCGATCAACTGGTTGATCAGGAAGGAGCCGCCGCCGATGGCAACGACCTTGGTTCCCGGCAGAGCCACTTCCCCGCCCTCCACCCGTCCGGCGTCGATGGCGGCGGCCAGGGTGAGCGGGCCGGCGGTGTCCCGGCCTTCTTCAAAGGAGGCGGTTTCTCCGCGGTAATCTTTTTCACCCCAATACCCTTCCGGGGTCAGCGCCAGCGCCACCGGGCGCGGAGCCCCTTCCGCGGCGGGGTTCTTGACGATGAGTGAACGGCAAGGCCCCAGGGTGATGCTGGAGCCGCTTTTGATCAGCCAGTTGGTCACGGGGTGTTCCGAGAACGTGGTGGCCACTGCCTGGGGCAGGAGGCGCACCTGGCCGAGGATGGAAACACGGGTCATGCTCAGGTCATCATTGAAGGCCACGCCGTAACCCTCGAGGAGGGTCTCCAGCCCGGTCTTGGTCTGGGGATCGAGCAGCAGCAGCAGGCGGCCCGGCTTGTCTTTGCGCTCAAGGTAAGCCTTGATGATGTCGATCTCCGACGGGGTATAAGCCTGCTGCGGGGCAGCGATCACCAGCAGGGCGGTGTCTTCCGGGATGGACGGCTTTTCCAGAAGGTTGAGCTTGGCCACCTCGGCATTCTGGCGGCGGATGTACTCCGCCAGCCGGGAATAGCCCGCGGAATCGCGCTCGGTGGACTCGATGTCATACTCACCGTGCCCCGCCAGGAAAACCACCTTGGCAACCCCGCCGGCCGTGAGGGACTGGATGGCCGAAGTGATCATTTCCTCCGCTTTGAAAGCAACCAGCTTGGGCGGCGTGGGGGCGAAAGGCGATCCGCCCTGGATTTCGGCCAGTTCACGGTAGTTGAGGACTTTGGACTGGCCCTTGTATTGGACAATGATGACGTTCTCGTCCGTGGTCAGCTTGTGTTCCTGGGCAATCGCACGGGCCTCGTTGAAATCGATCAGCGGATTGACTTTGCGGACCTCGACTTTGCCGTTGGACTTGTAACGGTAGTCGGCGAGGAGCTTTTCCAGGTCGTAGCCGATGAGCGAGGCCGCTTCGTCCGCTTCCGGGGCGACGAAGTTGACCAGGGTCACCGGCTCGGGCAGGGCGCGGATGATGTTGAGGGACTGCTCGGTGATCTGGGTGAAGGCGTTGGCGGAGAAGTTTTTGCGGTAAAATTGCTTGGCCCCGATGAGGTTGGCCGCAACAAAGATGAAGAGCATCAGCACCAGGCCGATGTAGTGGTTCAGGCGCAGGATGCGCTTGCTGGAGGTCTGGGTCAGGGAACCGGTGATCTTTTTATCCATGGCGTTCCTCTCAAGCTTTCAGCCGTTTGGCGGCCAGCACGCGCTGGGTCAGGGCCAGGAACAGCGCCGTCCCGGTCAGATACCAGACCACCACGCGCGAATCAAAAATGCCGTCGGCAAAGGTTTCCATATGCTTGCGGGCGGAAAAATAATCGATGAACTCCACCACCGATGGGGTGGTGGTGAAAAAGCTCAGGAAGCTGAGGAAAAAGAGAATCACAATGAGGGCGAAACTGGTGAAGGCCGCCACCGCCTGGCTCCGGGTGAGGGAGGAGGCAAAAACCCCGATGGAGGTGTAAAGCATGCCCAGCAGCAGGACGAGCGCGTAACAAAGCAGCACCGGCCCCCAAGGCACGGGCACCGCTCCGTTCGTCACCCACTGGAACGCCGCCAGATAGAGGGCGGTGGGTGCCCAGAGCAGCACATAGAATCCGAGCGCCCCGAAAAACTTCGCCAGCACCACGTCCCAGTCCGTCACCGGCGCGGTCATGAGCAGCTCGATGGTGCCCATGCGGTATTCGTCCGCAAACAGGCGCATGGTCAGGATCGGCACGGTGATGATCACGCAGAACCAGAAAAAGAAAATCTGGAAGAAAATCTGCATCACCGTGACGTTGCGCACCCCCTGCTCCAGCAGTCCGGCGCAGATTTGAAAGGAAATTCCGTTGATGATGGAGATGAAGAAGAAAATGATGTAGGCCATCGGCGAGAGCAGGAACGACCCGAACTCGCGCTTCAAGCAGACCCAAAATGCCCGTGACATGGCGTGCTCCTGTGGATGGGGTTGGAAATCCGGATTACTGCTGCGTCAATTCGACGAAAACATCTTCCAGCGATGCTTTGCCGCGGCGGAACTCGCGCAGCGGCCAGTTTTCTTTTTTGACCAAAGCATCCACCGGCTCGCGGATGTCCCCGCCCGGCTTGGCGGCGCAATCCAGCAAAAGCCAGCCATCGGCTTCACGCTGGACGGTGGCTTCAGCCACTCCGGGCAGTGCCTTCAGCTTGGCCAGTGCGTCGGCCCGCGGGGCCTTAATCTCCAGGCTGAGCACGCTGCTGTGCACCATCTTGGAGAGGTTTTCCAGGGTGTCGGAGGCCTCGATCCGCCCGCGGTTGATGATGACCGCGCGGTCGCAGATCATCTCCACCTCCGGGAGGATGTGGGTGGAAAGAAGGATGGTGTGCTCTTTGCCCAGGGACTTGATCAGCTCGCGCACCGTGCGGATTTGGTTGGGGTCCAGGCCCGCTGTGGGCTCATCCAAAATGAGCAGCTCAGGATCATGCACCAAGGCGTCGGCCAGCCCCACGCGCTGGCGGAAGCCCCGCGAAAGGTTGCCAATCAGCTTCTTGGCCACGGAATCGACCCCGCAACGCTCCATCACGTAGGGCACCCGCTTGCGCAGATGCTTCCAGGACAGGCCCTTGAGCTCGCCCCGGTATTCCAGGAAATCCTTCACCCGCATTTCCGTATAGAGCGGTGTGTTTTCCGGCATGTAGCCGGTCTTCCGGCGGACCTGCAGGGAGTCGTTCAGCAGGTCATGCCCGGCAATGCGGACTTCTCCCGACGTCAGGGGCAGGTAGCCAGTCAGGATGCGCATCGTCGTGCTCTTCCCGGCCCCGTTGGGACCCAGGAAGCCGACAATCTCCCCCTTCGCCACCTGGAAGGTGATGCCTTTGACTGCCTCCACTCCTGCGTATTTTTTGCGCAGTTCTTTTACCTCGATCATAGGCTGTGGGGCAAAAAAATAGGAAGTTGCGGGGAGATGTCAAGGGCGGGCGACAAATGCGCTCGACATGCCCACCGCGCTCCGGTTGGCTCCCCCCCATGAAAATCCTGGCGGTGGCCAACCAGAAAGGCGGCGTGGGCAAAACCACCACCTCCGTCAACCTGGCCGCCGCACTCGCCGAAGCCGGACGCCCCACCCTGCTCATCGATCTGGACCCCCAGGCCAACGCCACCAGCGGCCTCGGCCTCGAACCCGGAGGCACCCGCAGCCTCTACCCCGCCATGATCGGCCAGGCTTCGGTCCGCGACCTCATCGTCCCCACCGCATACCCCAACCTCTCCCTCATCCCCGCAGAAATCGACCTGGCCGGCTGCGAGGTGGAAATCGCCCGCCTCGACCAGCCGCTCGCCCGCCTGCGCCAGGTCCTGGCTCCCCTGCGTGAGGACGCAGCCTACGCCCACATCCTCCTGGACTGCCCCCCGTCCCTCGGCATCCTCATGACCAATGCCCTGGCCGCCGCCGACGGGCTCATCGTGCCGGTGCAGTGCGAATTCTTTGCCCTCGAGGGCATCACCAAAATTTCCTCCCTGGTCGAGCGCATGCGCCAGGACGGCATCAACCCCGGCCTGGAAATCACCGGTGTGGTCATGACCATGTTCGACGCCCGCACCCGGCTGAGCCAGCAGGTCGTGGCCGAATTGCGCAATTATTTCGGGCCGAAAATTTTCCAGACCATCATCCCCCGGTCCATCCGCCTGAGCGAGGCCCCCAGCTTCGGCCAGCCCATCCTGGCCTACGACGCCTCCGGAGCCGGGTCCCAGTCTTACCGGGCGCTGGCACAAGAATTGGCTGCACGCTGCCCTGTCTGAGCCTCGGAGACATGCGCCCGGCGGGAATCGAACCCACAACCTTCGGCTTCGGAGACCGACACTCTATCCAGTTGAGCTACGGGCGCCCGGATAAAAGAAAAGGATGCCGTGAGACCTGCCTTCCGATCAAGAACAATGATCGCCGCCCTCCTGGCCGCCGCTGCATGGGCTCCGGCAGCCGTCACGCCCGCTTTTCCTGAACTGGATCTGGCCGCCGCCGTCCCGGTGGACGGGTCGTCCGGCCTGGACCTCTCCGGCCTTGCCCTCAAGGGACGCTCGCTCTACGCCGTCAGCGACAAGGAAGACGGCCACATCCAGCGCATCATCCTCTCCCCGGACCTCACTTCCGCCCGCCTGGAGCCGGCCATCCCCATCACCCTGCCCCCCGGCACGGAAAAAGGGCGCTGTGACTGGGAGGGGCTGGCCGTGGCTCCCGATGGGCGCTGGCTCCTGGCCAGCGAACTGCGCCATCGCGCCCTGGCCCTGCCCGCTTCCGGCGGCGCCGGCACCTGGCTCACCCCCTCGCTCCAAGAATCCGCCGCCCCCCACGGCATGCTGCAGGTCGCCAACGCCGGGCTGGAGGGCATCACCTCCGGCCCCGAAGGCGTCCTCCTCCTCGCAGCCGAACGCCAGGAACGCGGCCTGATCGAATGGACTTCCGGCTCCCCCGCCGCTTTTTTCCCCATCCGCAGCAGCATCGCCACGCTCCACCCTCCCCGCATCCCCGACCTGGCCGCCATTGAGTGGACCGGCTCCCACCTCATCGGCCTCTACCGGAATGCCGAACTCCTCGTCCGGCTGGAAAAATCCGGCACCACCTGGAAAGAAACCCGCGCCTGGTCTTTCCGTTCCGCCATCCGCCGCCAGGAATTCAGTTACATCGCCCGCACCTTCGGCATGATCGAGGGCATGGCCCTTTCCAAAGACCGGGTTTACCTCTGTGCCGACAACAACCGCAGCGGGCGCTCCTCCGATCCTTCCGACCGCCGCGGCCTTCTCTTCATCTTCAAACGGCCCCCGGAACTCTGATCCCTGCCCAGACAGCATTCCTCCCCCCATTTAATTTATCCAAGATTTCTCCGCCCTTCCGCGTTATACCTCGGCTGCCCCAACCAGGACTCCCCATGATCCGCACCCCAATCCCACTCCAACTCCCCCTCCTTCTCACCCTTCTCTTCCCCCTCCCGGCCGGCCTCCTCTCCGCAGCCGAGATTCCCGCGGAACACCAAATCCGCGCCGTCACCGTCTATCCCGACCGTGCCATCGTCACCCGCCGCGGCTCTGCATCCCTGCCGGCGGGCGAACACCAGGTCATCTTCGAGAACCTCCCCCTCCGCTTGGACGAAAACTCCATCCGCGCCGGCGGAACCGGCTCCGGCTGGAAAATCCTCGGCGTCGAAATCAAGCGCGACTACCGCGAGCCCACCCAGTCCCCCGAAGCCCTCAAACTCCGCGATCAAATCCGCCTCCTGGAAGACAAGCGCCAGGATTTCAATGACGAGCGCGGCGACCTCGGCCAGAAGCGCGACCTCCTCAACAAACTCAGCCGCGAAGCCACCACCAGCTCCGGCGCCGATGAAGACGAACGGCCCGCAGTGAACGTCGCCGACATCCAAAAACTCGTCGAATACTACGGCCAGGAAATCAACAAAATCTCCCTCCGCCTCCGCGTCATCGAGCGCAGCGAGCGCGACTTGGCCAAAGACCTCGAACGCCTCCGCGCCGAGCTGGCCAAACTCGAGAACCCCGGCACTCCGCAAAACCGCAAAGTTGCCGTCACCGTCGAAGCCGCCGCCCCCACCACCGCCGCCATTGAAGTCTCTTACATGCTCCACGGCGCTTCCTGGTCCCCGCAATACGACATCCACGCCGCCGAAGACACCAAGAACATCACCCTCACCGCCTACGGCGTCGTCCGCCAAAACACCGGAGAGCACTGGGAAAACGTCAAGCTCACCCTCTCCACCGCCCGCCCCCAGCTCGGCACCGCCGTTCCTGATCTCGAACCCTGGATTGTGCAAGTGGAACAACCCATGCCTGCCGCTGCACCGGCTTCACCCTCCGGCATGCTGGAAGGAGCAAAACTTGAACGCCGCAGCAACCGCGCCGGCGGCTTTGCCGATCAGCTTGCCGTCAGTGATGCATCCCTGGGTGAGGACAAAGCCGTCCAAACCCTCACCGCCAACATCGAACAGCGCGGGTTCTCCGCTGTTTACACCATCCCCGGCACCACCTCGGTCCCCTCGGATGGCGAACCCCACCGCAGCACCATCTCCCGCCAGGAAATGAGCGCCAAGACCGAGTACACCGCCACCCCCAAACTCATCCCCGGCGCCTTCGTCAAAGCCAAGGTCCAAAACGCCAACCCCGCCCCCCTCCTCCCCGGCCCGCTCAATGTCTTCATGGGCAACGACTTCGTCGGCAGCTCCCGCCTCTCCCTTGTCGGCCCCGAAGGCGTCTTCGATGTCTTCCTGGGCAAGGACGACGGCATCAAAGTCCAGCGCAAGGACAAGGTCCGCAAAGAAGAAACCGGCGGCATCGTCCAAAAAACCCGCCGCATCAAGCTCGGCTACACCATCGAGGTCGAGAACATGAAGCGCACCCCGGAAACCATCACCATCAAAGACCAGATTCCCGTCCCCGCGGAAAGCCGCATCACCCTCCGCACCACCGGCATCAGCCCCAAGCCCGCCAAAGAAACCAAAGAAACCGGCGAACTCCAGTGGGACATCCAGCTCAAGCCCAAGGAAAAGAAAACCATCGAGGTCGATTTCGAAATCGAAGTCCCTCCCGGCCTCCCCATCACCGGAGTCTGATCCGCGCCTCCCTCACCCCCCCAAGCCCCACAAACCCACAGGCTCGTCCACCCCCTTCACTCCCCTCGCCTCCAGCTTCCGCAGGCTGCGGCAGGCCGCATCTCCTAACGCAGCGGCTACCGCATCGGTCAGCAGCACCCCCTCCCCCGCCTCCTTGGTCAGGCCCTCCACCCGGGAGGCCAGGTTGACCGTATCGCCGATCACGGTGAACTCCAGGCGCTCGGGGGACCCGATGCTGCCCACCACCGCCGGCCCCCGGTGCAGGCCAATGCCGATGCGCAGGGGCGCCTCCCCCTTTGCCGCCAGCGCCGCATTCACCTCCTCCAGTTCCCGCAGCATGCCCCGCGCCGCGGCCAGCGCGGCCTCTGCATCCCGCTCCGGAATGCCGCCCGCGCCGAACAGCGCCATAAACCCATCGCCCAGGAATTTGTTGATCATCCCCCCGTGTTCCTCCTCCACCACCCGCACCATGTGGGTCAGGAAAAGATTCAACACCCCCACGATCCGGGCCGGCGGCTCGCCGCGGCAGCGCGCGGTGAAGCCCCGGACATCGACAAACATCACCGTCACCACTTCCTCCATCCCGCTCAGCCCCGGGTCCCGCTGCAGAATCCGCTCCGCCGCCCGCCGCCCCACGTGAAGGCCGAAGGCATGGCGCAGCCGGTCCCTGTCCCGCAGCCCCTGCACCATCGTGTTGAACTCGTTGATCAGCAGACCGAATTCATCCGCCCGGTGGGATTCCACCCTCACATCCAGCCGGCCCTCCGCCACCGCCCGCACCGCCGCCGCCAGCTGGTCCACCGGCTCCGCCACCAGCCGGTTGACCATCAGCGCCGTACACAAGCCAAACGCGATCCCCACCGATCCCACGAACAATTCAAACCAGGCCGACTCCGCCCCGCCGGATTCCGGCGCAAAACTCAGCAGCAGAAGCGAACCGATCGGGCAGATGCCCGCAGACACAGCCCAGAGCAGGCCACGCCCCCGCAGCGAAAGCGGGAAAGTCCCGGGCGTTTGCTCCGGCCTCACCCCGGCAAAGACCCGCGGAAAAATCAGCCGGTGGCTGGCCAGCTCCACCAGGAAAAAGCTGTGCGTGATCGAAATCAGCGCGGAAACGAGGAACGAGACCGGCAAGTGTGCCAGCAGCCCCGCTGGCAGCGGCCACTGCACCTGGGCGAACGCACCCAAAAAAACCGGGATGCAGGCCAGCCAGCAGCCTCCCGCCAGGGCCGCCCCCAGCCAGGGCAGATTCACCGCCCGCTGCCGCGCCGCCAGCGCCCGTTCGCCTTCCAGCCGCCCGCCGGCCTCCGCCGCCTCCACCGCCGGGCGCAGCACATAGACCCAGCGCACCCACAGCGCCACTGCCATAGGATAGGCCAGCAGGTTGAAGACCACCACCGTCTGCATGAAACGCTCCTGCAGTGCCTCCGTATGCAGCAGCGGGGCGATGACTTTGCCATTGTACCAAATGTTGAAGACGCTTCCCAGCATCTGCGGAAGCACCGGAGTCAGCGCCGTGACCAGCAGCGGATGCCGCCGCCACCAGGTTTCCCTTTCGTGCATCCGCCCACACTGCCCGCCCCCGCCGCCGCCCGCAACTCCCTTGCCCCGCATCCTTTCCCACCCCGGCATCTGGAGTACTCCGATCTTTTCGGAGTTCTGGGAACGCCCGGAGGGCGGGGGCCGGCGGATCACCCTCGCTGCTTATCCCCCACCCCGTCGCTCCGCTCCTCCCATAGCTCCGAATCTGTTCGGAGCACTCCAGATTACCCTCTCCTCATCCCTGGCTCACCCCCGGCTCTGGAGTACTCCGAT
>Ga0209172_10002626_pt1 | contig 30782 bp, 27 predicted proteins | sample LarsenN4metaG_FD_184113 | JGI IMG/M metagenome (GOLD analysis project Ga0209172, IMG submission 184113) | Hot spring sediment bacterial and archeal communities from British Columbia, Canada, to study Microbial Dark Matter (Phase II) - Larsen... ... | reverse complement strand
TGAGGCTTTGCACTACAGGACTCCCCACCAGGTGTACTTCGGGGAAGGGAGAAACGATAACAGACAGGCTGGCTTAATCCACCTTAAAAAAGCCTGTTTTTTGTCTTGACAATGGGGAGGGGTACACTTTTGCATTTACAATCAGTTTTATGACGGAACAAATTACGTTTGGAAAGAACGGATGCGTATCCGATCTGATGGCAATGTCGGCATCGGGACGACAAGCCCAGCTTATCGATTAGATATCATCGGCGACATTCGAACTACAAATGCACTACGTGCTGATAATCTCTATTGTGTCAATACAGGTGCAACAAATTGGATTTATGGTGCGACCACTTTCATAGGAAACGCCCCTAGTAATGGGGCTGGCCATGAATTTTTCTCGAGCGGGGAAGCCCATATTGGTATAGGCGGTAATGTAGGTGTTGGGACAATAAGCCCAGCTTATAAGCTGGACGTAGCAGGAAGCATCGGCCTGAATCAGAACACATTATACTTGAGCGGTTCTAGTTGGCTTAAATGGAATTATGAGTCGGCTGAAACTTATATAAACGGTGGTCTCGGGGAGGGAATTGTTCTACGTTTTGGAGATCCGAACAGAAAAATGCGCTTTTCTCACGACGGATCCTCTTCCTCGATGTTTTCCTATGGTAATATGCGTCTAGACGCATCGAATGATATAATCATTGCAGACGAGATCCGTCCTTCAACTAATTCGATGAGACTCGGTGGAGCAGGAACTCGCTGGCTGAAAGTTTACACTACAGACTTGGATGCAACCGGCTCATTTGTAACGTTTACTGGCCTTGGTAGTGGCGCTGGAACTACTGTCGTGATAGATGGAAGTGGTAAATTGTTAAGGTTTAGCTCTAGTGAAAGGTATAAGGCTAACATAGAAAAGCTAGGCACCGACCCTTATAGGGTTCTTCAATTAGAACCGGTAAGATTTAGCTGGAAAACAACAGGAGAGCCAGACGTTGGTCTAATTGCAGAGGATGTCGCTCAAGAGATACCAGACTTAGTTATATATGATAAAGAAGGGAAACCGGATGCCGTGAAATATGATAGAGTTGCAATCTACTTGTTAGAGATAGTAAAAACTCAGCAGGAGAGAATAGCTACACTGGAGAAAGAAATCGATGACTTGAAGGGCGTCAAATTAGGGGCGCGAGATGAGAACTGAATTAAAACTCCAACTGGCTTCAGTCTATTTGTTAACATTTTTTTTTGTTGTTGGTAACGCTCAGAGCGATTTGAAAATCCCTTGGTCCTCCCTAAACGGAGGGGGCGCCATTTTTCTTCCAGATTCAAGCCGGCAGCTATCATTTTCAGTCGGACAGTCTATTATTGGGCTCTCCCAAATGGACTCTCTGGAAATGCAGATGGGATTCTGGTCGCGCTTTGCCTGCCTTGCTATACCAGGGGATGTCGACGGCACTCCTCCTGTATCTTTGCCAGATGTGATTTACCTGGTCAATTACGTATTTGACAAAGACCGTCCAGCAACTGGTTGTCTTGGCTCCGACCCTGGCAACTGCTGGACTCCACGCCCTCTCTGTCGAGGAGAAGTCAATGGCACTCCACCGGTAAGTCTGCCAGACGTGATTCATCTGGTCAACTACGTGTTCGACAAGGGCCGGGTGAGCCCCCCCTGTAAAGGAACGGACGCAGAGAACTGCTGGATACCTGTTCCTTCTGACGTTTGCTGTCTTCCTTTGCCATAACAGGTTGACAAACCAAGGGCGGGGTGTTAGCTTCCCCGCCCTGAGTTCATTATGCATCTTCACGCACTCTCCCTCACCCACTTCCGCAATTTTCCCTCTTTATCCTTATCCTTCTCCCCCCATCTCAACCTCATCTTAGGCGAAAATGGGGCCGGCAAAACCAATCTATTGGAAGCGATTTTTTTTTGTGCACCGGCAAGCCCTTCCACCCCGACTCGTCGGGGTCGCACTTAATCCAGTTCGAGCAGTCATATTTCCGCTTAGTTGGAGAAGGTCTCTCCTCCGGCAAAAATTACAAGGCTGAAGTTGCCTTAAGCTTAGAGGGGATCAAACTAATCAAACTCAACGGCTCTTCGGTCAGGCTGTCCGAGCTGGTCCAAGTATTCCCGGTAGTTTCCATCACTCCGGATGAAATCTCTTTAATCTTCGGCTCCCCTGCCGTGCGCCGGAGATTTTTAGACCTGGCCATCTCCCAGTTACACCCGACTTATCTGAACACTCTGCAGGAATATCAAAAAATCTTAGACCAGAGGAATCGGGCGCTGAAGGAAGACCGAGGCTCTAATGCCCAGAGTTACAAAGCCTGGGATGAGCAGCTGGTGCAGTCGGGGAGTGAGATTGTGAAAAGGAGGGTTGAGTTTTTGGACCAAATCAGGCCGGAGGTGGAGAGGCACTATGCTCAAATTTCGGGTGAAAAAGAAATAGTCGGCTTGGAGTACAAGTGCAGCTTTTATTTCTCTGCTAAGGAAGAGATTGCCAGACAATTTTCCGCCGGCCTGAAGACCTTTGAGAGCAGAGAAAGAATTTTGGCTGCCACCTTAGTCGGGCCTCACCGGGATGATTTGGAATTTAAGATTGACGGCAACCTGGCCCGGGAGTACGGCTCTTTTGGCCAGGGGAGGACGATCTTGCTCTCGTTGAAATTGGCCCAGCTGGACTTGTTGCAGAGAAGTCTTAAGGAACCTCCTCTGCTGCTGTTAGATGAAGTTTTTTCTGACCTGGACCAGAGAAGGAGTGAATATCTGGGAGAATTGCTCTCCGAGGCTGGGCAAGTTTTTATTGCCACTTCCAAAGAATGGGAGCTGCCGGAGAAGTTGAAGACCGGGAAAAGGTTTGAGATAAAGAATGGTTTTGTAAAGTAGCGTCCGAGTCGCTATAGTGAACCACGCCACAGGCGGGCTTGTCTCGGACGGTCTTTTTCTTTGTCGGAATCACCGTAGCCGAGGATCTTTCCTCGGCTGGGATGAGAGTTGAGGCGGGGAAAAGATCCCCGCCTACGCTACGAGAATCGAGCGGAACTTACCTCTCCCTTACCCTCTCCTAAGAGGAGAGGGAATTTATCTAAAGGCCCAGAAACTTTATGGCCAGGCCGGAGATGACTATGGCGCCGCCGGCTAAGGCATGGCTGAATTTTTCCAGCCGGCCAAAGGAGATTTTGGCTATCCCCAAAGTCGAGCTTAAGACCACCAAGAGCATGGTGGCAATGGTAACGGTGCCAAATACCCCTGCCACCCAGATTGTGCCGATGAAGCTGTGCTGAGCAGCTGGATACATCACCAAGGGAATCAGAGGCTCACAGGGCCCGAAAGCAAAGATGATGAATAAAACCCAGGGGGTCAGGTTAACTTTATTTTCTTTCAGATGGGGATGCAGGTGTTCTTCCTGGTGGGTATGTTCATGAGAGTGTAAAGAGAGCCGGTCATGAGAATGCCAGTGCTGGTGGGGTTTATTGCGATAGGCCTGGCGCAGGCCCCAGATGCCGTAGAGGAGTCCGAAGGCTATCAGTCCCCAGGCGGCGATTTCTCCTCGCACGGTTTCAATGGTCTGCAGGCTGGCCAGGGCCAATCCCAGGGCAACTCCGACTAATCCCAGTATAACAGAAGATATGACGTGCCCAATTCCGCACAGGGCCGTAATTAAAGCGGCCTTTCTCAGAGACCAGGCCCGGGATTTGGCTAAAATGACAAAGGGGAGGTAATGATCCGGGCCGAAAACGGTATGGATAAAAGCAATCGAGGCGGCTGCGCCGGTTAAGACAGTCAGTTCAGGGGTCATGCTTATCTGATTAACTCAATGCCTATAACGTTTATATCTGCTCACATGTTCCGGGTCACTGCAGCAGAAACTTCTCCAAGAAAAGGGAGACTACGTTGCCGAAATAATCCCGGTTGACCTTCTTGGCAAATCCATGCCCTTCATCTTTGGCCAAGATGTACCAGACTTCACCGCCGTTCTTTCTCACAGTTTCAACTATCTGCTCCGCCTCGCTGGCCGGCACCCGGGGGTCATTTAATCCCTGGCCAACCAAGAGGGGCTTGGTAATCTTATTAGCGTTGGTGGTGGGGGAAATTGATATCATGAATTCACGCATCTTGGGGTCGCGTTCGTCGCCATACTCTACCCGCCTTAAGTCACGGCGGTATTCTTGGGTGTTCTCCAGGAAGGTGACGAAGTTGCTAATCCCCACCTGCTCGATGCCGGCCTTTAAGCGGTCGTTGTAATGAAACATACAGGCTAAAACCATATATCCCCCATAAGAGCCGCCATAGACGCAGACCCGGTTTTTGTCCAACTCCGGCTGCCGGGCAATCCAGTCTAAGAGTGCGCCGACATCTTTGACCGTGTTTTCCCGCAGGTAGTCATTGTCCATTTTCAGATAAGTCTTGCCATAGCCGGTGGAGCCGCGCACATTCGGCGCCAGCACTGCAATTCCCAGCTCATTTAACCAATACTGAAAAGTAGAAGCGAAGGCCGGGGTGTACTGCCCTTCCGGCCCGCCGTGAATGTAGATTACCACCGGATAAGGCTTATCTGACTTTTGAGTCGGCTTGAAGTAAAAGGCCGGTATCATTCTGGGTTTGCCATTGACCGAATCGAAAGTGGGATAATGAATCAACTGCGCTACCGGAAAATTGTCCGTGTTTAATCCACCTACTTCGCTGTACGTCCAGCGCACCAGCTCCATTTTTTTCAGGTCTAAAGAGTAAACGTCTCCGGGATATCTGGGAGTTTCTATATTTAAGGCTAAGGCGCTATTATCCGGCTTGAATTCTATTCCTGAAACTTGGCCAACTGGAAGAGGTGGAAGCTTCAGTTCCTTTTTAGACTTGGTGTCAATGATCCGGAGTTTGCTCATCCCGTCTTCATTGGCCACAAAAGCTAGCATCTTACCGTCTTTGGATAAATCAAAGCCCTCCACATCCCAAGGGACCTCTTTGGTAATCACCTCATCTTTTTTAGAAGCTAAATCCCAATAATGGAGCTGCATGAATTCCGAGCCCCGGTCGGTTACGTAGTATACTCCTTTGCCATCTTTACTCCAGGCGGCTTGGCCGTAAGCCACTTTTTCTTCGGTCTTAGGAAAAAGCAGAGTGGCCTGGCCGGTTTTGCTGTCTAAGATATAGTAATAAGACTCATTGGCGGAGATGTAGTTTATCACCAGAAGCCGGGAGTCGTCCGGAGACCAGTCCACCGGCCCCCAGCTCCCTTCGGCTTGATAGATCATTTTGGCGCCAGCAGGATTGTCAGTATTTGCTAAATAAATATCATTATCCTTTCCATTCCGGCGCGTACTGGTGTAGGAGAACATTGCTCCACTGTTAGACCAGAGCGCGCTTTCGTTGCGCGACTTGCCGTCGGTGAGCATTATGCTTTTGCCGGAGGCCAAGTCGTAGTAATAAATCTGGTAAAACTCCCCTCCGCCAACGTCCATGGAAAATAGAAAGCCGTTTTTCCCTTTAGCCGGACAATAGGCTCCGGAGTTGACCGGCTCCTTGAAAAAGGTAATCTGCCTTCTGGCCCCGGCCGGATGGTCGACATAGTGCAGTTGGTAAGTATCGCCGAAGCGGGTGGTGATTAACATTCCAGGACCATGGGGATTCCAGTCCGAGAAATAGGCGGCCCGGGTCTGCTGATACTGGTTCATCCGGTCGGCCACGGCTTGCGGTATTTCGGGGACACCCTGGACTACGATGTTGGCTGGTACGGCGGTGCCGGATTGTTCTTCCTGGGCAAAAGCCGAGATGTAAGAAAAGACTAAGACGAAAATTAAGGATAAGTAAGACAACTTCTTCATGCTTTACTCCTTTTTCTAGTATTATACTAAGAGGAGAATGTAGTTGTTACGTTACTTGGTGTCAAAACATTTCCAAAACCAGATTTAGCCAAATAGGGTAAAGAAACCGGTCTAAAAAAGGAGCCTTTCTAACCCCAAGGAAGCTATCTTATTAGAACCCTATTTTTCTAAGAATTTGCTTGCATGGACTGGTGTAACTTATTATATTTCAAAGTTTAATGCAAAAAGAGCCGGAAAAACTTCAAGGCATTTTAGAGCGTATAATAAAGGGTAAAGGCTGGGAGAAAAGGCTTAAGGAGACCGCCCTTTTGACCTCCTGGGAGAAGCTTTTTTCTCCCCCGGTTTCGACCGTGGCCAAGCCCTTGAAAATTGAGTCAGGCAAGCTTTTCTTGCAGGTCAAAGAAGCGGCCTGGAAAAATGAGCTCTCTTTTCAAAAACTTGAAATCCTAAAAAAGCTGAATCAGTTCAGCGGGAGTGAAGTAGTCAAGGAGATTCTTTTCGTCAGCTAGAAAATTTTCCATAATCAGTGAGGAGGGATTTATGGAAGTGCAGGAAGAAGTTAATATGGCCTTAGAGCAGAAAGCAAAATTGGGGCATCGCTATGATGCCACCACTATCACTGTCTTAAAAGGGCTGGAGGCGGTCCGGCGCAGGCCGGCCATGTACATCGGCGACACCTCCACCCGGGGTCTGCACCACTTGGTCTATGAAGTGGTGGACAACTCGGTGGATGAAGCCTTAGCCGGATTCTGTAACAAGATTGCGGTGACAGTCCACAAGGACAATTCTGTCACGGTAGAGGACAACGGCCGGGGAATTCCGGTTGACATGCACCCCACCCAGAAGAAGCCGGCTTTGGAAGTGGTGATGACCATGCTGCATGCCGGCGGGAAATTTGACCACCAGAGTTACAAGGTCTCCGGCGGTCTGCATGGAGTGGGAGTCTCGGTGGTCAACGCTCTCTCTGAATGGTGCGAAGTGGAGGTTTATCGGGACGGAAAAATAAACCAGCAGAGGTATGAGTATGGCAATGCCAAGACCGAAGTCAAGGTCACCGGCAAGACCGCTAAAACCGGAACCCTGACCACTTTCAGGCCGGACAAAGAGATTTTCGGGAAAATCGATTTCAACTTCGACGTCCTCTCGGCCCGGCTGCGGGAGCTGGCCTTCTTAAACAAGAGCCTGGAAATAACTATCGAAGATGAGCGGGACGGAAAGTCGAACAAGTTTCTCTATAAGGGAGGTTTGATTGAATTTGTCCAGTATTTAAACGAGACCAAAGAAACCTTCCACAAGGTGATCTACTTCCACAAGGAAAGAGAAGGGGTAGACGTGGAGATTGCGCTGCAGTACAACGATACCTACGTAGAGAATATCTTCACCTACGTCAACAACATCAACACCGTAGAAGGGGGCTCTCATTTAGTCGGCTTCAAATCGGCTTTGACCAGAACTATCAATAACTACATCCAGAAGGCTGGCCTGCTTAAGAATGGAGAAGGCATTTCCCTGACCGGTGAAGATGTGCGGGAGGGTTTGACTTCAGTCCTCTCGATCAAAGTCCCGGATCCGCAGTTTGAAGGGCAGACCAAGACCAAGTTAGGCAACTCCGAGGTCAAGGGGATAGTAGAAATTGTCCTGGGAGAGAATCTGTCCGAGTATCTGGAAGAGAATCCTCCTGAGGCCCGGAAAATCTGTGAAAAGTCCATCGTGGCGGCACGTTCCAGAGAGGCAGCCCGCAAGGCCAGGGAATTGACCAGAAGAAAATCAGCCTTAGAGTCCGGCTCTCTGCCGGGCAAGTTGGCTGACTGCAGCTACACTGATCCAAAGCTGTGCGAGATTTACATAGTAGAAGGAGATTCAGCCGGCGGATCTGCTAAACAAGGAAGAGACAGGAGATTTCAAGCCATTCTGCCTATCAAGGGTAAGATTCTGAACGTGGAAAAAACCCGCTTAGAGAAAGTTCTTTCCAACGAAGAAATCCGGGCCATGGTGACCGCCTTAGGAGCCGGCATCAAAGAGGATTTTGATTTCGAAAAAGTGCGCTACCACAAGGTGATTATCATGACCGATGCGGACGTGGATGGCTCCCATATCCGGACTCTGCTTCTGACCTTCTTCTACCGCTACATGAAAGAATTGATTGAGCAGGGTTTGGTCTATATTGCCCAGCCCCCTCTATATCGCCTCAAAAAGGGAGAAGCGGAAAAATACGCCTACTCGGATGATGAGAAGCAAAGACTCTTGGAAGAGATGGGGAACACGGACAATGTCAACATCCAGCGCTATAAAGGTCTGGGGGAAATGAATCCGGACCAGCTCTGGCACACTACCATGAATCCGGAGACGCGTACTCTGCTTTTGGTAACTTTGGAAGATGCGGCTGAGGCGGAGCATATCTTCTCGATTTTGATGGGGGATGCGGTGGAGCCGAGAAGGAAGTTTATCGAGGAGAATGCGAAGTATGTGAGGAATCTGGATGTATGAACATAAATCTGACCCCTCCTTAGTCCTCCCCTCTAGGGGAGGAAATTTGGACACCCTCTCCTAGAGGAGAAGGGTGGGGAGAGGTCAGAAAAGGTGTCAGGAGTGGCTTTTGAAACAGTAGGCGGGGATCTCTTCCCCGCCGGTCGGGAAAGGATCCCGACCTACGGTTTTAAAGTAAGAGGAAAATATTATGCCCTTTGAACGCGAAAAAATAATCACCGCCTACATCGAAGAGGAGATGAAAGCCTCCTACATCGACTATTCGATGTCGGTCATCACCGCCAGAGCCTTACCTGACGTCAGAGACGGACTGAAGCCCTCCAACCGTCGCATCTTAGTAGCCATGAATGACCTGAATCTCTCTCCTGGCCGTCCGCACCGAAAGTGTGCCAAGATCGCCGGAGACACTTCAGGAAACTATCATCCCCATGGTGAGCAGGTGGTTTATCCCACTTTAGTGCGCATGGCCCAGGACTTCAACATGCGCTATACCTTGGTGGATGGCCAGGGGAACTTCGGCTCAGTGGATGGGGATGCGGCGGCGGCCATGAGATACACTGAGGCCAGGCTGACTCCCTTAGCCATGGAGATGTTAGCAGACCTTGAGAAAGACACAGTAGATTTCCAGCCCAACTATGACGGTACCCGGCAGGAGCCACTAGTTTTGCCTGCCAAATTTCCCAATCTGCTCTGCAACGGCTCTTCCGGCATCGCAGTGGGAATGGCGACCAACATCCCACCCCACAATCTGTCCGAGGTTGTCGATGCCCTGCTCGCTCTCATCAAAGACCCGGATTTGGAGCCGCAGGATTTGTTGGAATTCATTCCCGGACCGGACTTCCCTACGGCCGGCATCATTTACGGCAGACGAGGCATAGCGGAAGCTTACACCACCGGCAAGGGGAAAATCTTGGTCCGGGCCAGGGCTAATATAGAGACTCAGAAGTCAGGCAAGACATCAATCATCGTCACTGAAATTCCCTACCAGTTGAGCAAATCCGCCTTGTTAGAAAAAATCGCCGACTTGGTCCGGGATAAACACATCGAAGGGCTTTCTGATTTAAGAGACGAATCGGACCGGGATGGAATGAGAATCGTCATCGAACTCAAACGGGAGTCTCAGCCGGAGATTGTCCTAAACCAGCTCTTCAAGATGACCCAGATGCAGAGCACCTTCGGGATCATCATGTTGGCTTTAGTAGCCGGCCAGCCCAAGATTCTCAACTTAAAAGAGATGCTGACCCTCTACTTAGAGCACCGGCATGAAGTGGTCACCCGGCGCACCAAGCATGACTTAAAGAAAGCGGAAGACCGGGCTCATATTTTGGAAGGCTTGCGGGTTGCCTTAGAGAACATTGATGCGGTGATTAAGCTGATAAAAGCCTCCAAGACTCCGGCGGATGCCAAAGAGGGCCTGATGAAGAAATTCAAGCTCTCCGAGGTGCAGGCCCAGGCCATCTTGGATATGCGCTTACAGAGGTTGACCAATTTAGAAAGAGAAAAGATTGAAGAGGAATACTTAGATTTAATCAAATTAATTGCTGAGCTGAAAGGAATCTTGGAGAGCAAGACCAAACGTATGAATATCATCCGGGATGAGTTACTGGAACTCAAGAAAAAATACGGTGATAAACGCTTAACTGAAATCCGGGAAGAAGAAGAGGAGTTCTCCATTGAAGATTTGATTGCCGAAGAGGACATGGTGATTACCGTGACTCATGGCGGCTACCTCAAGCGCCTGGGGGTGACCTCATATCGCCGTCAGGGCCGCGGAGGCAGAGGAGTCATCGGCATCGAGACTAAAGAGGAAGACTTTGTCGAGCATCTTTTCATTGCCTCCACGCACGACTACATCCTCTTTTTCAGCAATTTAGGCAAATGCCACTGGCTCAAAGTCTATGACATCCCACAGGCTGGCCGGGCCTCCAAAGGGAAATCGATCTACAACGTCTTAGAATTAAGCGAGAATGAAAAAATCAGCGCCTTTGTGCCGGTCAAAGGCTTCGATGAAAATATGTTTGTGGTCATGGCCACCCGGCAGGGAATCATCAAGAAAACGCCCTTATCAGCCTTTGCCAATCCCCGCAAGGGTGGAATCATAGCCCTGGGCATCGAAGAAAAAGATGAGCTGATTGATTCGGCCCTGACCAACGGCAATTATGACATTATCTTGGCAACCAGATTAGGGCAGGCCATCCGCTTCCCGGAAAGCAAGGTCCGGGATATGGGGAGACAGGCTTACGGGGTCAAAGGAATCACCTTAGGCAAAGGAGATTATGTCATCGGCATGGTGGTGGTAAAACGAGACGCCTCGCTTCTGACTGTTACCGAAAAAGGGGTGGGGAAAAGAACCATGATTTCCGACTACCGGATTACCAACCGGGGCGGCAAAGGGATTATCAATATTAAGATGACTGATAAGACCGGTCCGGTGATAGCGGTCAAAGAGGTCTTAGACGAGGACGAAGTAATGTTAATCACTCAAAAGGGAATCATCATCCGCCAGCCGGTCAAGCCGATCAAGACCATTGGGCGGAATACTCAAGGGGTGAAGCTGATTTCTCTGGATTCCGGCGACAGGGTGATGGATGTGGCCCGCTATGTTAAACAGGAAGAAGAGGAAGAGCCGGCTGAACCGAAAGAAGAAACTTAACAACTGCTTGGCAGGCTAAAAAAGCCTAAAAAAAGTAGCGCCAAACTAACAAATTGGCGCTATTTTTATGCATGACCAGTCTCAAGATTGCCATCTGGACCCTGGTCGCACTTCTGGCAATCCGGCTTATGCATAATCTCTGGCAGAGAGTATCGGTGGCCCGGACCGGCCAGAGGTTTCAGTTTCTATTGACCAGACTCAGATTCGAGGAAGAGGTCTCCTGGCGGGATGTGCGCTATTCTTTCTTGGTGGTGTTGGATTCGGCGGTGCTGGTTTTTCTTCTGGCCTGGCTGGCCGAGCAATTGATATAAGTCAAGAAAAAGGGGCTTGACAAAATAAGAAAGCAATCAAAACCTCAGACCCTGATAATACAAATCCTCCAACTGGTCCAAAACCACCCCTAAGGCATAAACTTTTTCCGCCCTCTTTCTGGCAGCACAGGCCATTTTCTCTCTCAGGTCAGAGTTTCTCAAATAGCTCAAGACCGCCTCTGCCAGAGATTCTGCTTGTCTGGGAGGGATTAAAAGGCCGCACTTTCCGTAATCCAAGATTTCTGGCGTGCCGCCTGAATTGGTCGACACAATCGGCAGTTGCATGGCCATGGCTTCTAAAAGAATATTGGCGAAATTCTCCTGATAGGAGGGCATCACAAAAATATCTAAAGCTCTCAGCACTTCCGGCATCCGGGTCTGGAAACCGGCCCAGATGATCTTGTCGGCGATTTCCAGTTGTTGCGCAAGAGTTCTTAATTCATTGGCAAAATTCCGGTGCTCTCCGAAAGTCTCTTGCCCGACCAGGACCAGTTTCGAGTTAGGAAATTCGGCTACAATTTTCTGCATCGCTAATAACATTTCTCTCTGCCCTTTGCCGGGGTCTAATCTGCCGACTAAGCCGATTAGGATTTGGTCAGATTTAACCTTCCACACAGACCTGAATAACTCACGGTCATATTTGGAGGGGTTGAACTTATCTGTATCAACCGGATTAGGAATTACAGCGTGTTTCTCCGGAGGAAGGGGGAGATTTTTCTGCATGTGCTCTTTCTCGGTATGGCTCAGGTTGATGAGCTTTTCTAATCTGCGGTAGAGTAAACGATGCAAAGGGTCGAGTTTTTTCTTGCGGGTGAAATAGATTCGGGAAGTGGCGAATAACTTGACTTCAGGCAGGCCCCATGAAACCGGGGAGAGTAACCACAAATCTCTGGGGGTATGGAGATGGACGATTTGAAAACCGCCGGACTTTATCACCTGCCTGATTTTTAAGACTGCCAGGGGCGAATATCTGGAGAAAATTGTTACGGCGTAATAAGGAAACCCGCTTTTGGCAACGTTCAGGTGGAGCTCGGAGCCTTTGGCGCATAGACAGACAGAAGCATGTCCTCGCTGTAAAAAATAATCTGTGAACTTTAAGGCATTCATCTCCAATCCCCCCCAGGCATGGGAGAAGCAGACCTGCAGGATTTTGAGGCGGGGCTTCACCGGGGGAGAATCTTCTTAAATCGAAAGGCGGTTTTGTCAATCAAAAGACTTGGCTGGCTTTGCAGAATCCTTTTGAACCCCTTCAGGCCGGTTTGATAATCTCTCATAAATTGACGGGCAAATTGGCCGGATTTAATTTCTGAATATATTTTTTCCATTGCTTGCCGGGTCTTCGGAGTGATAATCCTCTTGGCATTCTTATAAGAGCCGTAAGCTGCTAAAAGAGAAATCTCCTGAAACATACCGGCTACCCCTTTTTCTTTCAATAAATCCACTAATAAATCGAGCTGGTGCAAGACTTCCAGATAGGCGTATTCAGACGGTAGCCCTTTTTTGACCAAAGTATCAAATCCGGCTTGAACCAGCTCGGATAACCCTCCGCATAAGACTGCCTGTTCCCCAAAAAGGTCACCTAAGGTTTCTCTTTCAAAGCTGGTCTCCATCACAAAGGCTCTGCCGCAGCCCAGGGCTTTGGCATAAGCCAGCCCGATTTCTCTAGCATTCTTGGAGTAGTTCATAGCCACGGCCAGAAAAGCTGGCACACCCGTATGCTTTAAGAATAGTTCTCTTAAGGTTATTCCGGGAGAATGGGGTGCAACTAAAATTACGTCAACAAATTTCGGCGGTTTAACCAGTTTGAAATGTACTGAAAAGCCGGCCGCAAAAATCAGAGCCTGGCCGATTCGGAGATGGGTCCGGATTGAATCGCAAAAGACCTCTTGATGTAAATGGTCCGGAAAAAGAAAGGAAATAACATCTCCCTGCTGCACTGCGTCTTTTACACTAAAGACTTGAAATCGGTCTTTTTTTGCAACGCCCCGACTCTTACTGGCTATTGGCAGACCGACAATTACTTTCATCCCCGAATCTCTTAAACAAAGTGCCTGGGCCCTCCCTTGTGAGCCATAGCCGATGATGGCAATGGTCTTATTCTTCAGAAAATTAAGCCGGGCGTCCTTGTCTCGATAGATTTTAATTGAAGAATTTCCCATAAGAGCTTACAAACGACTTACGACTTTCAGACAATCAAAATAGATTAAGGTCACAGGAATGTAAACAGCTATTCGTAACGAAGGGCTTCGATGGGGTCCAGACGGGAGGCCTTGCGGGCCGGATAGAAACCGAAGAAAACCCCCACAAAACCGGCAAAGAAGAAGGATAAAGCCACCGCCGGTGCTGAAGTGAAGATGGGCCAGTGCAAAATGGCGGAAATCAATTTTGAACTCACAATTCCCAAGAATATCCCCGAGATCCCCCCCATTAAACTCAAGACTATGGATTCCACTAAAAACTGAATCAATATGTCTCTCCCCTTGGCTCCCACAGCTATCCTGATCCCGATCTCTCTGGTCCTTTCCGTAACCGAGACCAACATGATGTTCATTATCCCGATTCCCCCCACCAAAAGAGAGACCGAAGCGATCACTCCTAAAAGGACCGACATGATATTAGAGGTTGAGCTGGCGGCCGTGGCGATATCCAGCTGGCTCCGGATGGTGAAGTCGTCATCCTGTCCGGGAAGAATCCGGTGCCTCTGGTGGAGCAGGTCGGTTATCTGCCGGGTGGCCAAATCGATCTGGCTCCGGTCAACCGCAGAGGCGATTATGTAATTAATGTAAGTTACCCCGGCGATTTTTTTCTGCAGCGTAGTATAGGGAACCACCACTATATCATCCTGGTCACGGCCAAAAGCATTTTGACCCTTAGCCGACAAAACCCCGATGACTCGGAAAGGGAGCTTCTTGATTCTGACAATCTCTCCCACTGGATCCTGGCCTGGGAAGAGGTTATCTACCACAGTCTTGCCCAAAACGCATACCTTGGTCGCTCCCTTGACATCCTGCTCGGTGAAAAAAGTCCCGGAAGACAAAGGCCAGGAACGGATATAAATAAAATCTGGTGAATACCCTTCCACCGAAGTTCCCCAGTTAAGATTGCCGGCTACCATCTGGGCTCCGGTTCTGACCACTGGAGAAACCCTCTGGATAGTAGGGCAATTACCCTTTATGGCTTGGGCATCTTCTTCCTTTAAGGTGGTAACGGTTCCGGCGCCGGCCCGGAACCCTCCTGAGAACTGGCTTCCTGGAAAGATATTCAAGAGATTTTCTCCTAAAGAAGCGATCTGGGCATTGACCATCCTTTTGGCCCCCTCTCCTATACCCACCATGGCAATCACTGCTGCCACTCCGATGATTATCCCCAGCATGGTCAGGCTGGATCGCATTTTATTTCTGACCAAAGCCTTATAGGCGACTCTTAGAATCAGGATATATTTCAGATCTCCTCCTCTTCTTCTGTCGGAGGTAAAGCCAGAAGTTCAGCTTTGGCTTTTTTTGGAACTGACACGATTTCGTCTTTCACAATTCTGCCATCCCTGAAGGTTATGTTCCTTTTAGCATAGGCGGCAATATCTTGTTCATGGGTTATCAGAATAATCGTGATTCCGTTTTCATTTAGGGACTGAAATAGCTCCAACACTTCAATCGAAGTTCTGGTATCTAAGTTTCCGGTAGGCTCGTCGGCCAAGATTATGGCCGGGTCATTTACCAAAGCCCGGGCTATGGCCACTCTCTGCTGTTGACCTCCGGAGAGCTGATTAGGGTAAGAGCTTCCCCGCTCGGCCAGCCCGACCCGATCTAAAGCCTCCTGAGCTCTTTTAACTTTTTCCTTGGGAGAGTTGCTGTTATAAAGTAAAGGCAATTCCACATTCTCTAGGGCGGTAGTACGGGCTAAAAGATTGAAGGACTGGAAAACGAAGCCAATCTTCTGACTTCTTATCCGAGCTAGGCCGTTGCGGTCCAGAGCAGAGATATCATTACCTTCCAGTAAGTACCTTCCCTTGGTGGGGCGATCCAAACAGCCCAAGATGTTCATAAAGGTTGTTTTGCCGGAGCCGGAAGGGCCCATTACGGCCACAAATTCACCCTTCTCGATCGAGAAGTTTATCCCTCTTAGGGCATGAATCTCATAATCTCCCAGCTGGTAGATTTTAATCAAATGCTCGGCGGCCAAAAGTGGACTCAAGCTTATCTCCTTCCACCGCCGAACCTGGGAGTAAAGGGGTTGACCTGTTGGTTATTAGTAGAAGAGACCGCACCTTCTTGCCCGATTATCACCTTATCCCCTTCTTTAAAATGGTCAGAGATAATCTGGGTAAAGGTTCCATCTGATATTCCGACTTGGACCGAAACTGACTCAGGTTTTCCCTGCTGCTTGAGAATCCAGAGCATGGTCTGCTTGGATTTTTTAAGATCCGAGGAATCTGACCGGTTGGGATTGGCGTCCCCTGCAGAAGCAAGATTAGCAGTCAGCCTCACATTGCTCTTCCCATTAGAGGCTGACCCCTTTGTCCCTAAACTCGGATGAAAACGTAAAGCTCCGGCCGGGACCTTGAGGACATCCTGCCTCTGGTCCACTAGGATGGTCACATTGGCAGTCATTCCAGGCATCAACTGGAGATTGGGGTTAGAAACTTCAATGATGACATCATAGGTCACCACATTCTGCACCACTTCCGGAGCCAGTCGGATCTGCTTCACTTTCCCCTGGAAGGACTGCTCCGGATAGGCATCCACGGTGAAGACCACCCTTTGGCCATCTTTTATCTTTCCGACATCTGCCTCATCAATACTGGCTTGAACCTGCATTTTGGTTAAGTCTTGGGCAATGGTGAAAAGGGTGGGAGCCTGCAAGCTGGCTGCCACGGTTTGCCCCACATCCACGTTCCTGGAGATGACCACTCCATCTATAGGAGAGACTATGGTGGCATAATCCAGATTGGTCTTGACCCGCTCTAAATTAGCCTGAGCAGATTTCTGCTCGGCCTTGGCCAGTTCATAATTAGTCAAGGAGGCATCCCGGTCGGACTCAGAGATCATATCTTGCTGGAAAAGAGTCAAGGAGCGCTCATATTCTTTTTGGGAAAGTTCAGCCGAAGCAATGGCTTTTTCCAAATCAGCCTGAGCCTGGGCAACCTGCGCTTTTAAGAAGGTCGGGTCCAACTGGGCCAGCACCTGTCCCTTTTTTACCCAGTCATTGAAATCGGCAGAAAGGGCCGAAATAGTGCCGGAGATCTGGCTGCCGACCTGAACCGTGGTCACCGCTTCTAAACTCCCGGTCGCAGTCACAATAATGGATATATCCCCACGTTGTACTTCTGCGGTAATGAATTTGGCCTCAGCCTCTTTGGATTTGCCCCTGAAAAATAGAAAAAATAAGAGTGCCACGCCTAAAATTGATGTTGCGATGATAACTTTTTTCATAAGATTTCCTTGCTTTTCTTAAGTAAACTAAATTAGAAGTCAATTGAAACCGGTTTTCAGGTTCGACCACAAATCTCTTTATCTTAAATTAGACCTATATTGCGCACCAAAGTTTAATCGGATTGTATCCGGGTTCAATGTTTTCAGGTCCAGCAGGGCTTGCACCGTGCTATGACGGCTAGGGCTATGGCTACTGCAACCATGATTCTCTTTTTCGCATTCTTTTTTCCTAAGATAAGACCTATCCTGCTTTATCTGGCCTATTTCTCATCAATTATATTACGTTATGAAGGGCTTGGCCGTGAAGGGTTTTCGGACCTAAAAGGTAGATTCTAATTTAAGATAGGGTACGGCATTGAGGTTTAATTCGGATATATTGCCTCTGGCCAGCTTAAAATCACCTACCGCAGCTATTATGACCACCGCTATTATTATCCACTTTTTCATCTTACACCTGCTTTTAGCTATTTAGTTGAATGGAATTCACCTCTTTAGGGATACTAAATTATACTACGGTTATTTACATTGGGCTGCAAGAATCTTTTGCGGAAAAGTGGATTGTTTCGGAAGGTTCTTAGGACTACACCGAAGCATCTGCACGATAAGTGCTCACCGGATTCATTCGTACGCTCCTAGGGCTTAAGAAGCCTAGGGAGCCCCGGAATCGGCCAAATTCACTTAACCCATAATTCCAAAGGCTCCGGCATTTCCGGTCTGCCGCCCGGTGCCCCCATACGACCTCCGCCTGGACCCATCCCGCCCCCCGGCATTCTGCCTCCCATCCCGTCTCCACCTGGTGGCCTGCCACCTTTCATCATCTCCCCTCTCAATTTTTCCCGGTCTATTTTTCCGGTCTCGAATCCAATCATGACCGGTTTACCTTCCTGCACACCTACGGCATAGGGATGATCACCAGTCTTGCGCAAAGGTATTTTCAACTCGTACACGAACCTACCTTGTATTTGGCCTACATCCAGTTCGATCCCCTGATCCCGAAAATTAGCCGCCCTGGCCACTTCCCCCTTAGCAGGACCGATAATTTCTACTTCCTTCAATGAGGCGTCTATTAGTTCTTGCTGTACCTTGGGGTCTTGAATCGAGGTCCTATTCATAAAAGGCAGGCCTTCCCTTCGCATTCCGGCTGGGAATTTAATCCCGAATGTTCTGTGTTTCCCTCCTTTAGCATCGAACCAGACCGTGAAGCCGGTCAGCATGGCCTGCCTTAATGTTCTTTCTTCAGAAGATCTCAGGCATAGGTATAAGAAATTTTCATCGTTGGCTAGGCCTACCGTGACGTTTTTGTCTTTTATAATCAGCATGACATTTTCCCAGTCATCCAGCTTTCCGTCGATTTTAATTTCCCGCCCCGGCCAAGTACTTTTTAGTTCGATATCCTTGCAGCCGGCCAGAGAGAAAGTGAAGAGCAAAAGAAAGCTTAAAGAGATGAATTGGCGAGGTCTTATTATCTTCATATCTAACTCCTCCTGATTATGAAGCTATTAATAATGCACTGTAGCTATGGTTCATCCCACGTATGGATGATACAAGTATTATCTCCTACCGAGGTCTGGGCAAAGAAGAACAAAGAGGAACAAAGAGGAAAAGAACGCCACCTGCGCCGTGAAAAGGAATCTTCTGGGCCTTATCCTGTAATTCACCTTTCGATGGACTCCTCACATCTTACAGGGTTAGACTACCAACCTGCCAGAAAGTTTAATTATATTTTACCGCAGCCGGGTAAGATAAGATGTCCAAGATCAAAATAGATGAGGCAGCTGCTGATCAATGGTGGATTCTAACTTAAGATAAGGAACGGCGTTTAGGCCTAAATCGTCGGCCTCTCCCCTTTTTAATTTGTAAGCACCCGCTGCAGCAATCATGGCCCCATTGTCAGTACACAAAATCGGGCTGGGATAAAATAATCTCAGGGCCAATTCGGTCTCCTTCTGGCGCAGCCTCTCTCTTAAGCGGGAATTGCAGGCTACCCCGCCGGCCAGGGTGATTCGTTGTACTTTATATTGCTGAGCCGCCTTAAGGAGTTTATCCACCAACACATCTACCACAGCTTCCTGAAAGGAGGCGGCAACATCTGCTAACTCCCTCTCTTTTGCGTGGGGGGATAGTTTCTGCCAAAAAAGGGCTACCGCAGTCTTGATTCCGGAAAAGGAAAAATCAAAAGAGTCTTTTTCCAAGAAAGCGCGGGGGAATCTTATCGCCTCAGGGCTTCCCCCTTTTGCCAATTGGTCTAATCTAGGTCCAGCCGGATATCCCAGACCCAAAAGATTTCCGACCTTGTCAAAGGCCTCCCCGGCGGCGTCATCTCTGGTCTGACCTAGGAGTTTTTGTTTCCCCTGCTCCGGAACAAAGACTAAGAGGGTATGTCCGCCTGAGATTATCAAACAGACGTAAGGGGGAGAAAATTCAGGATGCTCCAGGTAGTTAGAGAATAGATGTCCTTGCAGATGATTGACTCCGAGCAATGGTTTGCTGAAACTGTAAGCCATTCCCTTGGCAAAACAGAGGCCGATTAGAAGCGAGCCGACCAGGCCCGGCCCATAGGTAACTGCTATGCCATCCAATTCTTCTGGCTGGCAGCCGGCTTCTGCGAGAGCTCTTTCAACCACAGGAATGATGGTCCTGATATGCTCCCGGGAAGCCAGTTCCGGCACCACTCCGCCGTAAATTTCGTGAACGTTCTGAGAGAGAATCACATTCGAGAGAATCTGGCGCCCGTCCTTGACTACGGCGGCGGCGGTCTCATCGCAGGAGGTTTCAATGCCTAAGATTAACATCTAAAAGTGGGTATAGCCTTTGGGAAGCAGTTTTAGATTTCTGCCAGATTTTAAGAGCCAGATTCCCTCTTTCTGGGAAATGACTTCACCGATGAGTGTAAACTTAAATTTGGAGGACTTGAGCAGTTTAATAGCCTCTTTTTTCCCCATAGTAAACAGCAGCTCGTACTCCTCTCCTCCCTGCAAGGCAAATTCAAATGCATCTCTACCCAAGATCCGGGCTGCCTGGATGGCCTTAGGGCTGACCGGAATTTTGTCAGCATAGAGAAGGGCTCCGACTTTACTTTTCTCACAGAGGTGGTGCAAGTCAGAGGCCAAGCCGTCGGAAATATCAATCATGGAGTTGAGCCGAAACTTTTTTACCAAAAACTCAGATTCGGCCAGACGAGGAAAAGGCAAGAGATGCTTTTGGGTCAGTTCAGCAGAAAATCCCAAACCTTTCCGCTTCCGTCTCTCTAAGAACAGCTCCAAGCCCGCTTGGGCTTCTCCTAATTGTCTGGTGACGCAGATTAAATCGCCGATTTTCGCTCTCGACCTGGTGACTACTCCCCCTTTTTCAACTTCGCCCAAAACCGATATGGAAATCATCAAAAATTTAGGAGAACGGACAGTGTCGCCTCCAGCGATGGAACAATTGACCTTTCTGCCCAGGGCTAACATCCCATCATAAAGCTCCAATACATTCTCCACGCTGATGCGGTCATTCAGCCCCAAAGTCACCACGGCACAGACCGGTTTTCCCCCCATGGCGGCAATGTCGCTTAAATTGGCGGCCAGAGCGCGCCAGCCTAATTGGAAAAAGGTGAAATAATCTAAGTTGAAATGAATGGTTTCAATCAGGGCATCGGTAGTCAAAATTTGAAGCTGGCCGGCTTTAGACTTAAGAATAGCTGCGTCATCGCCGATGCCCAGCACTACCCTCTGATTCGGCTTCCCGCACTTTTTGCGGATCAGCTCGATTAAGCCGAACTCCCCTTTTTGGGAAAGCTTCACTCTATTCTTCCTGGAACATACCAGTGGAAACGGGTCAAACCTTCCGGTGTTCCGAACCAGACGTAATCTTTTTCCAGCACCACCGTCTTTACGTAATTATTCAGGAGTCCGTCAAACTCCGTATAAAGGTACCAGACGTTGTTAGAGCGGTCCAGCTTGGCCGCTCCACCGGTCGTCGCGGCCCAGACCGCATAAGGATGGACAGCTATTTGTAGCACTTCCCCTCCGGGTATATCCACTCCCTGACTGTAGACTTTGTACTGATTTTGCTTGGTATCGTACATCAGGATTCCCTGACGGGAGGCAAACCAGATTTGATCTCCTGATTTGACAATGCAGTTGACCCGGGAATTGACCACACCATAAGGGTCCACAAATTTCTCCCGGCTCTTATCCTGCAGGTCTAATTTGAAGACCCCCTGATCGGTTCCCACCCAGATCAGGGAAGAATCGATTTCAATGGTCCGCACCTCGATCCGGCTCAAGCCCGGGAGCTCTACCTTGATTAAAGTATCTGAACCGGGCTCTTTCACATTCAAGCCCCGGGTAGTCCCCACCCAGAGTCTTTTTCCATCCGATTTCAGGGCAGTAATCTCATTTTCCCACAAACCCCAGCTGCGGGTATAAGTGCGGAACTGCTTTTCTTTTTTGCTGTAACGCACCAAGCCGGAGGTTGTACCTATCCAGATGAAAGCGCTGTCACCGGCGATGACATTCGCATCCGCGGAATAGAAATTGAAATTAGAGATCGGCTCCCAGTATTCCCAGCTATTGTCCTGGCGATTGAATTTGGTCACCCCTTTAGCCTGGGAACCAAAACCCACCCCTCCCAGATATAAAATCTGTCCATCAATGTAAATGCTTCTGACATTTTTTTCGTCCAGACCATAATTCAAAAACCTCATCTGGCCGGTCAGGCTATTCCCCAGAGCTAAGCCGAGCCCCCAGGTGGCCAGCCAAACATTGTCGTTGTCCTCATTATAACCAAAGACGACCGGAAATTGCTGCAGGTAATTATCCTGAATATAATCGGAGCCGGGGACGAAGCTATATCCAACATCCAGAAAGAATTTGCGGTACTTGTCCGGCGGCAGAAAGTTATTGGAGGCCATAGCGGCATATTCCCCGCCGGCATACCATTTCTGGAAAGTGAGATTGTAACGGCTGATTCCGCCCTTGGTATCGATGACCACCTCATCCTTGGGCTGGTCATAATAGAGCCTTACCACCCAGTTGTTGGCCAGCCCATCTGAGGTGGTCCAGGGGTCTTCAAAATTCCTCATAAACTTGTTGAAGCGCATCACCCCGCCGGTGGTACCGAAGTAAAGGTACTTAAAATCGCTGGCCACTGAAGTAACATACCGAAAATTGCTCCAGGAAACCCAATCTCCGATATACCAGTTCCCCTTGGCGCCGAAAGCATGAAAATTTCCGACAAAAAGAAGGAGGGATAAGACAACTACACTAAATCTAGTTTTTATCATCAACGGATTTTCAGGTTAATTCAGACCTTAGGCGGTTAATTTAGCAAAAGCTTTGGCAATCTTTTCCTGAATATCGCCGGCTATTAGGGAATACGGGGTTTTTTCTGTTTTTGCCAAGTCTCCGGCCAGGCCATGCAGGTACACCCCTGCTAAGGCAGACTCTAATATTAATTCTGAGACCGGCCTCTCTTTTTCCAACAATAGCTTCTGGGCTAAAAGGCCGGTCATGATGCCGGTTAAGACATCCCCGGAGCCGGCCGTGGCCATGCCGGAATTGCCGGTGGGATTGACATAGACTTGTCCGGTTGGCTCAGCCACTACGGTTGGGGCTCCTTTTAAGACCAGCACCAAATTGAAATCCTTAGCAGTCTGGCGGGCGGTTTCAACTCTACTCTTCTCAATTACCTCAATAGGTGTATTTATCAGTCTGGAAAGCTCGCCCGGATGAGGGGTAATTACAAGGGGGAAAGGCAAATCTCTAAGTAGCTCCGGCTGCTTGGCAAAGGCGTTCAGACCGTCGGCGTCCAGCACCATCGGCTTGTTAATTCTGGTGGTTATCAGCCTGCGGATTAGCTCTAAGGTCTGGAAATGTTGTCCTAATCCAGGCCCGAGGGCAATGCAATCAGCCCATTCCAGATAGGGCTTGATTTCGCCTAACCCTCTTAGTGCCAGATGTCCTTTCTGGCCGACATCCGGCAGAGGCCTGGTCATCACTTCCGTCAGCTTGGTCTCAAATATTAGATTCAAACTCTCAGGGATACCCAAAACCATCAGTCCTGCCCCGGTCTTCAGGGCTGATAAAGAGGCCAGGCAGGCCGCTCCGGTTAAGCCTACGGAGCCGGCCAGCATGAAGATTTTGCCGCAGTCTCCCTTGTGGACCTGTCCCGGTCTAAGAGGAATGAGACTTTTGACTTCCACTTCAGAGATTAAATTCAGGTCGATTTTTTCTTCTTCGATGGCGTGTGTGGAGAGGCCGATATCAACTACCGTGACCTCACCACAATAATCTTTTCCAGGGAAGAAAAACTGGCCCACTTTAGGCAATCCCATGGTGACGGTAGCGCCCGCCTTTATACAGACCGGCTTAAATTTGCCGGTGTCGGCATTCAAGCCAGAGGGAATGTCAACTGCCACAATAGGAATTTTGGCAGAATTAATTTTTGCAATTGCCTCTCGTTCGATTCCCGTTACTTCTCCTTTGAAGCCGGTTCCAAAGATGGCATCGACTATGAGATGGCAAGCTGACAAATCAGGTAAGTCTTCCGGCTTGGTGACTTGCTTAACCGGCAACTTTAGCTTGATAGCCCGATTCAGATTGGTTAAGGCATCCCCTTTGAGTTCGTCTTTTTTCCCCAGTAGGAAAAACTGAATTTTGAATTTCCACTTGGCCAGATAACGGCCGATTACAAAACCGTCACCCCCGTTATTCCCTTTGCCGCAGAAGATGAAAATCTTTTTCCCTTTAGGCTCTCCTAAAATCTTCTTGCACACATTGGCAGTCCCCAGGCCGGCTTTTTCCATCAGTTCCAGGCTGGGGATGTTATAGACCTCGATGCTTTTGGCATCGATGTTCTTCATCTGAGAGGAACTGACCAGCTTCATCTCAATTTCGGGCAGAAGTGATATTCTGGTAAAGCTCAGTAGCTTTCAAACGCGCCTGGGCGGCAAAGTCCTTGCCAGAGGAAGCATAAATAATCTCCCGGCTGGAATTGATGACGGCAATTCCCTTTTTCCCGGCGCCATATTTTACCGCCTTGGATAAGTCTCCTCCCTGAGCGCCTACTCCGGGAATGAGAATCGGTAATTCAGGAGCAACCTTTCTGATTTTTTGCAGCTGTTCCGGATAGGTGGCACCGACTACCAGCCCCAGATTCTTTTCCTTATTCCAGCTCTTCACTTTCGAAGCGACCTCTAGATAAAGCGGCTTGCCTTTATATTTCAAAAACTGAAAATCCTGGGCAGATTTGTTACTCGTCAAACAGAGAACAAAAGATAAGCAGTCTTTATAATTCAGGAAAGGCTCAATTGAGTCAAAACCCAAATAGGGACTGACCGTGGTAGCATCCGCCTTGAAGTAATCAAAGATGGCCGAGGCGTATTTGGAGGCGGTGTTGCCGATGTCCCCTCTTTTAGCGTCTAAGATTTTCAAGACTTTTCCGGGAATATAATTAATGGTTTTCTTCAAACTCTCTAACCCCCCAATCCCTAAACTTTCGTAAAAAGCCATATTCAATTTGTAAGCGCAGACCAAGTCCGAGGTGGCGTCGACGATTTTTTTGTTAAAGGCTAATATCGGGTCTTTTTGTTTGAGCAAAAACCTGGGGATTTTGGCGATATCAGTGTCCAGACCCACGCATAAAAGAGAGTCAGGTTGGACAACCGCTTCTTGAAATTTCTCTAAGGCTCTCATTATTTCTGGGCGATGCCGATCAGCTCCTTGAAGCAACAAACATCATTTTCCTGCAGATAATTTTTTAAGCCAGCCACAATTTTTACTGAAGTATTCGGGTCAACATAATTGGCCGTCCCCACTTGGATGGCCGAGGCTCCGGCGAAAATATACTCTAAGGCATCCTGCAGATTCATGATTCCCCCCATCCCCACGATGGGAATTTTGACCTTTTGATAAACCTTCCAGGTCATGGCCACACCGACTGGCCGGATGGCCGGGCCGGATAATCCCCCGGTAATGTTGGAAAGAATCGGCCTCTTTTTTCTGATATCAATCGCCATCCCCACAATGGTGTTGATTAAAGATAAACAATCAGCTCCAGCCTCTTCAGCCGCTTGGGCAATGTCGGTAATGCTGGTCACATTGGGTGAGAGTTTGGCCATCACCGGAATCTTGGTCGCCCCTTTAATCGCTTGAATGCATTCAAAAGTCAACTGAGGTGAAGAGCCGAATTCCATGCACCCTTTTTTCACGTTGGGGGAGGAAATATTGATTTCCATCATGTGTACCCCGGGGACATCATTAAACTTAGCAGCCGCTTCGGCATATTCCTCGATGGTCTGGCCGGCGATATTGACCACACAGCGGCATTTCTTAGTCCGCAAAAAAGGCATCTTCTCTTCGATGAACCTGTCGATTCCGATATTGGCCAGGCCGATGGCATTCAACATGCCAGCCGGGGTCTCAAAGGTCCGAATAGGGGGATGGCCAGGCCTGGGTTTGAGAGTCAGAGTCTTGGAGACAACGGCTCCGATCTGGTCGATATCCACAATCGGCGCATATTCGTCTCCGTAACCGAAGGTTCCGGAGGCGACCATGACCGGATTATCAAACTTCACCCCCGCGATCGTTATCGCTAGGTCGGGATTAGTCAAAAACCACCTCCCCAGCCTTGAAAATCGGCCCTTCGCAGCAGACTCTTTTATAACTTATTTCTTGATTCTTATCAGGCTGATACTTGACCACGCAACCCATGCAGGTCCCCATTCCGCAGGGCATCCCCACCTCTAAAGAAAGCTCACAGAATAAACTGTTAGCCACGGCATAATCGGAAAGCCGGGCCAACATCGGCTCCGGGCCACAGGCATAGATTTTGATTTTTTCTAAAGGTAAATTCTCGGATTTAATCAGCTTTTCTAAAAGCTGGGTCAGGTACCCTTGGTAACCGAACGAGCCGTCGTCAGTGGAGTAGAATAACTTAGCCTGGAGTTGGTCAGTGTCATTCAGACAGTAGAGTTCGGACCGGTTCTTGGCGCCGTAGAGAAAGTAAATTCTCAAACCGGCATTCTCTTTGGTAAGCTCTTTAGCATAAAAATAGACCGGCACTATGCCTAAGCCCCCGGCTAACATGATTCCAATTTCGTCAGACCCCAGCTCGGTAAAATTATTTCCCAGAGGGCCCAGGAGGTCCAACTGGTCGCCCGGCTCTTTTTTAGACAAAAGGGAGGTTCCCTGTCCCACCACCTTGAAGACCACTTCCAGAGTCTTTTTGCCGTCAGAATCATAAATCGAAAAAGCTCTCCGCAATAAAGGAAAACAGTAAGGATTGACCTGGATATGAATAAAATGGCCGGGTCTAGACTCTTTGGCCACGGGAGGACACTCCAGAATTAACTTATGACACCCTTCTCCTAACTTTTGATTGGCCAAGACGGTACTGTTAGCTTGATAGATCATTGGTTGGGTGAAGTGGGTGCCTGGATTTTGAAGCGATAACCATAGATGCCGCTGAAGTTTTTGGGGTCTAATTTCTGAATATCAAAGCGGGCTATCTGCATGGCCTGTAGGACCCGCTTGTCAATCTCCTCATGTAATCCCTTCATGAGTTCTACCCTTTTAGCCTCGCCACTAAAGTAGTCTATTTCAATTCTCAGAAAGACCCAGCCGCTTTTTCTTTCCCCGATTAGTTCAGGAGGATAGATGAACTTGGACTGGATGTCAGCCTTGTTAAGCGGCTCCGGGGCACGGGGGAGTCCCATCACCAGGGTATCGGTCGTGTCACCTTCAGCCGAGGTTAAAGTGTCGGTTCTGGGACGGCTAGTATCAGCCGGAGTCGGAGTCTGTTGAACTGGCTTAGGTTTGGGTTTTTCCTTGAGCCCCAGTTTGAGTTGGGCTACGCTGGCCGCCTCAGATTCAGGGAAGCGCTCTAAGATGCTGCGATAAGCCAAAAAGACGGTGGAGTCACTTAAAACCGTATCTTCAGCAATTGGATGCTGGTGCTCCAGTATGTGGGCTTTCCCCAACATGGCCTTGGGGACATAGGCTGAGCCGGGATAGAGGTCAATGATTTTTTGATATAAGTTAGAAGCCGAATCTGAATTTTGATAAGTAAAAAGCTGTTCTTCTGCCTGCCAGAAGAGCTGGGCCGCTCCCAAAGAGTCGCTCTTCTGAGGGCTGCGGCCCAGGATTTTGGCCGCCTCGGCCGCATAATCAGTGGCCGGGTAATATTTGAGTAAATCTTCACAGGCCTGCCGGCAGCCGGCTGTGTCTCCGGTCAAATTTCTGCAGATGTAGGTCATGGCCAAAAGCGCCTTAGGGGCATAATCAGAGTTGGGATGATTGGCCACGATTCCTTTATAAGTAGCCAAGGCTGAATCCGGTTTATTCAGGTGAGTCAGATAAAATTCCGCTAACTGGAATTGGGTTTCCACCACTTTCAAAGACTCGCCTTCAGTTAACACTTTCCGGTACTCTTCCAATTTAGTGATGTCGGCCGACTTTTCCAAAGCCTTTTTAGAATAGTCGCTCCCGCCCTTTTCATCCTTGGCCTTGTCGAAGAGCTCCTTGGCAGTTTTGAGGTCTTCTTTATAATCTTGATGAATAATTCCCTGCTGATAATAGCCCTGGGCCGAGTAAGCAGTCTTGGGGAAGGCTTCGATCACTTCCTGATTCAGTTTTATGGCCTGGTCAATCTGGCCGGAGGCTGAGAGCCCCTGGGCTAATTGCAGCTTGATTTCAGCCAAGTGGGAGTAATAGGCAGCGTCCTGGGCCAAACGGCGGTAGATGGCCAACCCCTCGGCGGTTTTTCCCAACTTGTAAGCAGTCTGCCCAGCCTTGAACTCCGCCTGATAAATCAATTCCCGGTCTTTGGCATAATTTTTCACCTCGGCATAAGCCTTCCAGGCATTCTCATAATCCTCTTTGATCCAGAAAATCTCTGCAATCTGCATCTGCACCGCACCGGCCTGAAGCTCTTTTTTGTATTTGGCTAAGAATTTTCGATAGAGGGGAATGGCCTCATCATACTCTTTCTGTTCCAGGTTGAGCTCGGCCAAAGAAAGGAGGGCGTCTTTGTGAAACTTCTTCTGCTTGGGATTATCCAATATTCCCTGCCAGACCAAAGAGGCTTCCTCGGCCCGCCCCAGCTCAAAATAAGTCGAACCCAAAAAGAAATTGGCATCACTCACCAGATTACTCTTGGGAAATCCGGTGATGACTTCTTGAAATTTTCTCTCCGCTTTCTGATACTCTCCCTCGTAGAAATAGGATTTTCCAATCATCAACAGGGCGTCATCCACATATTTGGATTTGGGGTAAAAAGTCAGGATACGGGAAGCCTTGGTGATGGCCTGTTCATAAAGTGCTCTGGCGGAGGGAGAAAGCTCCTTGGTCTTGGATCTCAGGCGGGTGTCTTCTGCAGCCCGGAAAGCCTTTTCAGCCAAGAAGAAGGTGTTGTAATAGGCCCGGAAGTTAGCACAGCTCAGAAGCCAAATAGAAAATAGAAGTAAAAAGAGAATACCTGTTCGAGTCTGACACCGATTTGTAAAGTTAGGCGACATAGCTAGGATTCAATCCTGCCTCTGATGCTGAGCTAAGGCTGATAACAATTGGGGGAGCACTTCTCCGGATTTGCCCAGGAGGGTCTGGTCTGCTAAATAGGAGATTTCAGTGGGCTGGGGGTTGATTTCGATTAGGAAGGCACCGCTTCTTTTGGCGTAAATTGGAAGTGAAGCTGCCGGCTGGACCACAGCTGAAGTTCCAATGGAGAAGAATAAATCGCAATTCTGGGAAAGCTGGTAGCTCTGGTCTAAGATTCCTGCAGGTAAGAGTTCTCCGAACCAAACCACATCCGGACGCAAAAAACCACCACATTTACAACGAGGAGGAACTTCTATCGACTCCACTGCCTCAAGAAAGACTTTTTCGCATTCAAAGCACTTGTTGCGTTTGATATTGCCGTGTAATTCCAAAATTTGTTTGGAGCCGGCCAGATGATGCAGGCCGTCCACGTTCTGGGTTATCAAGGTAAATTTTGGAAAAATCTTTTCCATTTCGGCCAAGGCATAATGTCCGGGATTGGGTTTTACTTCTTTTATTTTTTCTCTTCTCCAGGCATACCATTCCCAGACCATTTTTGGATTCTTTCTAAAGGCTTCCGGAGTGGCTAATTCTTCCGGCTTGAAATTGGCCCACAGGCCCTGGGGGTCGCGGAAAGTGGAAATTCCGGATTCGGCTGAGACTCCGGCTCCAGTTAAGGCTACCACTCTTTTAGCGCTTTTCAAACGGCTCAAAAGTAAAGGGGAAAAGGTCTGAATTCCTGAAGTGCTCACAGCCTGCATGATAGTTTTCTTTGGCCCCCAAATCAAGTCTGAGTAAAATGGAATTATCATTGTTTTGAGACTTATTCTCGACTATTTTACAATTGCTATGACAAGAAAGTCGGTCTGGATTGGCTGGCTGGCAATTACTCTGGCTTCTTTTACTGCTACGATGGCCGAGGGGCAAAATATCAAGCCAAATCAAGCTTCCAGAGATACTCTCAAAGTCACCCTGAAAAGGAAATCTCCTTCCGGCGCTCTGTTTCGCTCCATGTTTGTGCCGGGCTGGGGGCAGTTATATACGGAAAAGTATGTGAAGTCAGCCGTGGTTTTTTTGGGGGAGGGGACTCTGATTGGCCTGGTGGCGTATGAGTGGAGCCAGATTGAAAAGTATAAGGACAAATTTCAGTCGGAGTCTGACCCGTACCTGAAGAATTTTTATTTTCAGAATTTTCAACTGCATGAGGACAACCGGAATACTTATCTGTGGTTTTTAGCCGGGGCGGTCTTTATTTCGATGTGGGATGCCTACGTGGATGCGCACCTGTATAATTTTAGGCAGGAGACGAAAGGGTTGGATATGATGGGGGGGTTGGATGAGGAGGGGAGAGTGAGGGTGGGGGTGGCGTGGAGGTTCTAAAAATTTTGCTTGACAAGGTGAAAAGTTCCACTTAAGTTATTTGCACAAAGGAAAGAAGGAAGGGGTGGCACGTATGAGGGTCTGAAAGAGACAAATATGCGATAGGGAAGGAATAATCATTTTAGTGTTACATTCAGGGAGGGAAAGATGAAAAGGATTATTTTGATGATTGTGCTCTTCTCTTTGTTAAATAACGCAATGGCATTATCTCTAGAGATTGGAGGGAAAATTTGGGCTCCAGATCATTTCCTGGTTAAGTTTAACAGCATTGACTTTATAAATGTCCAGCATCCCACGGACAGCTCTGTAGTCACAAATATTCCCTCTATCGATAGTTTAATAGCGAAGTTTGCTATATACGATGCATTTCGAGCATCGCGGCCAGAGCCAACAGACCCAATTAAGAAAACTCTATTCAGACAACATGGGCTTCATAAGTGGTACGTTCTTAAAGTCAGAGATGGGGCAGATATCCCAGCCATGGTCGATAGTTTTCTAACCAAGCCAATTGTGGAAGCTGCTCAACCCTCGTTCTTATATAAGCCCATGTATTACCCATGTGACGAATACTTTCCTGTACAGTGGGGGTTAAGAAACACAGGTGCTAACTACCCCTGGCCGCCAGACTGGACGCAGTTCGCCGGAGAATCTGATGCAGACATCGACGTTGATTCCGCATGGGAAATTGAAAAAGGAGATACCACCATTCTAATCTACATACTAGATACTGGAATTGATACCCTTCATGCAGAATTCTCGGACTATTGCGTTTTTGATGGTAGTACTTACAAGCAAGTGAAAAGAAGAATTCCCACTTGGAATCAAGCACCGGAAAATGACCCGTTTGAGCATGGCACAGGTCATGGAACGGCTGTTACTAGCATAGCGGCAGGGGGTGGTGATTACTATGACTATGAATGTAATGGAAATCAGCAATGCTCAAATGGCATATCAGGGATATGCTGGTACTGCAAATTCGGAGTCCAGAATGTCGGGGTCGTCGAGTGTATAGGTGATGAGTGTGGGTGGTGGGGATGGCCGTACTTGATTGGGCTTGGATTGCAGGACGCAGTGTATAATACTCCCCAAAAACTGGACAGAGGGTTAAGGTGGATGTTAGCCTGTCGGAATCTCTGAAAGGAGGAAGGGCAGGATGACAAAGAGAAGGACGCATGATGCTGCCTTCAAGGCGAAGGTAGCC
>Ga0209172_10002624_pt1 | contig 30843 bp, 28 predicted proteins | sample LarsenN4metaG_FD_184113 | JGI IMG/M metagenome (GOLD analysis project Ga0209172, IMG submission 184113) | Hot spring sediment bacterial and archeal communities from British Columbia, Canada, to study Microbial Dark Matter (Phase II) - Larsen... ... | reverse complement strand
CTGTAGCTCTTCACGCTGTGAAGGATTTCGCCCAGCGCATACCACTGGTTTTCCCCACAGGGCAACGGCTGGGCCAGCAAGTGTACATGGTTGGGCAGGACAACTGCCGCATACAGTCGCCACTTGCGTTGGTGCCAGTGCAGACACGCGGAGAGAACCACGCTCCTCTCCTCCTCGGACAAGGAGTCATTCTTGAGCCTGAAGGTGACGAAATAGACGGCTGCTCCGACTTGCCAGTGGGGGAGGTTGCGCTGGGTTATGCGCAGTGTGGAGGACACCGGCGGGACGCCGGCGCCACCCGTCGTTTTTCTCTTTTCCGTTCTCATGTACCGTGGCACAGGCGTCTCGCCTGTGTCACTCAACGTTTCTTCACGGCGTGGCCGCCGAACTCCCGCCGCAGGGCGGCGATGAGCTTGGCGGAGAAAGAGTCTTTCTGCCGCGAGCGGAAGCGAGCGTAGAGGGAAAGCGCGATAGTGGGCAGGGGCACCCCGCGGGCGACGGCCTCTTCGACCACCCAGCGGCCTTCGCCGGAATCTTCCACGTAGCCGCGCACGCGGCCGAGGCGCCCGTCGCGGGCGAGCGCCGCTTCGGCCAGCTCGAGCAGCCAGGAGCGAATGACGCTGCCGCGGTTCCACAGGCGCGCGACTTGATGGAGGTCGAGCTTGAAGTCGGCGCCCTCCAGCAGCTCGAAGCCTTCGCCATAAGCCTGGAGGAGGCCGTACTCGATGCCGTTGTGCACCATCTTGACGAAATGACCGGCGCCGCTCGGGCCGACGTGGGCGTAGCCGTTTTTGGCGGCCAGGGCCCGGAAGAGCGGCTCGGCGCGGCGGAACGCTTTCTGGTCGCCGCCCACCATCAGGCAGAAGCCGCGCTCGCCGCCGCGGATGCCGCCGCTCGTGCCGACGTCGAGGAAATGGACTCCGGCCTGCTGGAAGGCGCGGGCGCGCTCGCGGGAATCGGTGTAGCGGGAGTTGCCGCCGTCAATGACGATGTCGCCGGGCGCCAGGTGCGACTCGAGGCCGCGCAACACCGCCGCAACCGGCGCTCCCGCCGGCACCATCAGCCAGACGACGCGCGGCGCGCGCAACTGGCCCATCAGCGCGCCCAGGGAGTCGGCCGGCCGCGCGCCCGTCCGCCGCGCCGCTTTCACCGCCGCGGGGTTGCGGTCGTAGGCGACCACCAGGTGCTTGCGCCGGCGCAGGCGCGCCACCATGGCCGCGCCCATGCGTCCCAGGCCGACGAATCCTACTTGCATCGCGTCAGTCGCTCCGCCGGCCCGCGCTCTTCTTCAGGTTTTCCAGCTCGTCGGCGAGCTGCTTCTGCCGCCGGGCCAGGCTGAAGACGTAGCCGAGCAGCAGAGCCCAGACGATGGCGAAGGCGTAGAAAAGATGTTTCAGGCCGATTTCCATGTTTTCTCCTAACGGCGTAGGCGGCGGGCGAGCTGGGTCAGCTCGGCGCGCATCGCCTCCATCCGGTAGCGTTGGAAGAACAGCAAGCCGGCAAAGGTCAGCAGGCCGGCGAAGGCCCACAGCACGCCCCACCACATGCGCGGGTCGAGCCCCGAGCCTTCGCCGCCGGCGATGACCGGCTCGGGGTGCTGCGTCCGCCACCAGCGGTTCGCCATGTAGACGAGGGGAACGTCCACGAAGCCGAGGATCCCCACCACCGCCGCCAGCCGGGCGCGGCGCTCGGCGTCGGTGACGTAGAGCCGCAGCATCAGGTAAGCGACGTAAATCAGGAAGAGGATGAGCGTGGTGGTCAGCCGCGCGTCCCAGGTCCACCAGATGCCCCAGACGGGCTTGGCCCAGAGCGGGCCGGTGATGAGCACGGCGGCGCAGAAGACCACGCCCACCTCGGCGGCCGAGGCCGCCGCCCAGTCCCAGCCCATCCGCCGCGTCCACAAGTACGCCAGGCTCCCGACGAACACCACGAAGAACGCCAGGAAGCTCAAGAAGGCCGCGGGCAGGTGCAGGTAGAAAATCCGCTGGATGGTGCCCATGGTGCGCTCGGTGGGCGCGACCTGGAAAGCATAGTACCAGGCGCTCACGATCAGCAGCAGCGCGGCGACCAGCAGCACCAGCGACAAACGGTGCCGGGCGGATTCACTCATGGGACGCCCTCACTCCTGGATCACGTAGTCGAACAGCAGCCAGCACAGCAGGGTAAAGACAATATTGAATCCGGTCAACAGCTTCAGCCACAAGGCGGCCTCGCTCATGGGGCGGCCTTCGAGCAGGACGACGGTGGACTCAATGGCGGCGATGAGCACCGGCACGGTCAGCGGCAGCAACAGCAGCGGCAGCATCAGCTCCTGCATGCGGGTGTTGGCGCTCACGGCGGAGAACATCGTCCCCAGCGCCGCCAGCCCCCAGGTGCCGAGCAGGAGAATCAGCAGCAGCCAGCCCGGCCGCGCCCACAAGGTCAGGTCGAAGAAGACGCCGAAGGGCGGCAACAGAACAATCTCCGCGAGCAGCAGGAAGAGCAGGTTGCTGGCGAGCTTGCCGAGGTAGATGCCGCCGAGGTCGGCGGGGATGAGCCGCAGGCCTTGCAGGGACTGGTTCGAGGTCTCGCGGGCGAAGGCGCGGTTCAGGCCGAGCACGGCCGCGAACAGAAACGCCAGCCAGAGCAGCCCGCCGGAGATCTTGCGCGCCTCGGCCGAGGTGGGCTCGAAGGCGAAGGTGAAGGCCACCGACACGGTGAAGCCGAAGAGCAGCACGGCGGTGAAGACTTCTTTCGTCCGCCGCTCGGCCAGCAGGTCTTTGCGGAAGACGGCCAGGGTGACGCGCCCGGTGTCGGAGGTCATGCGCGGCCTCCCTGCAAGCGGGCCTGGACGTCGCGCTGCGCCTCCGGGGTGTTGGGGCCGTCGAAGACGAGGCGCCCGTCCTCCAGCAACAGGATGCGCGTCGCCGGTTGCAGGCTTTCGCGCAAGTCGTGCGAGCTCAAGATGACGCTGCGGCCCTGGCGGTGGCAGCCGGCCAGCCAGGCGTGCATCCGCTCGCGCGTGGGGGCGTCGAGGCCGGTGGCGGGCTCATCCAGCAGCAGCAGGTCAGGCTGGTGCAGCCAGGCGCGCGCCAGGGTGAGCCGCTGCTTCAAGCCCCGCGAGAGCGTCCGCGCCAGGCTCGTCGCGCGCGACTCGAGCCCCATCTCCGCCAGCACTTCAGCCACGCGCTCCCGGGCGCGCGCGAGCCCGTGCAGGCGGGCGTGGAAGAGAAGGTTCTCTTCGGCCGTCAGCTCGTCGTACAGAAAAGTTTCGTGGCCGATGAAGCCCAGGCGGCGGCGGAAGGCAGATTCGAGCTTGTCGGCGGGCCGGTCGTCGAAGAGCAGCTCGCCCTCGGAGGGTTGCTGGAGCAGGGCCAGCACGCGCAGCAGCGTGGTCTTGCCGGCGCCGTTGCGCCCGAGGACGACGACGAACTCGCCGGGCCCGATGGCGAGGTCCAGCCGGTCGAGCGCGGTGAAGCGCTCGAAGTATTTGCTCAAGCGGCGCAGGACGATCCGGGGACTACTCGGGGCGCGCGGGCTGGCGGCGGGGTTCATCGGTGGCGCTGGGCGCCGGGCCGAGCGAGTTCAAGTAGTACAGGCCCAGCGAAAGAACAATCAGCGACAGGGCGACAATATACCACTGGGCGCGGTTGACCGGGTGGGGGACGATGCTGACGTTGCTCTCGCCCGCGGCGGCCGCGGGCGCTGCGGAGGCCGCGGGGGCAGCGGCCGCCAGCGCTGCCGCATCCACCGTGAGCTTCACCTTCAACTCGCCCGGGGCTTTGGCCTCGACCGCGTAGACGCGCGCCTGGGGCGCCTGGCTCTGGACGATCTCGCGCAGGCCGGCGGCTTCGACTTTGACGCCCTCGCGCGGCACGGCCAGGTGGCGGCGGGCGGCTTGGACGAGGAGCGGCAGGCGTACCTCAAAGCTCGACCCGCTCATCGGCAGCGCGTAGCTGACCTGAAATTCGGTTTCGCCGGGATGGAGCGGGAAGTTGACGGCGTAGACGTTTTCTTTGTCGGTCGGCTGCGGCTGCTGGCGCAAAGGCATCCCGCTCGCGCGCGTGGCGGTGACCTGGAGGTCGCCCACCGGCCCGGGGACGGCGAAGCGGAAGCTGCCCTCGTCGGGGGCGTAGGCGCGGGGCGGCTGGCTGCGGTTGGCCACGGCATGAAACTCCATCACGCGCACGTGGCCGCTGTGCGGCTCGAAGAAAATGGTTTCGGCTTGCAGGCTGATGTCGGCGGCCGGGGCGCCGGCATCGTAGACGGTGACGTCGGCGGTGATGCGCTCGCCGGCGCCGAAAGCGGCGGGGACGCTGTAGGTCACGCCGCGATAGGGCACCTGGACGAGAAAGCGCTCGCTGGGGTTGGCGGCCACGACGAAGCGGTAGCGGCCCTCGCTGTCGGTGTCGGTTTCGCGGATGGGCACCATCTGCCCGCGCAGCGCCAGCAGGTTCACGAACTGGCCCGGGACGGGCTGGCCGGTGGTGCCGTTGGTGACCTTGCCTACAATCTCAACAGCGCCCGCTGGCAGGGCCAACAGCGCGAGTGCGGCCAGGAGCAGAAGAGCGAGCCGGCGCATCTTCACGCGAGGCTCTCCGGCCGCGGCAGCTCGGCGCCGCAGGCGCCGCAGAAGCGGTTCTCGGCCGCGTTGTCCTTGCCGCAGCGCGCGCAGCGTCCGGGCACAGGGCGGGCGGCGACGACTTCGGGCAGCTTCTCCATCTGCGCCAGCAGCGCGGCCATCTCCGCCTGGTAGGTGGCTTTCATCTGCTGGTAGTCCTGGTCGGAGAGCTTGCCCATGCGGTATTCGAGGTGGAGGTCGCGGAGGTTGTCGTAGAGGACTTCGCGGCGCTCTTCGAGGAAGTCGCGGTCGCGCTCGGCGGCCGACTTCACGCGCGCCGGCTCGGGCGTGAGCCAGAAGACATAGAGCAGCGCCGCCAGGGTCAACGCAGCGCAGGCGAGGACGAGCACCGGTTACTCCTCCAGATGCTTCATTTCGCGCTCGATGCTTTTCTGGTAGCGCTCCATCAGCGCCGGATCCACGGTGGCCGCAGGCGGGCGGCGGCGCCAGGCGCGCACCACGCGCTGGACGAAGTAGAGTCCGACAGCGAGCGCGGCGAACGGCATGATCCAGGCGCTCCAGTTGAAGCCTTCGGCGGGCGGGGCGCCGAGCACGGCGGGGCCGAAGTCGGCCACCATGGCCTTCAAGACCTGTTCTTCGGAAAGCCCGGCGGCGAGTTTGTCGCGGATGGCCTGGCGCAGCACGGGCGCCGACGGGCAGTCGAGGTGCGGGCAGTTCGACAGGCCGTAGTTGCAGCCGCACTGGCAGATGAGCCGGTCGGAGACGCGCCGGAAGGCGGCCTCGTCCGCAGGCGCGGACGCCTGGACCGCCAGAACGGGCCACAGGAAAAGAAAAAAGAGAAGACAGAGGTGGCACAGGCGTCTCGCCTGTGTCGGTCCCTTCCACCGGCGGGACGCCGGTGCCACCAGGTTAAGCCGGGACTTCATCGCGCTCCTTGGCGGGCTTCTTGCGGCGGCGCGGGGCGGCAGCCTCCGGGGAGCGGCTCGGGATGAGAGCGATCCCCGTGCCCAGCACCATCACCAAGCCCCCGATCCAGACCCAGTTGACCAGCGGGTTGATGTAGACCTGGATGACCGCCTTGCCCGATTCCTCCGCCTGCCCGGCGTAGACGAGGTAGATGTCTTCGTTCAGCCGCGGCCGGATGGCGACTTCGGTGGTGGGCTGCTGGCTGGCCTTGTAGAGCCGCCGCTCGGGGTACATGGTGGTGAAGAGGCGCGCGCCGTCGTAGACCTCGATCTTGGCGCGGGTGGCGAGGTAGTTGTCGTTCTCGGTTTGCTCCAGTCCCCGGACGACCAGGCGGTAGCGGCCCGCCTTAATCTCGTCCCCGGCCGCCACCTCTGCCTGCTCATGAATGGTGAAGGCGTTGCCGACGAAGCCGATGAAGAGCAGCGCCACGCCGAAGTGGATGACGTAGCCGCCGTAGCGGCGGGTGTTGCGCCGGGTGAGCTCAACCACCGCCGGGGCCCAGCCCAGCGCGCTCTTCTGCCGCAGCACGCGCGCCCCGCGGTAGAACTCCATCGCGATGGTGGCGATGACGAAAAAGGCCAGGAAGATGGCCATCAGCGCGTAGGGGTGGCGCGCGCCCAGAGCCAAGCTGACGCCGGCAACGACCGCGGCAAAGATCAGCGGGCGGGTGAAGTTGCGCCGCAGGCTTTCGAGCGACGTCCGCCGCCAGGCGAAGAGCGGCCCCACCCCGGTCAGGAAGAGGAGGAAGAGCCCGATGGGGATCTGGACTTTGTTGAAGTAGGGCGCGCCCACGCTGATCTTGACGCCGGTGACGGCCTCGGAGATGAGCGGGAAGAGCGTTCCCCAGAGCACGGCGAAGCAGGCGGCCAGGAGAATCAGGTTGTTGAAGAGAAAGCTCGACTCGCGCGAGATGAGCGAATCGAGCTGGTTGTCGCTCTTCAAGAAATCCAGCCGCTGCAGCAGGAGCCAGGTCGTCCCCACCAGCCCCAGCGCGATGAACACGGCGAAGTAAGTGCCGATGGGCGACTGGGCGAAGGCGTGCACCGAGCTCAAGACGCCGCTGCGGGTCAGGAAGGTGCCGAAGATGCAGAGGAAGAAGGTGGCGAAGATGAGCACCATGTTCCAGACTTTCATCATCCCGCGCTTCTCCTGCATCATCACCGAGTGCAGGAAGGCGGTGCCGGTGAGCCAGGGCAGGAGCGAGGCGTTCTCCACCGGGTCCCAGCCCCAGTAGCCGCCCCAGCCGAGCACGGCGTAGGCCCAACGGCCACCGAGCAGGACCCCGATGGTGAGGAAGCACCAGGTCACCATCGTCCAGCGCCGGGTGACGTGGATCCACTGCTCGCCCTTGGCGCGGGTGGCAAGCGCGGCGAAGGCAAAGGCGAACGGTACGGTGAAGCCCACGAAACCGAGATAGAGCATGGGCGGGTGGATCACCATGGCCGGGTGCTGCAAGAGTGGGTTCAGGCCGCCGCCGTCCGGCGGCAGGAAAATCTGCGGGCCGATCGGGGTTTCGACCGCCAGCAGCCGGAAGGGGCTGGCGGCGAAATTGTTGAGCAGCAGGAAGAAGAGCTGCACCGTCATCAGCACCGCCACGGCGTAGGGCATCAGGTGGGCGTGCCGGCGGCGGTTGAGCAGCACCACCGAGATGTTGTAGATGGCCAGGATGCAGCTCCAGAACAGCAGCGAGCCTTCCTGTCCCGACCAGAGCGCGGCGAACTTGAAATAGGTGGGCAGGGCGCGGTTCGAGTGCGAGGCGACGGAGGCCAGGCGGAAGTCGTCCTGGAGGAGCAGCACCACCAGGCAGAGCGTGGCGACGATGACGAGGCCGCCCACCGCCACGGCGGCGCGCTCCGCGCTCTGCCGCAGCAGCGGCTTCTCCCGCCAGTGGCCGACGAGAGCGGCGGCGATGGCGTAAGCGGAGAAGGGCAGCGCCAGCAGGAGGGCAAAGCTACCCAGGGAGTCCATTTACGGGTCTTCGGTCCTCACGAGCCCGAGCGCGTGGCTGGCGATTCCACACCCGGCGGCAGGGCCTCGTACTTGGAGGCGCACTTGGCCTGAACCTTTTCAGCCCGGAAGTATTGTTCGCGGGTGAACTGGCCGGTGACGATGGCCTGGGCGTTGTCGACCAGCGTGTCGGGCAGGGGCTCGGCGCCGACGTAGATGACCTCGAGCCGTTCCTCGCCCTGGTGGAGCTGGAAGCGCACGGTGCGGCCTTCGCGGCGGATGGAGCCGGGCAGGACGTCGCCCGCCACCCGCAGGCGGAGCTTATAGGCGTGGTCGCCCTGGGCGCGCATCTCGGGGATGGTGACGTAATAGGTCTTGCTCTCCTGGACGCCGCTCACCCCGAGCCACACCAGCACGCCGAGGATGATGGCCGAGCCGGCGATGAACTTGAATCTCCTGCCCCCCATAGGTCCTCCGTCGGGCGAAGAGGAAGCAATCCGAATTCCAACCTAGGAGTTCCACTATAGTCTCGGGCCCCGACGGTGTCAACCGCATCCGGCCGGGCATCGCCCCTCTTTCCGCTTGTGTTTTCAGCGGGTTACCCGCCCGGGCCAAAGCCATCCCCGTAGAGAGCGGCCGTGCCGGCAAAAAGCCCCTCGCCGCGCTGCCCGGCCGGCGTGGGGTTTTAGACACGGGCGGAGCGTGATTCGCCGCTCGCACGGCTAAAGATTCTCCTCGTCTTCCGGCTTCTTCAAGCGGCGCGTCCTGGAGGTGATGCGCACGGCGCGGCTCTTGAGCCCGGCGAGGACGCGGCGGCGCACCTCGGCGGGCAGCGCCTCCGGCGGATGTACGCCGTGGAGCGTGCGCGGGAAGTGCTTGATGAAGAGCGCGGCGGTGTGGGCGGTGGCGTAGGCAATCGGAGTTGCAGGCAGTCCCTGCATGCGGATTTGATAGAGCGTGGGGAAGGTGGCGTACCAGCGCAGTTCCCATGGCTGGCCGCGCTTTTCGCCGCGCACGACGACGGCCAGAGCGAAGCGCGCATTGGAGAGGATGCCGCGGCGGATGAGCCGCGCCACCTGCCGGGGCGTCGGCGTCCGCGGGAAGCGCGCGGCCGGCGGGCGCCGCGAGGGACGCAGCTTGCCCTGGCGGTACCAGCGCCGCAACCGGTCAATCTCGTTGCCGCCGATCTTGACGTCGAGCTCGCGCAGGGAAATGAAGTAGGGGAGCGTGCCGGCTTCGTCCTGCGCCACCAGCACCACGCGCGCCCGCCCGATGGGCGGGGGGAAGTGGAACCATTCGGGCTCGGAGAAGCGCCGCGCCAGCCGGAAGCGCCCGCCGCGATAGATGCGCGGGCGGGAGGTGGCTTCGTCGAAGGCGGTCTCGGCCGACCAGGTGGAGACCGGGTCTTCGCTCTCGGTGTGCTCGAAGAGGCGAATCTGGGCTTGCTCGACCTGGTCCAGCTCGTCGGCCGCCCGCGCCACTAGCAGGTTGGTCAGCCCCGGAGCGACGCCGGCGTTGATGAGCGCCAGGCGGCGCTTGGCAACGAAACGCTTGTGGAAGCGGAGCTGCTCGGCCTTGAAGGGGTAGCGGCCGAGGTGCGTGGCCATGTCAAAGTAGTGCACCCGCAGGCGCAGCGCCGCCCGCAGCACCGTGTGGTTGAAGGCGGCGGGCGCGGCGTTCACCAGCAGGTGGCAGCTCCGCGCGGCCCGCACGATGCCCCGGAGGTTGCGGGCGTTCACCTTTTGGCAGGGGATGGAAGCCGGGAGCGCTCCCCGGGCGCGCTCCGGGTCGCGGTCGCCGCACCAAACCGCATGTCCCTGGCGCTCGAGCAGCCGCGCCAGCAGAGCTCCGGCGGCCCCGGCTCCGAGCACGAAAATGCGCATGGCGGGGGAGACTCTAGACGAAGGAACGCAAGGAGGCAAGGCGGCGCCTTGGCCGCCCCACGGGCAGGGGCCCGTGGGCTGAGCTGGTTTTCTGCGCGCTCAGCCCAGCGGCCCCAGCCGCTGGGGCTTGGGGTTGGCGCGCGGATTGCAGCAAGAATCGGCCAGCTATGCTAAAGTGGTCGGTTCCTTTGTGGCACAGGCGCTTGCCCTGAGCGTCCGCCCCAGGCGAACCCGCCTCGGGCGGGGAGTCGAAGGGTCTCGCCTGTGTTGCCAATGACACCGGCGGGACGCCGGTGCCACAAGAGGCAAGGAAGGAGGAAGGGAAGAGCCGAAATGGGAACCTTTACGATCATCGCCCCGCACGGAGGCCGGCTGGTGAACCGGGTGCCGCCGGAGCCGGAGCGGGCGGCGCAGCGGGAGAAGGCAGCGGGGCGGAAGGCGTTGACGCTCGGCCCGCGTGAAGTCTCTGACCTGCTGATGCTGGGCGTAGGGGCGTTTTCGCCGCTCGAAGGCTTCCTGACCTCGGCCGACTACCACGCGGTGGTGCGCGACGGGCGTCTGGCGAATGGGTTGCCGTGGACGATCCCGATTGTACTGCCGGTTTCGGAGGAGACCGCGAAAGACATCAACGTCGGCGCCGAAGTCGGCCTGTGGTCAGGCGACGGGCGGCTGCTGGGCGCGCTCGAAGTGCGCGACAAGTTCCGCTACGACAAGGAAGAACAGGCGCGGCACGTCTTCGGCACCACCGAGGGGAAGCACCCGGCGGTGGACTACCTCTACACCTGCGGCGACATCCTCCTCGGCGGGCCCATTACCCTGCTCGACTTCCCCCCGATGGACGCCTGCTACCAGAGCTTCCACTTGCAGCCGCGCGAAACCCGCTACCTCTTCCAGCAGAAAGGCTGGCGCACCGTGGTCGGCTTCCAGACGCGCAACCCCGTCCACCGCGCCCACGAGTACATCCAGAAGTGCGCGCTCGAAACCGTGGACGGGATGCTGCTGCATCCGCTGGTGGGCGAAACCAAGAGCGACGACATCCCCGGCCCCGTGCGCATGGAGTGCTACCGGGCGCTGCTCGACCATTACTACCCCAAAGACCGCGTCGTGCTCTCCGTTTTCCCCGCCGCCATGCGCTACGCCGGGCCGCGCGAGGCCATCTTCCACGCCCTGGTGCGCAAGAACTACGGCTGCACCCACTTCATCGTCGGCCGCGACCACGCCGGCGTCGGCAACTATTACGGCCCCTACGACGCCCAGCGCATCTTCACGCGCTACGCCGCCGACGAGATCGGCATTACCCCGATGTTCTTCGAGTTCACCTTCTACTGCCGCCGCTGCGGACACATCGTCAGCGAAAAAACCTGCCGGCACGACGACTCCGACCGCCTGTCCTTCAGCGGCACCAAGGTCCGCGAGATGCTCGCCCGGGGCGAGAGCTTGCCGGACGAGTTCACCCGGCCGGAGATTGCGCGCATCCTCGCCGCCGCTTCCCAGCGCCACCAACTGTAGAACGAGGAGAGACACCGGCGGGACGCCGGTGCCACGTGATGACAAGAAACGGAAAAAGAAGTGACGGTGGCACCGGCCTCTGGCCGGTGGCGGTCTGAAAACAGGGAATCGATGGCGAAGCAAGGCAAGGTGGCGGTCATCGGGCTGGACTGCGTCCCGCCCGAGCTGGTCTTCGACCGCTGGCGCGAAGAGCTTCCCACCCTGAAGCGGCTCACGGAGCAGGGCTGCTGGGGGAAGCTCAAGAGCGTCGTCCCGCCCATCACCGTGCCGGCCTGGAGCTGCATGATGAGCAGCCGCGACCCGGGCGAGCTCGGCATCTACGGCTTCCGCAACCGCAAGGACCACAGCTACGACGGGATGGCCTTCGCCACCGCCACCGCCGTCCGGGAAGAGCGCGTCTGGGACATCCTCGGGCGCGCCGGCAAGCAGGTCATCGTGCTGGCCGTGCCCGGCACCTACCCGCCCCAGCCTGTGAACGGGTGCCTGGTGGGCTGCTTCCTCACGCCCAGCGCCGAGTCCGACTACGCCTACCCGGCCGCGCTCAAGCAGGAGCTGACCGAGCGCTTCGGGCCGTATCGTCTCGACGTCGAACACTTCCGCTCGGAAGAGAAGGAGCGCATCCTCGAGCAGATCTACCGGATGACCGAGCAGCGCTTCGCCATGGCGCGCCACCTCGCGACCACGCGCCCCTGGGATTTCTTCATGATGGTCGAGATGGGCACCGACCGCATCCACCACGCCTTCTGGAAATACTCCGACCCGGCCCACCGGCTTTACCAGAAGGGGCACAAGTTCGAGCACGCCATCCGCGACTACTACCGCTTCGTGGACGAGCAGGTGGGCGGGCTGCTGCCGCGCTTGGGCGACGACACCAGCCTCTTCGTCGTCTCCGACCACGGCGCGCAGAACATGGAGGGCGGCGTCTGCGTGAACGAGTGGCTCCAGCGCGAGGGCTACCTGGCGCTGGCGGAGCCGGTCACGGGGCCGACGCCCATCGGCCAGGCGAAGCTCGATTGGTCGCGCACCAAAGCCTGGGGCGAAGGCGGCTACTACTCGCGGGTTTTCCTGAACGTTCAAGGCCGCGAGCCGCAAGGGGTCATCCCGCCGGGTGAGTACGAGGCGGTGCGGGAGGAGCTGCGGCGGAAGCTGGAAGCCATGCTCGATGAGAAAGGCCGGCCGCTCGGCACCCGCGTCTTCAAGCCGGAGGAGGTCTACCGCGCCGTGCGTGGCGTCCCGCCCGATTTGATCGTTTACTTCGGGAACCTGCGCTGGCGCTCGGTCGGCAGCCTCGGCCTGGGGAGCGTCCACACTTTCGAGAACGACACCGGGCCGGATGACGCCAATCACAGCGAATATGGTATTTTTATCTGGCGCGAGCCGGGCCGCCGGAGCCGGCCGGTGGAGGGGTTGAGCCTGATGGACATCGCCCCCACCATCCTCGACCGGTTCGGAATCGCCCCGCCCGCGGCGATGCAAGGCAAAGTCATCGCATGAGCTTTCGTGCTCAGCCCAGCGGCCCCTGCCGCTGGGACACCCACGGGCGGGGGCCCGTGGGCTGAGCGTGAAAGGAAAGTGGGAAGAAAGGGGGACTATGACGAACGACGGCCAGCCCCAAGGGCAGCGGGGGACACGGGGCGTCACCCTGTGGTTCACCGGCCTGCCCTGCTCGGGCAAGAGCACCATCGCGCAGATCATCGGGGAGGAGCTGCGCCGGCGCGGCCACCGGGTCGAGCTGCTCGACGGTGACGAAGTCCGCACTCATCTGACCAAGGGCCTCGGTTTTTCCAAGGAAGGCCGCGACGAGAACATCCGCCGCATCGGCTACGTCTGCCATCTCTTGACCCGCAACGGCGTCATCGCTATTGCCGCCGCCATTTCCCCGTACCGCGCCATCCGCGATGAGGTGCGGAAGATGGTCGGGTCGTTTGTCGAGATCTACGCCGACTGCCCGCTCGAGGTCTGCATCGAGCGCGACGTCAAAGGCATGTACAAGAAAGCGCTGGCGGGCGAGATGAAAGAGTTCACCGGCATCTCCGACCCCTACGAGCCGCCGCTCCATCCCGAAGTCGTCCTGCACACGGACCAGGAAACTGCGGAGGCGAGCGCCGCCCGGCTGCTCGGGCGCTTGCAGGAGATGGGGTACCTCCCCGGCGCCGCCGTGCATGAGCCCTACACGCCCGAAGAAGAGGCTGCCATCCGCCGCCGCCTGGAGCAGCTAGGGTATTTGTGAGTAGGGGACGACAAGAGATCCCTCGTCCCGAGGCCTCGGGACTCGGGATGACAAACAGGGAACGGAGCCGCCTTTGTTGTCATTCCGACCCCGCCCATTCTGGCTTTGGTGGCACCGGCGTCTCGCCGGTGATTACGGTGCCCACAGGCCAGAGGCCTGTGCCACCAAGAAAACAATGGGCGGGAGAGGAATCTGCATTTGGGATAGGCATTAACCGGGCATGATTGACCTGCACACGCATTCGACCGCGTCCGACGGGACGCTCGCGCCCGAGGCCGTGGTGGACCTGGCGGCCGCGCAAAAGCTCACCGCCCTGGCCCTCACCGACCACGACACGGTGGCGGGCCTGCCGGCGGCGCTGGCGCAAGGCAAGAAGCGCGGCCTCGAAGTCGTCCCCGGCGTGGAGCTCGGCATCCAGTGGGACGGCCCCGAGGCCTCGGGGGGCCAGATGCACCTGCTCGGCTACCTCTTCCGGGCCGACGACTCCGGCTTGTGCGACCGCTTGAGCTGGCTGCGCGACCGCCGCCGCGAACGCGCCCAGCGCATTGTGGAAAAACTCAAGGCGGCGGGCGTCGAGCTCTCGTTCGGCCGCATTCAGGAGATTGCCGGGGGCGAGTCCATCGGCCGGCCGCACGTGGCGCAGGCGTTGATCGAGGCCGGCGCGGTCTCGAGCATCGGCGAGGCCTTCGGGCGTTTCTTGAGTCCCGGGCGGCCGGGCTACGAAGACAAGGACGAGCTTACGCCCGCCGAGGCGATTCAACTGATCCGCACGGCGGGCGGCGTGGCGGTGCTGGCCCATCCGGGGACACTGAAGCTCAAGGGCGCGGCGCTCGAGCGCTGCGTCAAAGAATTGATGGGCTACGGCCTGGCGGGGCTGGAAGCCATCTGGAGCAGCCACAGCGCCGAGCAGGTGCGGGAGCTCAAAGCCCTGGCCGAAAAACTGGGTCTCCTCATCACCGGCGGCTCCGACTTCCACGGCGAGAACAAGCCCGACATCCAGCTCGGCACCGGCCGCAAGAACAACGTCCAGGTCCCCGACTCCGTCCTCGCCGCCCTCCGCCAGCGCGCCCAAGCCTAACAGCAGCGCGGCCGCCGCGCCGCGGTTGCTTGACACTCCCGCCGGCCTGCCGCTAAGGTGAGCGGATGCGCTGGAGCCAACTCTTCATCCCCACGCTGCGCGAGGACCCGGCGGACGCCGAGGTGCCCAGCCACAAGCTGCTGCTGCGCGCCGCCTACATCCGGCAGCTTTCGGCCGGGGTCTACTCCTACCTCTACCTCGGCCAGCGCACGGCGCTCAAGATCATGCAAATCATCCGCGAGGAGATGGACCGCATCGGCGGGCAGGAGTTCTACCTGCCGGCGCTCCATCCGGGCGAGCTTTGGAAAGAGAGCGGCCGCTGGCAGCAGATGGCCGCCAGCATGTTCCAGTTCAAGGACCACAGCGAGCGCGATCTGTGCCTGGGGATGACGCACGAGGAAGTGATGACCGACATCGCGCGGCGGGAGCTGCGCAGCTACCGGCAGCTGCCGCAGATCTGGTACCAGATCCAGGTCAAGTTCCGCGACGAAGCCCGGCCCAAGTCCGGCCTGATGCGCTTGCGGCAGTTCATCATGAAAGACTCCTACACCTTCGACCTCGACGACGCCGGGCTGGACGTCGCCTACAAGAAGCACTACGACGCCTACTGCCGCATCTTCACCCGCTGCGGCTTGAGCTACGAGGTCGTCGAGGCGCACTCGGGGGCGATGGGCGGGTCGCAGTCGCACGAGTTCATGGTGGTCTCGCCGGCGGGCGAGGACCAGGTGGCGCTCTGCGTCAAGGAGTGCGGCTACGCCGCCAACCTGGACAAGGCCCGCGCCAAAGTCCAGCCGGTGAAAGACCTCGAGGGCGACAAGAAGCCGGAAGTTTTTCCGACCCCGAATGTCCGCACCATCGAAGAGCTGGTGGCCTTCGCCAAAGTCCAGCCCGAGCACCTGATGAAGGCGCTGGTCTACGTCGTCCCGGGAGACAAGGAAAAGAAAGAGAGAGACCAGACGGTGCTGGCGCTCGTGCGCGGCGACCACCAGTTGAACGAAGCCAAACTGGCCGACGCCCTGGGCGGCGCCGCCTTCCGCCCCGCGCACCCGGAGGAAATCCGCCAGCAGTTCAAGGCGCAGGCGGGCTTCATCGGCCCGCGGGGCGTGACGGGGATTCGCATCCTGATTGATGAGGCGCTGCGCGGCCGCCGCAACCTCATCACCGGCGCCAACCAGGACGACCGCCACCTCCGCCACGTCACCCCGGAGCGCGACTTCACCGGCGAGTACGCCGACCTGCGTCTGGTGGCCGAGGGCGACGCTTGCCCGCGCTGCGGCCGCCGGCTGAAAGTCGCCGCCGCCATCGAAGTCGGGCACATCTTCAAGCTCGGGCGGCGCTACGCCGAATCGATGGGCGCGCGCGTGCTCGACCGCGACGGCAAGGAGGTGACGCTGGTGATGGGCTCCTACGGCATCGGCGTCGAGCGCATCCTGACGGCGGCGGTCGAGCAGCACCACGACGCCGACGGCATCATGCTGCCGCGCGCGATCGCCCCCTTCGACGTGGTGCTCACCCCGACGAACCTCAACGAGGCGCCCGTGCGCCAGGCCGCCGACCAGCTCTACGCCGAGCTTGAACGGAGCGGGCTGGCCGTCCTCTACGACGACCGCGACGAGCGCGCCGGGGTCAAATTCAAGGACGCCGACCTCATCGGCGTCCCCTTGCGCTTGACGGTGGGCAGGAAGGCCGCCGAGGGCCTGGTGGAAGTCAGCGAGCGCTCGACAGGGCAGCGGGCCGATGCTAGAATCTCGGAAGCGCCCGGACTGGTGAAGAGCCGTTATTGCGGCTAGGGAAGACCCCGAAGCCACCGGCGGGAAGGAGATGGCGATGAACGCACGCGGAGGAAGCAAGGTCCAACTGCTGCTGGGGCTGGTGGTCACAGCCGCCATCATCATCAGCGCCGTCCGCCTGGTGCCGGTTTACGCCAACAGCTACGAACTCAAAGACACCATTCGCAGCCAGGCGAAGTTTGCCGGCGTGGAGAACAAGTCGCCCGAAGCCATCCGCGAAGAGATTTTCAAGAAAGCCCAGTCGTTGAAGCTGCCCCTCAAGCGCGAGCAAATCCAGGTCACGCCCCAGCGGGCCGGGGTGGAGATTCGCGTCCGCTACGCCGTGCAGGTTGACCTCATCGTCTACAAGCCCACCCTCAACTTCAGCTATTCCGAAGACACCGCGCACGCTTTCTAGGCGAGGCTCGTGGCCGTCCATCTCCGGATCGCCCGCACCTTCTGGACGCGGCCGTTTGGGCGCGCCCTGCTGCTGGCGTTTCTGGTCGTGCTGCTCGCGGGCAGCGTCACCCTGGCCTACCTCTGGCATCACTTCGCCCAGGTCATCGACGCCCGCTTGAGCGGGGAGATCTTCGAGCGGGCGTCGCACATCTACGCCGCGCCCGAGCTGCTCACCGTGGACGCCGAGACTTCCCGGGAGGAGCTGGCCGCGCACCTGCGGCGCTTCGGCTACAGCGACGCCGACGAGGAGCCCTCGCCCTACGGCCGCTTCCGCCTGGTGGCCAGCGGCATCGAAATCCTCCCCGGCCGGGCCTCGCGGGTGGGCGCCAGCCAGGCGGTGCGGGCCGAGATTTCCGGCGGGCGCGTCCAGCGCCTGGTGTCGCTCCGCGACCGCAGCCAGCTCTCCGCCTGCTGGCTCGACCCGGCCCACGTCACCAACCTCTTCGACCGCCGCCGCACCAAGCGCCGCCTGATCCGTTACGAGGACATGCCCCCGCACCTCGTCCAGGCGCTCATCGCCGCCGAGGACCGGCGCTTCTTCGACCACCCCGGCATCTCCTTCCTCGACGGCCTGCGGGCGCTGCGCTACGACCTGACCATCTGGCTCGGCTTCCGCCCCGGGGCGCGGCCCCAGGGGGCGAGCACGCTGACCATGCAGCTCGCCCGCAGCTTCTTCCTGAACCGCGACTTGAGCTTGAAGCGCAAGGCGGCCGAAGCCCTGATCGCGCTCCAGCTCGAGCGCCGCTTCTCCAAGCAACAAATCCTCGAGCTCTACGCCAACGAGGTCTACCTCGGCGAGCGCGGCAGCTTCACCATCCACGGCTTCGGCGAGGCCGCCCAGGCCTACTTTGACAAAGACGTCAGCCGCTTGAGCGTGACCGAGGCGGCCTTCCTCGCCGGGCTCATCCGCGGGCCCAGCTGGTACAACCCCTACCGCCAGCCCGAGCGCGCCTTGCGCCGCCGCGACTACATCCTGGAGGCGATGGGGGAGACCGGGGCGCTCACCCCGGAGCAGGTCGCCCAGGCCCGGAAGGAGCCGCTCGTGCCCGCCGCGGCCAACGTCGAGGCCACCGAAGCGCCCTACTTCGTGGACTGGGTGAAGGACACGCTCCTGAAGCGTTACTCCGATGAACAACTGGTGTCCGACAGCTACCGCGTCTACACCACGCTCGACCGCCGCCTGCAGCAGGCCGCCGCGGACGCCATCCGTGAGGCCCTGCCCGAGGTGGACGCCAAGCTGGCCGAGCGTTCGCGCAGCCTGCGCAAGCCGCTGCCGCAGGTGCAGGTCACGCTCATCGCCCTCGACCCCCACACCGGCGAGGTCAAGGCGCTGGTCGGCGGGCGCGACTACACCCGCAGCCAGCTGAACCGCGCCGTGGCCCATCGCCAACCCGGCTCGGCCTTCAAGCCCTTCGTCTTCGCAGCCGCTTTCCAGACCGCGCTCGACTCCCCCGAGCACGCCATCACTCCCATCACCACCGTGGTGGACGAGCCCACCATCTTCGAGTTCGAGGGGCAGCAGTATGAGCCCTCCAATTTCGGCGAGAAGTTCTTCGGGGTGGTTACCGCCCGCGACGCCCTGATCCATTCGCTGAACGTGGCCACCGTGAAGGTGGCGGAGATGGCGGGCTACGAGCGGGTGGCCCAGGTGGCGGTGGCGGCGGGGCTCAACCCGCGGCTGCGGCCCACCCCGGCTATCTCGCTGGGCGCCTACGACTCGACGCCCATCGAGGTCGCCGGCGCCTACACCGTCTTCGCCAACGGCGGCCAGCGCCTCCAGCCCTTCGGCATCGCCCAGGTGCTGGACATCAACGGCCGGGTGCTGGAGCAGCACTTCAGCCAGCCCCAGCGGGTGCTCGACCCGCGCGTCTCCTATCTCGTCGTCGACCTCCTCACTGACGCCATCAACCGCGGCACCGGCGCCGGCGTGCGCGCTCGCGGCTTCGACGCTCCCGCCGCCGGCAAGACCGGCACCTCGCGCGACGGCTGGTTCGCCGGTTTCACCTCCAACCTGTTGTGCGTCGTCTGGATCGGGTTCGACGACTACCGCGACCTGGGCTTGCCGGGCTCCTCCGCCGCCCTGCCCGTCTGGACCGCTTTCATGAAGCGCGCCGTCGCCCTGCCCGGCTACCGCGACCTGCAGAGCTTCACGCCGCCGGAAGGCATCGTCGCCGTGCCGCTCGACCCGGAGACTCTCCAGGTGGCCACCCCGGACTGCCCGCAAACCCGCACCGAGCTTTTCATCGCCGGCACCGAGCCGCGCGAGCTCTGCCCCAAGCATCGCCCCTCGGTGGTGCAACGCGTGACCCGGGCGCTCTCGCGCGCCATCGGCATCCGCAATGACAAGAAAGACACGGAGCCTCCCCCGAAGCCGGACGAAGACCGCGAGCAGGAGGAGCCGCCTCCGCCGCAGGCGCGCGGGGAAAGGCCGTTGCCCTCGATGCGCCTGCACGCATCTAACTCCGCGGGAGGGTAGCCGATGAAGCTCGGGGGCCCGGCTCGTTTGCTGGCGGTGGTTCTGCTGGCTGCGGCCGGCGCTGCGGCCCAGCAGGCCCCGCTCCTCACCGTCCTGCCCCGGGAGGAACAAGCCCGCCGCTGGGAGCAGCGCGCCGACCTGCGCATGGTGCAGAAGCGCTATCTGGAAGCCATTGACCTCTACCAGCGGGCGCTGGCCCTCCAGCCGCGCGATCCCGTCCTGCTGAACAAGGCCGGCATCGCCCACCACCAGCTGCTGATGGTCGACGAAGCCAATTTCAAGAAAGCCCGGAAGTTCTACGAGAGCGCCACCCGGGCCGACCCTGACTACCCCAACGCCTGGAACAACCTGGGCACGCTCTACTACGACCGCAAAGACTACAAGAAAGCCATCCACTACTATCAGCGGGCCTTGAAGATAGCCCCGGCCCAGGCGGCCTTCCACTCCAGCCTGGGCATGGCGCTCTTCGCCCGCAAACGCTACGCCGAGGCCTTTGAGGAGTACCGCGTGGCCCTGCTGCTCGACCCGGAAGTGTTCGACCGCCACGGTTTGTTCGGCGTCACTGTCAAGGGGCAGACGGTCGAAGACCGCGCCCGCTACGAGTTCATGCTGGCCAAGGGTTTCGCCTCCTTGGGCTACGTGGAGAAGTCGCTCGCCTACCTGCGCCGCGCGCTCGAGGACGGCTTTTCCCCCGCCGAAGCCCAGGGCGACCCCGCCTTTGCCCTCCTGCGCGACGACCCGCGCTTCCAGGCGCTCTTTGCCGAGCGGCCTCCCGTCATCCCGCGCTAGCGGCTGCGCCCGGCGTCTCGGGGACGCTCTGCTATAATGGAATTCGCCATGCGCGTTCGGCGCTCCCCTTTTTTCGGGTTCGGGATGGGCACGGGCGTGCTGCTGGCCTTTGCTCTCGGATCCGTCCCCGCCTTCGCGGACACCCTGCTCGTCGTCCCCTTCGAGAACACCGACCGCGCGGCCGAGTTGGAGTGGGTCGGAGAAAGCTTTGCCGAGGCCTTGACCGTGCGCCTGGGCGGCGCGGGCCACAGCCTGGTGCCGCGCGAGGAGCGCTTGGCGGGATTGGAGCGGCTGGGCTTGCCGCCGGCGGCCGCGCTCACCCGCGCCAGTTGGTTGCGCCTGGCCGAAGAAGTCGGGGCCGACTGGCTGGTGCTCGGCGACTTCCGGGTCGAGGACGCGACGCTCACGCTCCGCGGCGAGCTCGTCGACGTCCGCCAGCTTGCGCTCGTGCGCCTCGCGGAAGAGCAGGGGCCCTTCGACCGCCTGCTCCTGCTCCAGGGCCGCCTGGCCTGGCAGATCCTGCGGCGGCTCGACCCCACTTTTCCCGTCAGCCTGGACGCCTTTCTGCAACGCTTTCCGAATCTGCCGGTCAGCGCTTTCGAGAGTTACGTCCGCGGCTTGCTGGCCACGGGGCGAGAGGCGAAGCTGCAATACTTTCGCCAGGCGTCGCACCTCGCACCCGGCTACGGCGCCCCGGCCTTCCGCCTGGGCGAGCTGTACTTCGACGAGCAGGACTACCCGAGCGCCGCCCAGTGGTTTGAGAAAGTGCCGGCCGAGAGCAGCGTGGCGCTGGACGCCACCTTTTTCCTTGCGCTCTGCCGCTTCTACGTCCGCGACTACGCGCGCGCTCTCGAGACTCTGGCGCCGCTCGGCGAGCGCCTGCCCGTCAGTCAGGTGTGGAACAACCTGGGCGTGTTCGCCTCCTATGCGGAACGGCCGGGGGCCGCCGACGATTACTTCGCGCGCGCCCTGGAAGCCGATCCCGGCGACGCCGATATTCATTTCAACCTCGGGCTGCACCACCTGCGGCGCGCAGAGTGGGAGCCGGCCGCCCGCGCCCTGGCCGATTGCCTGGGGCTCGTGCCCGGGGACACCGAGGCGCTTTTCCTGCAAGCGCGGGCGCTGGAGGAACTCGGCCGCCCGCAGGACGCCAGCCAAGTCCGCCAGCAGGCGGTGGGCGACAATCCGGCGCTGACCGTGAGCCTCGAGCGGCGCCAGCTCGAGCTCGACCGGCTCCAGCAGCGCTTCAGCGCCCGGCTCGCCGGCCAGCAGGAGACCCCGGCGGCGGCCTCCGTCCGGCTCGAGCACGTCGCCGTGCACGTCGAGCGCGGCCAGGACTTGCTGGCGCGCGGCGAACTCGAGTCGGCGCGCCGGGAGTTCTCCGAAGCACTCCTGCTCGACCCCGACTCCCAGGCGGCGCATTTTTTCCTGGCCGAGACCTACCGCCGCCAGGGTCGCCTGGCCGAGGCCATCTCCGAGCTGAAGGCCTCGCTCTGGAGCCAGGAGACGCTGCCGGCGCGGCTGCGCCTGGCGGAAATCTATTTGTCGCAGAATCGTATGGAGGAAGCGCGGGAGCAGGTCGAAGCCGCCCTGGCGCTTGACCCGGCCAACACCGAGGCCCGGGCGCTCGAAGCCCGCCTGGGCGCCGCCGGCCCGGCGCCGGCGAGGGGGAGACCCCAATGAAGAAGCGACTCTTGCCGTGGCTGGCTTTGCTGTGGGCGCTGGCCCCGGCGCGCGCCGCGGCCGGCACGGTGGTGGAGATTCGCCTGAATGAAATCATCCACAGCGTCTCCGCCGACTATGTTCGCCAGGGCATCGAGCACGCGGAAAGGACGAACGCTGACGCCGTGCTCGTCTGGATCAACACGCCCGGCGGGCTCGAGACTTCAATGCGCGAGATGGTGGACGCCATCACCACCTCCCGCGTGCCGGTCATCGTTTATGTGGCGCCCACCGGCAGCCGCGCGGCCTCGGCGGGGTTTTTCATCCTGCTCGCCGCCGATGTCGCCGTCATGGCTCCCGGCACAACCACCGGGGCGTCCTCGCCCGTCATGGGGCCGCAGGAGATGCCCGAGACGCTGAAGAAGAAGGCGTTCAGCGACGCGGCCGCCTACCTGCGCAGCTTCGTCGCCAAGCGCGGGCGCCACCCGGAAGTGGCCGAGCTCGCCGTGACCGAGGCCAAGTCCTGGACCGAGCAGGAGGCGCTCGCGGCGGGGTTGATTGACGCCGTGTGCGAGTCGCGGGAGAAACTCTTCGAGCAGTTCCATGAGCGCGAGATCAAGCGCTTCGACGGCCGAGCCCAGAAACTCGCCCTGGCCGGCGCGCGCGTCGAGCCCTGGGAGATGACCCAGCGGCAGCGCTTCCTCACGCGCATCATTGACCCCAACATCGCCTTCTTGCTGTTTGTCTTCGGCCTCCTGGGGTTGTACATTGAAGTGAACCACCCGGGGTTCATCGTGCCGGGGGTGGCCGGAGGCATCTGCCTGGTGCTGGCGCTCTACGCTTTCCACCTGCTGCCGGTCAACTACGCCGCCGTGCTGCTGATTCTGCTGGCCGTGGTTTTCTTCATCCTGGAAGCGATGTACACAAGCCACGGCGTGCTGGCGGTGGGCGGGGTGGTCTCGATGGTCTTGGGCGCTTTGATGTTGGTGGAGTCGCCGCCCATCCCCGAGCTGCGGGTGCGCGGGGAGATCGCGCTGGCGGTGGCGATTCCCTTTGCGGTCATCACCGTCATCCTGCTGCGGCTGGTCTTGAAGTCGCGCCAGTGGCCCGTGGCCAGCGGGCGCGAAGGACTGCTCGGGCAGGTCGGCGAGGTGCGGCAGGAGATTGGGGGCGACGCCCAGAAGGGCCTGGTGATGGTGGCGGGCGAGCTCTGGAGCGCCGTGGCCCGGGAGAAAATCGCCGTCGGGCAGCGCGTACGGGTGGTGAGCATGGAAGGGTTGCTCCTCACAGTGGAGCCCCACAGCGGGGGACGGGAAAAGCCCTCCCCGGCAAAGGAGTCAGGACAATGAGCGTCGGATTGGTTGTGGTCGTCATTCTGGTGATCTGGGTGCTGAACTGCATCAAGATTCTGAACGAGTGGGAGCGCGGCGTCGTGCTGCGCCTGGGGCGGATGCTGCCGGAGCCCAAGGGTCGCGGCCTGGTCTGGATCTGGTGGCCGATCGAGAAGATCATGCGGGTCTCGCTGCGCATCGTCACCATGGACGTCCCCCCGCAGGACATCATCACCCGCGACAACGTCACCGTGAAGGTGAACGCCGTCACCTACTTCAAGGTGGTGGACCCGAACCGGGCCATCGTCAGCATTGAGAACTACCTCTACGGCACCTCCCAGCTGGCCCAGTTGACCCTGCGCGACGTCCTCGGACAGGTCGAGCTCGACGACCTCCTCGCCCGCCGCGAGAAGGTCAACGCGCGCTTGCAGGAAATCCTCGACGAGCAGACCGACCCCTGGGGCATCAAGGTCACCATGGTGCAGGTTAAAGCCGTGGATTTGCCCGTCGAGATGCAGCGCGCCATCGCCAAGCAGGCTGAGGCCGAGCGCGAGCGCCGCGCCAAGATCATCCACGCCGAAGGCGAGTTCCAGGCCTCCTCCCGGCTGGCGGAAGCCGCCGGCGTGTTGGCCGCGCAACCCATCGCCATTCAGCTGCGCTACCTGCAAACCCTGACCGAAATCGGCGTGGAGAAGAACACCACCGTGATCTTCCCCGTGCCCATCGACATCATCAGCGGCTGGGTGAAGCCGGCCAAGTAGGGGCCAGGGACCGCGGCGGCCGATGGCGGATCAGGAGAAGAAAGGCGGGCACTACGAAATGACACTGGAGAATCGTCACCTGCTGGGCGTGTTTTTCGCGGTGGTGCTGCTCTGCGCCATCTTCTTCACGCTGGGGTTCGTCCTCGGCCGCAACCAGGCGGTGGCCAAGGCCCCGGCCGCGCCGGCGCAGAAGCCGCCGGCGTCAGCCCCGGCCGGTTCGCCGGCGCCCGACGACTTGAGCTTTTACGAGCGCGTGGAAGGGAAGCCGTCCGCCGAGACCCTGCCCGCCACCAAGCCGCCGGCGGCGAAGCCCGCGGAGCCGAAGCCGGCCACCGCCGCAGCGAAGCCCGCGCCTGGGCCGGTCAAGCCGGCTGCCCCGAAGGAGACCTACTACCTCCAGGTGGCGGCGGTCACGCAGGAAGCCGAGGCGCAGCGGCTGGTGGGCGAGCTGAAGAAGCGCGGCTTTTCTTCCGTCATCATCCCGCCCTCCGCCGACCGCTTCTACCGCGTGCAGGTGGGCCCGCTTGAGTCGGCCGAGCTGGCCGACGCCGCCCAGCAGCGCTTGGAGGCGCAGGGCTTTCGGCAAATCCTCAAGATCAAGCGTTGATGGCCGCGTCCGCTTTCCTCCTGCGCCACCCGACTGCGTGCGCGCTGCTCTCCGGAGCGCTCCTGATCGCCAGCTTTCCCCGGCTGCACTTCTACTGGCTGGCCTGGGTGGCGCTGGCGCCGCTGCTCGCGGTGATTGTCCAGCGCCGCGCGCGCTGGCGTTTGTTTTTCCTGGGCTGGCTGACGGGCGCGGTGTTTTTCGCCGGCACCTGCGCGTGGATTTACGATGTGATGCGGTTGCACGGGCGGCTGTCCGTCCCCGTCGCCGCCGGCGTACTCCTGCTGTTTGCGCTGGTCCTCGGGATTTTTGTGGGGCTGTTTTCTCTGGCCGTGGGGGAGCTGGCGCGGCGCTGGCAACTGGCGGCGCTGCTGCTCGCGCCGTTTCTCTGGGTGGCGCTGGAGTGGCTGCGGACTTACGTTCCCTTCGGCGGCTTCCCCTGGAACCTGCTGGGCAGCGCCGTGGCTCCCGAAATCGGCTGGATTCAGCCGGCGGCCTACACCGGCGTCTACGGCGTGTCCTTCCTCGTCGTCGGAGTGAACGCGCTGGCGGCGCACTGCTGGCTGGCGGCCTCGCGGCGGCGGCGGCTGCTCCTGGCCGCCGTCGTGATTCTTCTGGCCGGCGCCGCTTATTGGGGACGGCGCCTGCCGCCCGTGCCTACGACCGAGACGGCGCTGCTCGTCCAGACCAACCTGCCGCAGCTCGAGGAGTTCGACCCGGACTGGGCGGCGAAGCACGGAGACGAGCTAGCGCAGCTCGAGGAGTTGACCCGCGCGGCGGCCCGCGCGCAGGCGACCGGCCGCCCCGCGCTCATCCTCTGGCCGGAGGTCCCGGTCTCGTTCTACTTTCACCAGGACCCGGTGCTGCGCGGGCGTCTCGTGCAGCTCGCCCAGGCCACGCGCAGCTACCTGCTGGTGGGGATAGTAGACTTCCGCGGCGCAGCCGACGGCCGCCGGCAGCCGATGAACAGCGTCGCGCTGCTCTCGCCCGACGGCGGCTTCGTCGGGCAGTATGATAAGATTCACCTGGTGCCGTTCGGCGAGTACGTGCCGCTCGGGCGCTGGCTCGGTTTTCTCGAGCCGCTGACGGCGGAGGTGAGCGACTTCGTTCCCGGGCGGCGGCCGGCGGCGCTGCCGGCGGGCGAGAGCCGCCTGGGACCGCTCATCTGCTACGAGGCGATTTTCCCGGGGCTGGTCCGCCGCTTCGCCGTCGAGGGCGCGGACGTCCTGGTGAACGTCTCGAATGATGGCTGGTACGGGCGCTCGGCGGCGCTGGCGCAGCACTTGAACCTGGCGCGCGTGCGAGCGGTCGAGAACCGGCGGTTCCTGCTGCGGGCGACGAACACGGGCGTCACCGCGGTGGTTGACCCGTACGGCCGCATCGTGGCGCGGGCGCCGGTTGACACCCGCACCGCGCTCGCCGCCGGCTACGCGCCGCGGCGCCAGCAGAGCCCGTACACGCGCCACGGCGACTGGTTGGCGGCTCTGTGCGCGCTGGTGGCGGTGGCGGCGCTGGCGCGGAAGTTCTGGGTGACGGCGGTGGAAGGGAACGAGTGATGCACAACCTCGAAGAACTGGAACGCGAATTCGAGCGCCTGCGCGCCCGCGCCGACGAGCTGCGGAGCTATCTTTGACCCGCCCCGCCAGCAAGCCCGGCTAGACGAGCTCGACAAGAAACTCCACCTGCCCGACCTGTGGAACGACCCGGAGTCGGCGCAGAAACTCCTTCAGCAGCGCAAGCACCTGGAGCGGCTGCTCGAGACCGAGCAGGCGCTGGCCCGCCACGTGGGCGACCTGGCCGCGCTGGTCGAGCTGGCCCATGAAGGCGAGCCGGTGGAAAAAGAGCTGGCCGCCGAGATTGACAAGCTGCGCAGCCAGGTGGAAGACCTCGAAACCGAAACCCTGCTCGGCGGCCCCCACGACCACCGCAACGCCATCGTCACCATCCATCCCGGCGCCGGCGGCACCGAGTCGCAGGACTGGGCCGAGATGCTGCTGCGGATGTACCTGCGCTGGGCGGAGCGCAAGGGTCTGGCCGCCACCATCACCGACATCACCGCCGGCGACGAGGCCGGCCTGAAGTCGGTGACCTTCACCGTGCAGGGAGAGAGCGCCTTCGGGCTGCTGCTGTCGGAAATCGGCGTGCACCGCCTGGTGCGCATCTCGCCCTTCGACCAGGCCGGGCGCCGGCACACCTCCTTCGCCTCCGTGTTCGTCACGCCGGAGGTGGACGACAAGATCGAGATTGACATCAAGCCGGAGGAGCTGCGCATCGACACCTACCGCTCCAGCGGCCACGGCGGGCAACACGTCAACGTCACCGACTCCGCCGTCCGCATCACCCACCTGCCCACCGGTCTGGTCGCCCAGTGCCAGAACGAGCGCTCCCAGCACAAGAACAAGGACGTGGCCATGAAGATCCTGCGCTCGCGGCTCTACCAGTACGAGCTCGACAAGCGCCTAGAAGCGGCGCGCAAACTGGAAGAGACCAAGTCCGACATCAGCTTCGGCAGCCAGATCCGCTCCTACGTGCTCCACCCCTATCAGCTGGTGAAGGATCACCGCACCAAGCTCGAGAAGGGCGACGTGGACGCCGTGCTCGACGGCGCGCTTGACCCGTTCATCCGCGCCTATCTGGTGGCGCGGCGCGATGGCCAGGTCCCGCCGCCCTACCCGATCGAGGACGGGAAGACTTAAGCGCGACCGGCGCCGATTGACCGGCTGCAAGGCTTCTGCTAGATTCACTTCTTCGCGCAGCCGCGCGCGTGGCGACCCTTTCGCGCAGCCCTCAGGAGGAAGCTCCAATGCCGGCCCCCAAGCTCTACAAGAACTACATCAACGGCGAGTGGGTGGAGGCCCGCGGCGGCAAGACCTTCGAGAACATCAACCCGGCCGACAAGTCGGACGTCGTCGGCCTCTTTCCCGCCTCCGACAATTGCGACCTCGAGGAAGCGGTGGCCGCCGCCAAGGCCGCCTACCACGGCTGGCGCCTGACCCCGCCGCCCCAGCGCGCCGAAGTTCTTTTCCGCGCCGCGCAGATGCTGGTCGAGCGCAAGGAAGAGCTGGCGCGCGACATGACCCGCGAGATGGGCAAGATCCTGAAGGAGACCCGCGGCGACGTCCAGGAAGCCATTGACATGGGCTTCTACATGGCCGGGGAAGGGCGCCGGCTGCTCGGCTACACCAGCACCTCGGAGCTGCCCAACAAGTTCGCCATGTGCGTCCGGCAGCCGCTCGGCGTCTGCGGGATGATTACGCCGTGGAACTTCCCCATGGCCATCCCCTCCTGGAAGATTTTCCCCGCGCTCATCTGCGGCAACACCGTCGTCTTCAAGCCCGCCTCCGACACGCCGCTCTCGGGCTACAACTTCGCCAAGGTTCTGAACGAGGCCGGGCTGCCCAAGGGCGTGCTCAACCTGATCACCGGCTCGGGCGGCAAAGTGGGCGAGCCGCTGATGCGCCACCCGGACGTGAGCGTCATCTCTTTCACCGGCTCGACCGAAATCGGCCGGCAGGTGTCGGTGGCCTGCGCGCCGGACTTCCGCCATTGTCATCTCGAGATGGGCGGCAAGAACATGATTCTCGTGCTGGACGACGCCAACCTCGACCTGGCCGTGGATGGGGCGCTCTGGGGCGGCTTTGGCACCACCGGCCAGCGCTGCACCGCCGCCAGCCGCGTGGGCGTCCACAAGAAAGTCTACAAACAGTTCCTCGATCGGTTCGTCGAGCGCGCAAAAGCCCTGAAGGTGGGCAACGGCCTCGACCCCACGGTCGAGATGGGTCCCTGCATCAATGCCAAGCAGCGCGAGTCGGTGCACGAATACGTCGAAATCGGCAAGAACGAAGGGGCGCGACTGCTCTGCGGCGGCGCGGCGCTCACGGACGGCGACCACGCCAAGGGCGCCTTCTACGCGCCCACCATCTTCGGCGACTGCGACCCGAAGATGCGTATCTCGCAGGAAGAGATCTTCGGGCCGGTGGTGTCGGTGATTCCGTTCGACACCTTCGAGCAGGGCGTCGAGATCGCCAACGGAGTGGTCTACGGGCTGTCCTCGTCCATCTACACGCAGGACGTCAACCGCGCCTTCGCCGCCATGCGCGACCTCTACACCGGCATCGTCTACATCAACGCCCCCACCATCGGCGCCGAAATCCACCTGCCCTTCGGCGGCGTCAAGCAGACCGGCAACGGCCACCGCGAGGCCGGCATCGCCGGCATCGACGTCTTCTCCGAGTGGAAGAGCATCTACGTGGACTACAGCGGCACGCTGCAGCGGGCGCAGATTGACACGCACTCCTAGGCCGCCCGTGCTCATCTACCCATCGGCGAGGAAGCGCCCGTGAAGATTGTTTTCGTCGCTTCCGAGTGTGTGCCGTTCTCGAAGACCGGCGGCCTGGCCGACGTGGTGGGGGCGCTGCCGAAAGTCCTGGCGGCGCGCGGGCACGAAGTCAGCGTGGTGCTGCCGCGCTACCGCAAGACCCCGGCCGGCCCCGTCCTCTTGCGGAACCTGTCGATCCCCGTTGGCGAAGAGGTGCACTTTCCCGACATCCAGGATGGCCGCGCCCAGGAGGGCGTGCGCTACTTCTTCGTCGACTACCCGCCCTACTTCGACCGCGAAGGGCTTTACGTGGACGGCGGGGCCGACTACCCGGACAATGCCCAGCGCTTCGCCCTGTTTGCCCGGGCCGCGCTGGAGCTGATGAAGCGCGCGGGCGTGCCCGAGCTCATCCACTGCCACGACTGGCAATCGGCGCTGGTGCCGGTCCTGCTGAAGAGCCAGCACGCGAAGGACCCGGCGCTGGGGCGCGTGCCGGTGGTGTTCACGGTGCACAACCTCGGCTACCAAGGCCTTTTCCCGCGGGAGACGATGGCGGCGCTGGGCCTGCCCTCGAGTTTGTTCACGATGGAGGCGCTGGAGTTCTACGGCCAGATCAACTTCCTCAAGGGCGGCCTGGTGTTCGCCGACTTCGTCACCACGGTGAGCCGGAAGTACGCGCAGGAAATCCAGACGGAGGAGTACGGGCACGGACTGGACGGCGTCATCCGCCGGCGCGCCGCCACGGTGACGGGAATCGTGAACGGCGTGGACTACAGCGAGTGGAGTCCCGAAACCGACAAGTTCCTGGCGGCCAATTATTCCGTGGACAAGCTGGACGGCAAGCGCGCCTGCAAGAAAGACTTGCTCGAGCAGTTTCGGCTGCCGGCCGCCGACCTGAAGAAGCCGGTGGTCGGGATCGTGTCGCGCTTCGCCACCCAGAAAGGGTTCGACCTGATCGCCGAAGTGGCCGACGAGCTGATGGAGAACGACGTGAAGGTGGTGGCGCTGGGCACGGGGGAGCCGGAGTTCGAGAGCCTCTTCCGCGAGCTGGCGGAGCGCTTCCCGAAAAAGTTCGCCGTGCGCATCGCCTACGACAACGCGTTAGCGCACAAGATCGAGGGCGGCAGCGATATTTTCCTGATGCCGTCGCGCTACGAGCCTTGCGGTTTAAACCAGATTTACAGCTTGAAGTACGGCACCGTGCCGGTGGTGCGCGCCACGGGGGGCCTGGACGACACCATCGAGCCCTTCGATCCCCGCGCCGGCCGCGGCACCGGCTTCAAGTTCGCCGAGTATGCGGGCGAGGCGCTGCTCGACTGCCTGGAGCAGGCTCTGCACGTCTACGAGCGCAACCCGGAGGCCTGGCGGCGGCTGATGGAGAACGGCATGCGCAAGGACTTCTCCTGGAACACTTCGGCGGCCGACTACGAGCGGCTCTACCAGCGGGTGGTCAAAGGCGCGCCGCCGCGGTAGAATGGTGGCGGGAAGGTGGAATCGCCCGGCCCCGCAGCTTCATCGAATCTTGAGGGGGAACAACTTCCGGAGGGTCGTCTGGCATGGCGGAAAACATCGTTACGGTGACCGACAGCAGCTTCGAGCAGGATGTGCTGAAGTCCGACCTGCCGGTGCTGGTGGACTTCTGGGCGGAGTGGTGCGGACCCTGCAAGATGATCGCCCCGACCCTCGAAGCCATCGCCCGCGACTACACCGGCAAGCTGCGCGTCGCCAAGGTGAACGTGGACGAGAACATGGCCACCCCCGAACGCTACGGCGTGCGCGGCATCCCCACCCTGCTGCTCATCAAGGACGGCCAGGTCAAAGACCAGATCGTCGGCAATTACCCCCGCGACCACATCGAGCGCGTGCTGCAAAAGCATCTCGACTAGGATCGCTTCCTTCCGCTTGCGCCCGTTTCTGCCCGCGCCTATCATAGGCGGGCGGTGAACTTAAACCCGCCTGCCCGCTGCCGGGCTCGGTCCGGCAGCTCTTTCCGTCCCGGCGTTTCGGCGGGGCGGTGCGCGGGCGCGAGGCGAGAGCGATGAGCACGGTGGTGGTGGTCGGCGCCCAGTGGGGCGACGAGGGCAAAGGGAAGGTGGTCGACTACCTGGCCGCCGGCTTCGACCTCATCGCCCGCTACCAGGGCGGCCACAACGCCGGGCACACGGTCGTCGTCGACGGCCGGAAGTTCATCCTCCAGCTCATCCCGAGCGGCATCCTGCGGCCCGGCAAGCAGGCGGTCATCGGCGCGGGGGTGGTGCTCGACCCGGCGGCGCTGCTGGAGGAAATGGCCGCGCTCGAAAAGCATGGCGTCCAGGTGGCCGGGCGTCTGTTCATCAGCAACCGCACCCATCTCATCTTTCCTTATCACCGCGAGCTCGAAAAGGCCGCCGAAGCCGCCCTGGGCGCGCTCAAGATCGGCACGACCGCCCGCGGCATCGGACCCACCTACGAGGACAAGATGGGCCGGCGCGGCCTGCGCACTTGCGACCTGCTCGACCCG
>Ga0209172_10002618_pt1 | contig 30918 bp, 34 predicted proteins | sample LarsenN4metaG_FD_184113 | JGI IMG/M metagenome (GOLD analysis project Ga0209172, IMG submission 184113) | Hot spring sediment bacterial and archeal communities from British Columbia, Canada, to study Microbial Dark Matter (Phase II) - Larsen... ... | reverse complement strand
GTTGAGTCCGACCGACGCGGCCAGCGACAGCCCGCCGTCGGTCACCAGCATGATGGATCCCTGATCGGCCCGCAGCCACTGCACCAGCCGGTTCAGGTACCGATCCAGGGCATCGTCCAGGCTGTTCGCCGGAGCCAGGTCGGATGCGCTATCGACGAGCCAGGACAGGGTTGCTTCGAGGCGTGCCTGTTCCATCGCAGTGGAGTAATGCCCGACGGCCGCGCGCCGAAGACGTGGGGGACTTCCGGCCAGATTCCCGAAGATTTGCAGGCCGGCGCGCCGGAGGCCCAGACGGGGATCGCGAAGACTAGAGCAGGCCTCTACTCGGGAATGGCGTAGTAGACACGGCATCGGCGCACCTCGGCGAGGAGGCCCCGCGTGAGACAACCGGAACCCTGGCAGCGCCGCTCTGGATTGGCGGAAGCCGATCCCGACGCGACGGCGCTCTTCCGGGCGTACCGCCGCGAGCGGTCCGCGGACCTCCACGCGCGGCTCACGACCATCTTCATGCCGCTGGTACACCGCATCGCGGCCCGGTACCAGAGCTTCGGCATCCCGATCGAGGACCTCCGGCAGATCGGCTACCTGGGACTGTTGACCGCGATCGGCCAGTTCGACCCCGAACGGGGCGTGCCGTTCGACGCCTACGCCCGGCCGTTCATCACCGGCGAGATCCGCCACCACCTGCGCTCGCAGGGGACGGCGATCCGACGCCCCCGCTGGATCTACGAGCTCGACTATCAGATCCGCAGGCAGGTGGACGAGCTCAGCCAGCGGCTCGGCCGGCTGCCCACGCTGCCGGAGATCGCCGAGGCGGTGAACGTGGCCGAAGACGGCGTCCTCGAGGTCCTCCGCGCCCGCGGCGCGACGCAGGTGCTCTCCCTTGATGAGGTCACCGGGGAGGGGCCGGGCGAGCCGGTCCAGCGATCCTACATCGTGCATAAGCACTACGAGACGCTCCACCTGCCCGTCGAGGACCGCATCCGCATCGCCCAGGCCGTGGAACGGCTCTCGGAGCTGCAGCGCAAGGTCGTCTACTACCTCTTCTATATGGATCTCACCCAGACGGAGACCGCCAGGAAGCTGCGGGTGTCGCAGAAGCACGTCTCTCGGGTCATGTACACCGCGATGGCGCGCCTGCGGGAGATGCTCAAGGCCGACTACGACCTGGGGAAGGCGCCGGTGCCCGGGCTGCGGCCCCGCGGCCGCAAACGAAGAGGACCCGAGGAGTCCCCCGGGTCCCCATAGCCGCTCCGGTCTGGTGCGGCCCTACCGGCCTTCCAACTGCTGTCTGACGATCCGCGCGGCTTCCGGATAGCCGATCCACGATCCGGCGAATTGATACGAGACCCAGCGCAGGTACCCGGGAAGCGACATGTAGTTGGTCTCCGGGCTGAACGGCGCCAGCCCCGTCACCTGCGGATACCCGGTCGTCTGCGGTCCCGGCCGCACCGCCTGGGCGGCCGCCTGCAGGCCCGAGACCTCGGCCGCGGCCCCGGAACGGAAGACCAGCACGATGGCGATCGTCGTCCCGTCCATCCCGAACGCCACGCCCCGGTCGTTGTACACCAGGCCCGGGAACCCCTCGACCGGTCCTTCCTTGAAGCCCCGGCCGTACGCCGCCATCGCGCTCTCGGCGCGATACCCGACGCCGAGCACGTCGTCGATCTTCAGCAGGCTGTTGGTCGTCGAAACCGCGGTCACGAGGTCATCCTTGGCGTAGACGACGATCCCCCAGCGGTTGAAGAAGTAAACCGCGTCGAGCGTCGTCTCCCGGACGGCGGACGGATTCCCGAACCGGGCGACGACCAGGCGGATGGACGATCCGATGGAGACCCCCGCCAGCCCCTGCCCGGGGACGATGGTCCGCGGCGCCGGCAGACCCGGCGCGGGCCTCGCCGGCGGAGGTGCGGGCTGCTGCGGGGCCGGCTGCTGGGGCGCCGGTTGCGCGGGCGGCTGCTGCGGCTGCGACTGACCCCACGCCGCGGGGACGATCGCCACGAGCCAGGCCAGCATGACCGGGATGAACAAGGCCGCGATGCGCTTCATCGTAGACTCCTCGCCGAAGACATCAGGGCGTGCTTCTGCACGCTATGGTGGCTTCCTGCCTGCCACACCGCGTCACTGCCCGCGGCCGCGCTCCATCAGACCATGATTGGAAGCGCACACACGCCTCGCTCCCCCCAATTGCGCCTCCGCATTCTCGCGCCCCGTTTCCTACTCCGGTCGTGCGAGAAGCGGCCATCGCTGCGAAACCGGGGCATGACAGGTGAAGAGACTGTCGACGCGAAGTCGTGTGTCAGCCGGCGAGGCAGGGGAGGCCAGACGATGCCGATGAAGGCGGAGAAGAAGGAAGTGCGGGTGACCATCTACACCGAGCAGCACAAGGTGGACGGAACCTACCACATGGTCCCCGACGCCCGGTTCAGCGATGATCTCAACGCCCGGCAGAAGGACTTCATCCCGCTCACGCGGGTGACCATTACCGACCTGCACAACTCGGGCGGCCCGCCGACGACGAGCGATTTCCTGGCGGTGAACAAGCACCACATCGTCATGTTCCTCGTGCAGTCCCCCGTGTTGTAGGGGCTCCCGCGCGCCGGCGTGTTCACCTGCGCCCACTGCCAGGCCACGCTGTTGCGCGTGGAGGGCCCGCACGGCGTCTCGTGGGCGTGCCCCCGGTGCGGAGGGCGGGCCGTGGGCGTGGGGCTGCTCACGAAGACCCTGGTGCGCGACTACGTCACCCGGGTCTGGGCCGTCGCCCGGCTGCGCACCAACGCCGGGGGCCGTCTCTGCCCGGTCTGCCGCGGCCCGATGGTCGAGGTGGCGTCGCTCCCCGACTACGCCTCACCGGTCTTGGATGTCTGCCGCCGGTGCCACCTGCTCTGGTTCGACCCCCGGGAGTTCGAGCAGGTCCCGGCCATCTCCCAGGTGCCGCAGCCGGCGGCTCCCAGGCCAACCCTGACGGAAGGCACCTCACCCACGCCCCTGCCATCCGCGGCCGTCGAGCTCCTTGCCGTCCAGCGCGCCCAGGCCGATGCAGCGCGATTCGACCGTGCCCACGGCCACGCCGGGCCGGAGATGTGGTGGCAGTGGATCCCAGGCCTCATGGGTCTGCCGATCGAGGTGGGCTCCCGGGTCGCAGTGGCGCCGTGGGCCACCCGCTTGCTCGCCGCGGTGATTGCCGTCGTGAGCATCGTCGCGCTGGCCGACCTGCGCCGGGCGGTAGAGTTGTTCGGCCTCATCCCGGCTCAAGTCGATCGGTACTTCGGGCTGACCCTCGTCACGTCGTTCTTCCTGCACGGCGGCCTGATGCACCTGGCCGGGAACCTCTACTACCTGCTGCTGTTTGGGGACAACGTCGAGGACTACCTTGGTCCCCGCCGCTTCCTGCTCCTCGTCACCCTGGCTGCGCTCGTCGGTACCATCGCCCACGTTGCCTTCGATCCCCGCTCGGACGTACCGGTCATCGGGGCGAGCGGCGGCATTTCGGGGTTGGTGGCATTCTACGGCTTCACGTTCCCGCAGGCAAAGATGACGTTCCTGATCTGGTTTCGGTGGGTGCGAGTGCCGGCCTATGCCTTCCTGGCCTTCTGGCTGGTCCTGCAGGCCCTTACGGCCTGGCAGCAAATCTCCGGCCTCACCTCAGTCTCGGCTCTCGCCCACCTGGGCGGCGCGGCCGTGGGCATTTGGTTCTGGCTCATCTGGCGGAACGGGCCCAAGTCCCGGCAAAACGTCTGAATCCCGACCTCTCCGGGCATTCGCACCACGGCAGGATCGGTCTTCAGTATTGCCGGAGGAAACTGATGCGTGTACGACCCACCCGTCGTGATGCAGGCTTTACCCTAATTGAAGTCCTCACCGTGGTGGTTATCATCGCGGTCCTCGCCGCGATTCTACTCGCAACGTTCCTACGCGCTCGTGCTCAGTCTGCTGTATCGGCGTCGAAAGGGAACGTGAAGAACATTGCCACAGCCTTGGAGACGTACTTCACCGACAACAACGAGTATCCGTCCGCCCTGGCTGCCTTGGTGCCGACATACGCCCGTGCGATACCGAATGATCCATGCACCGACACGCCTTACACGTACGAGATCAGTACAGGGGGCTCTTCGCCCGTTGACTACAAGATCTCCATCGCTTATCCGCTTACCAATGGCTGCCGGATCATTGTCTCGGGCATCAGCTACACACCTGGGGGCGGGCTACTCGACAGCCCGTGAGCGATTCGGCAGACTTGACTGGAGGCGAGATGTGGTAGGGTGCCGAATGCGCAGGTTCAAAGGCGAATCAGCATTCACGCTCATTGAGGTGCTCATCGTCGTGGCAATCGTGGCGATCCTCGCTGCGATTCTAATCCCCAACTTGCTGCGAGCGCGGCGGCAGGCGGTTGTGGCAGCGACGAAGTCGAACCTGAGGAACATCGCTACGGTTCTTGAGGAGTACTACGTCGATGTCTCCGGCTATCCCGCGGGGCTTTCTGAGCTGACACCCATATATACCAACAAGATTCCAACGAGGCCTGATGGAGGGAGTTACGGGTATAGGCCTGATGCCGGCACCCTGCCGCAAAACTACGTCCTCTGCGACAATACTACAGACAGGATTACCAACTATCCCCTGGTGACGACCTGGTATTGGCTTCCGCCTGACGGTATGGACTCCGTGGTGGCTACGAGTGTGAATGTGGGCTTTGCCACCTGTCCCTAGTCTAGGTCAAGCTATCTTCTCGCTGTCAGGGTCACAAGCGAACAGCTCAAGATGCTTTCAGAATAGAGTGACATATCGGACAGCAGGTGGGAGCATGCGCGTATGACGACCACCTTGCTCCCACAACGACGCAACTTCACCGCCCTCGAATCTCGTCGGTTCCGTGCGGGGCAGCTGTTTGCCAAAGGCTATCACCAAGCCGATATCGTGCGTGGCCTGCGGGTCTCCCGCCAGACGGCCAGTCGCTGGTATCAGGCTTGGCAGCGAGTGGGTGACGCGGGTCTGCGCGGGGCAGGCCGGGCCGGCCGCAATCCCCGGTTGAACGCCGCCGTCCGGGATCGACTCGAAGTGGCACTCGTGCAAGGTCCCACCGCATGGGTTCCCCACGCTTCTGTGGACGCCGGAGCGGGTGGCGCAGGTGATCTGGAAGCTCTGCCACGTGCGCCACTGGGCGCCCCGGCGCGATCCGCAGCCGGCACGTCGTCCGGTTCCTCAACGCATGGCGCCAGAATGTCGCCGGACGAGTGATCCTCCTATGGGATCGCTTACCGGCCCACCAGAGCCGCCTGACCGCCCACACGCTGGAGCGCCATCTGCCCTGGCTGCAGGTCGAGTGGCCGCCGGCCTACGCTCGCAAACTGAATCCGCTGGCTGGAGCTGCTCTGGGCCCACCTGGATGCCACGGCCCTGGCCAACACGCCAGCGAACGATCTACCGCGCTTGCGCCGGCTGCATAAGGTTCCACGCCCAGATCCCAGTCGGAAGCTTCGCCCAGACCTATAGGACTAATGCGTCTAGGAACGCATCTCAAGGGGCATTACCCCCGCACGAAGTCGAGTCTAGGCGGCGGGAGGTGATGGCTGACCGGCTGACCGAGGACTGGGAGTCCAGTGACTACTGTGGTCATAGCAGGTGATCTCTACAACAAAAAGGAGGTAGGCAGCCAATGCTTCACGCATTCTGGCGACGGTTGAGGCACGGTGAGCGTGGCTTCACGCTGATCGAGCTCTTGATCGTCGTTGCGATCATCGCCATTCTGGCGGCGATCCTCATCCCGAACTTCCTGCGCGCCCGCGCGCAGTCGCAAGTCTCCGCCACGAAGGGGAATATGAAGAACCTCGCAACAGCTCTAGAAAGCTACTTCGTTGACAAGAACAGCTACCCGGCCGGTGGGGGGGGGCAGAGCGCAACGACGCCACCGGCGGGCCTCGACGCCCTCGATCCTGACTACATTCGAGCGGTTCCCAGGGATCCGTGCACAAACGAGTACTACGCGTACACAGTGACCGGATCTGCACCTGATGACTATACGTTGTCAATTGCCTTCCCTGCCGGAAACCGCTGCGATCCGTTGATTGGCACTACTTCGGACACACCTGACATCACGTATCAGCCAGGAGGCGGTCTCAGCCCATAGGCTGACGAGAAGGAGCTCGTAATGGGCGCGGCGGGCGTGGTTTAACTCCCATCCATGCCGGCCGCGCCCGACGTCTTGGACCTTTGGCGACTACCCGTCGTTTCTCAACGCGCCGACTGCTTATTGTCGCCTGTCTGATCGCCTCGTTCCTCTTGGGGTCACGAGCGCCCGAGTTCTTCATGCAGCTTCGGATACTGCGCCTGGCGGCACGGACCCACATGCAGGGCTCGCTTTTACAGGCCCGCGGTCGGCTTGACGAGGCCTCGATGGCGTATCGCAGGACCGTGGAAATCCTTCCGTCAGCTTTCTACGCCTGGCACGACCTCGCGCAGGTGGAGTTGCAGCGAGGTCGGTTCGATGAAGCTGCCAGCGCGTATCGGGGACTGCTCCGCGCATACCCCTTCAAGTACACGGCCGCACTCTACCGGGAGGTGGGTTTCGTCGAGCTACGTGCCAACCGCCTGGAGCTTGCCCACCAGGATCTCCTTCAAGCTGTAGCGCTCGATCCGAATGATTGGCTGGCGCAATACTACCTAGGGCATGTTTACCGGCGGTTGCGCAACCTGACTGCTGCACGTGCCGCTTGGCAGCGGACGTTGACCCTGCGACCAGGTTTTGAACCGGCGCGAGACCAGCTCCTGCGCATCGATGCACCTTTACCCTGACACTTCCCCATGGGGTTCAGACCGTCCCCATGCCGCTATCTTCGCGATGAGAGCGTCTGTCTTCGTTCTTGTTGCAATCCTTCCGCTTATCATGAACCCATGGGCAGGCGATGCCTATGGTTACCCTAAAGCTCAGGCATTGTACATATCCTGCGCAGCCAGCGGACTACTCTGGTTGGGCTCCAGGAGTTTGAGAAATCGGCCGTGGCGCTTAACTCCGCCCGAATGGGCGCTGTGGGCATATCTGCTGACCGTCCTTCTCTCCACGTGGCAATCAACAGATCTTCTGCAGTCTGTCATCGGAACCTCGGCCAGATACGAGGGACTCGTCACCGTGACCGCGTACGTGTTCCTATTCTTCGTAGGCGTTCATTTCCTTGCTTCGGCGAAATGGCTCTTTCGCCTTGCGACCATAGTGACGTTTGCGGGGGTCATCGCGGCAGCCTATGGTCTGGTGCAACTCTTCGTCCCGCCGGCGTTCTTCGCAGAGAACATCATGACCGCATCCTACGGCTCGCTCGGGCTGATCCGACCTGTCTCGACGTTCGGCAGCCCGACGATTCTAGCCGGATTCCTGGCGCTGATAGGGCCGCTGGGCGTAACCTTGAGTCTCCGTGCTACGGGCATCGGGAGGCATGTGTGGCTCTCCAGCTCGGTTTTGATCTACGCGGCTCTCGTCATTACGCTTACCCGAGCTGCGTGGGTAGCGGCCACGATCGGTGGGATCGTGTTCGTCATCGCGCTCAGAGGTGGTCTTCGGCGTCAGGGGCTGGTTCTGTGCGCCGTGGTGATCGTCGCCGTCGCCGCATCCTATGCACTCATGGCCATGGCTCGATCGAAGCCTTCTGCACCACACCTCGGCGAGAGAGTACTCTCAACCCTCGACGTATATGCTGGCTCTGTGGGCCAGCGCGTGTTCATCTGGAAGCAAACCTTGTCTCTCATTCGAACACGTCCACTCTTGGGATGGGGTTTGGAAACCCTTGGAAGCATCTTTCCGTATGACCGACCGTCTCTCGTGGTCGTGTTCGGGAGGAGGCCGGTGATCATAGATCGGGCGCATAACGATCTGCTGCAGACTGCCGTCTCGGTGGGTGTTCCAGGAGCGCTCGCGTATGTTGCCTTCTGGGCGCTATGCGTTAGGAGTGCCGTCCGGCTCGCCTGGAGCACCAAGGGGACGGATCGGCTAATCGCGGCGGGATGGCTTGCTGGACTAGTTGCCTACCTCATCCAAGCGCAACTCTCGTTCAGCGCGGTCGCGGTCACGCCGCTGGTGTGGCTTTTCGCAGGCGCCGCGGCAGGCTGGGAACTGGCTGCTCGGAATACCGGAAATTTCGAATCGAGCGGGGAGTAGGAGAGGGCGCGTGAGGTGTGAGGCTACCGATGATGCAGGGCGTTGAGAGCGGCCTTCGTCCTCCGACAATGAGGGTCGCGATGCCAACTCAGCCAGTGTGGGCCTCGCTGCTACCCGTGCTCATTGCCCTTGCCCTGCTCAAACTGGCCATTAGTGAGGGCGGACGCGACCCGCAGGCGCTTACGCTTTCTCTGACCGCGTTCCTCGTACTGACGGCGATTCTGGTGTTAGCCCGTCTAGGACAGCAAGTTGCGGGATTTCTGCCGCTGCTCTTGGTGGTTTTGGCTGCGGGTGTCTCTTCGTTGACATCCGTGCGGCCGGATTCAAGCCTGCGTGAACTGCTGCTTTGGGTCGGCTATGTGTCGTTATTCGCGGTCACGGCATCGACTCTGAACACCTGGATCGCGGCACGTAGATTTGTGGACGCTCTCGTTCTGATAGCAGGGTGGGTCTGCCTGATCGCCCTCTATCTCTTCTGGGGCGCAAACGATCCCGGCATGCGGTGGTATGCGACATTCTATTGGCCGAATCCCTTTGCCGCGTTTCTCCTACTCGTCATCCCGGTCGAGCTGAGCAGAGTGGTGCACGCGGCAAAATGGCATGACGTGTTGGCCCACAGTGCAATGTTGATCCTGCTCGGCGTGCCGTTCGTATTGACATATTCGCGAGGTGCGTGGCTGACGCTAGCAGCAACCGTTCCAGTCCTGGCGTTGCTTGCTCGGACAAAGGCGCGGTCTCTTGCGCTCGCGCGCCTCCTGATTGTCGGCGTCGGTGTATTGGCAGCAGCGATCTTCATGACGAAGGGTGCTGCTCTCGACACATCGCCCCAGGCCGTGTTGGGGCGAGCACTTTCGGTGGCCAACGCCAGTGACAATTCAGCGCAGGGTCGGCTGAACTTCTGGCGCAGTGGACTGGCAATCTTCTGGGACCACCCGTTGCTTGGTACGGGGCCGGGGACGTATGCGTATGTCCATGCGAAGTATCAGCAGGATGTCCGACACTATGCACGCGATGCCCATTCGCTCTACGTCCAGACGGCAGCGGAGATGGGAGTCGTTGGACTGGTCGCGGTGGGGGGGCTGCTAGGATCTCTGCTTGCGCTTTGCATCCGGACGCTCCGCCGCTCAAGGGATACTCCAGAGTATTCGGTGATTGTGGGAGCCTGCCTTGGGCTCTGGGCCTTTCTCTTGCACAGCGCGCTTGACATGAACTGGTCATTTCATGCGAACCCGGCCACAGCCGTCGCGTTGATGGCCGTGCTGGCAGCCTACGATCGGTTCGAGGGCACCAGGGATACAGTGCGTTTGCGTAGGCAGCGGTGGTGGCAGTGGCCCGTCATGGTGGTCGTGATCGCTGCGATGGCGGCGGCCCTGCTCCTGTGGGCCGAGCGGCGGCAGTTGTCCGTTGCGAATCGTTCCATGCGCGCTCATCGTTGGGCCGAGGCGGTTGTTAGCCTCCGGCGTGCCACGAGGCTGAATCCGCTAAACCCCAAGACGTATTCGGCGCTGGCGGTTGCTCAGGAACGAATCGGCGTGAACAGACAAGAGGCACGTCGGCTCATCCGACGTAGTGCAGCGCTGGACTCGATGAATGCCTCCTACTTGGTACAGCTTGCCGAGTTAGTCTCCCGTGACACAATGATGGGCCACCCTTCTGCAAATCTCCAGATCATCGAGCTCCTCCGAGACGCTCTCGTTCTGGATCCCTACCATTATCCCAATGCTTATGCTCTTCTGGCCCAAACGTATGCTGACATCGGGCAGGAGCATCGTGCAGAGGGTCTGTTTCGCCAGGCCCGCGAGCGATACGGGCGTGCGGTTGTGGAGGATGGAATACTGAAGATGATGCTCTGGCCGGGTGTTGCTCAACTCTACCTTGAAGAGGCATGGTTCCTCCTCAGTCGGCATCGCCTCACCGAGGCCGAGGCGGTGTATCGGGAGGTCCTCGATCTGGATCCGACGTATGTTCCCGCCTACATGGGGGGCGCCGATTTGCTGCTTCGCCAGCACAGGAGGACAGACGCCGTGAACCTGCTCGGCCGAGGTCTGCAAACCGTCCCAACGAGCGAGAGCCTCTGGCAGCGCTGGCGCAAGCTTTCCGGGGGTCGCTCAACGATCTGGGAGCAGTAGCGACACCGTACTAATCGTCCCAGAAGTCCGCGCGTTCCCAATCGGAGCAGAGCACACCTGTTATCCTCCTCGCGCCTGGCTGACGTCGTCAGCGTTCACATCTGGGGGTATTCTGCAGACTTGCGCCTCGGGCAGGCGGATGAGGGATGGAGGGCATCCCACCCCGAGAGTCTAAGCCAAGCATGCCTGTAACGAACGCGGGCGGGGTATGTCGCGAACGACGAGTTGGCGCCCTCGGCGCGAGGGAGGGGCGGTCTTGGCATGGAACGGGCATTGATTACGGGGATTACTGGGCAGGATGGCTCCTACCTGGCCGAGTTGCTGCTCTCCAAAGGCTACGAGGTCCACGGGCTCATTCGTCGGGCAAGCACATTCAACACCGTGCGGATCGACCACCTGTACGTTGATCCCCATGAATCGGGTGCGCGCCTGCGATTGCACTACGGAGATCTGGCGAACTCCGAGCAACTGACGAATATCATCTATAACATCCGACCGGATGAGATCTACCATCTGGGTGCGCAGTCCCACGTCAGAGTCAGTTTTGATATGCCGGAGTACACAGGGGATATCACGGGGCTCGGCACGACGCGTCTGCTCGACGCCCTCCGGCGGAGCGGGATCAAGGCCCGCTTCTACCAGGCCGGCAGCTCCGAGATGTACGGCGACGCCCCTGCGCCGCAGAGCGAGAGTACGCCGTTCCGGCCTCGGAGCCCCTATGCCGCGACCAAGGTGTATGCCTACTGGATGACCGTGGGATATCGTGAAGGGTACAATCTGTGGGCATGCAACGGGATCCTGTTCAACCATGAGAGCCCCCGCCGTGGCGAGACCTTTGTCACCCGCAAGATCACAATGGCATTGGCGGCAATCCGGGCGGGGCGGCGGAAGAAGCTCTACCTCGGCAACCTGGACGCGAAGCGGGACTGGGGGTATGCCCCGGAGTACGTGGAGGGGATGTGGTTGATGGTGCAGCAGGACAAGCCCGAGGACCTTGTGCTTGGTACCGGGGAAGCCCACTCCGTGCGCGAGTTCCTCGCCGAGACTTTCGGGTACGCGGGTATGGACTGGGAGGAGTACGTGGAAGTTGATCCACGCTACTTCCGACCCACCGATGTGGACCTGCTTCTGGCCGACGCCTCGAAGGCTCGGGAGAGACTGAACTGGTCCCCGCGGGTGCACTTCCGTGATCTCGTGCGGATCATGGTTGACGCCGATCTGGAGGCCGCGGGTCTGAAGCCGATCGGGGAGGGCAAGAAGATCCTGGAGCGCAACTTCGGAACCTGGCATCGCGGGTGAGCGTGGATGGCATTCTGGGAGAATCAGCGCGTCCTGGTGACGGGCGGCGCCGGATTCCTCGGCTCCTTCATCGTGGAGAAGCTGCGCGACCGCGGATGCCGGAATGTTGTCGTTCCGCGGAGCCGTGACTACGATCTGCGGGATGCGGAAGCGGCACGCCGGTTGCTCCGCGACAGTGAGCCCACGCTGGTGCTGCACCTCGCCGCGCGGGTCGGCGGGATCGGTGCCAATCAAGCACATCCGGCGGGGTTCTTCTACGACAACCTCGTCATGGGCATCCATCTTCTCCACGAATCCTGGCGCCACCGCGTGGCTAAGTTCGTGGCGCTCGGTACGGTCTGCGCGTACCCCAAGAACGCTTCCACGCCGTTCCGGGAGGAGGACTTCTGGAACGGCTACCCTGAGGAGACGAACGCTCCGTATGGCTTGGCGAAGAAGATGCTGCTGGTCCAATCCCAGGCTTACCGGCAGGAGTACGGGTTCAATTCGATCTACCTCATTCCAGTCAACCTCTACGGGCCGAGGGATAACTTCAACCTGGAAACCTCCCATGTCATCCCCGCGCTGATCCGGAAGGCGGTGGAGGCAGCCGATAGCGGTGACGAGGAGCTGGTGGTCTGGGGGACAGGGCAAGTCACCCGTGAGTTTCTCTACGTGGAAGACGCTGCGGAAGGGATCCTGCTGGCTGCGGAACGCTACAACGAGAGCGAACCGGTGAATCTTGGATCCGGCGAGGAGGTCAGCATCCGCGACCTTGCAGCGTTGATCGTCCGCCTGACGGGGTTCCGGGGCCGACTCCGCTCGGATCCCAGCAAGCCCGACGGACAGCCGCGACGGCGGTTGGACACGTCGAAAGCCCTGAGACTATTTGGTTTCAGGTCCACGACGACACTCGAAGATGGATTGAGCCAGACCATCAAGTGGTTCCTCGATACCCGTCTCACCGGAAACCTGCGATGAGCATCAGGCGGCAGGACGTTGTTGCCGACGGTCGCGCTGGATGCCGAGGCTGCTACCATTGACAAAACCGACAGCAGTGACCGGATAATCGACTCCCCTCCGGAGCTTGGATTCCGACGGCTTCTGCGACACTCCGCAGCCTTTGCTGTCGGGGACGTACTCGCCCGCGGGTTTGGCTTGTTGCTTCTGCCAGTCTACGTGGCCTTTCTTCGGCCCGAAGACTTCGGCACGCTCGCCGTTTCCGGCGTGGTCGCCTCCATCGCCACGGTATTGTTCGGGTGTGGCTTGACCGGGGCGTCCCTGCGATTCTACTATCATTTGGACGAGACCACCCGAAGGCAGTTCTATGGAACCGTCTGGCTCTTCTTGCTCCTCGCTCCGGGCCTGTTCCTGGCCGTTGTGGAGTCCCTCCACGGTGCGCCGTTCAACTGGCTGTTACGCGAAATTCCTTATGCTCCCTACATTCGCCTTGCGCTGTGGACCGCGTACTCCACTGTTGTTCTCCTTGCCATTCCGCAGGAGGTCCTTCGCGCCTCCAGCAACTCCGCCGGCTACGCGGCTCTGAACGCAGGTCAGTTCGCGGTCGCGGCTGGACTGACGGTGTGGTTTCTTGTGATTCTCAGGGCTGGTGTCGAAGGGGCGCTGTGGGCTCGCCTTGGAGGCGTAGTCATCGTCGGGCTTGTCGGGATCATCTCGCTCCGCAGCGTGGCCTCCTTCAGCCTCAACGCCGGCGCGCTGATCATGGCACTGGCCTATGGCCTGCCCCTTGTTCCACACTTCCTGGCCCACTGGGTCCTCAGCGCTTCGGATCGCATCATCCTGGCGAAGTTCGTGTCCCTGGCCGACGTTGGCGTCTACTCCGTTGGCTACCAGATCGGGTCGGTCATGATGCTCTTCGCCACGGCTGGGAACAACAGCCTGATCCCATTGTTCGGTCGGCTGGACCTTGTAAAGCACAAGGAAGTCGCCGGCCTGATGCGGATCATCACGTACTATGTTCTCGCGTTGACATTCCTCGCCCTGGCCATCGCGATGTTCGCGGAGGAATTCATCCGCCTGCTTCCGGCCAGCTACGGACGTGCTGCGAGTGTAGTCCCGTGGGTTGTGTTTGGGTATCTCTTCATGGCTCTCTACTACCCGGCGATTGACGTACTGAACCTTGTCCTAGGGGATACCAAGCGGGTAGCTGCGACAACGGTGTTGGCCGCGGGTGTGAACATCACGCTAAACATCATTCTCGTTCCAAGGTATGGCATGATTGCAGCCGCGGTCACCACGACCATCACCTACATGCTCGCGGGGCTGTTGGTCTTCAGCCTCGCCCGCTCCTTCCCGTTGCCGTACGAGTATGGACGACTTGCTGCGATCCTGGCTGCCGGTGTAGCCGCGTATGCATTCTCCAGTCTTGCTGCAGTGCACTCCTATGTGGTCAGGATCCCGATCAAGGGGCTGGCCATGCTCGGTTTCCTCATCCTGCTGTGGGTGACAGGCTTCTTCCTCGAGCCTGAGCGAACTGCCGTGCGCCGTCTGCGAACCGTGCTCTACGGTTCCGTTCAGACGGCTTTCCGGAGACTGCGAGGAGCGATCTCGTAGTGGGCCGACGGTGTCGTCAATGAAATCCGCACGGTGGCGTATGAGTGCCATAATAGCGGGGTAACCATTGATGAGTTCTCCCCTGGCACAGGTCACAGTACCGATTGTTACTGTTGACGACGAGGGTGAGATCCGCCCGAACACGATCTTCCATCGTCCCCTCGACAATCTGCATTCCAGGTGTATTGAATACCCCTATTGCGCATCAAGGATACGGCCGACCGTTCGGACCTTGCTGGACGTAGGCTCGGCCAAGGCTGATTCAACATGGATTAGTTGGCTCAGTCGCCTTCCATTCGCTGTGTATGCGCTAGACTACGATGTCCCTCCCCAGGGTATCGCCAGAGTGGTCCGGTATGTCCGCGCTGACATCCGCGCGACTCCCTACCCAGACCGCTTTTTCGATGCAGTGGTTGCAGTCTCTTCCATCGAGCATATTGGACTTTCGGAGCCCCAGGTCGCCCATGTTTCCAAACCCAAGGTGGAACCTGACGGAGACCTCCGGGCTGTCCAGGAGATTGCCAGGATCTTGAAGCCCGGCGGGCAGCTCGTCATGACTGTTCCATTTGGGCGCCGAAGTGGACTGATTCTGGGCGACCAGGCTCGCACATACGACATCCGATCCATCCGCAAGTTTGAGGCAGTCATGCAGCTTAGTGAGCTGGTGGTGTATGAGTACGCATCTCTATCTCCTGCCAGGAGTTGGGCCGTACGGCCCCGCAGGGCTATAGGTAGGTTTCTGGAGGTCTTTCTGAAGATGCGCTTTCATGAAGCTGGATTGGTGACATGGAAGCGAGTTGACCCGCTGGTGTGCGCGGCAACGCACCGCTGGCATGTGGAGGCAGTCGCATGCTGCGTATGGGAAAAACGCGCTGGGAACTGAGAACAGACGTGGTCCGAGCGAATCACAGGCGCTTGTCCCCCCTAGCGATGTTGTTCCGGTGGGTTTTGACAGTCAATCACCCGGCGGGCGCTCACGCCACTCTTAGGGCATGAATCACGTATGAGAAGGCCGTGGGTGTGGCCACTGATGCGATGGGTCTCTCGCCTGTTCGGCAGGAGAACCTATCCTAGCATCCTGACCCTTCGCCCATTCGGCCTAGGAGCATGCCGGTTTGTTGTCTCCAACGACGTGGAGCGCTATCGTGTGCAGGATCTGGGCGGAGAGAGGATGTTTCTGAGAGCAATACTGTCCGAACTGCGACCTGGCGACGTGTTTTTCGACGGCGGTGCCTGTGTGGGGGTCGCTACGATCCTGGCCGCCAAGAGAGGCGCACAAGTTGTCGCCTTCGAGCCGGATCCCTCCTTCCGCCGCAGGCTCGAAGAGAACCTGAAGTTGAATGATCTGGGGCATGTCAAGGTCATAGACTGGGCCCTCTCAGATACATCAGGCGAGGAGACCCTCTTCTCAGATGGTCTAGAAGGTAACTCGCCGAGCCTGCGCGCGGTGAGCAGCCGGACGATGACCGTCGCCGTCACCACGCGCGCTCTGGACGCCGCCGTTAGCTCCGGCGAATTGCCTTATCCTACCGTGATCAAGCTGGACGTCGAAGGGGCTGAAGTCGCCGCGCTCAGGGGAATGCGGGACCTGCTGCGATCTCTGCAAGCGCCCCGGGCGATCTTCCTGGAGACACATCCCGGGTTTCTTCCACACTTCGAGGCCACCGAGCAGGAGGCGCTCGACCTCATTATATCTTCCGGGTACGTGGAGGCATTCCGCCGAGCCAGGCAGCGGGAGATCCACTACCTATTTCGGCGATCGCCCACACCGATCCAGTCAGAAGGGTTGAACCTGTGATGTCCGCCCCGCCCCGCCCCGTCTGCTCCGTGATCATCCGTTGTCTTAACGAGGAAGTATACATTGGACATCTTCTCGACACACTGCTAGACCAGAGTGTGTCGGATTTCGAGTGCATTGTCGTCGACTCCGGCTCGACGGACTCGACGCTGGCGATCGTGGCCCGTTACCCCGTGCGGATCCTCCGCCTAGCGTCGGAGCAGTTCTCGTTCGGCCGCGCCTTGAACCTTGGTCTCCGCGCCGCGCACGCTCCTCTGGCTGTCCTGGCCAGCGCCCACGTGTATCCGGCCGGCCCAGACTGGTTGGAGCGGCTCATCGCGCCGTTCGCTGATCCCCAGGTCGCGCTCGTGTATGGCAAGCAGCGTGGCAACACGACGACGAAGTACTCCGAGCATCATATCTTCGCCAGGCAGTTCCCTGACGACGCCCACCGGCAGCAGGAGCCGCCATTCTGCAACAACGCCAACGCGGCGATCCGACGTACCGTCTGGGAGAAGCTGCCCTACGACGAGAATCTAACTGGGCTGGAGGATATCGATTGGGCTAGGCGTGCGATGGCACTTGGTCACAGGATTGTCTACGCACCACAGGCCGAAGTCATCCATGTGCACGACGAATCCCCGTCGCGTATCTTCCGCCGGTACTTTCGCGAGGCACTGGCCTGGCGGCACATCTTTCCGAACAGTCGCTTTCCGGCGCAGGACTTCGTGCGTGCGACCCTGGAGCACATCTTGAGTGATCTCCGCGCCGCGTGGCGCAGCGGGGTACTTACGCGGGAGATGGCGAGCATCTTGATGTTCCGGACGATGCAGTACTGGGGCACGTATCTGGGGATGCGAGGACGGACCGTGAGCCAGGCTGAGCGTCGCACGCTCTACTACTACCCCGCGGAGGGCTGGCCGGAGCGGCGATCAAGAGAGGCGGCAGGAGACATTGGACGAGATCCTTGACATCTCTGTGCCCCTGCAGGCGCGGATGCCACTGTGGCCGGGCAGCCCGGGAGTCCGACTCGATGCCGTCCTGCGTATAGACGCAGGCGACGAGGTCAATGCATCGCAGCTCACCTGCGGCGTGCATGCGGGGACGCACGTCGACGCGCCGTGGCATTTCCTCGTTGATGGTACGACGGTGGAGCAGTTGCCCCTCGATGTCTTGGTCGGTGAGGCCTGGGTCGCCCACCTGCCAAGCGTGGACGCGGTGTCGGCGGAGGTGCTGGCCGCGCAGGGTCTGCCGCGGCAATCGCGGCGGTTGTTGCTGCGTACTCGCAACTCTGAGTGGTGGGCGGCCGGCGAGACCGCCTTTCGGGAGGAGTACGTTGCCCTCACCGAGGACGCGGCGGAATGGGTAGTTGATCGCCGGATCCGCCTCATTGGGGTCGACTACCTCTCCGTGCAGCGGTACCGCGATCCTCCCAACACGCATCGCATTCTGTTGCGCGCGGGCGTGGTAATCGTTGAGGGACTCAATCTAGCGGGTGTGTCGGCCGGACGCTACGAACTACTCTGCCTCCCTCTCCGGTTGAGTGGGGCCGAAGGTGCCCCGGCGCGCGCAGTCCTCCGGCGGTGGGAGCGGGATGCGTGATGACGCCGCCGGTCGTTGCGCTGGTACCGATGCGGCACACGAGCGAGCGGGTTCCCGGGAAGAACTATCGGCCGTTCGCCGGTCGCCCGCTGTACCGCCACATAGTCGACGCTCTCCTGTCCTCCGGCGCGGTGGATCTGATCGCACTGGATACCGACAGTGATGTGATCATGGAGGATGCCGCCCGGCACTACCCGCAAGCCCGGCTGATCCGGCGCCCTGAGCATCTGCGCGCGGGGACCACTTCCATGAACGAGGTTCTGATGCACGACATCTTGCAGGTTGAGGGCGAATACTTCCTCCAAACCCACAGCACGAACCCGCTGCTCCGCCCTGAGACGGTCGCGGACGCGATCCACCGGTTCTTTGCTGCTTATCCTGGGCATGACTCCCTTTTCTCCGTGACGCGGCTGCAGGAGCGGCTCTGGGATGCGCAGGGCCGGGGAATCAACCACGATCCTGCGGTCCTTCTGCGCACGCAGGACCTTCCTCCCGTGTACCTGGAGAACTCCTGCCTCTACATCTTCACCCGGTCCACGCTGCAGGCGCGCCGCAATCGAATTGGGGAGCGTCCGTTATTCTATGAGATCGACCCCGTCGAGGCTTGGGACATCGACGAGGAGCTGGATTTCAGGATCGCAGAGTATCTTTACCGTGAGCGGGTGGACCGGCGGTGACACGAGTACTGATTACCTGCCCGTACCTGCAGCAGACCATCGACGGCTACCGCCCCTTATTCGCCGACTGCGGGATCGAAGTCGCGCTCCCACCGGTCGAGCAGCGGATGACGGCGCCCCGGCTGATGGATCTTATTGACGGATTCGACGGCATCATCGCCGGCGACGACGAGCTCACGGCAGCCGTGCTGGAGCGCGCCGACCGTCTGCGGGTCATCTCGAAGTGGGGGGTCGGGATCGACAGCATCGACCTGGCGGCCGCTGCGCGCCGTGGGATCCAGATCTTCCACACGCCCGGGGTTTTCGCCGACGAAGTAGCCGATGTGGCGATGGGCTACTTGATTCTGCTGGCCAGGCGGCTGCACACTATCGATCGCCTCGTCCGAGCAGGGGAGTGGGCGAAGATACGCGGGGTCTCGCTGGCCGGCAAGACCCTCGGAATCATTGGGGTGGGGAGCATCGGGCAGGCGCTGGCCCGACGGGCCGCCGCCGCCGGGATGCTGCTTCTTGGTACCGACATCGTCACGCCGTCCACAGATGTCCTGGCGGCGACTGGATTGCGGCTCGTCGCTCTGGGGGAACTCCTCCGCACGGCCGACTTCATTTCGTTGAATTGCGTGCTGACACCGGCCACCTGCGGCATCCTTGGCCGGGCGCAATTCGCGATGTTGAAACCAGGGGCGTATGTCGTGAATACGAGCCGTGGAGCACTGATCGATGAGGAAGCACTCGTCCAAGCACTTCGGGACGGCTGGGTGGCGGGCGCCGCTCTCGACGTATTCGAGGAGGAACCACTGCCGCTGGACAGCCCGCTGCGTTCGTTCGAGAACTGCGTCTTGGGATCGCACAATAGCTCGAACACGTACGAGGCCGTGCTGCGGACCAACGATCTGGCGATCAGTAATTTGCTGAAGGGGCTGGGAAGGTGACCCAATGAGCCGGTCGGTTCTTATCACCGGGATCGCAGGGGGAATAGGCCGCGCAACAGCGGCGACCTTTCATGCTGCCGGTTGGCGGGTCTTCGGCGTGGACCGCCGGGCCGAGCGGGATATTTATGGCGTGGACGAGTTCGTGCTGGCTAACGCTGCCGAGGATCACGATATGCAGGCAGCGTTGGAGCGGATCGCCGCATCTGTCGGCACGCTGGATGCCCTTGTCAACAATGCTGCCATCCAGGTGATGAAGCCGCTACTGGAGACGACGCTGGAAGAGTGGGACGCTGTCATGGCCTCGAACGTCCGCTCAGTATACCTGGCCGTCCGATATGCGCACCCCATCTTGCGGCGTCCCGGAGGGGCGATCGTCAACGTCAGCTCGGTCCATGCCATCGCTACATCAGCGGGGATTGCCGCTTATGCAGCGAGCAAGGGCGCCGTCCTCGCGCTGACCCGAGCCCTGGCGATCGAACTGGGGCGCGACAACATTCGAGTAAATGCTGTGCTACCTGGTGCAATCGATACGCCGATGCTGCGCGAGAGCCTTACCCGCGAGCACATGATGCGATCGGGGACGACCGACGGGCTGCGCGAGCTTTCGGCGCGCCACCTGTTCGGGCGCGTGGGCCGTCCGGAGGAGGTGGCGGAAGCGATACTGTTCCTCGCTGACTCGGACCGGTCCGCATTTACTACTGGCGAAGCGCTGATTGTCGATGGAGGCGCGACGGCACGTCTCTCCACAGAATGATGCGGCTAAGGCCGGCGGTCAAGCGTCGCACACCCCCACAGCTTTGGCAGGTGCTGAGTCGGGCAAACGCCGTGGCCCGCTGGTATCTACATCCATATGGCCGAGCCAGCGTCGCGCGGATGCGCTCGTTCAAGAATCGCCATCCTGCGGCCCGGTGCTTCATCATCGGAAATGGGCCTAGCCTCCGACAGATGGATTTGCGTCTGTTGCGCGGCGAGTTCACATTCGGCCTCAATCGCATCTACCTGCTGTTTCCCGAACTTGGGTTTACGACCACCTACCATGTTGTGGTCAACCCGCTGGTGATTGAGCAGTGCGCGGAGGAGATCGCGGCGTTGCCCGTGCCAAAGTTCATCGCCTGGGAGGGCCGCGACATGCTGCGCCCGGATCCCCAGACGGTGTTCCTTCGTAGCTGCTACACGAGGCTCGGGTTTTCTACCGTTCCCTGGCACCATATCTGGCAGGGCGCCACAGTAACCTACGTCGCGATGCAGCTTGCGTACTACATGGGCTTCCGACAGGTCATCCTGATCGGGGTCGATCACCGCTTCACCACCCGTGGGGCCCCAAACCAGGTGGTCATCTCCGATGGGGAGGATACCAACCACTTCTCCGCCCAGTACTTCGGGTCGGGATTCCGGTGGCATCTACCGGACCTCGAGGCGTCTGAAGTTGCATATCGTCTCGCACGGGAACGATTCCGCGCTACGGGGCGCGAGATCCTCGACGCCACCGTGAACGGGAAGCTCGAGGTCTTTCCCAAGATCCAGTACGAGGACCTATTCGCGAGATGATTGATGCGCAGCCGCTGCTAACCATCGTCGTGGCGACGCTGAACAGCGCACGACGCCTGGGCCGGTGCCTTGAGAGCATCGCCGCCCAGACGTACCCTCATCGGGAAGTGATCGTGCAGGACGGTGGCTCGACGGACGGCACACTGGAGCTCGTCAGGGCGCATGCCGATACGGTTACACACTGGGAGTCCTCTCAGGACCGCGGCATCTACGATGCCTGGAACAAGGCCCTCGGGTATGTCCGGGGAAAGTGGGTGTGCTTCCTGGGCGCGGACGACTACCTGTGGTCGCCAGACTCGCTGGCTTCGGTCGCCCGGGCTGCAGCGGCCCGCCGCCCGGGCACGCGCCTCCTCTCGGGGCAGGTGGCGGTGGTGAACGAGCAGGGCGAGGTTCTGGAGGTGCACGGCCGTCCCTGGCACCAGCAGGGACGGGCCTCAATGCGCTGGCTGCCGCTCCCGTACCCGGGCCTCTTCCACCATCGCTCGCTCTTCGCCGAAGTGGGGGGGTTCGACGAGGGCCTGCGCATTGCGGGGGACTATGATTTTCTCGTGCGCGCCCTGGAGGCTGCGGAAGTCGAGTCGATCCCCGAGGTGCTGACTGGCATGGAGGTCGGTGGGATCAGCAGCGCCACCGCAAACGAACTGGAGATGCTGCGCGAGATCGCGCTGGTCTGGCGTGCCCGTGGGCTGGCTCGGCGGCCGACGCCGTGGTGGTGGTGGACCTACGGGAAGGCGGCGGTGCGGGTCGGGATGCGTCGGGCCGCCGGCGAGCGTGCGGCCAGCCAGATCTTCGATGCCTACCGTCGGCTCAGAGGCCGCCCGGCGTTCTGGACGCGGCGGATGATGTGATGACTTTCTCGGTGGTCATCGCCACGTACAACAGGCCAACGGAACTCTCCAGTTGCATGCGCGCGGTGCTTGCACAGCACCACCGGCCAGAGGAAATCATCATTGTTGACCAAAGCGCGCGTACGCAGGAGGATATGTTTAGTCGGATCTGCCGGGAGGCAGGTGTGCGCTTGCGGTATGAGCACACGCCAGGGCTCTCCGGTTTGACCGCCGCCCGCAACCATGCCATTCCTCTCGCGTCCAGTGACATTGTTCTGTTTCTCGATGACGACGTCGAGCTAGATGAAGCTTACATCAGAGTGTTGTGTGAGGTATTCGAAGATGATGCGAAGGGTCGCATCGGAGGCGCAGGAGGCCTGATCACCAACTTCCCATCGACTATCTCGCTTGGCCAGCGACTTCGCTCCTGGTTCTTCTACCGAGGCCCCTTCGGTGTGGAGCGGGATCTGTTGGCCTTCCACTTTCACCCCCCGGATCGTCCGAGACGTGCGCTCCGCCTGCACGGTTGTGCTGCTTTCCGTAGGAGAGTCCTGGAGCATTTCCGCTTCGACCAAGCGTACAGTGGTTACGCTTTCGGCGAGGATCGAGACCTGAGTGTGCAGGTCTCCCGCCAATTTGAACTGTGGTGGGTCCCCGCCGCGCGATTGATCCACAAGAAGACACTGGGCAGTCGCATTGATCGCGAACGCTTCTGTGAACTGCGCGTTCTGAGCTGGCTGCGATTCTACGAGCGGTGCGTCGATAAGACGGCCCTCAACAAGATTGCGTATCTCTGGCTGAACATCGGCTTTCTCACACTTCTGGCGAGCGTGTGGGATTGGGCCACTGTGCGGGGGACAGCCCGTGGGCTCTGGCGGCTGATCGGCATTCTCCGCGGCCGCGAGAGACTCGAGGCTGCGCTTCAGGGAAACTGGCGCCCCGCATAAGGTTGGCCTGGAGCCATGCGGGTCTTGCACGTCATCAACACGGTCGAGATAGGGGGCGGGGGAGAGCACCTCCTCCGGCTGACTCCCGGACTGAAGGGCTTCGGCTTCGACAGCCAGGTGGTTGCCGGGAGAGACGGACCCTACGCCGGGCGGCTGCGTGCCCTTGGAATACCCGTGACGGTCCTCGGCCATATGAACGCCGGCAGTGTGCCGGGACTCGCTCGGGCGTTCCTGCGCATGCGCTCAGACCTCACCCATCTTCATGGAAGCCGCTCGGGGCTTCTGGGCTCTCTTGCAGGCCAGTTGGCCCGGAGCGCGCGCCTCGTCTACACGGCCCACGCGTTTTCCTTTAAGCGGCATCTTCCGCGTACGTTGCACATCGGCACCGTTCTTGCGGAGCGGTTGATATGCAGGCTGGCCGACGCCGTGATCTGTCTCTCGCAGGAGGACGCGCGGGCTGCGGCAGGTTTGGGCATTCGGCCGCGGCGGCTCAAAGTGATCCCCAATGGAATCGACCCGGCCCCATTCACAACGGCTCGGGGCCTGAGGGGCAAGCTTGGAATTGACCCTGGAACTGCCGTCATCGGGATGATCGGCCGTTTGGTTGAAGATAAGGATCCGCTCACGTTCGTGCGGGCGGTGGCTGAGGTGAGCCGCCAGCTCTCCGATGCCAGGTTCCTCCTTGTCGGCGACGGGCCGCTGCGAGGTGTCGTGGAGCGGGAAGCCAGGAACCTGGGAGTAGGGGATCGCTTGATGATCACGGGCATCCGGAATGATGTCCCGGAGCTGCTCGCGACGCTCGACGTGGTAGTACTGACTTCACGCTGGGAGGGTCTTCCGCTCATTGTCCTGGAGGCCATGGCGTCGGGTCGGCCGATCGTCTGCAGCAAGATCCCCACGCTGGCAGAGATCGTGCAGGAAGGCGTGACGGGCAGGCTGGTTCCTCCCGGCGATGTCGCCGGGTTTGCCGACGCCATCGTTGCGCTGTGTACGAACCGGACGCTCCGCCTGTCACTGGGTGCCGCGGCACACGAGTACGTTGCCCGGACATTCCCCTTGAGGCGTATGATCGAGCAAACGGCCGATCTGTATGCGGAGGTGTTGAACGCCCCGCGTGGGTCTCGGTTGACACAGACTACCTCGAGCGATCTCCGGGCATGAACGCCCAGGAGGCAATGCTCACAGAAAGCCGAAGGCGCCAGTTCAGGGTTTTGCTGGCGATCGCGCTCGATGTGTGCGCGATCGCTGCTGCATTCTCCCTCGCCTATCTGTTGCGCTTCCACTGGGAGATCATCCCTGCGCTGGACGAGCCGCCGGCCGCGCCGTACTTCGTCATCCTGACCCCGATCGTCCCCGCGTGGGTGGCGGTCTTCGCGGCGTACGGCCTCTACCGGAGCCGGATCCACGGCTTCTTCGAAGAGACGCTCCGCACGGTCAGCGCCGTCTCCGTCGGCATGATGCTCGTGCTGGCCGGGTCGTTCTTCTACCGCCAGTTCTCCTACTCCCGACTGTGGATCCTCTACGCGTGGGTCTTGAGCACCGTCCTCATCCTGGCGGTTCGTGGAGCGACGCGGCTCGTGTACCGCCATCTCCGCGCGCGGGGCATCGACGTCCAGCGTGTCGTCATCGTGGGGGCGGGGGCCGAAGGGCGGATGGTCGCCGAGACCCTGCTGGCGCGCCCGGAGCTTGGGCGCCGCCCGGTCGGTTTTGTTGACGAGGAGCGCACCGGAGACGTCGCCGGCCTCCCGGTGGCCGGACAACCGGCTCAGGTGCTGCCCGTTGTGCGGAGGCTCGGCGCGCACGCCGTCGTCATCGCCCTGCCGCCGGAGGCCCGGGAGATCGCCATGCGGACGGCGGTCCTCTGCGAGGAAGCCGGTGTGCCCTACGCCATCGTGCCCGACCTCTACACCCTGGCCGCGACCGGCGCCGACGTGGAGGTCATCGGCCGCCTGCCCCTGCTCAGGCTGCATCAGAACCCGCTCGACGGCTGGGGGCGGAGAATCAAGGACGGGCTGGACGTCTTCGGGGCCTTGCTGGGAGTCGTCGCCACCCTGCCGCTGTTGGTGCCCATCGCCGCTCTGATCGCGCTGGACAGCCCCGGCCCGGTTCTCTACAGGCAGAGACGGATCGGCAAGGGCGGGGTGCCGTTCTGGGCCTGGAAGTTCCGGACGATGATCGCCACGGCTGAGGACGATCTGGCCGCGGATGCCAGGCTGCGGGCGGAGTTCGAGCAGAGATTTAAGCTGACCGACGATCCCAGGGTGACGCGGGTCGGCCGCTGGCTTCGTCGGACCAGCTTGGACGAGCTTCCTCAGTTGCTCAACGTCCTCAAGGGCGATATGAGCCTGGTCGGGCCGCGGCCGATCGTCGAGGAAGAGCTGCAGAAGTACGGGCCGTGGGAGCGCCGGCTGCTGCGGGTGAAGCCCGGTCTGACGGGGCTGTGGCAGGTCCTCCGGCACGACGAACCGGACTACACGCAGCGGGTGAACCTCGACATGTACTACATCGACCACTGGTCCTTCGGGCTCGATCTGAAGATCTTGCTGCGCACGCTGCCGTCTGTCATCGCCGGCCGCGGGGCCTTCTGAAATCTCTCCTGAGAGAGGGTCGGGCTACCGTCGAGCCCGCTGGGTCCACAGATTTCTGGCCCTGCCCTTCTCTTGACATGCCATTCTTTACCCTTTACTTTCTGAGTATGAAGAGTCGAGTTTCTTCCAAAGGTCAGGTAACCGTTCCGGCCGAGGTGCGCAGCAGGCTTGGGTTGCAGCCCGGGACCGTTGTGCTCTTTGAGTTCCACGACAACGGTGCGTTGATCCGGAAGGGCACCTCGGGTGAGCACCCGGTAGATCGCCTGTTCGGCATACTCAGGCTTCACAAGCCCACAGACGCGCTCCTCGACGAGATGCGTGGCCCGAGACCGAAACGGCGATGAGGACCGCATTGGACTCATCCGTCCTCCTCGACGTCCTAGGAGCCGATCCTCTCTTCGGGGCCAGATCCCGGGAGGCTCTGAGAGCGGCGCACGATGCGGGCGCGCTGGTCGTCTCCGAGGTCGTGTGGGCGGAGGTCCGAGCCCACTTCGCTTCGGATGACAGCTTCAGAGAGGCCCTCCGCGTGCTCGGCGTCCAGTTCGATCCGATTTCCCCTCGTGCCGCCGAGCTGGCAGGGAGTCTGTGGCTGGAGAGCCGGAGGGCGGGGCGTCGGCCGCGAGGAAGAGTGGTCGCGGATTTCCTGATCGGCGCGCACGCCCGCCTGCAGGCGGATGCTCTGTTGAGCCGTGACCGTGGATTCTACCGGCGGTACTTCCGGCAGCTTAACCTGATTGATCCCTCCTAGCCGCGCCCAGGTCTCCCGCGAGCCCAGTGTCCCCGGCTCTCCCCATCTGCGCGTTGCGCTCGTCCACGAGTGGCTCGTCACCCTCGGCGGATCGGACCGGGTGCTGCTGGCGCTCCATCACCTGTATCCCGACGCGCCGATCTTCGTCTCGCTGTACGACCCGCGCCGACTCCCGGCCGCCTACGCCGGCCTGCCGGTGTTCACGAGCTTTCTCCAGCGCCTCCCCGGAGCGACCCGCTACCACCGCAGCCTGGTGCCCTTGATGCCCGCCGCCTACGGACGCTTTCGGCTGCGGGGCTTCGATGCGGTGATCAGCAGCAGCCATGCCTGCGCCAAGGGCGTCACAGCGCCGCGCGGGACGCCCCACATCTGCTACTGCCACACGCCGATGCGGTACGCATGGGATCTCCAGGACGAGTACCTGCGGGGATTCTCTCCGGTCCTCCGCGCGCTTGCGCGAAACATGCTCGGCCGTCTCCGCCGGTGGGACGTCGAGACGGCCCGCCGGGTCGATCACTTCATCGCGAACTCGCAGTTCGTCGCAGACCGCATCCGCCGGCACTACGGGCGCGAGGCCGCGGTCATCCATCCGCCGGTGGACACCGAATTCTTCACGCCGGCTCCGGAGCCCGCGCCGGGCACCGTGGACGCCGGCGCGGGAGGCTACTTTCTCGTGGTCTCCCGACTTGTGCCCTACAAGCGCACCGATCTCGCGGTCCAGGCGTGCACGAAGCTCAATGTGCCTCTGGTGGTGGTCGGCGACGGCTCCGAGGCCGCCCGGCTGCGCGCGATGGCCGGGCCCACCGTGCGGTTCGTGGGCGAGGTGGACGACATCACCCTGAGAGACTACTACCGTGGCTGCAAGGCGCTCATCTTCCCAGGAGTCGAAGACTTTGGCCTCGTGCCCGTCGAGGCCCAGGCCTGCGGGCGGCCTGTCATCGCCTACGCGGGTGGGGGAGCGCTGGAAAGCGTCATCCCCGGCGAATCCGGCTCATTCTTCTCTGCGCAGACCGTTGCGGGTCTGGTTGAGGCGGTGCGCAGTTTCGACCCGGATGCGTATGAGCCGGCGGTGATTCGCCGCCACGCGGAACGGTTCTCGATGCAGCGATTTCAGGCGGAGATCAGCCGGTTCGTGGAAGGTGTGGTCTCCACCCGGCTGTCTGTGCAGACGTGACAGACCCTACTCTCCATAGTGCGTCCTGGCCCGCTCGACATAGATGATACGGCGATCTTCATCCAGGCTGTACACAATGCGATCCTTATGGGTGAGTCTGTAAGAGTAGCTTCCGGCCAAGTCCCCAAGCAGCTTCTTCCCTTCATGGGGATTGCGGGCGAGGACCTCGAGCAGAACGTCTCGCAACTTGGCCCTGGGCTTTGGGGAGAGCTGCCCGACGTCCTTTCTAGCCTGCTTGGTGAATCGAATCTCCCACCTGGCGCTCACTTCGCGCCCAGTACCTCTTCGAGCGAGTACGTCTCGCCTCGCGCGATCTGCCGACGAGCCCGGCGAATACTCCTGAGCAGCCCGGGCGTGGAGAGCAACTCCAGCGTTTCCAGCAGCGCATCGTAGTCCTCTTGGGAGAGAAGCACAGCATCGCCTTCCTTGTGTGTGATCCGAAACTGCTGGTGTCCCCGGACCGATCGCTTGAGCAGTGTGAACAGCTCCTTGCGCGCTTCCGTGGCAGTCAACGTTCTTGTGCTCATCGCCCGCCTCCGAGGATGTACCACTTCTTGTACATTCCAGCCTACTTTACTGTCCGGCTCTCATCAAGGGCCTTACTGCCCTGAGCCGAATGCGATTGCTGCGTTGGCCTCGCTGCGTGGGCCCGAGACTACTCCTTCTGCGGCCGGGGGCATATCATGGAGGCAGGCCTGACCTCCTCGGGGTGGCAGCCATGGCGGTTCACGCGTATGTTCTTGTGCACGCCGTGCCCGGACGGGCGATGGAAGCCCTGGAGGCGGTGCGGAAGATCGCGGAAGTGAAGGTGGCTGCCGCGGTGACGGGACCCCACGACATCATCGCGCTGGTGGAGGCGCCGGACGTGCCGCAGCTCGGTGAGCTGGTTACGAACAAGATCCAGACCGCCCGCGGCGTCGCCAGTACCCTGACCTGCGTTGTGGTGCGCTGAGTTGGTGATCCGCTGAGGTGTTGACCGACGACGTTGCGACCATCGCCCGCGGCCGGGCGGTCCTGGAATCGCTGCTCGCCAACCTGGAGCGCGTCATCGTCGGGAAGCGCCCGGTGGTCGAGCTGGCCGCCGCGGTGCTCGCGGCGTCCGGCCACCTGCTGCTGACCGACGTCCCCGGGGTGGGGAAGACGATGCTCGGGCGCACGCTGGCGCGCTCGATCGGCGGGACGTTCAAGCGCGTCCAGTGCACCCCCGACCTGCTGCCCTCCGACATCACGGGCGGCATAGTGTACGACGCGGGCGACGGGGGGTTCCGGTTCGTCCCGGGCCCGCTGTTCGCGCACGTCGTGCTGGCCGACGAGCTCAACCGGACGACCCCGCGCACGCAGGCCGCGTTCCTGGAGGCGATGGACGAAGGCCAGGTGACCGCCGACGGGACCGCGCATCCGCTGCCGCGGCCGTTCTTCCTCATCGCCACGCTGAATCCGCTCGAGCACCACGGCACGTATCCGCTCCCGGAAGGCGAGCTCGACCGCTTCCTCGCCTCTGCCTCGCTGGGCTACCTTCCCGTGGCCGAGGAAGCGGAGATGGTGGCGCGCCAGCAGCACAGCCATCCGCTCGAGCAGCTGCGCGCGGTCACGGAGCCCGCCGAGGTGCTCGCGCTGCAGGAGGCCGTCCGCGGGATCCGGATCGATCCGTCGCTCCTGCGCTACGCGGTGGAGATCGTCGCGGCGACCCGCGAGCGGGCCGAGGTGGTCATCGGCGGCAGCCCGCGCGCGTCGCTGGGGATGGCGCGGCTGGCCCAGGCCCGGGCGATGCTCCACGGCCGCGACTACGTGCTCCCGGACGACATCAAGAATCTGGCCGGGGCCGTGCTGCCTCACCGGCTGGTCATGCGCGGAGGGAGCGCGGCGGCGCGGGGCGTCGTGGACGAGATCCTCACCCGCATCCCCGTCCCGGTTGCCCGCGGCTAGCGTCCGATGCCCACCCGCGATGCCTACGCGATTGCGGCGCTCGCCGTGCTCATCTTCTTCGTCGCCTTCAACCTCCAGTCTGGGTGGGTTTACGCGGTAGACGCGCTTCTCGCGGGTGTGGTGCTCGTGGGGTTGCTCAGCGCGCGCCACGCCGTCCGGGGAGTCCGGATCACGCGTCACCTGCCGGCGGAGGCCGTCGAAGGCGAGCCGGTGACGGTCGGCCTGACGCTGGAGGCCCGTGGAACCGGCCGCCGGGCCTTCCTCCGCGTGCTCGATGCCGTCCCCGGACTGTCGCCGGTCGAGGTGTTCATCGGCGCGGTCGCCCCCGGCCATCCGCTGCGGACGAGCTACGTGACCACCGCCGTCCGGCGCGGGACGCATTACGCCGACACCACGGTCCTGAGCTCGGGCGGGCTTGCCGGGGTCTTCGTGGCGCGGCGCGCGGTCGCCGCTCCCGGCGAGATGACGGTGTATCCTCGGTACTGGCAGCTCTCGCGGTTTCCCCTGGCCGCGTGGACGCCGTCGGTGCAGGCGGCCGGGGCGACCCGCCGCCGGGGAGGGCTGGAGTTCTACGGCCTCAGAGACTACCGCTCCGGAGACAGCCTGCGGCACGTCCACTGGCGCAGCTCCGCCCGCCGCGGTGCGCTGATGGTCCGCGAGTTCGAACAGGAGCTGCCCGGCTCCCTCACGCTGGTGATCGACACGCGCCCGGAGGTTCAGGCAGGCAGCGGAGCGGAGAGCACCTTTGAAGACCTCATCCGCGCGGCGGCGTCCATCGCCTGGTACGTCACGTCCCACGGGGGCGCCGTGCGGCTGCTGGCCGCGACGGCCGCCGGTCCGCTGGACCTTACGGCGGGTTGGAGGCCGGTCCTGCGCGCCCTGGCGGACCTCCGGATGGAAGGGGACATCCCGCCGGCCCGGCTGCTCGACGCGGTGGGAGCGGGCCGGATGCCGGTCATTGCGCTGTCTCCGGATCCTGCCGCCGTCGCCCCGCTGAGAGCGTCGGGGACCGAGGTGGCTGCGATCCTGGCCGATGCGGCCTCCTACGACAGCCGCCCGGCGGCCGGGCCGGCTCGCCTCGACCGCGCCGGATCCGCCCTCTGCATCATCCGCAAAGGCGATGATCTCGGGCTGCGCCTGGAGCAGAGCGCCTGATGAACTGGCGCATCGTCTTTCAGAAGCGGCCTGCCGAAGACTCGCTGCTGATCCGCGGGGCGGTCCTGGCCGCCGTGCTTGTGGCAGTCTCGGCGGTCGCGGTGCAGGAAGAGTTCACCGTCCAGGCCGCCATCGCCGCGGCGGCTATTGGCGCCGGCTTCTGGGTGAGCCATCTCCGCCGCCGCGCCTCGAACTGGGCCCTCAAGATCGTGATCACCATCCTGGTGCTGGTCGTGGCCCGCGACTTCTTCGTCACCCTGCTGGCGAACCCGTACGATCCGCGCGTTCCGCTCGTGCGGCTGTTCCTCTGGCTGCAGGCCCTGCACAGCTTCGACCTGCCGGCGCGCAAGGACCTCAAGTACTCGCTGGCCAGCGCGATCGTGCTCATGGCCGTCGCGGCGGTATACACGCGTGAGATGAGCTTCGGCCTGTTCCTCCTCGCCTTTGGGTTCTGTGGATCCGTGGCTCTCGTCGCGATGGCGGCCGGGGATCGAGCCTCCCTGCGGCTTCGCACCGTACTGGCTCTCGGAGGAGTGCTGGCGGCGGGGGTAGTGCTCTCCGCGGGGGTGTTCTTTGCCGCGATCCCGCACCGCCCGGGGCTGCGGGTGCAGTGGCTTCCCGTCTCGCCGCGCTTCTCGTTCGCGCAGCGCCTCTATGACCGGATCGTGAACCCCGCCTACCCGGACGTGGGGAGCCGACTGGGGCAAGAGCCGCCCGACTTCAACCCGACGGGATACATCGGGTTCGCGTCGTCGGTGGATCTGCGTTTGCGGGGCGTGCTGGACCACACCCTTGTCATGCGGGTGCGGGCCGGCCGTCCCGCCTTCTGGCGCGGCCTGGCCTTCGACGAGTACACAGGACTGGGCTGGGCGATGAGCGACCACACGGTGGAG
>Ga0209172_10002616_pt1 | contig 30942 bp, 38 predicted proteins | sample LarsenN4metaG_FD_184113 | JGI IMG/M metagenome (GOLD analysis project Ga0209172, IMG submission 184113) | Hot spring sediment bacterial and archeal communities from British Columbia, Canada, to study Microbial Dark Matter (Phase II) - Larsen... ... | reverse complement strand
GGCGGACAACAATTAGGCTGGCTTATTCGCCGCTCGTGCTAGCCGCCGAACAGCCTCTGCGCCCATTCAATCGTCTGATTGATCACGGCCAGACCCACGCGCGCGCCGAGGTAAACCGAGGCGATTGATGCGATTGCCGCGGGAATGGTCAGCAGCATGAGCACGCCGTCGCGCTGCAGCAGCGCCAGCGCCGTCATGGCCACTGTCATACCCGGCGGCCAATTCGCGAACGGAATTGGCAGAATCAGGATGAAGGCCATCAGTAGCGTCTGCAGCCCCACCAGAATGGTCAGCGGAAAGCGCGTCAGGCGCGACCAGCGCGGCTTGATCAGGTACTCAACGCGACGCAGCGTGGGGATGGCCGCGCGCAAGGTGCGGCGCAATTGCGCGCTTTCGATTTCCCAGCGGCGCACGCGCTGCGGCACCCAGAGGCGGCGCGACCCCATCACCATCTGAACCGCGGGCAGCATCATCAGCACGCCGAACACGGTGGAAATGCCGGGCACGTTCGGAATGCACATCGGCAGCGCAAGCACGAGCAACAGTACGCCATAGGCCCGCGAATCCAGCTGGTCGAGGAGAGCGCCGACGCTGGTTTTTTCCTGCGGGAACGCCTCGACCAGATCGTCGAGCAGCGCGGAGGCGGAGCGGCCTTCGACGGGTGGGTGAGGGGCGGGAGTGAGCATGAAGGCGAGCCGGGTTCACATGGGGCCGCGGCAGGATTTTGGCTAGCCCGAAGCACGTTCAGATGTCGTCAACCAGAGCAGCGTAGCCGGGTCAGTATGGCGCGTGTGCGTCAGCTCATCGCTGCGTTCGGGCTTTCCGTCGCGGCCGGCTGCGGGGCCGCGCAGCCGCCGCCGGCGGAGCTTGCCGGGCTGTGGAGCGCCGGCGAGGCCGCCTGCCGGGGCGGCGTTGGCGTTGAATTCGGCGCCGAAGCGATCGCCGCCGTCTACGAGGACGAGCGACAGGTTCTGTTCCAGCATCCGCGTTACGAGGTTGAGGCGCATGGGGACGCCTTCCGCGTCCGCATCCGCTACGAGCTGCCCCGCCTCGCTGGAGGGGCGCGCAGCGCGGGCGCGCACGGCGTTGTCGTTCTGGAGCGTGACGGCGCCATGATCGGGCCAGTGTCACATACGCTAGTCGATCCTCGCACCGGCGCTGCGCGCATCCGGATCTCCGGCGATCCTGCAGTGACGGCGCTGACTCTGACGCCATGCGGGCCGCATCCGTGGCGAGAGCCGCTGCGCGGGCGCAGTCAGGTCTAACTGCGCCCGCATAATCGAAAACCTCAGTTTTGTGCTTGCTGCGTGGTGTTTTCACCGTTGCAGCGCGCCAGTTCCTCGGCGGTCAGCTCGCGGCCTTCCGAGCCATAGGCGACGATGCGCACGGTGCCGGCTTCACGCAAAAACTGGCGGCATGCGCGCACGCTGACCGCGTGGTTCGGGCGGGCGGCGCAGGTGTCGCCATTGCAATTCCAGAGCGTGTTCTGCGCGATGACGCGGGTGCCTTCGGCGACCGGCGCTGACAGTCGGATGGTGACCACGGGGTCGCGCGCCAGGGCGGGCGCGACGAAAGCCGCGGAGAGGACCCCGGCAAGAACGAAAGAGCGAAGGACGGACATGAGGTGACTCCTGTGTTCGGTCGCGCTGCTTGGGGAGGAGCGCGTCGCCAGCATGGCGCGTGCGCTGATAGCTGACAAGAGAAAAATGAACGAACAACAAAATATTCAGCGTTGAGCCCAGGAGGCCACAGGGAGGGCTGTCCGCCGTGCCGGCGCGGAGAATGGTTAATCGGCGGAAAAGTTTAGTGCTACGGTGGAAGGGCAAGGCCGGGTCGAGACGCGGGGGGATGAGTCATGACGCTTTATAAGTTCGCAGTGGGCGCGGTTCTGACCGTCGCCATGGTGGGGGTGGTGGGCGCCAGCGCGATCGTTTTTGCGGCGCGCGATTTCCAATTCGGCGTCGCGCAAGTTTCGCCGTCGACTAACGGCCATGTGGACTTCGCCAGACTGGAGGCCGTCGACAGGGAGATTTCCGCCATCCAGAATCCCGCGCAGGCGACAGAACAAATCCATGCCCTGCAGGCGCAGATCGTGCCTGAGCGACAGCATTATGAGCGCATTCGCAACGAAGCGCGCTCGTTGCAGTCGCTGAGCGTGTTTGGAGCGACCACCTATCTGGCGCAGGGCCATCCCGCGCTGCTGTCGACGGTGCTCGTCCTGCTGATGGGCGCGCTCGGATCGCTGCTCTATCTCTTTCCAGCCTATCTCAATCGGGCGACGCCAGTGACCATGGGTGAAGTCTTCGCGCGGCTGATTTTCGGCATGTGCGCGGCGCTGGCTGTCTACGTGCTCGCCAACGCGCTTTCGGCCTTCTCGGTCAGCGCGTCGCCCCAACAACTGACGACGACGTCGGCCACCATCAATCCGTTCATGGTTTCGCTGGTTGGGATCATGGCCGGCGTGATGTCGGAAGAGATCGCGCGGTGGATACAGGCGCGCGGGCGGGGCGTGTTCACCCCCGGCGGCGGCGGGCAGCAGGCCCCCGCGGCGCCTGAGAATTCGCCCACCGGCGGCCTCGTCAACAACACCGCGATCGGCTCGGGCTGACGCTTTCGCGCCAGACCCGGTACGACTAGGGTGTCGGCAACCAAGAGGAGTCCGCCCATGTCGCGCCGCGCCGTTATCGTTTCCTATGCCCGCACCGGTCTCGCAAAATCGGGGCGCGGGGGCTTCAACGACACGCACGGCGCGGCGATGGCCGGCCACTGCATTCAGCACGCGGTCAAGCGCGCCAAGCTGGAGCCCGACGCGGTCGAGGACGTAATCCTCGGCTGCGGTTCGCCAGAGGGCGCGACGGGGCACAACGTAGCGCGCCTTGCGAGCGTCTGGGCGGGACTCGATTTCAAGGTGGCTGCGGCGACGATCAACCGCTTTTGCTCGTCGGGACTGCAATCGACGGCGCAGGCAGCTCACTACATCATGCAGGAAGGCGCTCAGGTTGGCGTCTCCGGCGGCGTCGAATCGATTTCTCTGACGCGCCTCTCGCCCTCGATGAACAAGGACCACATGTTCGAGGAGAAGCTGCAGCGCGAGCATCCGGAAATGTGGATGCCGATGATCGAAACCGCCGACATCGTCTCCAAACGCTACGGCATCAGCCGCGAATATCAGGATGAGTACGCGCTGCGCAGCCAGCAGCGCATCGCGGCTGCGCAAGCGGCCGGTCTTTTCAAGGACGAGATCGTGCCCATGAAGACCAAGATGAAGAAGGTCGACAAGGAGACCAAGGCCGAGAGCATCGTCGATGTGGTTGTGGATCGCGATGACTGCAATCGGCCTGACACGACGCTGGAAGGCCTGGCGAAGCTTGAGCCGGTGCGCGGCCCGGGCAATTTCGTTACCGCGGGCAACGCGAGCCAGCTTTCCGACGGCGCCGCCGCGCTCGTGCTGATGGAAGAGAAGGAAGCGGAGCGGCGCGGGCTTGAGCCGCTGGGGCTGTTCAAAGGCTTTGCGGTTGCAGGCTGCAATCCCGATGAAATGGGCATCGGCCCGGTTTTCGCCGTCCCGCGTTTGCTGAAGCGGCATGGGTTGAAAGTCAGCGACATCGATCTGTGGGAGCTGAACGAAGCGTTCGCGTCGCAATGCCTCTATTGTCGCGACAAGCTCGAGATCGATCCGGAGAAGTACAATGTGAACGGCGGCTCGATCGCCATTGGCCACCCGTTCGGCATGACCGGCGCGCGGCTGGTGGGCCACGTGTTGATGGAAGGGCGGCGGCGCAAGGCGAAGACGGCGGTCGTCACCATGTGCGTGGGCGGCGGCATGGGCGCGGCGGGGTTGTTTGAGGTGTTTCACTAGAGGCGGGCCGCGGGCCACGGGCCACGGCATCAATCACCAACCGATGGCTCTCTCAGTCGTAGGTACAGACGAGTGAGCATGCGGGCCACACGATCGATCTTATCGAGTACGGGAGCTGCTTGATCAGTTTCTAGCAGTTCTGTGTCACGGGCGAGCAAGACTAGCGTCTCCAATCCGGAGGCCGAGCCCTTGGCAATGCTCACGAAGTGGGCGTATTCTTTGCGGGTCGCACGCGCGTGGCCTTCTGCGATGTTCGCGGCGATAGAAACGGCTGCTCGAAGCATCTGCCCCGTCAGTCGGTACTCTTCCTGCTTGGGCATACCTCGCGCGACGCCGTAGATATCGCGCGCCAACTCCATTGAGACTTTCCACACGTCAAGCTCTCGATGACTCGTGGGACTCATGGGTGACCCTCCCGATAACCGAGGCCCGTGGCCCGATCACCGAACACTGGTGTTACGTCGCCATCTTATGCACTGAGTTCGCCGTGGCGATGCGCGCGCCTGCGTCGCTCACGAATTCGGCGCTCATGAAAACGAGAGACTTGGTTTTGCGTGTGACGCTGACCGTGACGCTCCCGGCGTCAGCGCGTTTCAGCATGTCGATAGTGACGGAGACGAGCGCGGTTTTCTGGCCGGCCTCGCGGTCGGCGGCGGCTTCAAGGGCGTTGATCAGGCGTGCGGCGATGGCGGAGTCGGTCATTTCTTGCGCTTGATCGCCAGGTTGATGCGCTCATGCGCGACCTCGAGTGTGGCCCATTCGCCGACGCTCGCGCCCTTGCCGGGCTCGAGATCTTTGTAGTGGGTGAAGAAGTGGGCGATCTGCTTCAACATTAGATCTGGCAGATCGAGATAGGTCTTCACGTCGGCGTAGAACGGGTTGAGCGCATCGACAGGCACGGCCATGATTTTCTCGTCGACGCCTTTTTCATCGCTCATCAGCATCACGCCCACGGGGCGCGCGCGGATCACGCAGCCCGGGACGACGGGCATGGGCGTTACGACGAGGATGTCGAGCGGATCGCCGTCTTCCGCCAGCGTGTTCGGGATGAAGCCGTAGTTGAACGGATAAATCATCGAGGTGTGCAGAAAGCGGTCGACGAAGAGCGTCGAAGATTTCTGATCCAACTCGTACTTCACGGGCAGCCCGCCTTGCGGAATCTCGACGAAGGCGTTCACTTCGTACGGCGGATTGCGGCCAGGCGGGATGTCGCGCACGGTCATCGGCTAACTCCCTCGTCATTCCGGACGTGCGAAGCGCGATCCGGAATCCAGGCGGAGAAATTCAACGCGGCGAGGTTGCCGTGGATTCCGGGTTCGCCGCTGCGCGGCGCCCCGGAATGACGAAAGAATTGTGCGCCGTCCATTACATTTCCTTGCGTAGCGGCGCCAAGTCCGGAAACACCGGATCGCGTTTCTGCGCCTTCGCTGCAAACGCTTCCATCATGTGCGGGGGCGCGAACATGCCGGCTTGCCAGGTGGCGATGTAATCGAGGCCGTCGGCGATGGAATGGTCGCGCGCATAATTGATCATGCGCTTGGAGCCGGCGACGGCGACGGGCGCTTTGCCGGCGATTTCGCCGGCCAGCTCCATGACGTGCGCGAGCATCGAGTCTTGCGTGGGGAAGACGTCGTTGACGAGGCCGATCTCCTTGGCGCGTTGTGCAGGCAGGCGCCGGCCCGAGTAGGCGAGTTCGCGCACCCAGCCTTCGGGGATGAGTTTGCAGACGCGCGGGAAGGTGCCGACGTCGGCGGTCATGCCGATATTGATTTCGGCGATCTGGAAGAAGGCGTCTGCCGTGCAATAGCGGATGTCACAGGCGCTGGTCATGTCGACGCCGGCGCCGATGCAGCCGCCTTGGATCGCAGCGATCACGGGGATGCGCGCTTCGTCCAGACAGTTGAAACTCCCCTGCAGTGTCAGCACGAATTGGCGGAACGCCTCGGCGCGCGCGTATGGATCGCCGCCGCCTGCGCTGACCCCTTCGCCGTCGGTGAAGACCGAGATGTCCATGCCGGCCGTGAAATGCTTGCCTGTGGAGGAGATGACGATGACGCGCGCTTTGGCGTTGTCGTTGATGTCGTTCACGATCCCCGGCAGTTCATTCCAGAACGCGCGCGGCATAGCGTTGAACGCCTTGGGGCGGTTCAGGACGATGTGGGCGACGTTGTTCTCGATGCTGACGGCGAAGCAGGATTCGGTCATGGGCGCGCTCCGAAAGAAGGCAATAGGGCAATAAGGCAATACGGCAATAAGGGAAGAAGGCGCGCGCGTTTGCGTAGGGCAGCCACTTACTGCCCTATTGCCCTATTGCCTTACTGCCCTCCTGTGGGAGGACGGGGCGCGCGATCCGCGCTCTGATTTGGTTTGGGTTGCGCCGATCGTCTCCGATCAACGCCGCGCGCTTCGCGCGCCCCGTTGCGATCTGTGCTCGTCAGGCTTGGGTCTGCGTTCTTTGCGCAGGTCATACCCCAAGTCCCCGACGGCGTGCGGGCCTGCCAAGGTCCCGGACCCTCGGCGCATTTGCGCGGCGACTACCTGGGCGACTTCGCCCCGCCGCTGCGCCGGCTGTCTCACGCTCGACCGCATCTCCCGCGTCCGCTCGGCTCGGCTAGCCAGTGAACCTCCCGTGCGAGAGACGGGTGCATGATAAATCCAGCCCGGCCTCGGTCGGATAGATTTTGCGTGCGCCGTTTGTTTTCAGCTGTTTAGCGCCGAAACGGCGTGGATAGAGGCGCTGCCTATCCCCGGAAATTTCTTCGGTGCGCCTGTTATTCCGGCAGCTGCGTGTCCGAGCCGCCGAACGCGGCGGGGAAGTCCTTATACTTCGGCAGTCCGTCTTTCATCGGCAGCACGGTGTCTTCGTAATTGATGTGAAGGCCTGGTTGGAATTTGAGCGTCGGGATCGTCGCAGCGAAAACATCGACGACGCCCAGGCCGGGATGGTTTGTCATCAGGTGGCCGCCGCACTTTGCGCAATACTTGCGCTCGCTAGCCGGGTTCTTGGCGAAAGTAGCGACATGCTCGGCGCCGTCCGTGATGCGGACGTTTTCCGGCTTCCAGAGCGTGAAGGCGTTCACGGGGCCGCCCGACCAGGATTGGCACGAGCGACAGTGACAATAGCCCATCCCTTCCGGTTCGCCCTCCACTTCGAGCCGAACGGAGCCGCAGAAGCATTCGCCGTTGTAGGACATGGTTTCCTTCCCTCTCGTGGCCGGCGTTGGCGACGCCGCAACAAGTCCAGTTTAACTGGCGCCCGCGCGAGTGCGTAGGACTTTGCGTTCACCGATCTTTGCAGGGAAGCGCGAGGCGCCCGGCGGCGCAGCGATCACGCGAACACAACGCCGGTGAGGACGGCCGCGTAATGCACGCCCGCCGCCGCAACCACGAAACCGTGCCAGATGGCGCGGCGAAAGGGGAGGCGCTCCCAGACGTAGAACGGAACGCCGAGCGTGTAGAGCGCGCCGCCGACGGCGAGCAGGATAAGGCCGGCGCGTGGCACGCCCTCGAGCAGCGGACCCAGCGCAGCGACGACCATCCAGCCGAGCGCGATATAGAAGATGAGCCAGACCTTCTTGGAGACGCCGGGCAGAAAGAGCTTGCCGGCCGCGCCGACGAGGGCGAGCGCCCAGACAATCGTCGTCATGCTGATCGCCCAGGCGCCGTCGAAGCGCAGGGTGGTGAAGGGCGTGTACGTGCCGGCGATCATCAGGAAGATGGCGGCGTGATCGAAGCGCCGGAGCAGCGCTTTGCGCTTGTGGTTTTCCGCTAAATTGTACGCCATCGAGCAGCCGAGCATGATCAGCACGCAGATGGCGTAGATCGCCACCGCGCTCGCCATGCCAAGGCCGCCCTGCCACATGGCGAGGCCGAGCGCGGCGCCCACGGCGCCCGTGAAAAGCGCGAGCGCGACGCCGTGCAACCAGCCGTCCACGAGCTTTTCGGCGCGTGTCGGGTAGTGCTGCTCCGTCAGGACATCGCTGAAAGTCATCGAAACAAGGCATAGGGCAATAAGACAATAGGGCAATAGGGTGGCGCGCGGCGCGCTTCACTTAGTCTTACGCCTTGTTGCCCGGCTTATTGCCTTATTGCCCTATTGCCCTATTGCCTCCCGCCGTGAACGACGTCGCCGCCCCCGTAGAGAGTTTCCGCCGCCTTTCGTTCGAAGTTCCGGGCGGGCGCATGGCGGGCATCGCGTTCGGCGCCGAGAAGCCGACGCCGGACATCGTCTTTCTGCACGCGACCGGGTTCAACGCACGTACGTATCGGGCGCTCCTGGAGCCGCTAGGCGAGCGCTTCTCAGTGCTGGCGCTCGATGCGCGCGGACATGGACGCACCACGTTGCCGGCGAAAACCTTCGGCTACACGTCGTGGCGGCGCCATCGCGACGATCTGATCGCTGTGCTTGAGCATTTCACGGCGCCCGTGACGCTGGCCGGCCACTCGATGGGCGCGACGGTGAGCTTGCTCACCGCGGGCAAACGCACCGATCTCGTCGCGGGCCTGGCGCTGATCGATCCCGTTATCCTCGACGCGGCGGGCTATGCGAGCTTCCAGTTACCCGGCGCGCCATTATGGCTGCGTCACACGATGCCGCTGGCGCGGGGAGCGCTGAACCGGCGCGCGCAGTTCGAGAGCCGCGAGGCGGCTGTCGCGGCCCTCTCAGGCCGGGGCGTCTTCAAGACGTTTCCGCCGGCTGTCATTGCGGACTATGTGGCGGACGGCATGATCGAGGACGGGCAGGGCGGCTTCAAGCTCGCTTGCGCGCCCAAGTATGAAGCGGCGACGTATTGCGCGCAGCGCAACGATCCGTGGGAAGCGCTGCGGCGCGTCACCGATCCATTGGTGATGCTCCGGGCGGAGCACAATTCCACGATATCGGAGGCGGGCGTGCATCGCGTGCAGGCGATCAAGCCTGACGCGCGCATCGCCACTGTGGATGGGGCAGGGCACATGCTGCCGATGGAGCGTCCGGACCGCGTGCGCTCCGCAATCGAGAGCGCGGCGTTGCTCGCAAAAGCGGGCCGGAAATTTCACGACGCAGAATTGGAGTAAGCGCGCGAACGGCTAGCGCCGCATGGTCACGGTGATGCCGGTGAAACTGCGGTCCTCCGAGAACGATTCATGACCCACGCGCGTGGATTCTTCTCGCTCTACGTAGGCCAGAGAGGCCTGCACGCCATTGCGTTCGTAGGTAATGCCGGCGCTCATATCGCCGATCTCAACCTGTTCTTGGAGGGTGAAGGCGTCGCCGCGCCCGCCGAAATCGGTGCGCGCCCCGGGCCGCCAGGTCAGCGCTTCGTTGTCGGAGGCGACGAAAGCGTAAACGGAAGAACCGTCGCCGTTATTGTTGCGCCGGTCCACGAGGCCGCGGCCCACACGGAGTTCGGAGCCGGCGCCGCGGCGATTCACGTCGCCATTGGCGTCCGCGCCAATCGAAGCGCGCTGCGCAACCGATACGTCGACAGGGGAGTCGCCGCCGCCGGCGGCGAGTTCGAGTTCAAGCCGGCGCGGGCCCTGCACTGGGGGGAGGCCCTGCCCGCCACTCGGCGAAAAGCGCGCGTTTGAATCGTCGCTGACCGACAGATCCAGCGTCGGCGTATCGGGATTAAGGTTCGCGGGATCGGAGAAATTCACTGACCCGGAACGCGCCGTTTCCTGTGCGGCGGCGAAGGTTACTCCGATCGCCGTCGCTGCAATCACCCCAAACAGGGCGCTGCGGAATATGCTGCGGCCTCCCATTAAAGCCTCATTCCGATACGTGTCGGCGGAGTAATGCACGTCCGTTGCCAGCGGTTCCTGTTTGGACTGCTCGCGTTCTCGTGAGACATGACCCGCCCCTGCAGCGCGCGGCGCACTGTGCGATCAGTGCCGCATGGTTAGCGTGAAACCCGCGAAGTCCTCGTCATGAGTATAGGTCTCGTTGCCCGCACGGACGCTTATTTCGCGTTCGACGTAGGCGAGCGAGGCTTGCCAGCCATTGGCTTCGTAGGTGATGCCTGCCTGGAGATCGCCGATTTCGACGCGGTCCTGCAGCGCAAAACCACCGCGGCCGCCGCCAAAATCCGTCCGCGAGCCCGGGCGCCAAATGAGCGCTTCGTCTTCGGAGGCGGCGAAGAAATACCATTTCGGCGTCAGCGAGGGCGTGTCGCGCGGCATGTCGCGCAAGCCGCGGCCAAGACGCAGTTCCGAACCGCGGCTTTCGCGCTCGATGTCGCCATCGGCGTTAAAGCCGACTCCGCCGCGTTGGGCGAATGAAAGGTCGAAACCGGCCGCCGAGCCTGCGATCACGGCCACTTCGTAACGGCGATAGTCATTGTCCTCGCGCGCGCTAGGACTTACCGGCGCGAAACTCGAGAAGCGCGGCTCGTCGCCAGCGCCGACGCTGAGTGCGAAGGGGTCGGCGAAGGCTTCGGAAGGATCATCGAAGCTTACGCCGTTGGCGCCGACCGAGGCGCTCTGCGCGGCCGCGTCTGGGGCGGCAGTCACATTGGCCACAACACTGAACAGACCCGCCAACCCAACGACCACGAGCTTGCGGAACAGCATCGCGATCTCCTCCCACCACATGAGCTTGCGGTAAGTATGGTTACCGAACAGTTGATGTCGCGGGAGGAATTAATGCAGTCGAACCGCAGTCAGACTGGGCGCAGCCGCGTCAGCGAGCGCTGCATGATGACGACATCCAGCGTGCGGCCGAATTTTTCGCCGACATTGGAGAGCGTGCCCACGTGCTTGAAGCCGAGCTTTGCGTGGAGGCCGATCGACGCGGCGTTGTAGCTGTCGCCGATGAAGGCGAGCGCTTCACGCGCCCCTTCCGCGCGCAATGCGGTCAGGACTTCGCTCAGCATCAGAGCGCCTGCGCCCTGGCGCAATGTTGTGGGTGCGGAATAAACCGAGACTTCGAAGGTTTTGGCGTAGGCGGCGCGATCGCGATACTGGGTTGCGTAGGCGAAACCCAGAATTCGGCTGGGGTCGGCGGCTGGCGAGGCCACGACGTACGGCCAGCCTCTGCCGACGATGCGGCTCCAGCGCTCCGTCATCTCATCGAGATTTGGCGGGTCAAGTTCGAACGACCCAGTGCCCGTCAGCACGTGGTGGGCGTAGATCAGCTGCACGAATTCAAGGTCCTGCTGAAAGCAGGGGCGCGCGATGAGGGCGGGGCGCTCGGCGCTCATGGGACAATCCGTCCGGTGGCGCGCTTTGCCCGCGCCGGTCAAGGCCGTTCATGGGATGCCAACCGGTCTCGAATAAAATCGGAAGCGAAATGGTTAAGAAATGGGCGGCGCAGGCCCGAGCTGTGGGCTTGGGGCTGATGACGGCGGCGTTGGCCGCCTGTGCGTCCACGCCTGCGCCGATTGCCGGGGCTCTGCCTGATCGTTCTGTGGTGGAAGCGCCGCCAAGCGAATTCGGGGACGAGCCGCGCGTGATCGATTACGCGGCGAATCTTCAATGCGTGCCCTTCGCGCGTCAGGCTTCGGGCATCGCCCTCTACGGGAACGCCAACACCTGGTGGCGCCAAGCGGCCGGGCGCTATCCCCGCTCGAGTTCGCCCGCGGCAGGCTCTGTTCTTGTCGTGCGCGGCTACGGCACTGCCGCGCGCGGCCATGTGGCCGTGGTGCGCCGGGTGGAGTCGGACCGCGTCATCATTGTCGATCACGCCAACTGGCTCAATGGCGGAGAGATCAGCGTGGGCGTGCCGGTGCTCGACGTCTCGCCGAACAATGATTGGAGCGAGGTTCGAGTCTGGCACATTCCAGGCAGGCATTGGGGCGGGCGCGTTTATGCGGTCGAAGGCTTCATTCACCCCTTCACGATGCACGCGGCGATGGGATGAACACGCGCGTTAAGATGTATTGATGATGAAGAGAGACTAAAATTAACTCTCAGGCCAAAGCAGGACGAACAACATCTAGTCTTGCTGCGTTTTGTTTACCATAGCGCACAGACCTTTCTAAGAGTTCAGTCGCGATATTAGGCGTTCTTTAACGCCGTCCGCGCGTTTCTGTGTGTCAGTTTGGGGCATGGGCCCGTCTGGGCATCACAGGGCATGTTGGACACCCGCGCGATTCTTCTCGCGGCTGCGGCCGTCGCCGGCTTTGCCGGCGCACCGTCCGAAGCCGATGCGCTGACGCCGCTGTCGATGGATCTCGCCATCGATCCCGACGTCGCAGAGGGACCTTCACAGCACGCGATGCTGGCGCCGCGCGCATTTGAGCGCGCGCCAGACGAAGCGTACGAGCCGACCGCACGCATCACCAACAGCCGCGCGCGGCTGCAATGCGTGCCGTTCGCGCGCCGCGAATCCGGCATCGAGATTTACGGCAACGCCAACACATGGTGGCGCCAGGCGCAGGAGCGCTACGAGACCGCGCGCGCGCCGCAGGAGGGCGCGGTTCTCGTGCTGGAGGGCTACAACACGACGCGACGCGGACACGTCGCTGTGGTGCGGGAAGTGGTTTCTCCGCGACTCATCATCGTCGATCATGCCAACTGGCTAAACCGCGGCGAGATCACGCGCGACGTGCCGGTGATGGACGTCTCGGAAGCTGGCGATTGGAGCGAAGTGCGGGTCTGGTACGTGCCAGGCCGCCACTGGGGCGGACGAACCTACAATGTGCAGGGCTTCATCCTGAACATCTTGGCGGGAGCGGCGCAAAGCCAATCCGCGTCAGCTGCCGCGGAAGCGCCGATCGGTTAGCCTGCACCGTCGCCTTCTGGGGGACCGTACTGAGCGCCAGGATTCCTCAAATGCCCGCCTGTCATCACGCCGAATTCCCGGGATCGGCGGCCCTGGCCTGTTACCGTTATCCCCTCGGCGGCCAGTCCGAGACGCAACAATTCACGCACGGCAGCGGCCCGGCTCGGCATGCGCCGCGAAAACCGCCAGTCATCCAGCGCCTTCAGTTCGTCTTGCGTCAGCATGATCTGCAGACGTTCGTCGCGGGTGCTGTCCGACATATCCACGTTCCCAAATTAGCAACCCGCTTAGAATGAGTAAGATACTCAAGAGTTCCATTTGAGCAGATCACAGTTATTTGTTCAAATGACGCAAAGACGTCGCAAGCAGAAATGGATGTATTTGAGCCGGTATCTCAAGATGAGAGTATAGTATAACGGCTCATATTACTTTTTACGCTTGATTCCATCCGACGGTAGTTTACCCGATTAGCTGGGGTCGTCGGCGTTCTGCGTCCGACGCTCGGAGCCGCCGGACCGGACATTGCGTCAAGGACGCCAAGCCATGCCATTTGTATCTGCTCGTTTTCGGAGGTGGTCGCGACTCGCGCGCTCCGAAGTTGGCCGGCTATTGGGCGTTGCGAAGGTCTCGATTGAGCCCACGCCGTCGCTTGAGCGCGTTCCGCGTAAGCTCGTACCTATCAGCGATGTGCTCGCGGCCGTGGGGCGCGAACGCTCGGGGCCGAAGAAAAGCAGCGGTGACGTGTTTCGTCCCGATTGAAGGGGCTTTAGCCTAGCGCCTCGGCGTGGGGATGCCGAGGGAGGGGATGATGACCGATGCGGCGGCGACTGTTGGCGTGCCGGCGCCGACGCGCAAAGTTCAAGCCAAACGCGCGCAACGCGGCGGCATCCCGCTGTTTCGCTGGCTGACGAAGAACATCGTCTGGGAATTGTTCATTCTCGCTGCGATCGTCGCAAACGCAGCGATCCTCGGCTATGACGCGCACTTCGGCGAGACCAATCGCTACCACGCTCTGATCGAGCAGTGGAATATGTACTTCCTCTACCTGTTCACTGCCGAAATCGTGCTCGAGTTTCTGGCGGAAGGGCCGCGGCGCTATTTCTCGCGCGGCTGGAACATTTTCGACATCATCGTCGTCGGCCTGAGCTACATAGCGGTCAATCCGGCAATTTCGGCGTTGCGGACGCTGCGCGTAGTGCGCGTGTTTCGGCTTATCAGCGCGGTGCCGCAGATGCGCCGCGTGGTCGAGGCGTTGTTCAGCGCGATGCCCGGCATCATGGCGACGCTCGCGATCCTGGCGATTGTGTTCTACATCGGCGCGGTGATGGGGACGACGCTGTTTCACGAAGAGCCAGGCTTCCGCGATCTCGGTGAAAGCGCGCTCACGCTGTTCGCGCTGACGCAGTTCGACAGCTGGGGTGAGACAATCGCGAGACTGCAGCCCCACTACCCGTATGCTTGGTTTTTTGTGCTGAGCTTTACAGTGATCGCCGCATTCGCCGTTTTGAACCTGTTCATCGGCGTTATCGTCGAGGCCGTGCAGCACGCCCCGCGCGAAGCCATCAAGGAAGAACTCGACGAACTGGAGACCGATGTCGAGAATATCGCCGAAGCGCAGGAAGACGCCGCGGTCGTTCAACGAAAGCTGCTCGACGAGATTCGTGGCCTACGGGCCGAAGTCGCAGCGCTCCGCGCAGGCGCCTCGCCGGCAGGCTGAGCCGGACGCACGACCCGCCTGGCCCGGGGTGGCGCGTTCGCGCGCCATCGGCGACAATGTTCGCATGTCAGTCTGGACTCGCATTGTAGAGCTTGCCGCGCGCGCCTTCGATCCGGAGGCCGATCCGCCGGAGTTCAACGAGGAGTGCGCGCCGCGTCCGAACGATGTCGGCTTTACCGCGGCGGTGATCGGACTTGCGGCGAAAATGGCGAAGGCGGACGGTTGCACGACGGAAGCGGAGATGGCCGCGGCCGCGCAGGTGTTCCGGCCGCCCCCGGGGGAGGAGGACGCTTTTCGACGCGCCTTCATGCTTGCGCAGCAAACAGTGCTAGGATTTGATTCCTACGCGAAACAGATTGGCCGCAAATATCGGGCGCGCCCCTGTCTGCTGGAGGACGTGCTGGACGGCCTGTTCCACATCGCAGGGGCCGACGGCGCAATCTCGGACGCGGAGCTGCGGTTTCTGGAAGAGGTCGCCAGCCATTTTGGCTTCAGCGAACTGGAATTCCGGCGGATCAAGGCCACGAATTTGGGCCCTGACGCGGGCGATCCGTACGCGATCTTGGGACTGCTACCCGGTGCAACCATGGAGGAGGTGCGTCAAGCTTGGCGGCGGGCTGCGGCGGAGAACCACCCGGACCGAATGCTGCAACGGGGCGCGCCGCCGGAGTTCGTCGAAATTGCGCGAGACAAGACGGCCGCCATCAACGCCGCTTATGCACGCATCCGTGAAGAGCTGAGCGTCGGGGCGAAGTAACGACGCCCTGCATGCGCCCAGAGGGCGCCTTATTGAACCGCGATCCTGGCCGGCCATATTGAACCGGAGGAGTTCCGCGCATGAACGCGACCGCTGACTTTGGCTCTACCGCACTCGGCGCTTTCGCGCGGGCGGCAGGGCTGCTGGCGCTGGCCGTTGGCGCGGCGCTTGCGTTGGCGTTTGCCTTCGCTGCGGCTCTTGTCGTCGGACTCATGATCTTGGGCGCGGCGATCGCCATGCGCTTTACGCCGCGGCGTCGGACGGCGGCGGGCGGCCCCGAGGTGCTCGAGGCGCGCCGCACGCCGACGGGGTGGGTGGTCGAGGCCGCCACGCGGCCGAAGGTCTAAAGCTTTCGGCAGAACGCTTTTCCCGGCAGGATGCGCGCGCTCATGCCGGACTACATTCACCGCCCATCGCCCAACTTCGACGCCCGCACGCGTCCCATCGATCTTGTCGTTCTGCATTACACAGGCATGCAGGATGCCGAGACGGCGTTGGGCCGGCTCACAGACGCCGAACCGGCGGCGGGCAAATATCCTGGGCCATGGCAGCCATTCGAGGTCGTCGCCGATGCGCCTCTGCCGCGCGTTAGCGCGCATTACGTCGTCGATGAAGCGGGGCAGATCTACAGCCTGGTCCCGGAAGAGCACCGGGCCTGGCATGCCGGCGCGTCCAACTGGGAGGGCGAGGGCGACGTGAACGCCCGTTCAATCGGCATTGAGATCGTCAATGGCGGACACGACTTCGGATTGCCCGATTTTCCCGATGTGCAGATCGACGCAGTGATCGCGCTGCTGCAGGACATTTTCGCGCGCTGGCCTCAACTGACGCCGGCACGCGTGGTGGCGCATTCGGACGTTGCGCCCGAGCGCAAACTAGATCCGGGCGAGAAATTTCCGTGGAAACGGCTGGCGGATGCAGGCGTGTCGATCTGGCCAAAGCGCATAGAATTTCACCCTGTGCCCGGCGAGGACCGCGTCGGACGCGTGCAACAGCAGCTTGTGGCGATCGGCTATGGGCTGCAGATGACAGGCTCAATGGACGAGGCCACGCACGCAGCGCTGCGCGCGTTCCAGCGGCGCTTCCGGCCTGCGAAGGTCGATGGGATGATCGACGATGAAACGCAAATGCTGTTGGCTTCACTGGCTCAGGACGGCGTCGCGCGCTGAAGCGTCTCACGCCCCGCCGCGCCACATCGTGTAGAGGGACAAGAGAATCTCGAAAACGATCAGCGCCACGATGGCGATCTCCAGCCGGATCGAGTGGCGCGCTTCTGTGAAGTCGGCGAGCGTTCGGGCCGTTTCTTCGATTACCTTAAGCTTGCGTGCGAGGGCGCGGGCGCGGTCGTCCAATTCGTACTCGTCGGCAAGACGTGCATAAAGCCGCTGGAGCTGGGGGCGATCCCACAACAGGTCCGGTTTCTCCTGCACCTCGACACGACCGACCATGCGCGTCTGGGCCACCAGAGATTCCCCCAGCAGCTGCAGCATCCGCTTCGAGGTGAGCGCCGTGCCTCCGGTTGAGGCCACATTCTGCGCGAAGGGCTCGATCTGCTCGAAGATCTTGCGCATGTAGCGCTCGTCGTCGGCGAGTGCGACGCTCTTGGCGAGGACGTCAGCAACGATCAGCAGGCGCTCGTCGGAGGTGTCGATGAGGGCGAGGCGGCCGGACGCGGCGACGACATCTTCGGCGCGCGCATCGGCCGCGAGTGAAAGCGATTCCGTTTCGACGAACTCGGCCGGTTCGGTCACGCGCTCCCGCAGCGCGGCCGCTGTTTCCTCTTGCGCCGCCTGCGCGACGCCGATGAAGGCGACTGCGCCGAACCTATAGACAACGACCAATCCGCCGCCGCTACGGAAGGACAGCGGATTCTTCGTCACGGTCTGCGGCGGCTCGAAACCTCGGACGTCAATGCGCTGGCCGAGCTGCAACGCCTTCGCTTCGACGACGGCAGCGGCGCTCTGCTCCGCCGGCGCCGCCTCCTGCTTGCTGATGGCATGGTCGGCCATGTCTCTCACCTAGGCGTTTGCGCCATGTTCGCCTATATCAGGTCCGCCAGTCGGCCGGACGGCCGCCCCGCCTGTATTTCGGATGACCGGACGTGAGCCGCCTGAATGTCCGAAACACTGGCGGGGAGGAAAGTCCGGGCTCCACGCGGATACGGCGGCGGGTAACGCCCGCCGGGAGCGATCCTAGGGATAGCGCCACAGAGAATAGACCGCCGATGGCGTCGCAGGACGCACAGGCAAGGCTGAAACGGTGGGGTAAGAGCCCACCGCGCCGACCGTAAGGAAGGCGGCACGGCAAGCCCCGCCGGGAGCAAGACCGAATAGGAGCACGCGGGACGCAAGTCTCAGGTCCGTCCGCGGATTGTGCTCGGGTTGGTCGCGAGAACCGTGCGGCGACGCACGGTCCAGAGGAATGGTCGTCGCGGGGGCAACCCCAGACAGAACCCGGCTTACAGGCCGACTGGCGCTTTGTTTCAGAACATTGGCCTTCGGTGGCGAGATGGTCGCAAGCGTGGTATGAAGCCCCGATCATGAGCGCTCCTCGTATAGTCGTCGACGCCAACATTCTGACCGGCAAGCCAGTCATTAGAGGGACGCGGCTCACGGTCGAATTTGTGATTGGCCTGCTCGCGGACGGTTGGACCCAGGCCGAGATTGAACGGCAATATCCTGGTGTGACGGCCGAAGATGTTGCGGCTTGCCTTGCTTACGCCCGCGATGTGCTCGGGGCCGAGAAGGTCTACGCGCTGAGCTAGAATGCGCCTGCTTCTGAACGAGAACGTGCCCATCGAAACGTTAGAGAGCTTGCGTTCCGTTGGCGTCGATGTTCGTTCGGTTCGATTGGATGCCCCCGGCATGTCGGATAGGGACGTGCTGGCGTGGGCGCGGCGCGAAGAGCGGGTGCTCGTTACTTTCGACAAGGATTTCGGTGAGCTTGCCTATTCGGCGGGTTTGCCTGCGTCCTGTGGGATTATCCTTCTGAGGATTCCGCCCCCAAGAGAGAGCCGGGGCTGCGTCGCCCTGGCGGCCCTGATCGCGGCGCGCGGAGACTGGCCAGGGCACTTTGCCGTTATCGAACCTGGACGGGTTCGCATGCGCGCGCTCCGCGCCGTTTGATGGTGAGCGCGAGGAGCGGCCGGCAGCCGCTCTACGACCCAGGTTACAGAACCGGGCGTACAGGCCGACTGGCATCTTCTTCCGATCGCCGCCGTGCTATCCGTCCTGGGTGGGCGGAGGGTCTTATGCTGTTGCGACGATTTATAGAGCATTTGCGCAAGCAGCCATGGACCGCCATTGCAATCGAGTTTCTGATCGTTGTCCTCGGGGTTTTCGTCGCCTCGCAAGTCACGGAATGGAGCGCGACACAGGCCGACCGGCGGCTCGGTCGCGAATACACCGCACGACTCCTTGCCGACCTCGAGCAAGACCTTGAGAACCGCCGGGTTCTCATTGCTTATTACAACGCCGTTTACGCGAGCGCCGAGCGTTCGGTTGCGTTGTTGCAGGACCCCAGCGCCGATCCGCAAGCCGTGGTGGTCAACGCCTATCGCGCGAGCGAGTACGCGTTCTATCCAGCAACGCGCGCCACTTGGGACACGATCGTCTCCGCTGGCGACACGAGGCTGCTTCCCCAGCAAGCGGTGGCGAGTGGTTTGGCAGACTATTTCAGCAACGACGCCACTCAGGATATTCTCGATGAGATGCGGCAAACGGCTTATCGACAGCGCGTTCGCAGTCTGCTGCCGCACGAGGTGCAGGCGGCGATCAGAGAGCGTTGCGGCGACGTGCGTAACGATGCGCAGGAGATCGTCGGTTTTCGCAACGATTGCGATCTCGGATTGACGGGCGCGACCCTCAGGGCGGCGGCCGATCGGTTGCAGCGCGATCCCGCTGTGCTGGACGATTTGGCCTATCAGTTTTCGGCCCTGGTCGCTGCGCGGGCAAATCTGCAAGGCGATGCCGTTTTTCTGGAACGGGCGATCGACGCGCTGGAGGACGGCGTAGGCGAGTAGGCCGCGCGCGCGGCGACATATTTCAATTCCGCAACAACCTTGAATCGTGGGAGTCTGGCCCATGGCTCATGCCCCAGTCCTGCTGGCCGAAGCGATGGACGCGCTCGCGCTCCGCGACGGCGGCGCTTACATGGACGCGACCTTCGGGGGCGGGGGCTATTCGCGCACAATGTTGGCGCGGGCCGACTGCCGGGTGATTGCCTTCGACCGCGATCCGGACGCCATCGCGCGGGGCGCGGCGTTGGCTGCCGAAGCCAAAGGTAAATTCACGCTTCATCAAGGCCGGTTTGGCGATTTGTCTGCGGAGGAGCCGGTGGACGGCGTCGTGTTCGATCTCGGCGTCTCCTCGTTTCAGTTCGACGAAGCCGAGCGCGGCTTCTCGTTCCAGGCCGATGCGGATTTGGACATGCGCATGGAAAAGGCAGGGCCCAGCGCCGCCGACGCCGTCAACGGCTTGAGCGAAGCCGCGCTGGCCGAACTGATCTATCGCTATGGCGAAGACGATCAGAGCCGGCGCATCGCCCGCGCCATCGTGCGCCAACGCGTCGAGGCGCCGATCACGCGCACGCTGCAATTGGCGAAGATCGTCGAAGATGCGGTCGGCGGGCGAAAAGGCGCGCGCACGCATCCGGCGACAAAGACGTTCCAGGCGCTGCGCATGCTGGTGAATGATGAGCTTGGCGAACTGGCGCGCGGGCTCTCGGCGGCTGAGCGCGCGCTGAAGCCAGGCGGGCGGCTCGTCGTGGTGTCGTTCCATTCGCTGGAAGATCGACTGGTGAAGCGCTTTCTCACAGAACGGGCTGACGCACGCGGACGCGGCTCGCGCTATGCGCCCGATGTGCCTGCCGAACGCGCCCCAAGCTTCGCGCTGGAACACAAACGCGCCACGACGCCCAGCGAGGAGGAGGCCTCCGCCAATCCGCGCGCGCGTTCGGCCCGACTGCGCTGGGCGGTTCGCACCGATGCGCCGGCCTGGGGTGAACTTGAAGCGCTGGCGCTTGCGCCCAAAGCGGAGGCGGAATGGACAAAGCTCTCCTGAGACGCGGGCTGTACGCCATTGCAGCGCTCATCGTCGTGGCCCTTGCCGTGGGTCTCTACAAAGCCAAGACGGACGCAGCGCGCGCCGAAGCGCGCGTGCGAGACTTGCAGCGACAAATCGAACATAGCGAAGCGGATTTGCGCGCGCTGCGCGCCGAGATAGCCGCACTGGAAAGCCCCGCGCGCATAGAAGCGCTGGCGCAAGATCGCCTCGGCGTTGCCGCGGGCGGCGAAAGCGCCGTCCTGCCGGAAAGCGCGCTGCAACAACGCCTGCCGCCGCCGCAACGCCAAGAACGCTCTCAATGAAACCGTTCGGCGCCGCCCTTTTGTCGCCGCGAGAGCCGTTGCCTGAGACGTTCGCGGAGGCCGCCCCGGCGCGCAACCGCGTGCGCATCTTGGCCGTCGCCGTGTTCGCCGTGCTGCTGCTGTTGGCTGGACGAGCCGTGCAGCTCGCGTTCTCCGGCGATCCGCTGGCCGAGCCGCGCCGGAGCACGACGATCGCGTCGACGCCGCGCGCTGACGTCGTCGACCGCAACGGCGTGCTCCTGGCGACGACCGTGCGCGCTTATGCGCTGACGGCTGCCCCGGCTCGTGTTTGGAACGCAGCGGAAACCGCCGACGCGCTGCGCCGCCTGTTTCCCGATCTCGACCGGGCCGCGACTGTACGTCGCTTAAGCGACGCCACGCGCCAATTAGTGTTCCTGCGCCGGGGCCTGAGCGAAGATGAGCGCGCGCAGGTGCATGCGCTCGGGCTTGCCGGCATCGGCTTCGAGCCCGAAGACCGGCGCATCTATCCGCACGGCGCGATGGCGGCGCATGTGCTCGGCTTCACTGACGTCGATCTCAATCCGCTCGCGGGCGTCGAACGCGGGCTGGATGCGCAAATTCGGGCGGCGGGCGAGGCAGGACGGCCGGTGCGGCTGTCGCTGGATGTGCGCTTGCAGTATGCGCTGGAAAGCGAACTCGACGCTGCCGCGCGCGCAGCGGGCGCGTCGGGGGCGGCCGGCGTGCTGCTGGATGGACGCACCGGCGAAGCGCTGGCGCTGGCGTCCTGGCCGCGCTTCGATCCGAACGAGCCGGGCTCGGCAGGCGCGGATGCGCGCCGCGACCGGGTCGCGGGCGACGTTCACGAACTAGGTTCGACCATCAAGCCCTTCACAGTGGCGATGGCGCTGCAAGAAGAAGCGACTAGCGCCGGCGAGCTGTTCGATCTTAGCCAGCCCTTCTCGATCGACGGCAGCCTAATCGAAGATCATGAAACCGTGCGCGGCCTTGCCAGTCTGCGCGACATTCTTGCTCAATCCTCCAACATCGGCGCAGCGCGCCTTGCACTTCGTCTCGGCGGGGCGCGCCAACGCGCCTATCTGGAACGGCTTGGCCTCACGCAAGCATCGCGTCTCGAACTCGGCTTCAACCAAGCGCCGCTCGCGCCGCACGCCCGCAGCCGACGTGATGTGGCTGGACTTGGGTTTGGCTATGGACTTGCCGCGACGCCTGCTGCGCTCGCTGGCGCCTACACGGTGTTTGCGAACGAAGGCAGGCTGGTCGCGCCGACGCTCATCGCGCGCGCTCCCGACGCGGAGATCGAACGGCGCCAGGTTTTCTCGCCGCAAGTAACGCGCCAGGTGCTCGCCTATCTGCGTGCTGCCGTTATCAATGGCACGGGACGCGCGGCCGACGTGCCGGGGCTCGCGGTTGCGGGGAAAACCGGCACCGCCGAAAAGCTGGACGAAGAGAGCTACGACGAAAGCCGCAATTTTTCCTCCTTCGCCGGCGTATTTCCGGCGCACGATCCGCGTTACGTGATCGTCATTGCGCTGGATGACACGGGCGAGGGCGCAGCCGGCGGCATGGTGGCGGCCCCCGTTGTGGCGCGCACGCTGCGGCGCATTGCGCCTATGCTCGGCCTGAGGGTGGAGCCGGCCGCGGCGGCGCGCTAGGGAGAGGCGATGAAGCCAGCTTCCACGCCAAGCCGTGCACTGAGGACCGCCAGCATCTTGCCGGCAACAGGGTTTGCCACATTGCGCCAGTGCAAATCGAACGAGCCCTTGCCGGCTGGAAGCCAGCGGTCCTCAGTGGATATCGGCGTTCGGACATGAAACTCGGAGAATTGTTCGACTGGGGCGTTCCTGAGAACGCGCGCGATGTGGAGATCGCGGGGCTTACCGCCGACTCGCGCGCCGTGAGGCCGGGCTATCTGTTTGCGGCGCTGCAGGGCATTGCGACGCATGGGCGTGAGTTCGTCGCGCAAGCGCGCGCGAACGGCGCGGCGGCTGTGCTCAGCGCCGGCGATCTCGGCGCCGATCCCGGCGTCCCGCATTTGATTGCAGACAATCCGCGGCGGGCGTTCGCGCTGGCGGCGGCGCGCTTTATTCCCCGCCGGCCTGAAACGCTGGTCGCTGTCACCGGCACCAACGGGAAAAGTTCGACCGTCGATTTCCTGCGCCAGATTTGGGCAAGCGCGGGCAAGCGCGCGGCCAGTCTCGGCACGCTGGGGGCGATCGGGCCCAGCGGCGTCATCGATCTGGGGCACACCACGCCCGATCCCGCCGCCGTGCATGCTACGTTGAGCCGGCTCGCGGACGATGGCGTCACGCATTGCGCGATGGAGGCGTCCAGCCATGGGCTTGAGCAGCATCGGATCGACGGACTCAGCTTCGCCGCCGGCGCCTTCACCAACTTGACGCAGGACCATCTCGATTATCATGGCGATATGGACAAATATCGCGCCGCCAAGATGAAGCTCTGGGCGCTCGTTCGCGATGGCGGCCTCGCTGTGATCAACGCCGACGCCGCAGAAAGCCAAACCTTCGAGCAAGGTGCGCGCGCGCGCGGACTCAAGATCGTGCTTTGCGGCTGGCGTGCACCGAGAGAGGGCGCGCTGAAGATCGTGGAGATTCAACCCCGACCCAATGCGCAACTGATGACGCTGCGCTGGGAGGGCGAAGAATATGACGTCGAAGTGCCGCTGATCGGAGAATTTCAGGCGATCAACGCCGTGACCTCCGCGACGCTTGCTTTGGCGCTGGGCGAAGCGCCGGAGTCAGTGTGGGCAGGCATGTCGAAGTTGAAGCCGGTGCGCGGACGCATGGAGCATGTCGGCCAGAGCAAAAGTGGAGGGCATGTATTCGTCGACTACGCGCACACGCCGGACGGGCTCGATGTGCTGTTGCGCGCTGCCCGTCCGCATGCGCCGGGGCGAATCATCGCCGTGTTCGGCTGCGGCGGCGATCGCGATGCCGACAAACGGCCGAAGATGGGCGCGATCGCAGCGCGGCATGCCGATGTAGTGATCGTCACCGACGACAATCCCCGCGGCGAGGATCCTGCGGCCATCCGCGCGCAAATCCTGAAAGCTGCGCCGAGCGCCATCGAGATCGGCGACCGCGCGCAGGCGATTCGTGAGGCCGTGTCGATGCTGCAGCCCGGCGATGCGCTGCTGATTGCCGGCAAAGGCCATGAGACCGGGCAGATCGTCAAAGGCGTCGTGCATCCGTTCTCGGATCAGGAGGTGGCCCGTGCGGCGCTGGAGATGCAATCTTGATTGAACTGTGGACCGCAGCGGAAGCCGCACGCGCCACGGGCGGGCGCTTGGCGCATGGCGAGGCGTGGGCTGTAAGCGGCGTTTCCATCGACACGCGCACGCTCGAGCCGGGCGATCTGTTCGTCGCGTTGAAGGACGCGCGCGATGGGCACGACTTTCTGGCGCAGGCCTTTGTCAGCGGCGCAAGCGCGGCGCTGATCTCCGATGAAAGCAAGGCCGATGGGCTCGGACCGGCGCTCATCGTGCCCGATGTGCTCGACGGTTTGCGCAAGCTTGGCGAAGCCGCGCGTGAACGCAGCGGCGCCAAGCGCGTGGCGGTGACGGGATCCGTCGGCAAGACCTCAACCAAGGAAGCCCTGGCCGTGTGTCTCTCCGCCAGCGGGCCAACGCATCGCTCGGTCAAGAGCTACAACAATCATTGGGGCGTGCCGCTGACACTGGCGCGCATGCCGCGCGAAAGCCAGTTCGCGGTGTTTGAGATCGGCATGAACAACCGCGGCGAAATCCTCCCGCTGGCGCAGCTGGTGAAGCCGCACGCCGCGCTCGTCACCACTATTGCGCCGGCCCATGTCGAGAATCTCGGCTCGCTCGAAGCCATCGCCGATGAAAAGGGCGACATTTACGCAGGCCTTGAGCCCGGCGGGGCGGCGCTCATCCCCAACGAGGCGCCGCACGCGAGCCGCCTGATTGCCGCTGCCGAACGCAACGGCGCGACGCTTGTGCGGTTCGGGCGCGAAGCGGAATGCGAGGCGCGCCTGCTGAAGTTCGAGATGGACGAAAACGGCTCCACGGCGGAAGCGGAGATTCTGGGCCGCACCATTCGCTATCGCGTCGGCGTGGAAGGCGCGCACTGGGCGCTCAATTCGGTTGCCGCACTTGCGGCGGCCGACGTAGTTGGCGCCGATCTCGACGCGGCCGCACACGCGCTTGAACATCTGCGCGCGTTCGACGGCCGCGGCGTCGCCCAGCGAATCGACGCGCCGTTTGGCGCCTTCACGCTGGTCGATGACGCCTACAACGCCAATCCCGCATCCATGGCCGCCGCGTTTTCCACACTCGCGGCGCGCAAGCCGGGCGAGGGCGGACGGCGCATCGTTGCGCTTGGGGATATGTTGGAACTTGGTCCCGGCGAGCGCGACTATCACGCAGGTCTTGCACAGCCTCTGGCAGAGGCAAACGTCGATCTGGTGTTCGCGGCCGGCCCGCGCATGGCCGCGCTCATGGAGGCGCTTCCCGCCTCGCGTCGTGGCGGCTATGCCGAAAACGCCGATGCGCTGATTCCCATCATTGCGAGCGCTTTGCGTTCGGGGGACATCGTGCTGGTGAAGGGATCCAACGGCTCGAAGATGAGCCGCGTGGTCGCAGCGCTCGCCGCGCTCAGAGGGGAAGCGAATGCTTGAGCTCTTGGGGCAATTCGAAGAGCGCTCGCAATTCTTCAACCTCTTCAACTACATCACCTTCCGCGCGCAAGGGGCGTTTTTCACCGCGCTCATCATCGCGCTGTTCATGGGCGCGCCATTTATACGCTGGCTGCGCATGAAGCAGGGCAAGGGCCAGCCGATCCGCACTGACGGGCCCGAAAGCCACTTGCTCACAAAAAAGGGCACGCCGACGATGGGCGGCCTTATCATCCTCATCAGCTTGATGATTGCAGCGCTGCTGTGGTCTGACTGGAGTAACCCGTACATCTGGGCCGTGCTGCTGGTGACGGTCGGCTTCGGCTTCATCGGCTTCGTGGACGATTTCGCGAAGGTGACAAAGCAGCATCACGGCGGCCTTTCCGCCAGACTGCGTCTCACGCTCGAGTTTGCATTCGCGCTGGTTGCGGCGGTTATCATGTTGGCGGCGGAATGGTTCGCGCAGACGCCCGGTCAAACGCACGACGTCGTGGGCTTTGTGAACGCGCTGATGGCGGGCCAGCCTTTGACGACCGTCGCCTTGCCGTTCCTGACCGGCTGGGGCGTTCAGCTGTTCGCGTTCTACATTCTGTTCGCGATGATCGTTGTTGTGGGTTTCGGCAACGCCGTAAATCTCACCGACGGGCTGGATGGATTGGCGATCGGCCCTGTGCTGATCGCGGCCGGCAGTTTCGGCGTGATCACATACCTGGTCGGACGCGTGGACTATTCGGCTTATCTCGGCATTCCGCACGTCGCGGGAGTCAGTGAACTTGGCACGGTGCTCGCCGCGTTGATCGGCGCGGGCCTCGGGTTTCTTTGGTACAATGCGCCGCCCGCGCGCGTGTTCATGGGCGATACGGGCTCGCTGGCGCTGGGCGGATTGCTCGGCGCGGTGGCGGTGGCGACCAAGCACGAGATCGTGCTGGCGATTATCGGCGGTCTGTTCGTACTCGAAACCTTGTCGGTGATGGTGCAGGTGCTCGTCTATAAGCGCACCGGCAAGCGCGTGTTCCTGATGGCGCCGATCCACCACCATTTCGAGAAACTCGGCTGGCAGGAACCGACGATCGTGATCCGCTTCTGGATCATTGCCGTCATTTTCGCGCTGGCAGGATTGGCGACATTGAAGTTGCGTTAACGGCGCGAAGCAGCGCAGAGCGAAACCATGATTCCGATCACGGAATTCAAGAACCGCGACGTCGCCGTGTTCGGTTTGGCGCGCACGGGCCTCGCGGCCGCTCGCGCTCTGGCCGCCGGCGGAGTGCGCGTGCACGCCTGGGATGACAGCGACGTGGCGCGCGCTGCGGCAGAGGCCGCTGGCGTGCCGGTGTCGGACATCAATAGCCGCGACTGGCGATCGTTCGCCGCGCTGGTGCTCTCGCCCGGCGTGCCGCTGACGTTTCCCGAACCTCATCGCGTGGTCACGCTCGCAGAAGCCGTCGGCGTGCCGATCGTCAGCGACATCGAATTGTTCGCCCGCGCCGTGAACGCGTTGCCGGCCACGCAGCGCCCCAAGCTGATCGGCGTCACTGGCACGAACGGGAAATCCACGACCTCGGCGCTCATCGCGCACATCCTGAAGGAAGCGGGCAAGGACGTGCGCCTTGGCGGCAATATCGGCGCGGCCATCCTTGAACTGCCGCCATTGCACGCCGGCGCTTATTACGTGATCGAGCTCAGCTCGTATCAGCTGGATCTCACCGCGAGCTTGCGTCTAGATGCGGCTGTCTGGCTCAACACCACGCCGGACCATCTGGATCGCCACGGCGACATGGCCGCGTATGTGGCGGCCAAGAAGCGCATCTTCCTGAACCAGGGCGCGGGCGACTGGGCCGTGATCGGCGTGGACGATCCGTACTGCGCGGCGGTTTGCACCGAACTCAAACGCGCCGGCGTGCAGTATGTGGCGCCTATTTCTTCCGGGCAGGCGCTGGGCCGCGGCGTGTCGGCGCTGGACGGCAAACTCGTCGACGCGCTCTCGGGACGCTCAGAAATTGTCGCCGATTTGGCGAAGGCGCCTGCGCTCGCCGGCAAACACAATGCGCAGAACGCCGCCGCCGCCTACGCGGCCGTGCGCGCTTTCGGTGTTGACCACCGTATCATCGCGCAAGCTCTCAACACTTTTCCTGGCCTGCCGCATAGGCTTGAACGCGCGGGGGTCGTCGACGGCGTCCGTTTCATCAATGACAGCAAGGCCACCAATGCGAACGCCGCAGCCCAGGCGCTGGCGGTCTATCCGCGGGTCTATTGGATAGCGGGCGGCGTGGCGAAGGAGGGCGGCATCGCCGAACTCGAACCGTTCTTTCCACGCATTGCGCGGGCCTATTTGATCGGGCAATCGGCCGGCGAGTTCTCCGATGCGCTGCGCGGGAAAGTGCAAGTGACAATGGCTGGCAATCTGGAGGCGGCGGTCAAGCTTGCCTTCAACGACGCGCGCGCCTCCGGCGAGCCTCATCCGATTGTACTGCTTTCGCCCGCGTGCGCGTCGTTCGATCAGTTCAAGAGCTATGAGGATCGCGGCGAGCAGTTCAAGAAATACGTGGCCGGGCTGACCGCCTCGCAGCCGGAGCGCAATGGCGCGACCGCCGGAGGCAAGGCGTGACCGTCGGGGCCGGCGCGCTCGCGGAGCGTTTTGCAGCCGCCTTCGAGCGCTGGCGTACATACGACAGGCCGCTACTCGTCATCGCCGGCATTCTCTTCGCTCTGGGCATTCTGCTTTCGATGGCGACAAGTCCGTCAGCGACCGCGCGCATCAGCATCGACGAAGCCTTTTATTTCGCCCTCCGCCAAGCGGCTTACGCGGCGCTCGGCGTCATTGTCATGATTGCGTCGGCCTCGCTCGATCCGCGCCAGGTGCGGCGCACAGCGACGGTTCTGGTTGGCGTTTTTCTGCCGCTTTGCGCGCTAGCGGCGTGGATTGGGCCGGAAGTGAAGGGCGCGCAGCGCTGGTTCGACTTCGGCCCCTTCTCGCTGCAGCCTTCGGAAATACTAAAGCCGGCGCTGGTGGTCGTGTGGGCGTGGATGCTTGGCGAAACCATGCGTGCGACGCGGTTTCCTGGCAGGGCTGTGGCTCTCGGATTGTTTGCGCTGACGGCGCTCGCCCTGCTTGCGCAGCCCGATGTCGGGCAGACTGCACTCTTGGCGATCGTGCTAGGACCGATGCTGGCGCTGTCGGGACTTGCATTGCGTTGGGTGCTTGGGGGAGCCGTGCTCGCAGCGGCGGGGGCTTGGGCGATCTACAGCTTCTATCCGCATGCGCGCGAGCGCGTGGACGCCTTCTTCAGCGACGGCGAACCCGGGTACCAGGTCGGGCGCGCGCTCGATGCGATTGCGGCGGGCGGCGTGTTCGGGCGAGGACCGGGCGAAGGCGTCATAAAAAGGTCGCTGCCGGATGCGCATGCTGATTTCGTCTTTGCTGTCGCCGCGGAAGAGTTCGGGTTGCTCGCTTCGCTTGGCCTTATTGCGCTGTTCGGCGCGCTCGCTTTCCGCGGACTTTCGCGCGCCAGCCGGCTGAACGATCCGTTCGAACAGCTCGCCGCTGCCGGACTTGTCACCCTTCTGGTCGCGCAAGCAGGGATACACATCGCCGTGAACTTGAGCCTTTTGCCCGCCAAGGGCATGACGCTTCCTTTCATCTCGTTCGGCGGCTCCTCCATGATCGGCTCGGCGCTGGCGCTGGGCTTCTGTCTCTCGCTGCTTCGCAACCGGCCCGGCGCCTTTCTGTTCGCGGGCCGCAGCGCGAATAAGTCATGACCAAGAAGGTTGTCGTCATCGCAGCGGGCGGCACTGGCGGACACCTGTTTCCCGCCGCCGCGTTCGCGGAAGAGATGTTCCGGCGCGGGTGGCGCGTGATCCTGATGACAGACGCACGCGGGCGCCGTTATGCGGAAGGATTCCCCGCCGAGCGCATTATCGACGTGCCTGCTGCATCCTTGTCCATGAATCCGATTACGGCGATCCCGAATCTTCTCAAGATCTGGAAGGGCATCAAGGAAGCCAAGCGGCACTTCATGCATCTGACGCCGTCTCTGGTCGCGGGCTTCGGCGGCTACCCGTCATTTCCGGCGCTGATGGCGGCGCGCGCGCACAAGGTCCCGATCCTCATTCACGAACAGAATTCGGTGCTCGGGCGCGTCAACCGCGCCATGGCGACGAGCGCGGCCATCGTCGCATGCGGCTTTGAGCGGCTTGAACGGCTGCCGGCGAAAGCTCAGGATCGCAAGCGCGTGGTCGGCAATCCGGTTCGCCTGCCGATCCTGGCCGCGCGCGAACGCCCGTACCCTGAAGCGCCGGCAGGAGGCCGGCTCCATCTGCTCATCATCGGCGGCAGTCAGGGCGCGCGCCTGTTCGGCGAAGTCGTGCCCGAAGCCATCGCGCTCTTGCCGCAAGCGCTGCGCGCGCGCCTCGACGTCGTGCATCAGGTTCGGGAGGAGCAGGTCGCCGCGGTAAAGAAGGTTTATCAGAAGGCCAAGGTGAACGCCGAGGTGGCGCCATTCTTCACCGACATGGGCCAGCGCCTAGGCGCTGCCCATCTCGTCATTTCGCGCGCAGGCGCGTCCTCCGTGACGGAGCTGCAAGTCGCCGGGCGGCCGGCGATCCTGGTGCCGTTCGCCGCCGCGGCCGACGATCACCAGACGGCCAATGCCGAGGGACTGACCGGCGTCGGCGCGGCCGATCTGTTTACCGAAGAAGATTTCCATCCGGCGGCGCTCGCCGCTTGCCTGGAACGGCGCCTGGCGGACCCGCACGGCCTTGCCGTCCGCGCCGCCGCCGCGCGCGCCGCCGCCAAGCCGGAGGCGGCAAAAGCCCTAGCGGATCTCGCCGAATCCGTGGCGCGCTGAAATTTCGCGACAGCCTGCATCTAAGACCGCAGCTCGCGGCGGCTAAGGGCCAGGAGAGCGCAATGACCCTCGAGCTTTTTCGCGATTTCTGGTGGCTCATCTTTCCGATCTTCGGCATGGCGATGGCCTTTTGCGAGGTGGCGCGGGAGAACCGCGCCGCCGACGCCGTGCTTGAACGGGCCCGCCGCAAACTGGAGCAGCGCTGATGACGTTCGCCGAATTTTTCCATGACTTCTGGTGGCTCATGTTTCCGCTATTCGGGATGTCGATGGCGGTGATGGGCATGTTCCAGGACGACCGTCGCTCGCAAAAGGCGATCGATCTGATCAAGTCGTACGTCGATCAAGGCAAAGACCCGCCGCCGGAATTGCTGAAGCTGGCCATGCAGGACGCCGACAGCGCGGCGTGGCGCAGCTCTGGCCCCAGTCGGGGGTGGTCTTTCGTCGTGTTTGCTGCTTTGGCGGCGGGACTGGGCACTGGCTATTACTTCGTGCGCGCCGAGGATTGGGCGTTCGCATTTCTGATTGGCGCAGTGGCGACCGGCGTCATGGCGGTCGGCGCGCTCTTTATCCTCATCTTCGGCCGCAAGTCGTGACGCGATGGAGCCGACGGAAGAGGCGCGCCTCGTCGCGCTCGCAAGACAGGGCGATATGCACGCGTACGCCCGTCTGGTGGATGCGCACCAAGGCGCCGTGCGGGCGTTTCTGCGCCGGCTCGTCGGAAACTACGCCGATGCCGACGACCTCGCGCAGGAAGCCTTCGCGCGTACATGGGAGGTGCTGTACCGTTACGACGGCCGTTCCAGCCTGCGCACCTTCATCTGCGGCGTGGCGTTTCAATACTGGCGCCGCGCACGCCGCGCTGGGGCGCGACGCCAGGCTCGCGAAGACGCGTACGCCGGCCTTTCCGATACGGAGACTCGATCAGACGCGCGCATGGCCCAGCGGCTGGCGCTGCGTCGCGCGATGGAGGAGTTGCCTGAGGACCAGCGCGCCGCGCTCGCGCTTTGTCTCGGCCAGGACTTCACGCACCAGGAGGCAGCCGAGGTGCTGAACTTGCCGCTC
>Ga0209172_10002614_pt1 | contig 30971 bp, 31 predicted proteins | sample LarsenN4metaG_FD_184113 | JGI IMG/M metagenome (GOLD analysis project Ga0209172, IMG submission 184113) | Hot spring sediment bacterial and archeal communities from British Columbia, Canada, to study Microbial Dark Matter (Phase II) - Larsen... ... | reverse complement strand
ACACGTGACGATGCGGAAACAGCGAGCTTTTTGCTCTCACCCATCAGGTGAACCTCCCGATCTCGATTTACCGCACAGTATCAGGAGGTTCTGGCAAAATCAAAGGTTCAACTGCGGTTTATAGGGTTAACGTAATTTGCCCTGGAACACCAATTTTCTAATTAAAATCGTGCGGATATTTTCTGGGGGGAACGAATGGTTTCAGGGAAAGGAACCAGATAGGCCATGAAAGCCGCTCGAATCAGCGTATAGGCTGGCAGAGTGGCTTTTATTCTTCTAGAAATGAACAAGCTTAGCATAGAGAGACCAATGCCGATCCTTCAGGGAATATTTCATTGGAGACAGGGGCTGCCCTTCTTCCCGCACGGAAACGAAAAATGACCACAGAAGAACGTGGACAATACTCTGCTGCTTCATCTGCACTGGGTTACTTCTATCAGTGCCGATATGGGTTGCTGGAGGCATTGCGTCGTCTACCAGAGGGCGACCGTATCTCCATTAGCATCGAGACACTTGATGACGTTGTCTTTGAGACTGATGGAAATGCAGTCGATCTTCTCCAAACAAAGCATCACATCAATGCTCCGGCCAACCTGTCAGATTCATCCCCCGACCTGTGGAAGACCCTGCGGATATGGATAGAAGGCCAGGGGGATGGTTCCATTCCACAGTATGCAAAGCTCTTCCTTATTACCACGGCAACATGCAGTGACGGCTCGGCCGCAGCCTATCTTCGTCCAGCTACGTTGGACCGGACCAAGGCACTCGAACGTCTCTCCGCAACGGCCTCGACATCCACAAACGCAACAAACATACCGGCGTATCAGGCCTTCACGGCACTGACTGATGAAGAACGCAGCCTTTTGATCCAGTCGATAACTGTCATGGATGGTTCACCGAGTATTGGAGAACTAGATGACTTGTTGAGTAAGGCCGTCTTTTACGCCGTTGAAAGAAAGTTTCTGGATTCATATCTTCAGAGACTCGAAGGCTGGTGGTATGTGCGGGTCGTAAACCATCTGTTGAACGATGAGGCGACTCCTATCCTTGGTGAAGAGCTTGAAGCAGAGGCGAGCCGCATCCGGAGCCAGTTTAGGGAGGATAACCTTCCCGTTGATGACGACATCATGCGAGAAACCGTAGATGCCAGTGGGTATCTGGGACGAGCTTTCGTGGAGCAATTGAGAGTGATCGGCGTAAACGAGGAGAGAGTCGTGCATGCCATCAGGAACTACTATCGCGCATTTGAACAGCGCTCGCGATGGGTGCGCGAAGATCTCCTGTATGTCGGTGAACTGGACCGCTACGAAGAGCGTCTGGTCGAGGAGTGGGATCTCATGTTTCAGCAGATGCGAGACGATCTCGGCCAAGACGCAGCTGAAGATGTAAAGGCCCGTGCAGCCCGGGGGCTATACAAGTGGGTGGAGAGTAACCCACATCATCCAATCAGGATCTCCGTCACCGAGCCTGCCATCGCGCGGGGAACCTACCACATGCTTGCCGACGACCTCCGTGTAGGATGGCACGCTGAGTTCCGTGAACGCCTTCAGGCTATCTTGACGTAAGTGGAGACCAACAGATGAAGCCATGGGCACAACGGATACAGGAAGAGGCACACCTGCTAAACCCTGCGTTCTGTTGTTTGAATATTGCGTCTGCGTCTGCTGGATATAGCGAGTCGGATGAACAGAATCTGCCCTTCGCTTTGGCGTTCATGGTGCTACCCATCGTGCTCCATAGGCCAACGAGGGAGGCGCTACCGGCCACATCTCGCACTTCGATGCCAGCATGGTTACAGGAGCATCCAGAAGCAAGACTGGGTTTCTACGAACGACTCATGTCTCTCCGGCCACACACGAGAGAAGCTCTTTTTTATGGACTGACCTTCGGCTGGATCACCATTGATAGCGCCGGAGCCATACGCTGCACAGCCCGGAATGCGTTGCTCAACCGTGCGCTCCGGTCATTGGGTGGAGATGCCCGTGATTGTGTGTCCCGTGCAAAACTGTTCGGCAAATGGCTTGGGACCACTGCTTCTGTCGAGACCACTATGACACTCTGGGGGATTCGATCATGAGCTTTCAGATCAGAGACATCGTACTGTATTCGCACAGCGGCGAGATGCGACGCCTCAAGTTCGCTACAGGCAGACTCAACATCATCACAGGGGCGTCTAAGACCGGAAAGACTGCTCTGATCTCGGTCATCGAGTACTGCTTCGGCTCGACCGAATGCCACATCCCAGAAGGGATCATACGTCGAGCCGTCGCTTGGGCAGGGGTTAGGCTGGCGGTTCCTGAGGGAGAGGTTTTCATCGCAAGGCGGCTTCCCTTGCCAGGGCGCAACTCATCATCGGACGTGTACTACGTAATGGGCAGCGAAGTTGAGCTGCCTCGGGCAGAGCAGCTTATACAAACAACAAACCCCGCCGCTCTTGAGGGGCTGCTCGCCGCCCACGCCGGTATAGGGCAGAACCGCCATGACCCGCCTCCGGGCCAGACCAGAGCCCCCTTGCAGGCGGGAATAGATCATGCGTTGATCTACTGCTTTCAGCATCAGACTGAAATCGACAGTAACCGTCACCTGTTTCACAAGCAAAGCGAGCAATGGCTACCACAAGCCATCAAGGATACATTGCCCTACTTCCTCGGAGCCGTAACGGATGACTATGTTGCGCGCATGGCGGAGTTACGGCGTTTGCGCCGTGAACTTCGGAGCGTTGAACGGAAGTTGGCGGAATATGAAGCTGTCAGGGGACGAGGGACAACCGTTGCACTGGGGCTCCTATCGGAAGCAACCGACCTCGGCTTAAGGCCGAGTCACCCTGAGGCTGAAAACTGGGAAGGTTGCCTCGAAGCTCTCCGCGGACTATCGGGTGCAGCTTCTGTCCCAGAAGAAGAGCAAGCTGCCGTCGATGGTGACGAATTCAGACGGCTACAAGCGGAACGGGAGAACCTCACTCAGGATCTCCGTAACGTCCGTGAGCAACTCGACGCTGCAAAGGCACTGACGACAAATCGTCGCGGATTTTCCCAGGAAGGACATGCCCAGATCCACCGTCTGAAGAGCATCGAGTTGTTCTCTCCGCCAGGCGCTGATGACCTCAGCATGACGACCTGCCCGTTGTGTCAGTCATCACTGTCCGATGCGGAGGCGCCCCCCCCTGTGGAGGCCATCCGGGAATCCTTGGCACGCCTCGAAGCGCAGGTACGACAAGTTGAGGATCGAACCCCTCAGATGCAAGCTCTGGTGACCTCGCTAGAAGAGAAGCAGACTGAACTGAAGACTCAGCTACGTGAGAACCGGGAGCGGCTTGAAGCAATACAACGACAAAATGCTCGACTCGAGGAGTTCACTGATCGGAATGCACGGCGCGCACATATTCTGGGGCGAGTGAGCCTGTACCTTGAAAGTATTCCCCATCTTGAGGGTGACAGCGAGCTACAACGCCAGAAGGTCGATCTTCAGTCGCAGATCGCAAGGTTGGAAGAAGAATTGAGTGACGAAGCGGTGCAGGAACGGGTTCAGTCCGCGTTGTCAATCATCTCCCGAGACATGGGAAGGTGGGCGTCGGATCTTCAACTCGAGCATGCAGAGTACCCGTTGAGGCTGGATACTCGACGACTGACTGTAGTCGCTGATGGCCCTGATGGGCCGATTCCGATGGAACGAATGGGAAGCGGCGAGAACTGGGTGGGCTACCATCTCATCGCGCATTTCGCACTGCATCACTGGTTCGTCGATCGAGGCCGCCCGGTGCCACGCTTCTTGTTCATAGATCAGCCTTCTCAGGTGTACTTCCCGGAAGATGAGGACTGGCAGCGGCAGGAAGATGGTAGGGTGAGCGTCGGTGAAGACAGACAGAAAGTTGCCTATATGTATAAGCTAGCTAACCAAGTTGTTGGGCTTCTTGAAGGCCAGTTCCAGGTTATCGTTACTGATCACGCCAATATCAATGAGCCATGGTTCCAGGACTGCGTTGTCGAACGATGGCGGGATGGCAGGAAGCTCGTACCTGTAGAATGGGATCCATCGCCAGCCCTGTGATTGCCATATATCCTTCCGGAGAACACAACATTATATTTCCAGACAAGGGATGCTCTTTATGTTCACCTTCCTCCACGCCGCCGACATTCATCTGGACAGCCCCTTAAGGGGACTCGAAGCTTACCAGGATGCCCCCGTAGAGCAGATCCGTTGGGCTGCAAGACGGGCATTCGACAACCTCGTTGACTTGGCCATCGATGAGGAGGTGGCCTTTGTTCTGCTGGCCGGCGATCTCTATGACGGCGACTGGAAGGATTACAACACCGGTATCTATTTCGTTAACCGCATGGGGCGCCTGCGGGAAGCCGGCATCCCTGTCTTCCTGGTCTCCGGCAACCACGACGCCGCCAACCAGATCACCCGTGCCCTGAATCTCCCCGACAATGTCACGCTGTTTTCCCACAAGAAAGTCGAAACCCGAATTCTCGACCACCTCGGGGTCGCCATCCACGGGCAGAGTTTTTCCTCAAGTGCGGTCACCGATGACCTGACACGGCATTATCCCCAGGGTGATCCCGGCCTGTTCAACATCGGCCTTCTGCACACCAGCCTGAACGGACGCCCTGGCCACGAGTCCTACGCGCCATGCACCCTCGATGCACTCCGCTCGAAAGGCTACCAGTACTGGGCGCTGGGGCACGTGCATCAGCGTGAAGAGATTGCGCGTGACCCCTGGGTCGTTTTCCCCGGCAATATTCAGGGGCGGCACATTCGCGAAACCGGTGCAAAGGGGTGCACTCTGGTGTCGGTCGACGACGGCCAGGTTGTCACGGTCGAACAGAGGGATCTGGACGTGCTGCGCTGGTCCCTTTGCCGGCTTGATCTTGGTAAATGTGACAAGACTGAATCCCTCCTCGAAATGGTCCGCGAAGCGCTTGAGATCGGGAGGGAGGAGGCCGAGGGGCTGCCTTTGGCGGTTCGCCTTGTGCTGGAAGGCACAACGGCCCTGCATGGCCGGCTCCACGAGAACTCGGCCCATTGGCACGAAGAGTGTCGGGCCGTCGCCGCCAGCCTCGGTGACGTGTGGCTCGAAAAGATCCTGTTCAACACCCGGAAGGAGCAGCCGCCCTTTGAGGATTCAGAGGATGATTCGCCACTCGCCGCCCTGCGGAAATCAGTCGAGGGCCTTCATTTCGAATCGTCCCGTCTTCTCGATCTTCATCCCGATTTTGAACAGCTACGAACCAAGCTGCCTCCCGACCTCCTTGGCGATGACAACCCCTTTACTCCCGGCGAAGAGGAGCTTGCGGCCTTGCGCGAAGACGTGAAGGAACTGCTGATGGCTAGGATGCAGCAGGGAGGGCGCCATGCGTATTAAGCGGCTGGAGCTGAAGGCGTTTGGCCCATTCTCGGATTGGACCCTCGATTTTTCTTCCGACCTTCCCGGCCTGCATGTCGTGTACGGTCCCAATGAGGCCGGCAAAAGCAGTTCCATGAGAGCACTCCAGGCGCTGTTCTTCGGTTTCCCCGTTCGCACCAGCGACAATTTCCTCCACTCCTACGACCAGCTTCTGGTAGGAGGCTGTCTGCAAGGAGGGGACGGTCGGGAACTGACCTTTTACCGCCGGAAGAAGAGCAAGAACAGCCTCTTTGACCAGCATGACAATCCGCTCGATCCCGCAGTGCTCACACCTTTTCTCCATGGCCTCGAACAGGATCTTTTCACGACCCTGTATGGAATCGACCATGAGACCCTGGTAAGGGGTGGACAAGGCATCCTGGAACAACAAGGTGAGGTGGGACAGGCGCTGTTCGCCGCCGGAACCGGTCTTGCTTCCCTCAAATCCATCGTTGATGAGTTTGACAGAGAAGGGGACAATCTCTTCAGGCCTCGGGGGTCGAGCCAGGCAATCACCATGGCTCTGGCCGAGTACAAGGACCTCCAGGCCAAGTTAAAGTCGGCCACCCTTTCGAGCCGGGAATGGCAGGAACACCAGAGGTCTCTCGAAGAAACCGAAAAGAAGCTGGAGAATGCCAATGAGTCACGCGGAAAGCTGAACAAGGAAAAACGGCGACTTGAGAGATTGAAACAGGCATTGCCTTATCTGGGACAGCGCGTAATTTTGCTGGAGAAACTGGCGGAACTAGGCGAGGTCGTCGAGCTCCCTTCAGACTTTGGCGAGCGCCGGAGGAACCTGGAAGCGCAGACAAGAGACGCCCGATTTCGCCTTGGATCGACAAATGACCGGTTAAGGGTCCTGGAAGAAAAAAGAAAAGGAGTCTCCCTTAACCAGGGACTGCTGGACCGCGCCGAGGCGATTGAGGAGTTGCTCCAGGGGCTCGGACAGTACCGGAAAGCCAAGGCTGACCGCCCTCAGCTCGATGGGCGTAGAATCGGTTGCCGCACTGAGGCTGCAAATCTTCTCAAGCAGATCAGGCCCGGGATCTCCATCGATGACGTCGAGGCCTTGCGCCCGAGTCTGGCGAAACGGAAAACCATCCAGACCCTTGGCGCCAGACATGAAGCACTTGTGCAGGGGGCACGCAAGGCGAGGCGTCTGGTCCAGACTACCGTCACGGACCTCGAGAACGCCCGTAACGGTCTTGAGAAGCTCTCCCCGGTCGCCGATGCCGGAAAACTGTCCCAGGCGATCATGCTGGTGCAAAAGGCTGGAGACCTGGATGGCGAGATAACGGCCAAGCGGCAAGATTTGAATACCCTGCGGCAGGGGAGTCTTGCGGCCTTGAACCGCCTCGGACTCTGGTCTGGTCCCCTGGACCTCGTGGGGCAGCTGGCGCTCCCCTTGCCGGAAACACTGCATCGCTATGAAGAAGAGTTTTCATCCATCGCGGAAGGAAAACGGCAGCTTCAGACCGAGCGCCTGAAACTGGAAGGCGAGCGGTCCCAACTCACGGAGCAGCTTCACGAAATTGAATTCGCTGCGGAGGTTCCCTCGGAAGAGGAGCTCACGCAACACCGAAACCGACGTGACCGCGGCTGGCAGCTGTTGCGGCGCCAGTGGCTGGGGGGAGAGGATGTCGCCGCAGAAAGCCGCGAGTATGACACCGAAAACCCTCTGCCGGATGCCTATGAAAAGCTGGTTGGCATTTCTGACCAGACCGCCGACCGTTTGTATCGGGAGGCAGATCGTGTCCAGAAACACGCTTCCCTGAAGGCCAGAGTCGAAGGGATCGATAAGCGCATGGCCGAACTCGGCCAAAAAGAGATGGATGCCGAGGCTGTCTCGTCCGAGGCCACCCGCCGCTGGCAGGAACTGTGGGCCCCCTGCGCCATAACCCCCTTGTCTCCCCGTGAGATGCATGCATGGCTCAGCGGCTTTGACAAGATCCGTTTCCAGGTGGAGGAATCCGAAAAGATTGCCAGGGATCTGGCGGGACGGGAGGCCAGACGCAGGGAGCTGCGGACACTCCTCTTGGCGGAGCTCGCTGCGCTTGGCGAGCAGCCGGACTTCCCGGGAGAAGAACTCTCTCCAGTCCTGCAGTTTGCTGAAATGCTTGTGCAACGGATGAAGGGTGATCAATCCAGATGCGAATCGCTGAGTGAAAAGATCCGCGATCTGGAGAATGCTCTGGAAATCGCCCGCAGAGACCAGGAAGTGGCTGAAGAAGAGCTCAGGCAGTGGCAGGCTCTCTGGGATGATGCCGTGGCGCCGCTCGGGATTGAGAGCAAGTCTCTTCCCGCAGAGGCCAGCGAATTCATCGAGACTCTTCAGGGGTGCTTCGAAAAACTGAAGGAGGCCGATGATTTTCGCAAGCGCATCGACGGCATCGACCGTGATGCACGCGTGTTCGAGGAGACGGTCCTGGAGTTAGAGAAAGAAATTGACCCCGATCTTGCCGGCCTGGATGCCCCGCAGGTTGTTTTGCAGCTCAAGAGCCGTGTTGGCCGAGCTGCCCAGGACAAGGCCCTTGTACAGCAGTATTCGGAAGAGATCGACACGCTGGGCAAGACCCTCGTTGATACCCAAGCGGAATTGGACAGCATTGAAGAGCAGATGGCGGCACTGCGCCAGCTGGCCGGCTGTCTGTCCGAGGAAGAGCTCAACGAGGTAGAGCGGCGCTCCAATGAATATCTGAAGTTCAAGGAGAAGTTGGAAGAGGTGGAGGAAGCCCTCGCCCGGATAGCAGATGGGATTCCCTTTGCTGATCTGGAAATACAGGCGCAAGGCATCGACCCCGATGAGTTGCTGGGACGAATCGAGGCATTGACTAACGAAATCGATGGGAAGCTTGACCCCGAAATTCGGCAGTTATCAGAGACCATCGGTCGGGAAAAGAACGAGCTTACCCGCATGGACGGCAGCGGCAAGGCGGCGGAACTGACGGAGACATCGCAACAGGCCCTGGCGAAGATTCGTCGCCTGACCGAACGATACATTCGCGTGAAGCTTGCCACTAAGATTCTTCGGGAAGAGATCGAGCGCTATCGAGCTGAAAACCAGGACCCTGTCCTTAAAATCGCCTCCCGGTATTTCAGCGAGCTGACCTTGGGGTCATTAGTCGGGCTGCGTACCGACATCGACGACCATGGTCAACCGGTGCTGATAGGCGTTCGTCCCAATGGTGCCTGGCTGCACGTCGGTGGGATGAGTTCCGGTACCCGTGACCAGCTCTACCTCGCCCTGCGTCTTGCAACCCTTGAGTGGCGCATGCAGTCTGCCGAACCGATGCCATTTATCGTCGATGACATCCTGATCAACTTTGATGATAAGCGTTCAATAGCGACCTTGCGAGCCCTGGCTGACTTGGCAGAAAAGACCCAAGTCATCCTCTTTACTCATCATAACCAGGTCTTTGAAGCGGCCCGCGCCCTGAACTCCAACGACAAAGTGCTTGTGCATCAGCTCTAATCAGCTTGCCGTGCGTATTGATTGATATCAGCTCCCGATCCAGTGCTCGCTCTACACTTTTCTACAGATTATCGAGGTCAATCTGTTCGAGAAAAAGCCCATTTCATCGCTGGTTGCGGAAGCTCTTAAGCGAAATCCCGACACCCCTGACAGCAACCAGCTAAATTTGTTCAACTATTAACCGGACAGTAGTGTACGGCCACATTTTCCGCAACGTCGAAGCTATTCGAGAAGCCGTAAAAACTTTCGTAGATCTTTACAACAACGAGTGGCGCGTCGAGAAAAACGGCTTCAGGTCGCCCGATGAAATCCGCCAGGCGGCATAATCTAAACTTGTGTCCAGGGAACCGGTTCCGCTACAGCCAGGTGGTGCCAGTTGCCCGGCGTTTCGGAGGAGTGTTCTCTGACACATACTGGCAAGAGTCCGGTTCCTCTCAATGTCGAATTCCGAGGGTTCGATTCGCAGTTCCAGGAGGTCAATTGCCACCGTCAGCAACTGGTGCTGATACGCCAGCCAGGCATAATGCTGGGCCGAACAGGCAAACATATGAGCGATGCCGCTGGCGAAGCTCTTGATATGCTTGCGGCCCAATTTTTTCTGCTCGAATGGTGTATCTGCCGTTACCATTGATCAATCCTCGCGCTTTGACTCAACCAGACAGGTTCACTCCGGCTGCCAGGCGCAATCTGCCCAGTGCGCTTCGTAGCGTTTGACAAAGTCTTTCATCTCCCGGATGTTGGCGGCAGGTTCGCGGCAAGCCCGGGCGCAGGTGGAAACAACATCCCGGTAGAACCGAACGGCCACGCCCGATGACGATGCAATAACAAAAGTCCCGATCAACCCGCTGCCGTCGTCACCGGATCGGGCCATCCCGGCCATCGCCCTTGAAGATTGGAGTCACATCCATCGGCCAGCAGGTCGCTGGATGTTGATTCTTGACTTTCTGCATGTTAGGCATAATATTTTGCAAAGTCTTGCAAGAACTTCCTCGAGCGAGGCCGCGTGACGTCGGAACTTGTGGGGGTGGTATGACAGCGCGCCAGCAGGCGATCTTCACACTCGACGAGTTGGCTGCCTACTTGAAAGTCGGCAAGCGGACGCTTTACCGGCTCGCCTCGCACGGGGAGATTCCGGCCTTCAAGGTCGGCGGGACGTGGCGGTTTCGTCAAAGTGAAATCGATCGATGGATCAATGATCAGATCCAAGCAGGCAGAAAGAAGGAGGTGATACGCACAGATGAGCAGCCAAAGTCAGCGGAACACTCCGTGTCGTCTGGGCGCGCTGTCCGTCGCCGCAGGCAAACGGAGTGAGCGAGAGTCTTCAATTTTTCTTCTGGAGGTGTGACATGGACATTGATTTCAAGAAATTGGCTCCCTGGAACTGGTTCAAGAAGGAGCAGGAAGAACAACAGAGCACTGCCTCGCTGCCGGTGCAGCGCAATGACCTGCCGGTGGCGGGTGGGCCCGTCAGTCCCATCCTGCAATTGCATCGCGAGATCGACCGCCTCTTTGACGATGCATTTCGAGGCTTCGGCTTTCCGGCGCTGGCCATGCCGCGATGGCCGTCGGACTGGCCGGGCCTGCTGAAGCCGGCACTTGACATCCAGGAAACCGACAAGCTGTATAAGATTTCTTTGGAGGTTCCCGGCGTCGAGGAAAAGGACATCCAGATCACGCTCGACAACGACGTGCTGCTGGTGCGCGGTGAAAAGCGTCAGGAGCAGGAAACGAAAGACGGCGGTTTCCACCGGGTGGAGCGCTCCTACGGCAGCTTTCAGCGCGCTCTGAACCTGCCGGCCGATGCCAACCAGGACACGATCAAGGCCGCTTTCAAGAACGGCGTGCTCACGATCACGATGGAAAAGCGCGAGGCCAGTACGCCCAAGCAGGGCCGCTCGATCCCGATCAACGGCTGACGCTGGTCGGCTCGCTTTTCTCAAAACCACAAAAGGATGAGGCGCCGTGATCGGCGGCGTCTCATCAAACCAATCTTTACAGGAGCATCAGCATGGCCAGAAAACAATGCCAGGTCTGCGGCCAGACCGCCACGGTGCGGGTGGAAGCCAATCTCAATGGTCGTCACAGCACCATGCTGTTGTGTGACGATCACTATCGCCAACTGGTGCGCCAGCAAAAGCGCACCGCCTCGCCGCTGGAAGCCTTGTTTGGCTCGCGCAGCGGCTTGTTCGAAGACTTCCTCGGCAGCGACTTCTTCCGCATCGGTGACGATTCGCCGTCCGTGGCGGCCGATGCCGACGAGGTCGTCGATGCCTCGTTTGGCGAGCCCGCCCCGGGCGGTACGGGCACGGCGCGCCGTCGCGGCAGTGGGCTCGCCAGCCGCATCAGCGAACAGTCCGAGGCTTTGTTGCAGGAGGCCGCCAAACATGCCGCCGAATTTGGCCGCCCCGAAGTCGATACCGAACACCTGCTGTTGGCGATCGCCGACAGCGACGTGGTGAAGACCATCCTGGGGCAATTCAAGATCAAGGTCGATGACCTCAAGCAACAGATCGAATCCGAAGCCAAGCGCGGCGACAAGCCGTTCGAGGGCGAGATCGGCGTGTCGCCCCGGGTCAAGGACGCGCTCAGCCGTGCTTTCGTGGCCTCCAACGAACTCGGCCATTCCTATGTCGGCCCGGAGCATTTCCTGGTTGGCCTGGCCGAAGAGGGCGAAGGTTTGGCGGCCAACCTGCTGCGCCGTTACGGCCTCACGCCGCAGGCGCTGCGCCAGCAGGTGAGCAAGGTGGTCGGCAAAGGGGCCGAGGATGGCCGCGCCGAGACGCCGACCAACACGCCCGAGCTGGATAAATACTCGCGCGACCTCACCAAGATGGCGCGCGAGGGCAAACTCGATCCAGTCATCGGCCGTGCGCAGGAGATCGAGACCACCATCGAGGTGCTGGCCCGGCGCAAGAAAAACAACCCGGTGTTGATCGGTGAGCCCGGCGTCGGCAAGACCGCCATTGTCGAAGGACTGGCGCAGCGGATGGTCGCCGGCGAAGTGCCCGAGACGCTGCGCGACAAGCGTCTGGTCGAACTCAACATCAACGCCATGGTGGCAGGCGCCAAGTACCGCGGCGAGTTCGAGGAGCGCGTGCAGAAGGTGCTCAAGGAAGTGACCGAGCACCAGGGCGAGCTGATTCTCTTCATCGACGAGGTGCACACCATCGTCGGTGCAGGCCAGGGTGGCGGCGAAGGCGGGCTGGACGTGGCCAACGTGTTTAAGCCGATGATGGCGCGCGGCGAACTGAACCTGATCGGCGCCACCACGCTCAACGAGTATCAGAAGCACATCGAAAAGGATGCCGCGCTGGAGCGCCGCTTCCAGCCGGTGATTGTGCCCGAGCCGACGGTAGCGCAGACCATGATGATCCTGCGCGGCCTGCGCGACACCTTCGAGGCGCACCACAAGGTCAGCATCACCGAGGATGCGATCATCGCCGCCGCCGAGTTGTCGGACCGCTACATCACCGCGCGCTTTTTGCCTGACAAGGCCATCGACCTGCTCGACCAGGCGGCCGCACGCGTGAAGCTGTCGGCCACGGCCCGCCCGGTGGCGGTGCAAGAGCTGGAGTCCGAACTGCACCAGCTGCGGCGTGAGCAGGACTATGTGGCCTCGCGCAAGCAGTACGACAAGGCCGCCGAGCTGGGCAAGCGCATCGAGGCCAAGGAGACTGAACTCAAGAAGCTCGTCGAGGAATGGGAACGCGAGCGCGCCTCGGGCAGCGCCGAAGTCAAGGCCGATCATGTCGCGCAGATCGTCTCGCGCCTGACCGGCATTCCGGTCAACGAGCTGACGGTGGAAGAACGCGAGAAGCTGCTGCATCTGGAGCAGCGGCTGCACGAGCGCCTGGTGGGCCAGGACGAAGCGGTGCGCGCGGTGGCCGATGCCGTGCGGTTGTCGCGGGCGGGGCTGCGCGAGGGCAGCAAGCCGGTTGCTACTTTCCTGTTCCTCGGGCCGACGGGTGTGGGCAAGACCGAACTCGCCAAGGCACTGGCCGAGTCCATCTATGGCGATGAAGGTGCGCTGCTGCGCATCGACATGTCCGAGTACGGTGAACGCCATACCGTGGCACGCCTGGTGGGCGCGCCTCCGGGCTATGTGGGCTATGACGAGGGGGGGCAGCTCACCGAGAAAGTGCGGCGCAAACCCTACAGCGTGTTGTTGCTCGATGAGATCGAAAAAGCGCACCCCGACGTCTACAACATCCTGCTGCAGGTATTCGACGACGGGCGGCTCACCGACGGCAAGGGCCGGGTGGTGGATTTCACCAATACCATCATCATCGCCACCTCGAACTTGGGCTCGGACATCATCCAGCGTCGGCTGAAGGCCCGTGGCGCCGCCGGCGAGGAATACGAGAAGACCAAGTCCGAGGTGATGGACGTGCTGCGCGGACACTTCCGCCCCGAGTTCCTCAACCGCATCGACGAGATCATCGTCTTCCATGCGCTGGGCAAGGAGGAGATCCGCCATATCGTCGGCCTGCAGCTCGATCGTGTGGCCCGCAACGCCGCCAGCCAGGGCGTGACGTTGACCTTCGACCAGACCTTGATCGACCACTTCGCGGAGGAAGGCTACAAACCCGAGTTCGGCGCGCGCGAGCTCAAGCGGCTGATCCGCAGCGAGCTGGAAACCGCGCTGGCACGCGAGATGCTCGGTGGTGGCATCGGCAAGGCCGATCACGCCAGCGCCCGCTGGGATGACAAGGCCGAACGGGTGGTCTTCGAGCGCAAGGAGCCGCCCGCGAAGCCGGCCGAGCCTGAGAAGCCCGATGCCGCGAACGCGGCCGAGACGCCGCCTAGCGACGCGAGCAAGCCTGCGCGCAAGAAGAAGTCAGCGGGCGGCGAATCTTGAGTCATGAGGAGGCTGTCGTGTCCGACCCCAACGGGCTGACATGGGCAGCCACCCTCGTGTCGCTGGCGGTCGCTATCCCCACAGCGGGGCACGCGGTTATCTACAAGCGTGACCCTCGATCGGCCACGCTGTAGGTACTGCTGATCGCCTTGTTGCCGCTGGGCGGTTCGCTGCTGTATGGGCTGTTCGGCATCAACCGTTACCAGCGGCGGGCGCGGCGGCTCTTCCCGGGGGCAGATCCTGCTGTTCGGCAGGACCTCTCGCCCACGATGCCCGAGGCTGTATCGCCGCCGGTTGCCGGTCTGGCCCACCTGGTGGGACGCGCCACCGGCCAGTCGCTGACCGGCGGCAACCGCATCGAGCCGCTTGTCGATGGCGAGCAGGCCTACCCGGCCATGCTCGCCGCCATCGAATCGGCGCGGTACAGCGTCGCCTTGGCCTCGTACATCTTCGACAGCCAAGGCATCGGGGCGCAGTTCGTCGATGCGCTGCGCCGGGCTCATGAGCGCGGCGTGCAAGTGCGGGTGCTGATCGACGACGTGTATGCCCGCTGGACGCCCCGCAGCGCCTACCGCGCCTTGCAGCGCGCCGGCGTTCCGGCGGCGACGTTCAACCCGACGTTGATTCCCGCGCGCCTGCATGCCGCGCATCTGCGCAATCACCGCAAGCTGCTGGTGATCGATGGCGAGACGGGTTTCACCGGCGGCATGAACATCTTCAGCCCGTATTGGCAGCCCGATGCGCCGGAGCAGGCCTGTCACGATTTGCACTTTCGTCTGCGCGGGCCGGTGGTTGCGCATCTGATGCGGTGCTTCACCGATGATTGGTGCGATACCACGGGCGAGCGGCTCAGCAAGGGTTTCTGGGGCGAACCGCCCGCAACGGCTGATGAGCAAGGAACCTCTTGGGCGCGCGGCATCGAGGCCGGTCCCGATGAGGCCCTGGACAGGATGCGCTGGACCTTCATGGGCGCTTTGAGCGCGGCGAAGCATTCGGTGCGCATCTGGACACCTTACTTCGTGCCCGATCAGCCGATGATCGCGGCGCTGAGCACGGCCGCGTTGCGCGGCGTGCGCGTCGAGGTGCTGACGCCCGCAAACGGCGACCATCCCACGGTGCAATGGGCCGCGCGCGCCCACTACTGGCAGGTGCTGGAGCACGGTGTACGCATCTTCGAACGGCCTGGCCCGTTCGACCACAGCAAGCTGATGCTGATAGACGGCCAGTGGTGCTGCCTGGGTTCGGCCAATTGGGATGCGCGCAGCCTGCGCCTCAACTTCGAGTTCAATGTGGAGGTGTACGACACCGCGCTGTCTACGCGGCTGGAATCCCTTTTTGATGCCGCTCGTGATGCGTCGGGCGAGATATCGGCGAAGGCGTTGCGCGCCCGCCCGCTGGCCATCCGCTTGCGCGACGGGGTGGCCCGTCTGTTCACCCCCATTCTCTAGCGACACGACTTGCGAGGAACATTGCTCATGGAAAAGAAAGATCAATGGAACATTGGCTACTGGATCGTCGCCGGCCTGTTGCTGCTGACGCTGCAGAACTACTGGCAGGCGGCCAAGACCGTCGAGCCCGTGCCCTACAGCGAATTCGAGAAGGCGCTGGCCGAGGGGCGCGTCGCCGAAGTGCTGGTGTCGGACCGCACGGTCACCGGGCGCCTGAAATCGCCGGACAGCCAGGGCAAGACCACCATCGTGGCCACCCGTGTCGAACCCGACCTGGCCGAGCGGCTGTCCAAGTACGACGTGCCCTATGCGCGGGTGGTGGAAAGCACCTGGCTGCGTGATGTGCTCTCCTGGATTCTGCCGGCGGTGGCCTTCTTCGGCGTCTGGTTCTTCCTGTTCCGCCGCTTCGCCGAGAAGCAGGGCATGGGTGGCTTCCTGAGCATCGGCAAGAGCCGTGCCAAGGTATTCATGGAGAAGAACACTGGCGTGACCTTTGCCGATGTCGCTGGCGTCGATGAAGCCAAGGCGGAATTGGTTGAGATCGTCGATTTCCTCAAGAATCCGCAGGAGTATGGACGGCTCGGGGCGCGCATCCCGAAAGGTGTGTTGCTGGTTGGCCCGCCCGGCACGGGCAAGACCCTGCTGGCCAAGGCCGTGGCGGGCGAGGCCGGGGTACCGTTCTTCTCTATCTCCGGCTCGGAGTTCGTCGAGATGTTCGTCGGCGTGGGTGCAGCGCGCGTGCGCGACCTGTTCGAGCAGGCCCGCGGGCAGGCGCCGGCCATCATCTTCATCGACGAGCTCGATGCGCTGGGCCGCGCGCGCGGCGTCGGCGGCCCCATCGGCGGCCACGACGAGCGCGAGCAGACCCTCAACCAGCTGCTCACGGAGATGGACGGCTTCGACAGCTCGGTCGGGCTGATCATCCTCGCCGCCACCAACCGGCCTGAAATTCTCGATCAGGCGCTTTTGCGCGCCGGTCGCTTCGACCGCCAGGTGCTGGTGGACCGTCCCGATAAGAAAGGCCGTCTCGATATCCTGAAGGTGCACGTCAAGAAGGTGACGCTGGCTCAGGATATCGATCTCGAACAGGTGGCTGCGCTGACCACGGGCTTTTCGGGTGCAGACCTCGCGAACCTGGTCAACGAGGCCGCGCTGGCCGCGACCCGGCGCAAAGCGTCCGCCGTGGAGTTGCAGGATTTCACCGCCGCCATCGAGCGCATCGTGGCGGGCCTGGAGAAGAAGAACCGAGTACTCAATCCCAAGGAGCGGGAAACCGTGGCCTATCACGAGATGGGGCATGCGCTGGTGGCGCTGGCGCTGCCCGGCACCGACCCCGTGCACAAGATCTCGATCATCCCGCGCGGCATCGGCGCGCTGGGCTACACGCTGCAACGCCCCACCGAAGACCGCTTCCTGATGACGCGCGCCGATCTGGAACACAAGATCGCCGTGCTGCTGGGCGGTCGTGCGGCCGAGAAGCTCGTGTTCGGCGAGCTGTCCACCGGGGCTGCCGATGACCTCGCACGGGCCACCGACATTGCCCGCGACATGATCACCCGCTTTGGCATGGACGAAGGACTGGGCTACATCGCCTTCGAGGCGCAGCGGCCGCGTTTTCTCGACGTCCCCGAGCTGGCCCAAGGTGGCTGCCGGGTGGCGGAATCCACCCAGGCGCGCATCGATCAGGCGATCCGCGACATCGTGATGGGCGTGTTCGAGCGCGCCTACCGGATTCTCGATACCAACCGCGCGGTGCTGGAGCGCTGCGCGCGCGAACTGCTGGCGCGGGAAACCCTGGACGAAAACGACATCCGTCAGCTGACCCAGGGGCTGAAGTCCGAATCCCGCGAGTCGGCGCCCCCCCAGTCCGAAACCTCACTCTCTACATCCCAAGGGGCCACACCATGAGCGAACACCTTCACATCGTCTGCCCGCATTGCCAGTCCATCAACCGTGTGCCGGCCGCCAAGCTCGCGGATCAACCTAACTGTGGCCGCTGCCAGCAGCCCTTGTTCACGGGCGAGCCCATCGAGTTGACCACGGCGACATTCGGGCGCCACGTGGAGCGCAGCGATCTTCCTTTGCTTGTCGATTTCTGGGCGCCGTGGTGCGGGCCTTGCAAGATGATGGCACCGCAGTTTCAGCAAGCGGCGCGCCAGCTCGAACCCTGGATCAGGCTGGCGAAGGTGAACACCGAGGCTGAGCCGCACCTGGCCGCGCAGTTCGGTATCCGCAGCATTCCGACGCTGGCCCTGTTCCAAGGTGGGCGGGAGATCGGGCGTCAGGCGGGCGCCATGGGCGCGCAGGACATCGTGCGCTGGGCAAAGGCGCAGGTTGGGCGCTGATCGATGCAGAGCCTGCTGAGCGTCACGCTGATAATGCTAGTGGGGTGCAGTGTGGCGGCCGTGGTGACGGCTGCGTTCAGAGTACCCACCTTGCTGGGTTATCAGCAGTCCTTTGCCGCAGCCCTTGGGTTGACGGAACAGGTAATGTCGGCGCTGGACATGCCGGCCGAGATAGTCGAACGAAACATCAGTGCAATGCGCCATCGTCCCGACAGCGACAATTTTGCAGGGAGTCCATCTTCATGAAATCAACACGCCTCAACCCATTTCAGGTCTTGCGTGACCAGTGGGCCATCATGAGTTTTTACGAGCGCTTTGAGCGGGTCATCGCGCTCATGCTGTCGGCGGTGATTGCCGTCATCATCGTGGTGTCGCTTCTCCAGCTCATCTCTATCGTCTTCACGCTGCTGGTCCTCGATGCCTTCAATCCCCTGGACCACAAGGTGTTCCAGAGCGTGTTCGGCATGATCATGACGCTTTTGATTGCGATGGAGTTCAAGCATTCCATCGTGCGCGTGGCGCTGCGTCGGGACAGCATCGTCCAGGTCAAGACCGTGATCCTCATCGGTCTGATCGCGCTGGCACGCAAGTTCGTGGTCCTCGACCCCGACACGAGTCCCGCCAAAATCGCCGCGCTTGCAGGAGCCACACTGGCGCCCGGTGCCACTTACTGGCTGATGCGCGAGCGCGACGACCGCGTCGCCGAGACATCTGAGCATGACCCGTCATCATCCCGGTGACCCGCGCGCGGCGTTGTTGCAACACCGCTGGCTCAACCGCCTGCAGACTGGGCTGTTGGTCCTGACCCTGATCGGGATCGCAGCCACCGCAGGAAGCCTGCTGTTCGGGGAAAGCGGCCTGTGGCTCGCGCTGTTTGCAGTTGCAGGCACGTTGTTGCTGGAACCGGCAGCCGCATCCGCCTTGACCTTGCGCCTGTACCGCGCACGGGCTTTGCACCCGCACGAAGCCCCCGAGATTTGGGCCCTGTTGCGCGAGCTGTCCGCCCGTGCCGGTTTGCCCGCCACGCCGGTGCCGCACTACGTGCCCAGTGCCGTCGTCAACGCCTTCGCCACCGGCTCGAAGCAGCATGCATCGATCGCCCTCACCGATGGCCTGCTGCGCAGCCTGAGCCCACGCGAGCTGGCGGGTGTGCTCGCGCACGAGGTCGCGCACATCGCCAATGAGGATCTGCGTGTCATGGGGCTGGCGGATTCCGTCAGTCGCCTCACGAGCCTGCTGGCTATGGTCGGACAGATCGCTATTGTGTTCAGCTTGCCCGCACTGCTGGCCGGCGCGGTGGCGGTCAATTGGCCTGGTCTATTGTTATTGGCCGCATCGCCCCAGCTGGCCCTGCTCGCACAGCTCGGCTTGTCTCGCGTGCGTGAGTTCGACGCTGACCGCCTCGCGGCGGAACTGACCGGCGACCCGCAAGGGCTGGCGTCCGCGCTGGCGAAGATCGAGCGGGTCAGTCGCTCCTGGCGTGCCTGGCTGTGGCCGGGATGGGGCAATCCCGAGCCTTCCTGGTTGCGCACGCATCCGGCAACGCAAGATCGCATCTCACGCCTGCTGACGTTGGCGCCTGGACCAGCAACAGCCTTGCCGTTTCACGCGCCCCATTTCTTGCCGGAATCCGCTGTGACGCCGCGCCCGCCGCGCTGGCGCCCGAGCGGGCTATGGCGCTGATTGTCTATCAACAGGAGACTTCTCATGGCCTACCCTGACCCGTACCCACGCCCCGCACCGGATCCCTTCATCCGTCGCTGGCTCTTCATCACCGCCTGCATTGCCGCGCTCATGCTGCTGTGGCAGTTTCTGCCCGCCATCGAGGCCTGGTTCAGTCCGCGCGAGGCGGCAGAACGCACCGTGACGGCGCGTGGCGATCTGGCGGCGGACGAGAAGGCCACCATCGAACTGTTCGAAAAATCGCGCGCCTCGGTGGTATATATCACCACCGCACAGCTGGTACGAGACGTCTGGACGCGCAATGTCTTCTCCGTGCCGCGCGGCACCGGCTCGGGCTTCATCTGGGACGACGCCGGCCACGTTGTCACCAACTTCCACGTCATCCAGGGCGCGTCCGAAGCCACCGTCAAGCTTGCCGACGGCCGCGACTACCAGGCCGCGCTGGTGGGGGCGAGCCCAGCGCACGACATCGCCGTACTCAAGATCGGCGTCGGCTTCAAACGCCCGCCTGCCGTGCCTGTCGGCACCAGCACCGACCTCAAGGTGGGACAGAAGGTGTTTGCTATCGGCAACCCCTTTGGCCTGGACTGGACGCTCACCACCGGCATCGTCTCCGCGCTCGACCGCTCGTTACCGGGAGAAGCGGGCGGCCCGACAATTGATCACCTGGTCCAGACCGACGCCGCCATTAACCCCGGCAACTCGGGCGGCCCCCTGCTCGATTCGGCAGGGCGGCTTATCGGCATCAACACGGCGATCTATAGCCCCTCCGGCGCCTCGGCCGGGATTGGTTTCGCCGTGCCGGTGGACACCGTCATGCGCGTAGTCCCGCAACTCATCAAGACCGGTAAGTACATCCGTCCGGCGCTGGGCATTCAGGTGGACGAACAGCTCAATCAGCGCCTGCTGGCGCTGACTGGAAGCAAGGGCGTGTTCGTGCTGCGTGTTACCCCTGGTTCGGCAGCGCACAAGGCCGGCCTCGCGGGTGTCGAAGTCACGCCGCAAGGCATCGTGCCCGGCGACCGCATCATCGGTGTTGATGGCAAGGCGACGGACGATGTGGCTAAGCTGCTCGCGCGGCTAGACGACAGGAAGGTCGGCGATGTGGTGGTCTTGTCAGTGGAACGGGCCGGCAAAACGCGCGAAGTGCGTGTGGAGCTGCAACCGGGGATTTGATTGAATCGACCCGGTCTATCAGGCGGCGCGGAGCAGGCAAGTGGCCTCAGCCTCCCGCCGCGTGACAAGCCCCGGCAGCACCCTGCCGCCGCCATAGACCCAGCGCCGCAGCTCAGTCGCGGCAGCGGCCCAGTCCCGCTGGTTCACCCGCCGCCGCAGCGTCGAGGTCTGCAAGCGACCGCCGCCGAGATTGAATGTGAAGTCCACGATGGCCGCCAGCCGCCCTTCGGGTTCGGAGGCCAACACCGGGCAGTAGCGCAGTGTGGCGGCCAGCGCCGTGCTCAGGTCGCGGGCGAGATAGGCTTCCGCTTCGTCCTCGGTGATCGGCGGGTGCTGGGCATCGCACCCACCCCACATTTCATCTTTCCGTCTCACTTATCCATACCACTTATCTTGGTGCAACTGTCCCTAGGCTGCACAGCAAGGCGAGTTGAAAATATCCACGGTTTATTCTAGGAACCAGTAGTGGTGTCCAGAAATGAACACAAATACGAACTGATGTTGTCGATGCAGTGCAGGAAATCCCTTAGCACACAAGGCTTGTGGAACATTCGTAAACAAAGAAAACGGTTACAACCTTCAGGAGGCAAAGTATTCTTTCCGAGACTCCGCTCTGCCCGCCTCGCCCCTTCCTCGCGACCTATTCGCCCTGAAAACCGAATTCGGTTTACCGAAAACCGAGTTCGGCCAAAGATTTCTTTGCATCGGATAACCTGCCTTCAGACGTAATTAAATCAACTGGAGGCACCATATGAATCAATCCCTTCCCGAGACGGGTTACCTTCGTCTTGCTCAGATAATCGGTAACCCCAAAGCTAATCCCCCCATCCTGCCTATCATTCCGATTTCAAAAAGCACCTGGTGGGACGGGGTGAAAAAGGGGCGGTTCCCTAAGCCTGTGAAACCATTCGGAGACCGCATCACCCTATGGAGGGTCGAGGACATACGAGCGCTTATTTCAGCTACCGGTGATGGTGTCCAGAAATGAACGCTCATGTGATCTCCATGTTGTCGGCAAAAAGGTAAGAACTTATGCCGACAACGGGTTGCATCGCCTATCGTCTCAGGATGTCCATAAAGTTTTTTCGCAGCATCGACTGCCAGGTGATCTTGAGCCATCGTCCTATTGGACCGGTCGGACACCAAGGGATTGGCCAACCTAAGCGGAGCCCTTTCATGTTCGAGGTTAACGGCACCTCCCCCCTCGCATGATCGTACGTTGAACCGGATACCATCGGCGGACCAGGTATTAGGCCCTGAGTCTGGAACGAGATGCAGAGCGTTCTTTCTGGATCAGCACAATGGAGGACCAGCCTTACGTGAATTACTGAGTCTCGGTTCACGGCAGGCAACGGACAGTTGGCAGGTTTTGGATATCACCCGAACCCACCCCGTCCACATAAAGGAGGCTTGAAAGAGGTAAGGCGGAGCTGCTACCGCCGGCATTGCGATGCCCAAAAAGAGCAAGTCATCTCAACACGCGGGCCGGCAACGGCCAGAGGTACACAGAATCATGAAACATCGTTGGCCACGATCACTACACTGCCAGGTGGAGGCCGTATTCCACAGCATCCGTTCCTTCAGGGAGGCTAAAACTGAGAACCCTCTTGGGCTCCGTTCGTTCGGTTCATGGGAGTCCTATAAGAATAAATCCCACCGCTTCGTGGGATTCATGAAAAACAAGGGGAGTCAAAGTATTTTGGATACCCTCGCCGTGCAACAGGACATGAACGAATATCTTCAACAGCGTCTTGCCTACAATGTTGAAAAAAAACGGTCACGTCAAACCATGGAAACACTCCTGTCGGCTCTGGGGAAGTTGGAGTACGCGATTAACCACTATATCAAGCTGCATGACATTAATGCTGTTCCTTTGGATACACGAGCCCTTCGACTCGATTTCTACGCCAAGAGCAGAAAGCTTTTGCGATTGTCGAGCAGGCTCTATACGAACCGAGGCTATCCCGATCCTATCAGGCTGATCGAACACATTGCTGATCCGACATACCAACTTCAAGCTTCGCTTCAATATGAAGGTGGTTTGCGATGCGAGGGTGTAGGGGCTCCGAGCAACCGAAAAGTAAAGAATCCCCTGACCGTCAAAGCATTGTGTGGCATCGGTGTTGATCCGGTTACCGGTGCACCAGTGGGAATCGTCGCGTCGGTGGAAAAAGGAGGAAAAAGGACAGAGCATTATGTTTCCGTGGAGACATACCGGCGCTTGGAGAGATACATCAATGACAGCGGCACGTTGGAGAGCAATTATGACGAGTATGTCCATGCGATTAATGAGGCAGCCATGAATACCGACCAGTATTCGCTTGGACGAGGTAGCCATGGCCTCAAACATAATTTCGCTCAGGAACGTTATCTTGAATGTATCAGGTATGGACTGAGCCACGAACAGGCACTACAGCAAACCTCCCTGGAGACATCGCATTTTCGGCTCAGGGAGACGCTGACTTACACGAGGGGGTGAGATTTGGATGAATTACTGAACCAAATAACCGGCTTAACTGAGCAGCAACGTAAAAAGGCCCTCCACTGGGTGGCGTCACTCCCGGAGGAGAAGGTTATCGAAATCTTTCAAGACGGAGTGAAGAAGGCGTACCAGATTAAAGAAGTGCGTCCAGACCTTCCCGGCAGAATCAACAAATACTGTGCTTTCATCATTGCAGTTAGAAAAGCGGGCTGGGATACGGTGAAAGGAAAGGGCTACCGAGTAGCTGCAAAGGAGCAGTACGATGACTTCAGCCACCTGCGGAAGGCGAAAGCGGCTGAACTGGTTCAGAAGGGCCGGACACCGGTATTGCGAAAGAAGATCCTGGCGCACTGGGGCGAAGTGAAAGAATTGAAAGCGGAAGGAAAGGGATTTCGGCCGATCGCTGCCTATCTGGCAAAAACGAGAAAGGTCAAGACGTCGGCCTCATATCTGAGCCAATTGTGGAAGGAGGTAGAGACTGATGATTGAGTTTGAGTTTAAGGGAATCAAGATTGTGGCAACCGCTTTAGTCGAGCAGCATGGTTACAGGGATGCTTTTAACCGGGAAAGAACGAGATTTCAAAAGGACATGACCTTGAAAATTCAATTCTGGGACTTCACCATCTGGGGCTGTAACAACCTTTACGAACTAGCCTTTGTAAAGTCCACGTTGCACTATTTCATGCAGTGCTACTGGAAGCGTACCAGCAAAGGAGGGAGCAATATCGAACTGACCAAGGTTCTCCACCATGACTTCGATGGCATTCAACATTCGCTTCACTTAATTGCTCGGCAGAAGGACGACCGTCACTACTTGTATATAGCCATGACTGAGAACGGCAAAACTCTCAACGAGGTTTACCTTGACGGACAGGAGGTCATAATGCTGGAGATTGCCATCGGCAAAGCCATAGGTCTCTTGGCGGCTGAAACTAAACATTCGGTGAACATGTACGATGCGGACAACTTTGTGTAAGTTGCCATGGGATAGTGGATGTAACGGTTCGCAATTATTCGCACAATCGATCATTCCGGCACATGTGCCAGTGCCCGTATCACCTCCACAACCACCCGCCGGTCCCTCGGCGACAGCGAGGCGTATTGCCGAAACGCCTCCGCTGTCTCGTCATCGATAATCACATCCTGCTGCTCGGTTGCGCCGAGAAGATAATCCGTCGTTGAGCCGATCTCTTGGGCAAGTTTGAAGAAAAGCTCGAGCGACGGGGATCTCTTCCCGTGTTCATACATGGTGATAGCAGGAGGTTGAACCCCCAGCTTTGCCGCCAGTTCTCTCTGGTTCAGGCCCAGAGCTTCCCGTTTTGATCTGATTCTCGCCCCGAGTTCTGTGTAGAAATCAGCCATTATCACACCCCCATAGTAACAAATTGTTAGTTTTTTATTGTCACTTTGCCTAATTTTATGTTATCATATGTGTAACAAAGTGTGAAGGAGGGCAAAGCTCATGGTCTACGGAATGGTCGGAATCCACGAAAACGCGGCGTTACCAGCACTGTTCCCCGTCCGGTACGGTGACGAGGCGCTGCCGGGGGAGGCGGAGGCCGGGTTTTCCGGCAGTGACCCTTGCTGGAACGAGGCCTCATACATTGTTGATGACAACGGCTATCTCCACCTCTATGTCAAGGGGCACCCGCGTCGGGCGCTCCATCAGGTTCTCTGGGAGCGGTTCCATCGGAGAAGCATCCCCAAGGGGGCGGCAATCCACCATGTCGATGGCAACCCCCGGAACAACAGCTTCGGCAATCTGCTTTGCCTGCCGCGGGCCATCCACCGGGAGCTCCATGGGGAGTTGAACCGGCTCGATCCCGACCTTCCGCCCCTGCTGCTGGAACTGGAGCGGCATCGTATTACGGAATTCTATCGCCGGCGCGCAGAACACTACTGGCAAGAGCGGGGCGTCCGCCCTGCCCGGGAAGAGGAGGAGTGCCAATGAGAGACGAACTGCTGGATCTGGAGACCATTCGCCGGGAACTGTACTTCACATTAAAGGAAATGGGAGAGCAGCTGATGCTGAGGTGTGACTCCCCGCGGCTGATGAAAATACAGCCGACTCGGGTCCATGAGTGGGAGCGGGGGGCGCGGCCGGTTCCCCTCCACGTCATTGCCTCCTACGCAAAGGTGGCCGCGGAATGCTGGCTTGCCAGGAGAGAGCAGGCGGGGGCTTCGGGAGCCCTGGAGGTGGACCTCCACTATTCCCGCCTGATCAACCCCTCCTTTGCCCGACTTCTTTTCGCCCGGGAGAGGCTGAGGACGACGGCCCAGGATGCGGTGGCCCTGAAGGCTGTGGAGGATGGCCTAAGTGAACTCTTTTGCCATTACCGCCGCCTGCTCGGCGTGGATCTCTCCTTTTGTCTGACGTCTCCTTCGAGGCAACAAAAGGCGACGGGAAGGGGAAAACCATCGCGGCGGTCCCCGAAGGGGGTTCCGCTCCGCCACATATCCTAGGATGCCGGTGGAGGAATCCGTATGAGGAAACGGGTAGGGCGGCCCGGCATCGCTTCCGCGAACCGCCCTTGCGAGCCCCCGGATGGCGTTCTTACTGTAATACACACGGCGAACCCTGTTTTCAACCAACCGTTTCAAGGAGGCTACCATGGCAGTTATCAGTGAAATGGAACGAAGCTGGGTCAAAGAAAATCTCGATTTGCGACACAATGAGATGACCAAAGAGCAGGCGAAACAATGGTTGCGGCTGATGATGGCGGACCAGAAAAAGTTTTTCTGCCTTGGGATTTTCGGCTTCGTCCTGAAACGGAAACGCGATGCCCGGCAGATGAGATTCTCCAAGGAAGAGTTGGAGGAGTTTTGCGGCGAGTTTACCCTGAAAGTGCAACTGGCCGCTCGCAACCGGAAGGTAACGGTGAGTTTTCCCCTCTTCGATCTCGTGGGCCGGAACGTCCTGAGGGGATTGACGTTGATTAACTGAGCAGGTGGCGGGACAAGGGGGACAGGCATTGGCGAAAGGGACGGGGGGGCCGGCGACATGCCCCACCCACTTCGCCGGAAACCAGGAAAGAGGGAGGGTTCCATGGAATTGCCCTACGAGATGTACCAAATGTCGGCCGAATCGTTTGCAAGCATCGCCGAACCGGCAATGCAGCCATTCTGGGATGGCTACAAAAAGGGGCTCTATGACCGGTTCCATGGTGGCAGGGACCTGTCGGTCGAGATGCCGGGGGGCGAACTGTATGCCGAAGGATACCGGGCCGGGTTGGAGGGGGTCCCGGCAGTATGTCTTATCCAGAGGCTCCTGGAAGAGGAGTACCCCTAATACCTAAAAGAGCCGCTGTTAAATTATTAGTGTATTTTTGGGGGTATACAAATAAATGTGTCGCATAATACTTGAGCACTACCGTATAGTTATACTGCCAGATGTAGCGACTATCTCCCGCCATACGCGCAGAAGGGCTGAACGGCACACCGTCCAGCCCTTTTGTTATTGTACAGATCCATCCCACATTGCCGGAGTGCCGTGAAGCATCACCGATTTACGGAGGCCCCCTTCAAAAGAGCCGCAACTTCCCCCTGCATGTCGGTGGCGTCAATCCGGGCACCCTGGAGGAGGGCGCCCCAGCTCTTGCCGCCGCTTTTCGCCTCGCGGCGGATCTGCGTGGCCGGCCGTTTCGTTTTCCGGGCTATGACCGCGGCGATGATCAGCTCCTGATTCGTGGCCCCGCCCCTGCGCATCCCGGCCAGCTCCCCCTGGTTCAACAGCCGGTAACGCAGGAGAAGCTCGTCGACCACCGCCTCGGCAAGACGCGCCGGCGAAGCATTGGCGGCAAGGGGGCCGGATAAGCGGGGGCCAAGGGCGCCGGGTGATATGCCTTGGGACGCCACAATATCCTTCCAGGATTCCCGGAACTTCTTCGCCTCCAGCAGGGACTCCGCCGAAAGCGGGGATTTGGAGGCGATCCAGTAGGCAACCCAGAGGTCGTCCGCGGACGTCCCCTTCTGCTTTTTCATCACGATGGTTTTCTTCTCCACATTGAATGCCGCGGCGAAGAAAGAGTTCTGGGTGGTGGCCAGGAAATAGGGGTCGGCCACCGTGGGGTTTGCGGGATCATAGGAGCGGTCGGTGAAGCAGTGGCAAGTGATGGCGGGTATCGCCCGGGCCGAAACGGGAACGAGGAAGATGATCGCCAGCACAATCTGCCAGGCCTTGAGATTGATGGTGCGCATGGGTGGTCCTTTCGGAGCGGATTGCCGAAGCTTCGAGCAGGGATCTGCATGGACGGCACAGATGCCTTGCAGAGTCTCCGGCACTGTTTCATCGTAACCGGTAAACGAAAGTGCGCCTTGACCTGCATCAAATATTTCAAAGATAAACGAAATCCCACCCCTTGAAGATGAAGCTGCCCCCCGCGCCGAGCTGCCGATTGTCGTTCCCCGTCCCCCAAGGGGGTCATCGACATCCTGTCGCGGTGGGCAGTGACCGCCGCCTGCAGCCGGACCGTCGTCAAAAAAAACTTCCGGGCCAGCCCCTCGCCCCGCCGGCCTGCCAAGGAGCAACTTGTCCTGTTCTTTGTTGTCATGTTCTTGTTGACATCCAAATTTCGGTGTGATAAAAAAACCTTCGCTTTGCGCTACAAGGTCTTTCGGAACGCAAATTCAGGCACTTGCAGCAGGTGCCGTAACCGAAGCCCGGCAAGAAGCTCCCTGAGATTAACGCCTCGGGGCACCAACTATTTTCCCCAGTAGCTCAGTCGGTAGAGCAGGCGGCTGTTAACCGCCTTGTCCGTGGTTCGAGTCCGCGCTGGGGAGCCATACTATCCAGAGGAGTCAGGCAGCAGCCCTGACTCCTCTTTCAGTTTGGGCGCCATTCTTTCTGTTTGGGCGCCATCAATGCGAAAGGCCGTCTCCCCCCCAGGGGGGGACGGCCTCATTAGTTTTGCGGCTCCATGAACCCTCTCGTGCCGGGCGCCCGTTCAGCCCGGGGCCGCGGCGGTTTCCTGCCGCTTCAGCGGCTCTTCACTTCAGCCTTCTGTCCGAAGCTCTCTCTCACTCCCTTGGCGGCGCCGATCATGGTCAGGATTGCCGGTATCAACTGGGCCACGATGATCAGGGCGCAGAACCCGAGGAAAATCCACACGAACACGCCGCTGTTGTCTTCCCGCGCCCCCGATGCCGCCAGGGCCGACGTCACGCTCCCCAGTACCAGTGCCAGTGTGCCGGCTGCAGTTCTCGCTCTCATGGCCGTCTCCTTTCGTATTCTCTTCTATCGTGCCGGTCTCGGACCGGGTTGTTTCCCTTGGTTTGCTTCCCCTAGCGGGCTCCTGCCCCTTCCTTGGCCGAGAAGAGCCCCTTCACCATGGAGCCGAGCAGGATGACTGCCGGGACGGCCTGGAAGGCGATGACGGCGGCGCCGAAGACCAGGAACAGGGGGGTGAGGAATCCGCCTTCGTCGGCGGCGGCGCCGCTGGCGGCAAGGGCTGAAGAGGCGGTGGCCATCGTGACGATCAGGGCGTTGACTATGGCTTTCATGGCATCCTCCTTGGTTTCCGGTGGTGACCGGTTGCTGTTGTCTTTTGTTTAGCATCGGCCGTGCCAGGAGGATGAAAATTTATTATTAATTTGCAACCTGCTGTTATCACAGGAAATTTATTCTGAAGGCATGGCGGGAACCGGCGCGGGAAAAGCACTATTGTATAGAGGGGACATACTAACCGGAGAGGGGAACTCACCCCCTCCCCGGCCCGCAAGAGACAACCATATGATTTTGCTTGCTTTTTGAAATCGACAGCGGGTGCCTGAAAAAAAAATGCACCTGCGGTGATGAATGAAAAGGATTATCCGGGGGGTTACCCGCGGCACGCGACGACTGCCGCCAGGTCCGCTGCCAGCAGTTCCACGTCTTCCGCGGTGGTCTCCCAGGAGCACATGAAGCGGGCCCCTCCGGAGCCGATGAAGGAGTAGAAGTGCCAGCCCCGCTCCCGGAGCCCTTCGGCCACCTCCGGAGAGAAGTCGGCAAAGACCGAGTTGGCCTGGCGGGGAAAGCGGATGCCGACGCCGGGGATCTCCCGGAGGCGGGCTTCCAGCAGGGCGGCGCAGGCATTGGCGTGGCCGGCCCGGGTGAGCCAGGCGCCGCTTTGCAGCATGCCGATCCAGGGGGAGGCCAGGAAGCGCATCTTGGAGGCCAGCTGTCCCGCCTGCTTGCACCGATAGTCGAACTCCCGGGCCAGGTCGCGGTTGAAGAAGATGATCGCCTCTCCCACGGCCATGCCGTTCTTGGTGCCGCCGAAGCAGAGGACATCGACCCCCGCCTTCCAGGTGAGTTCGGCCGGCGCCGCGCCAAGGGCGGCCACGGCGTTGGCGAAGCGGGCCCCGTCCATGTGGAGCTTCAGATCGAGGCGGCGGGCCAGCTCCCCCACGGCCCGCAGTTCGTCCACCGTGTAAAGGGTCCCGAGCTCCGTGGCCTGGGTGATGCTCAGGGCCTTGGTCTTGGGATAATGGATGTCAACCCGGCGCTTCACGGTGTATTCCACGGCATCCAGATCCACCTTGCCGTACTCCCCCGGAACGAGGAGAATTTTCGTGCCGTTGGAGAAGAATTCCGAGGCGCCGCACTCGTCGGTCTCCACGTGGGAGGTCTCGTGGCAGATGATGCTGTTGTAGGAATGGCAGAGGGAAGCCAGGGCCAGGGAGTTGGCGGCGGTGCCGTTGAAGACGAAGAAGACCTCGCAGTCGGTCTCGAAGAGATCCCGCAGGAGCCGGCAGGCCTTTTCGGTCCAGGGATCGTCGCCGTAGGAGCAGGCATACCCCCGGTTGGCCTCCTCCATGGCCTGCCATGCCTCGGGACATATCCCCGCGTAGTTGTCGCTGGCGAACTGGTAGCGGCGCTCGGTCGGCTTGCTCATGGCGGTTTTCTCCTCTGTACCTGGAATTACTTTGAATTGAGTATCTATGCGGGGGTTGATGCCTCAGACGGCCCGGTCCGGCTGGGGAGTTCGGAAACCACCATGCCGGCAAGAATCAGGAGCGCACCCAGAAAGCCGTAGCCTCCGAGTCGTTCGCCGGCGGCCCAGAAGGCGTAGAGGGCGGCGAAGACCGGCTCCAGGCAGAAGATGAGAGCAGTCTGGGCAGGGCTGATGACCCGCTGCACGGCGGTCTGCACCAGGAATGCGAAGACGGTGGCGAAGAGGGCGCAGATGACCAGGGCCCAGAAGATATCGGGATGCCAGGCAAGGACCGGCTTCCCGGACCCCGCGGCCACCCCCAGGCTCAGAAGGGTGACGGTGCCCAGCTGCACGGCGGTGAGCCAGAAGATGTCGCTCCCCCGGGCCCAGGAACCGGTCAGGATCAGGTGGAGGGAGACGCAGACGGCGCAGACGGCGGCCAGAAGATCCCCCACGTTGAAGACGAGGGCGCCGTTGGTGCAGAGGAGGAAGAGGCCCGGAAAGGCCAGGGCCACCCCGAGCCGGACCCCCGGCGTGATGGCGTGGCCGAAGAACCGGGCCCCGAGGAGCGGCACGAGGACGACGCTCAGCCCCGTGAGGAAGCCGGTGTTGGAAGCGCTGGTGAACCGCAGCGCCATGGTCTGGAACCCGTAGGAGGCGAAGAGGAAGAATCCGAGAACGGCCCCGTGGCGCAGGGCCGGACCGGTGAGCGGGGCGCGGCGCGCGAGGCAGATGAGAACAAGCAGTGTCGTGGCGGCGAAAAACCGCTGGGCCAGGAAGACAAAGACATCGACCCGGGCAACGGCCTCCTTCACGATGGTGAAGGTGATCCCCCAGAAAAAGGTGGTCAGCAGCAGTGCGGTTATGGCGGTGTATCGTCTCACGGATGTGCTCGGAATCCGGCGAAAGTACGCAGCGGCAAGTTTGGTATTCTTAAACATTCTCCGAAAAAAAGTAAACGAAAATGGTTTGAACCCCCGATTTCCCCACCAAAAAGATTGACATGCCGGGAAAATCCATATAAATGTGGCGACGTTTAAGCCTCGCTAAAATGATTCCTGATTAGCGCCAATCTTCCGCTGGCGCCTGATGTGACATTTGCTGTCGCAGCATGATGATAACTTCATGGCATCTTTCATCGGGAGGATCGCCATGAAGATGAACCGTATTCAGTTTCAGCCGGGCATGAGCCTTAACCAGTTCCTTGACC
>Ga0209172_10002613_pt1 | contig 30996 bp, 27 predicted proteins | sample LarsenN4metaG_FD_184113 | JGI IMG/M metagenome (GOLD analysis project Ga0209172, IMG submission 184113) | Hot spring sediment bacterial and archeal communities from British Columbia, Canada, to study Microbial Dark Matter (Phase II) - Larsen... ... | reverse complement strand
ATTCGATTCTGCTCGGACGTGGACCGGCGCATCCGCTCGCTGCTTGTCACCAGCGCCTCGCCCGGCGAAGGCAAGTCGACCACCGGAGCGCACCTGGCGATCACCCATGCCGAACAGGGCAAAAAGACGCTCCTCATCGATGGCGACCTCCGCAAACCGAGCGTCCACAAGCGCTTCAAGATTCCGGCCACCAAGGGGTTGTCGAACGTCCTCACGGCCGAGTGCGCCTGGCGTGAGCTGCTGGTCTCGCCCGAGCACCTCCCCGAACTGCACATCCTGCCCGCCGGGCCGCCATCGAGACGGGCGTCGGATCTGATCGGCAAGGGGCTTGAGGAAGTGATCGAGGAGGCCGCCACCGAATACGACCTGATCATCCTGGATGGTCCTCCGCTGCTTGGCTTCGCCGAGCCGTTGCAGATGGCGACCATCGTAGACGGAGTCGTAGTGGTGACCAGGGCCGGCGCCACGAGCCGGAAGGCTGTCGGCTCGGTTCTGACCGCGCTTCGGCGGCTGCGGGCCAACGTCCTGGGTGTCGTGCTCAACGACGTGAACAAAGAAATGAGCGCGAGCTACTACTACTACGGTTACTACAGCAAGTACTATCAGGACACTCCTCACAATGCGTGAACCGGGTCGGGCGTTCGTCTTCCACGCGCCGGGTCAGACGGCATCGGAGGCGCTCGACGGCCTGTGCCGTCTGATGAAACTGCCGCGGACCAATCCGTTCGGGAGCTTCCTCGAGCCCGGACAGACGGTGGCCGTCAAACCCAACCTCGTGCATCATCGCCACTACCGCGGGGGGAAGATCGAGTGGGTCATCACGAGCCCTTCGCTGATCCGCGCGGTTTGCGACGCGGTCCTGCTGGCGATCGGACCGCGAGGGCGTCTCCTTCTGGGCGATGCGCCCTTGCAGTCGGCGGACTGGAACCTGCTGGTTTCCGAGTCCGGACTGGACAGGCTGCCCGCGCACTATGCCAGGCAGGGCTATTCGGTCCAACTGGCCGACTACCGGACGCTGGCGACGCGCGACTTCCGCGGGCTCAAGCACAGTCCCCGCAAGCTCGGCGGCGATCCCAACGGCTATCGGGTGGTGAACCTGGGATCCGACAGCCTGCATGCGGGTCGCGACACGGCCCGGTTTCGCGTCACCAACTACGACCCGTTGAAAATGCGGGCCCATCATAACGAATCGAAGCACGAATACCTGATCTCCGGGTCGATCCTCTCGGCGGACTGCATCATCAATCTCCCGAAGCTCAAAACGCACCGCAAGTCCGGTCTGACGTGCGCCCTCAAGAACATGGTCGGCATCAACGGTTGCAAGGACTGGCTCCCCCACCATTCCACCGGCGCGGCCGGGCAGGGAGGAGACGAATATCCGTCGGCGGCGGGGTGGAAGCAGATGTATTCGTGGATGGCTGAGAGGGAGGAGACCACGCGTTCCCTGGCGGTACGCCTGTCGTGGAATACGGCCCGGAGGCTGCTCGGACGGGCAGGATCGATTCTCGGCGCCAACGCGTTCTCGGAAGGATCCTGGTATGGGAACGACACGTTGTGGAGAACGATCCTCGACTTGAACCGGGCCGCGCTGTACGCGGGGCCGGATGGCGTGCTGCGGGAACGTCCGGCGCGCACGGTTCTTACCATCGTTGATGCCCTGATCGCCGGCGAGGGGGAAGGGCCAATGGCGCCCGATCCGGTTCCGCTCGAGTGCCTGATCGGCGGCTTCGATCCGGTGGCCGTCGACATCGCCGCGGCGCGGCTGGCCTGCTGGCCGGAGGACAGGCTGCGGACGATTACGGGCGCTTTCGGGATTGGCCGCTATCCGGTCACCTGCTCGAGGCCGGCCGAAGTCCGGGTGGACTGTGCGCCCCGCCCGATCGAAGAGCTTCGCCGCTGGCTGCGTCCGACGGAAGGTTTCGCGCCGCTGTTTGAGGAAACCATCCCGGGCGTGGCCCACCGCCTGGAGGTGGGGGCGTGAAGGTGCTCCACGTGATCGGCTCGCTCGCCCGGGGCGGCGCCGAGCGGCAGTTGTACCTGTTGTGCCGCGAGACGAGTGGTGAGATCGAACACCACGTGGCGGTGTTCCAGCCTGGCGGCTGTTGGGAGGAGAAGCTCCGGCAGATTGGCATTGGCGTCCGTTGCCTGGAAGCTCCGGTCGCCGGGCCGCTGGCTCCGTGGCGCCTTCGCCGGGAGGTGGTCCGGCAGCGTCCCGACCTCCTGCATTGCTGGCTGCCTTCGGCGAATATCCTCGGAGCTTTCACAGCCGGCTCCGTTCCCGTTGTCGCCAGCGTGCGGAATGTTGACGACTGGAAGCCGCTCGCCTACCGGCTGATCGAGAGGCTGGCCGTTCCATTTTGGAGCGCGGTCATCTCCAATTCGCACGCCGGTGCCGATTTGACACGCCGCAGCGGCGTGCCTGCCAGCCGGATCACGGTGATTCCCAACGGAATCGAGCAGCGAACGTTCCCTCCCCGGGAGGCCGGGCAGCCGCCGGCAGTGTGTACGGCGTCGAGGCTGGTCCCGCAAAAGCGCGTTGACCGTATTCTGGCGGCGGCGCGTCTGCTGCCGGGGGTTCGGTTCCGGATCGCCGGGGATGGTCCTCTGCGTGCAATGCTCGAGAGGGAAGCGCCCCCGAACGTCCGCTTTCTCGGTGAGATCGAGGACGCCTCCGGGCTGCTTTCGACCTCGGATGTTTTCGTGCTCGCTTCGGAGCGCGAAGGCACTTCAAACGCACTTCTGGAGGCGATGAACGCAGGGTGCGTTCCCGTCGTCACGGACGTGGGGGACAACAGCCGGCTCGTGACGGATTCGGTTTCCGGACGGATCGTGCCGCCGGATGCGGCTCCCCGGGAAATTGCAGCGGCGATCGTGAGTTCGTTCGCTTCTCTCGATCGCATGCGCCGCGCTGCGCAGCAGGCCGCGTCTCAATATACCGTGGCGAGAATGGCTCGCCGCACTGTGGAGGTGTACCGGCATGCGCGTTCTCTTTCTGGATTACACCAATTCGATCGGGCTCGGCGGAGGGCAGCGTAGCCTGAGTCTGCTGGTGCGTCACCTCGACCGCTCCCGGTTCCAGCCGGTCGTTGGCTGTCCGCCGGGGGAAAGACTGCGAGAGATCCTGGACCCGGGAATTCCGGTCCGGGACCTGGTCCTGCCTCCGGAGTTCGCGCGCATCTCGCGCGCGGACGCCAACTGGATCAGAGTGCCGGCCGCTGCCGGCCGGCTCTGGGGAACGGTGAGGAGCCTCAGGGAGATCGTGTCGCGAGACCGGATCGATCTGATCCACGCCAACAATCTCAAGATGGCTGCTCTGGCGGCGCTCGCCGTGCCTTCGGCGCCCCTTCTCTGGCATGTCCGCGACATCTTTCCGCGGACGTCCGCTGTCGAACGGCTCGTCCGGTGGACGAGCCGCGCCGCCACGAAAGTGCTGGCTGTCTCCCAGGCTGTGGCGCATCACCTGCCGGATCGCTCGAAAACCGAGGTGGTGTACAACGCCGTGGAACTTTCCCGGGAGGACGACTGCCGGCCGGCCGCCGCGCCGACGATCGGCTTTGTCGGACGGCTGGACGCATGGAAAGGGATTGAGGTCCTCGTGGAGGCGTTTGAAACGGTCCGGAGAAGCCGTCCGGACGCCGAACTCCTGGTCGCCGGCGATGGTCCCCAGGCGGGCCGACTCGGCCGCCTCGGGATCCGCCAGGTTCCCTTTCAGACAGATCTCAGCGCCATCTGGCGGCAGATCGCGGTCGCGGTGACGCCCTCGATCGAGCCCGACCCGTTTCCGCGGGCCGTCATCGAGGCGATGGCGCACGCCAAGCCCGTTGTCGCTTCGGCTACCGGGGGAATCCCGGAGGCGGTCGATGACGGAGTCACCGGATTTCTCGTGCGTCCAGGCCGCAGCCAGGAACTGGCGGCGGCGCTCTGCCGCCTGCTGGACGCACCGGGGATGGCGGCGTCGATGGGCGCGGCCGGCCGTCGCCGCTGCGAGCAACGCTTCTCCATTGAGGCGCAGCAGAGCGCCGTCAGCCGCATCTACGAGACGGTCGCCGGAGTCTCACCCTCGGGGGCCGCGGTAGTGGGACTGGCATCCTAGGCCTTGTTTGGAGGATCGGAATGCGCCTGGCGATTCGCGACGACGATACGTGTTTTTTTACCCGCCCCGACGAGCTCGAGCGGCTCTGGAGCCCGTTGTTTGGCACGGCGGGAATCTCTCTGGCGGTGACGCCGTTCGCCGTTCAGTCGTTTCATCTGGGCGACGTCAAACGGTTCTATCAGGACACGCGGCCGCGGCCTCTTGAGGAGAATCGCGAACTGGTCGCCTGGATTCGCGAGCGGCAGGCGAGCGGGTCGATCTCGGTGATGTGCCACGGATGCACTCACGAGTATCGCCGCCTGGGTCCGGGCCGGCTGGTGGAGGAATACGTCTGGAAGGGCTCGGACCGGCTGGCGCGGGAAACCGGGCTGGCGCGCGACTACCTGGCCGGCCTGCTGGGGCGGCCGATCCGAACGTTCGTGCCGCCCGGAAACGGCATCTCGCGGGCGGCGATTGAGTCGGTACGTCCGTATTTCCGGCAGATCCTGGCGGCGTTTTCGCTCCGCCGCTGGCGGGACTTCCGCTTCGAGCCGGAGTACGTTCGAAACTATTGCGCCCGGCTCTATCACCAGATCCGCCACAACGGAGCCAATCCCTTCGGAGAGAGGGTGGCCGGGGTCACGCTGCTGCCCTCTTTCGCGCTCACGCCCGGGGTGACGTGGAATGCTCTGTTGGCCCGGTTCGAGCTGTGCCGGCGGCTGGCGGCGGACCTGGTGGTGGCGGTCCACTACTGGGAAGTCTCGCCGGGCATCCGGGACCTCCTGCTGCGGCTAATCGACCTCGCCCGGAAGGCCGGCTGCCGTTTCGTGCACTGTGACGAACTTTTCGGTTCCGATAAGGAGACTCATGTCCACGCGTTTTGAAGATTTCCTCGCGCAGAATCGCTGGAAATGCCGGATTGTCGACCGCTGGTCGCCCTACCGGCGGGCCGTGGCCCGCGCCTACCGCGAGGAACGGGCCCTGGAAACCGCCGAGGCCGGCCGATTGCAGGAGTTTCAGACCAGCCGCCTCCGGAGCCTGCTGATCAACTCGGTGAAGTCCCCCTATTACGGCTCGGTTTTCCGCGAACGGCGAATCCGCCCCGAGGAGTTCACTCTCGCCGACCTGCCGCGGCTTCCTTTTCTGACCAAGGACATCCTGAGGCAGCACGGCGAACGCCTTCGGATTCCGGATGCGGAAGCGGTGATGGAGAACTTCAGCGGCGGATCGACCGGGATTCCGGTTCGCTTCTGGCAGGATCGCCGCTACCGGGTTCACATGAGCGTCACGACGAGGATCGCCAACGAGCGAGCCGGCGCCTTCCCGGGCGCCCGCGTCGCGAAGCTCTGGGGCGCGCCACAGGACCGCCGCCAGATCGAGGGATGGAAGGGCCGGGCGAAGTTGTGGCTGCTCAACATGCGCTACTACGACACTTTCGACATGGGGCCGGAGCGCATGCTCGCCTACCACCGCTCCATGGAGGAGTTTCAACCGGACATCATCCAGGCGTACGCCTCCTCGATTCATTTGCTGGCCCGCTTCCTGCGTGAGCGCGGAATCCGCCCCACCTATCCCCGCGTCTCGATCATCTCCTCGGCCGAGAAGCTGTTTCCGCACATGCGCGCCGAGATCGAAGAGGTATTTCCGGCGCCGGTCTATGACCGCTACGGCAGCCGCGAAGTCTCGGCCATCGCCGCCGAGTGCAGCCGCCATGCCGGTCTGCACATTCACGCGCCGGCCTACCTGGTGGAGACGATCGATGCGGCGACAGGGCGGAACATCGAAGGCGAACCGGGCGAGCTGGTCATCACGGTTCTCAACAACTATGCGATGCCGTTCATCCGCTACCGGATCGGCGACGTGGGCGTTCTGGATGGGTCTCCATGCCCGTGCGGATCGCCGTTTCCCCGCATCCGGGAGATCGTCGGCCGCAGTTCCGACAACTTCCTGATGCCGGACGGCCGCATCGTTCACGGCGAGTACTTCACCCACATTTTTTACGGAATGGACGGCGTCGGCCAGTTCCAGTTCGTGCAGGAGGCCCTTGACGACTTTACGCTTCGGATCGTCCCATCGGCCGGTTACTCATCCGAATTGGCGGCGCGCATCGAGCGGGAGGTGCGGAACATGGTGGGCGAGCAGGCTCGATTCCGGATCGAACTGAGCACCGATATTCCCAAAACAGCGTCAGGCAAGTACCGGTTCACGCTGTCGAATGTCGACATCGGGCGCATGACGCAGGCGGGGTCACAGCGGTGAAGGAGAACGCCGTCGCGGTTGCCGACATCGGGACGAGCCGCTATCCGGACGCGCCGTTCAGTCCATCGGTCCGATACCCGGAGTATCCGTACGAAGACCTCTCAGGAGAGCCGAACCCGGTCTATGCCGGGGTCAGGGAGTGCCTGATGCAGCTGGGTCTTGATCAGGCGAGGGCGGGCCGCGCCGACTGGAACCCGTTGGGTGAGCTGATCCAGCCTGGGATGCGCGTGCTGGTGAAGCCCAACCTGGTGCGTCACTATCACCCCAAGGGCCTGGATCCTGTCTCGATCGTCACGCACGGGTCGGTGATCCGCGCCATCGCCGACTACGCACTCAAGGCAGTGGGAGAGACAGGGGAGGTGGTCCTGGCGGATGCGCCGTTGCAGTCGTGCGACTTTCCGAGCGTGCTGCGGCTGGCCGGAGTCGATTCCCTGGCGGAATATTACCGGAAGCGCGGCTCGCCGGTGGAGGTTCGCGACCTGCGATTGTTGCGGGCCGTCGTTGAGAAGCGATCCCTTCTCGGAAAGGTTCTGGTGCAGCAGGCCAACGCCGGGGACCCTCTGGGTTACACGCAGGTTGATCTCGGCTCGAAGAGCCTGCACGCACGCAGAAATGTCGACCCGGCGGCGTACCGCGTGACCTGCTACGACCCTTCCCGCATGGGGCGTCACCACGGCCGGGGCCGGCACGAATACGTCATCGCCAATACGCTTCTCGACGCCGATGTCGTGATCAACGTCCCGAAGATGAAGACGCATCACAAGGCGGGCATCACGGGGGCGCTCAAGAATTTCATCGGCATCAACGGACACAAAGACTGTCTGCCTCACCATGCCAAGGGGCATCCGCTCGAGGGAGGCGATGAATACGCCCGCGCGGACTGGACAAAGAGGCTCGACAGCTGGTTGCTCGACGCCGCCGGGGCGGCCGCCGGGCCGGCGTCGCGAAAATCCGCCGCGGTGTTGCACCGGATGCTTTACGCCGTTCACATGCGGCATGGGCCGGAGAGTTTCTGGGAGGGAAGCTGGTTCGGAAACGACACGATCAGCCGCACGACGGTGGACCTGAACCGGATCGTCCGTTACGGGACCCGCGGCGGCGGATTGTCGGAGGAGGTGCAGCGGCCGGTGTTCTCTCTGGTTGACGGAGTGCTCGCGGGAGAAAAGGACGGACCTCTGGCGCCGACGCCGAAGCCAGCCGGGCTGCTGGTGGCGGGCCTCAATCCGGCGGCGGTGGATGCGGTTCTGGCGCGCCTGATGGGCTACCGCCCCCTTTCCATTCCGACGCTGCGCCACGTCTTTGCGCCGTCGGAGGAGACCGGATCGCGCTTTCCACTAGCCTGTTTTCCCGTCGGCGGGATCGAGATCCGCTCGCGGCATCCGCGGTGGAACGGCATCGAACTCGAAAAGGGCGGCGATTCGCTGCGCTTTGAAGCGCACCAGGGCTGGAAGGGGCACGTCGAGATATGAGGATCCTGTTCGTCAATCGAATGATGGGGATTGCTTGGGGGGGCGGGGAGAACTACGACTACAATCTGGCGAAGGCTCTGGCCTCGCGCGGCCACGACGTCACCTTTCTGATTGGAAATCGATCCGGTTGCCGGCGGTGTCCGATGCGGATGGATTTCCCCACGATCGCGATCGAGACGCCGTACCTGCGCCGGTTCATGTACCAGTGGGGGGGGCGTGTGCCACTGCTTCCGGGGGCGATCGCGCAGTTTGACCTCCGGCTTTTCTGCCAGGCGGCGATGGAGAGGATCGGGAGGCTCGGCGGAGGGGGCGCCTTCGACGTAGTGCAGATTCTCGGGCTGCCGACGCTGGCTTCCGCTTTGATCCGGACGGGCCGACGTGTGGCGCTGCGCTTTCCTGGTCCGCCGGCCTGGTTTCAAAGACCGCTCCTCAAGCGAATCGCCGCTGGACCCCGGCTGGCTTTGTTCTCTCACGGCGATACCGTCCGGCTGTTGAGTTCGAAGTGGGGGCTTGCGGTCAGAGAGGTCCCGCCAGGGGTTTCCGCCGACCTGCGCCAGATTCGAAACGGACCCCTCCTTCGCGAACAGATGCGGCAGGCATGGCGGGTGCCGGCCGGCAGCTTCGTGGTGGCGACGGTGGGAAGGCTGGTTCCGGGCAAAGGCCACGAGTTTTTGATTCGCGGGCTGGCGGAGGCCGCCGTGGCGATGCCTTCGGCGCGTCTTCTGGTGGCCGGCGACGGGCCGCTCAGAGGACGTCTGGAGCGGCTCGCCGACAGGCTTGGCGTGTCGCCGTTGGTGCGCTTCGCCGGCCATCTGGACCGCGAGGGCGTCGCCGGCGCGCTGGCGGCGGCCGATGTTTTCTGCCTGTGCTCGGACTATGAGAACTACTCCAACGCGGTGCTCGAGGCGATGGCGTCAGGGCTTCCGGTCGTGGCCACCGCGGTGGGAGGCTTTCGCCTTCAGATCCAGGACGGGGAAAACGGGTTTCTCATTCCGTCCGGCGACACGGCTGCGCTGGCGAGGGTCCTCACGAGGCTGGCCGCCGATCCCACGTTGCGCCGTCGTCTGTCCGACGGGGCGCGCGACTTCTCCCGGCCGTTCTCCTGGATACAGAGCGCCAGGCAGGCGGAATCCATCTATGAGGAACTTCTTGCGCACTGAAGGGTCGCCATTGAAACTCGATCGCCCCGGCGGCCAGGGCTCCGGCGGCCTGATGCGAAACACGATTCTCATGTTGGGCGGGAGATTGTTCACGATCTTCTCCAATCTGGCGTACCTGACGCTGTCGGCCCGGCTGTTCACGGTGCGCGAGGTCGCCGTGCTGGCGCTGTTGGCCGCAGTCAGTGCGCTGATGGATGTGAGCAAAGGGTTCGGACTGGGGCCGGTCGTGCTGAAGAGGATGCCGAATGCGAGCGGGGATGAGCAGGCTTCGCTGATATCGAGTTTTCTCGTCTACTCCGTGGTTCCGTTGGCGGCTGCGGCGATGCTCGGTCTGGCTGCCAGCGAAGCTTTGGCTGCCACATTGCTCGATGAGGGGCGTTACGGCGGGCAACTGGCGGCCGGTATCGGCTGCGCATTCTTCATTTGCCTGACTAATTCGAACCTGTTCCTTCTCCAGACGAGAGCAAGGTTCGGCCTGGTGACGGGATTGCAGTTGCTCACCCAATTCCTCCAGAAGCTGTGCCCGTGTCTGGCCATTTGGGCAACAGGGGGGGGATTCGACCGTTTTCTCACCGTCTCGCTGGCCGCAGCAGCGGCGGGTTGGACCGTGAGCCTGGCGCCGCTGCTCGGATGGATATGGAGGGCAGGACGGCGTTGGATCGGGCTGCGCTCGGTCTGGGGCGAGTGCCGCCAGTACTATCTGGCCAGCCTGCTCCGCTACGGTGCGACGCAGGTCGACTCATTGATGGTGGCGTTTCTGTTCGATTCGGCCGCCCTGGCGGTCTACTTCATCCTGCGGCGGCTGTATTCGACGGGCGTGGTCCTGATTGATTCGTTTTCCGACGCCCTGGTGCCCGACCTTGCCCGGAGGACGGAGTCGGCAGCGTGGCTGACACTTCAGGCGTGGAACCGCCGCGCCCTGATGGCGGCCGGCTTATTGGCCGCCGTGATGGTCGCCAACGGCCAGGGCGCGCTCGGGCTGGTTTTTGGGAGTCGTTACGTGGCGGACCTTCCACTCGTGCTGTTGTTCTCGATGGCGACGGTGACCTATCTTCAGCTCTGCCACACCCAGATTGAGAGCCTGCTGTTCCGGAACGCGGGGGCGAACCTTCGCATCACCTTCTCGACGGCGGTGATGAATGCGATGGCAGGACTGGCGCTGGCGCCCTGGTTCGGCCCGGCCGGTCTGGTGGGAGGGCTGTTGTGCGGACACCTGGCAGGTGTGCTGGCCGGGGCCGAAGGCGGCCGCCGCCGGCTGGCCGTTCTGGGCCCGACCGCAGGGGTTTTGGCGGGCCTGTGCGCCGTCGGCGCGCTCACCGCGCAGTCCTCCACCTTGCGGCTGCCTGAGTGGGGCCGGACCGTCCTGCTCAACGGCGCCCTGGCTGCGTTGGGCTGGAGGCTGGCCGGGGTCATCCTGACGGAGGTCGGAGACGTATGAATCCAGCTGTACAACGGATCGTTCGACCGGCGGTTCAGGTTGCGGCGGCGCCGGGCCGGCGGGTTGTGTTCCCGCGACCCACAGCCCTGGCCGCCTTGCTGGCGACGGGTCCCGCGCTGGCCGGCTGGTGGGCAGACTCGCCGGTGCTGCTCTGGCTTGGATTTCCCGCGGCGCTCTGGCTGGCGTTTGTGTCGGCGGAGAGCCTGGTCACAATTCTCACCGTCACTACGCCCACCTTTCCGGTCATCCGCCTTGCCGACGACATGGTCGGGGCCAAACGGGTTTCGACGAAGGGAATGTTCTTCGCCGCCGACGATCCTCTGATCGCGGCGCTGTTTGTGGCGTGGCTGTGGAAGCGGATGAGCCGGCGCGAGGCGGCTTCGCCAGGTTACCCTTCGGCCCTGGCCGGTCTGATCCTCCTCTATCCGGCCGTTCTGCTCATCAACGCAGCCCGGCTGGACTGGGCGCAGATGACGGTGAGCGGCCTCTATTATTTCAAATGGCTCCAGTACGCGTTTCTGTGCATTGCTGTTCCGCAACTGCTCGAGGGGGCCAGTCCGGGGATGGTCGTGAAATCGGTCCGGCGGGCGGCCTGGATCGCGCTGGCCGCGTCGGGCGGCTTCGCGGTGTACGAGTCGTTGATGGCGATCCGGACAGGCTCTTACACGATCGCGGCGTCGATCCCGCGCGCGTCGGCTTTTTTCGGGAGTCTCGATCCAACGCGCTACGGCGCCTCCGAGGATCCGGTCAACTTCGGCATCTGGGCGATGGTGGCCGGTTCGATCGCCCTTGCCGGCGCCGGGCAATCGGGCCGGCGCCTCAGCGCCTCCGCGGCGACAGGGCTCCTGGCGGCGATCACCGCCCTTCTGCTCAGCGCATCGAGGGCTCCCTGGCTGGCCGCCGCGGGCGCTTTCATCCGCATTCAGCGAATCCGGTCGGCCCGGCTGGTCGTCGCCGGCGTGGTATGCCTGTCGTTCGGCGTGACCACATGGGCGGCCCTCCCCGATCTGTGGGACACGACCATTGGGCGTTTCAAACTCCTCGGCGAGGGAAGGGACTCCTCTGAGGGATCCGCCATCGACCGTATGGTCATCGCGATGAATTCACCGGTGTTTCAGTTCGACCAGTTCTGGCTGACCGGTCACGGGCACTCAAGCTACCGGTTTATCGCCGAAGCGCACTTGGCCTCGATCACCGGAGGGGTGAGCCGGAGCCTCTACAATTTTCTGCTCACGGTGTGGTATGACGCCGGCGTGGCAGGCATTGTGCTTTGGATCCTTCTTTTTCTTCAGCTCTCGGGCCGGTTCAAGTCGATTGCGCGACACAACCCGGATTCCCGTGTGCGCAGCCTGGCAACCGGGCTCCGCGGGGCCCTCGACGGCCTGGCGATCGCGTCGATGTTCGGCGAGGCGCCGTATAACTGGCGGGTCATGGGTTTCTTCTACCTGCTGACGGGAGTCTGCCTGGCCGGCGAGCGGGCGCTGAGCCGCCCGCCTGCTCCGCCCGGCGCCTGGATTGTCGGGTGGGGGAGGAGTTGCCGGCGATGAAGGTTCTCCAAATCGGAAAATTCTATCCCCCGCATTGGGGCGGAATGGAAACGGCGTTGAAAGATATCTGCGAAACCACGGCTCCCCACCTCGAACTGGACGTGGTTGTCGCCGGGGAGGAGCGCATTGGGAGGAAAGAAGACGGGCCGGGGTTCCGGATAGAACGGCTGGCCCGGTGGGGCACGGTGTGTTCCCAGCCGATCTGTCCTGGCCTGCTTGCCTATCTGCGCCGCAGCCGGGCGGCGATTGTGCACCTTCACGAACCGAACCCGCTTGCGATGGCGACGTTTCTGGTCTCGGGCCATCCGGCTCAACTCGTGGTCCACTACCACTCCGATATCGTGCGGCAGAAGCGGCTGGCCTGCCTCTACCGCCCCATCCTGGAGCGGGGACTCCGCCGCGCGGTCGCGATTCTGGCGGGCAGCCAGGAACTGATCGACAACTCTCCGGTCCTGGGGCGTTTCGCGTCCAAGTGTATTGTCGTACCGTTCGGGATTGACCTCCGTCCGTTTCTTGCGCTGGCCCGGGAGGAGAAGCCCGCCGAGCAGCCGGGAGGAGACCTGCCGCTTGTGCTCGCCGTCGGCCGCCTCAGCTACTACAAGGGCTTCCACTATCTGATCGAAGCGGTGCGACACTTGCCGGTGCGTCTGGTCATCGCCGGCGACGGAGAAATGAAACCCGAGCTCGAACGGCAGGCCAACCGGCTCGGACTTTCCGGCCGGGTGACCCTGCGGGGAAGTGTTTCCACGGCGCAACTGCTGTCGCTATACCGGGCAGCGGATCTGTTTTGCCTGCCGTCATGCGAGCGGAGCGAGGCATTCGGCCTGGTGCAACTGGAGGCAATGGGCGCCGGTCTTCCGATCGTCAGCACGGACCTGCCGACGGGGATGCGGTCGATCAATGTCGACGGCCAGACCGGATTCCGGGTGGCGCCCCATGATGCCGCTGCGCTGGCGTCCGCCATCGCGAAACTGGCCGCGGATCCGGGCCTGCGCGCGCGGATGGGCACGGCCGCGAGGCGGCGGGCCCAGACCCACTATTGCCGGGAAGCGATGGGGCGCCGCATCCTCGAAATCTACGCCTCCGTGATTTCAGAGAGCCGGCCGCATTTTCCCTTCCATCTGACCGTTGGCCGGCCAGCGAGGGAGGTGATGTTGTGATGTTTGGAACCGCATCGTGGCTCGCCGTTCTGGCGTTTGTCCTTTCGCTGGCCATCACGCCGCTCGTCCGGGACCTGTTCCTGCGCATGAATCTTCTCGACCACCCGGACGGAACCCGAAAGCTGCACCGCCGACCCGTGCCGCGCGTCGGAGGGATCCCGATTGTCCTGTCCTATGTCGCCTCCTACTCGGTCCTGCTGGCCTCGTCCGCCGTGCCGTTCAGCAAGCCGGCGCTGCCGCCGGCCGCCGGGGGCGATGCGCTCACGCTCGGGGTGCCACTCATCTTGCGCCTGATCCCCGCCGCGGGGATCGTCTTCCTGACGGGTCTTCTCGACGATCTTTTCACGCTGAAGCCGTGGCAGAAACTGGCGGGCCAGATCGGCGGCTCGGTGTGGGCCGTGTGGGCCGGGGTTCGAATCGGCTCGGTCGGCGGCATTCCGCTGGAGACCTCCGTGGCGATGCTGTTCAGCGTTGTGTGGCTGATCGTGTGTACGAACGCGTTCAACCTTATTGACGGGCTGGACGGCCTTGCATCCGGAATGGGGTTCTTTTCAACTTTGACGATCTTTGTGGCGGCTGTGCTTCAGCGCGATGCGACACTGGCGCTGGCGACGCTGCCGCTGTGCGGATCGCTGCTCGGGTTCCTCCGCTACAACTTCAATCCCGCCTCGGTGTTTCTCGGTGACTCCGGGAGCTTGCTCGTCGGCTTTCTGCTGGGCTGTTATGGCGCCATCTGGAGCCAGAAGTGCGCAACCATCCTCGGCATGACGGCGCCTCTGATGGCCTTGGCCATTCCCCTGCTCGAAGTGACGCTGTCGGTTTTACGGCGCTGGGTGCGGGGACAACCGATCTTTTCCGCAGACCGCAACCACATCCACCACCGGCTGCTCGACAAGGGGCTGACGCATCGTGGCGTCGTTCTCGTGCTGTACGCCGCCTGCGGTCTTGGCGCGGCTCTTTCGCTGCTTCAAAGCATGGCCCAGTCGGGGATCAACGGGCTCATCCTGGTCGTTTTCTGCGGGGTCACGTGGGCGGGGGTGCGCCACCTTGGCTACTTCGAGTTCGGCCTCGCCGGCCGTTTCCTGCTGGGCGGCCAGGCGCGCCGGGCTTTGCACAGCGAGATTGTTGTCCATCAGCTCGAGACGGACCTCAACAGAGCCCGGACGGAACGGGAGTATTTCGAGCGCGCGGCGGCTCGGGCGAGTCATTTGGGGATCGAGGTGGCGGGGGCATCCTTGAACGGGAAGTTCTTCAGCAACCCGGCAGCCGCGCCTCCAGGGAGAGGCTGGCAGGTCCGGATCTTGCTTCACGACGAAGATTACATCGATTTGGCTCGGGGCAACTCCGCAGAGACCCGGACAGTATCGCCGGGGCTCCTTGTCGACGTGCTCGTGCGCACGCTGCCGGGTCGGCTGGGCGCGATGAGGGAAGCCTCCGGGTCAGGGGCTGCCGCCGAGACCATGCCGGCTGTTTCTCTTCTGAACCTTCAGAGGGGGGGCGCGCAGGGGGAAGTCCCGGACTATCGAAGCTCACCGGTGGCCGCGAGGGCGGATACGACGTCGCTATGAGCGGGCGGATGGCTGGCCCGGGCCCGGCGCTCGGATTGCTGTTCGGCCTGTGCGCCTTCGCCACCTTCACGATCTGGTACCCGGGCGCCTGGCTGGGGCTGGCCCGGGACGGTCTCCTCTTGCTGACGGCAGGGTATGTGCTGATGAAGGAGGCGTCCCGTCCCGTTCCGGCGGATCCGGCGCCAGCCGCGTGGGTGCTGCCGGCGGTTCTCATCTGGTGTCTGTTCCAGACCGGTTTCGGCGTCTACTCCTCGCTCCGGTCCGCCGCCGCCTCCATCGTGTACTGGGCCACCTCTGCCGCGCTCTTCGCGGTTGGTTTGCTGGCCTTCCGGCAGGAGGCGGCGCGCCGCCGCTTTCTCGAAGTCCTGACGTGGTTTGCCTGCGGAGTGGTCCTTTCGTCCGTGGTGCTGCCCACGCTTCCTTTCGAGCTTCGCTCCGACATGGTGGGGCCGTTCCAGAATCGGAACACCTACTGCTCCTTCGTTGAGCTCACCCTGCCGCTGCTGTTTTGGCGCGCGGAACGCGAACCCGGCCGCCGTTGGCTGTGGCTGCCGCTCGCCGGACTGTTCCTGGTGAGCGTTCTCCGAACGGGTTCCCGAGCCGGAGCCGTCCTGATTGTGGCCGAGGTGATCCTGATCGCGGCCGTTTTCAAGAGCCGACGCCTCGTGCTGGCGCCGGCCGCCATCGCACTGGCGTCCTGCCTGGCCGTCAGTCCGGACACGCTGCTGAGGCGGCTCCAGTTCGCCGATCCGCTGGTGCATCGCCGGGAGATTCTGGCTTCAGCCAGCGAGATGGTGGCGGAGAACGCGCTCGTCGGGTTCGGTCCGGGCAGCTTCCGGGAAAGCTATCCCGCCTACGCCCGTTTCGACGTGGGGCGTTATGTGAACCATGTCCACAACGACTGGGTGGAATGGGCGGTCGAGGGAGGAATGGCGGTCCCGGTGCTCCTGCTGGCTGTCTGGATTCGCGCGTTCGCGAATCTTCCCAGGGCGCCGTGGGCGCTGGGTCTGGTCGCTGTCTTTCTGCACTCCCTGGTGGACTACCCCATGCAGCGGTTCGGCATGGCCTGCTGGGTGTGGCTGATGCTGGCCGCGGCCGTTACGCAGCGCGGTGCAAAGGCTCGTGCGCCTGCTCGGGAATCAATTCGACAGCGGGATCAATCTTTAGCCACAACAAAGCACTGATGGCGGTCATCACGGCCATTGGCACAAGGGGGGCGTTGTAGCTTCCAAATCCGGTCACGATGTAGCCGAAGGCCACCGAGGTGAGGAAAGACCCGATCTGCCCGGCGGTGTTCATCGCACCGGTGACAGCGCCGGCGTACTTCCGGCCAACGTCCAGACACACAGCCCACGCGACGGGAAGCATGAAGTCAGATCCGGCATAGCCGAAGGCAAGCAGGACCACGGAGGCGACCTTGTCCTGCGTGAAGATCGTCGCCGTGATGAACAAGGCTGACGCCCCCAACCCGATCAGCCCGACCAGTCGCCGGCCCCAACGCAGACCGACGCGCCTCACCAGGGCATCGCTGACGATGCCGCCCAGAAGATTCGCCGCCCCTCCGAAGGCGAACGGAAGCCACGACAACGTCTTGATCTCTCCTTCGGTGAATCCCCGGCCTTTCACAAGAAACGTCACCAGCCAGGAGAGGTAAAAAAACGACCCCCAGCAGTAGGTGTGGTACATCAGCATGATCCACCACAGGTTCGGACTTCGCAACGCCCGCCCCCAGGGAAGCCCTTGATGGGACCCGGTCCGCGGGACGTCGCCGATTTCAACGAGTTCCTCCTTGCTCACCCCATGCTTCTCACCGGGGGAATCGCGAAACCACACCCACCAGACCAAGGCCCAAACCAATCCGAAAATTCCAAAGAGGATGAAGGAAGTCCGCCAGCCGTACGCCTGCTGGATGGGAACGACGAGCAGGGGAGATATCGCGCCGCCAACCCGGCTCGCCATCCAGACCAGTCCGTGGGCGCGGCCGCGCTCGGCGGCGGGAAACCACCGCGAGATCGTAGCTGAGCTGTTGGGATACGCGCCCGCTTCACCTGCGCCGAACATGAAGCGGACGACCAGGAGCAGGAAGAAATTAGAGACGATGCCGGTCAGGGACGTAAAGGCGGACCACCAGACGACGATGCGCGTCAACACCTTCCGCGGACCGATGCGATCGCCCAGCGATCCGCTGGGGATCTCGAAAGCAGCATAGGCAAATGCGAACACCCCCACCACCCATCCCCACTTGTCCGGCGTGATGCCAAGATCCTCCTGCATGCGAGGGCCCGCCACCGAGATACAGACGCGATCAATGTAGGTGATGATCGACAGCAGGAAAAGCAGAACAAGGACGCCGTGGCGGTATTTCATCCCCGCAATTATCACACAGCACAGGGTGTTACCATAACCGGTATCATGAACCGGACTATCGCGCTGCTGGCCGCCGTCCTCACCTCCTGCTCCACGCGGAGCGGCCACCGGGAAGCGGCGCAATCCATGACCGCCGAAGGACTTCTGGCGCACACTCGGACGCTTGCCTCCGACGAGTTCGAGGGACGGGCTCCAGGCACACCGGGCGAGGAGAAGACGGTGCAGTATCTGGCGACCCAGTTCCGGAATCTTGGCCTGGAGCCCGGGAATCCGGACGGTTCGTACTTTCAACCGGTGCCCCTGGTCGGCATCACCTCCCGGGTTACGGGACACATCGACGTCCGCGGACGGCGCATCGCGCTTCATCCCCTTGAGGACTTTGTTGGCGTGTCGCGGCCGCAGCAACCGGTCAACAGCGTGAACGATTCCGGCGTCGTATTCGTTGGATACGGGGTTGTCGCACCAGAGTACAACTGGGATGACTACAAGGGCGCTGATGTCAAGGGCAAGACATTGCTGATGCTGGTCAACGACCCGCCGGCGGCGGACCAGACCCTCTTCAAGGGCAAGGCGATGACCTACTACGGCCGCTGGACGTACAAGTACGAGATCGCGAGCGCGAAAGGCGCGGCTGCGGCGATTATCGTACACGAAACAGGCCCTGCGGGATATCCCTTCGAAGTTGTCACGGGAAGCTGGGGGCGGGAAAACTTTGACCTTGCGCGGCCAGACAGGAACCTGGGGCGTGTTCCGGTAGAATCGTGGGTCAGCTTGGAAAAGGCGCGGGAGCTCATGTCTGCCTCGGGACTCGATTTCGATGCATTGAAACAGGCTGCGGCGACGCGCGATTTCAAGCCGGTGGCGCTGCCTGCAAAGGCTACGTTTCGGGCCCGCAACGAGATACGCCCCGTGCAGTCGCGCAATGTGGTTGCCAAGCTCACCGGTTCGGATCCGGTCCTGGCCCGTCAATGTGTCGTGTACACGGCTCATTGGGATCATCTCGGCCGCGATGCAACGCGGCAGGGCGACCAGGTCTTCAACGGCGCTCTCGACAACGCTTCCGGCACGGCCGGACTTCTTGAACTGGCCAAGGCCTTTGCGAAGATCGAGCCCCGCCCCAAGCGGACCATTTTCTTCCTCTCGGTCACCGCGGAGGAAAAGGGGCTGTTGGGCGCGAAGTTCTACGCGGAGAATCCGCTCTATCCGCTCAACCAGACCGTCGCCAACATCAACATGGATGGGGTGAACCAGTGGGGCAGGACCAAAGACGTTGTGGTCGTGGGAATGGGCCAGAACACGCTCGAGGACATCCTGGCGAGTGTCGCCGCCGAATACAACCGGACGCTCACGCCTGACCCCGAGCCGGAGAAGGGTTTCTACTACCGCTCGGATCATTTCGAGTTCGCCAAACTGGGCGTTCCGGCGCTGTACATTGATGCGGGCGATCAGTACATCAATAGGCCCGCCGGATATGGCGAGTCGAAGCGCAACGAGTACACGACGCGGGACTACCACAAGGTTTCCGATGAAGTGAAACCAGATTGGGACCTCTCCGGCGCGGTCGAGGACCTGCGCCTGCTGTTTGAAGTGGGGTTCAGAGTCGCCGACGGAGAGACAGTTCCGGCGTGGAAGTCCGGGTCGGAGTTCAAAGCCGCGCGAGAGGCACCAGCCCGAGAAACGAACTGAAACACAACGCTGTTGCCGGGCTCGTTCGGGCTTCCGTTCGCCGCCGTAGGTTGGGCCCCTTTTCCCCGCCGGACGATTGATCTATACTGGCTCCCCATGTGGCGACGGGTTGCGGCGATTCCAATCTGGATTGTGTCTTCCGTCCTTGCCCAGGAGGCGGAACCGGAGGGCCTGCTCGCCAACGCCAAAGCGCGGGCGGCGGAGAACCTGGCGCGCATTCCGGATTTTACTTGCGGGCTCACAGTGGACCGTTCGCAGCGGGCGGCGCCAAAAGCCGCGTGGATGAGGGCCGACACTCTCCGCCTGGAGGTGACCCTGATTGGAAACCAGGAGCGGTACGCCTGGCCGGGAAACTCGGCGTTTGAGGATCGGCACCTGGCGGAACTGGTCAAGCGGGGCACGGTCGGCACCGGCAGTTTCGCGGTGCATGCCCGGAATGTCCTGGTGGCTGCCGGGGCGGAGTTCATCTGGTCGGGTCCGGCGGAACTCCAGAACGGCAGCAAGGCTCTCCGCTACGACTACGAAGTGCCGGCCGCGCAGAGCCGTTACCGGATCCGCAACGGGACAGAGGAAGCGGTCGTGGGATTCAGGGGCGCCATATGGCTCGATCCCGAAAACCTGGATCTGGTCAAGCTCATGGTCCACGCCGACGAGATCCCTCCCGCCCTGGGAATCGTTTCGGTCACAGAGACCGTCGAGTACGCCCGGGTGAAGCTGTCGACCGGCGTGTTCTGGATGCCCCGTGCCTCCGAGTTGCTCACCGAAACCTCTCACGGCGACGCCAGCCGGAACATGACCGTCTACACCGATTGCCGCCAGTATTCGGCCGAATCGAAAATCTCGTTTACCGCGACGGATGAAACGAGCGTCACGGCCAGTGTCGCGGCGGCGCCCATACAGGTCCCTTCCCGCGCCATTCTAGAACTCTCCCTCGACGCCGACATCGACCTGGCGAAGGCCGCCGCGGGGGAGCCGGTGCTGGCGACGGTGGCCAAGGATCTGAAAGACGCCGAAAAGATTCTGATCCCCGAGGGGACGCGAGTTCGCGGGCGGATCGTCCGAATCGACCGTGAATCCCAGCCTTCGCCGCTTTACATTGTGGGACTCGAGATGCACACCCTGGAGTTTGCCGAGGGGCCCCGGGTCCTCCGGGCGACGCTTGAGGACGTGTCCGGCGGTCCCGGATTGATCCGCGATGTCAAGAGTATGAGCTCAATGTTTAATGGAAAACGCGAACGGACTCCGGCCCTGTCGCTGTTGACGAGAGGCCAGCAGCGGGGCAGCGGGATGATCCACTGGGACGCAAAGCACCCGCGGATCAAGAAGGGGTTCCGGATGAAATGGCGGACGGAGGAAGCTTCGGAAGTGAATGAAACTAGACCTTGACAAGGTTTTCCTCCTATTGCAAGATGAAGGCATCACTGAGAAAGGAGGTGGTCCAGCAGAAATGGAATCAGGCAGTAAAAGATCTCAGACGAGAACCACACAGGAGGTGGCCGACTGCTGAGTCGACGCTCCTAAAGCTCAGGTCCCGTTTCAGTGACGTGACCGCCGTTCCTGTGGACCGGCGCGCCTCACTGTGTGACCTCTGATTGGATCGGAACCCCCGTCGGCCCGAGGGCCCGGGGGTTTTCTTTTGCGCGATCCCAAGAGGCGCGGATCCGGAAAGGACAGTTCTTCATGCTCAGAAAATTTGCCGCCCCCGCCATTCTGGTATTGTTTGGATCTTGCTCCAGTGGTCCTCCCCCGGTCCGAACGGGCACGCCTGCTTACTACTGGTCGCTTGCGGTCGAGAACTACGAATCGGCTGACTTGACCAAGACCCTGGAGCAGGTGGAGAAAGTGTTTCGCTCGGAAAATGAATTTGTCGGGCGGGCCCGGGTGCTTCGCCTCGTGACGTTGGCGGGGCTCGTCGACGGCTACCGCGAACTCGCCAACACTTGGGAATACGGGGCCCGGGCGGTAAAGTCGGGCAGCCCGATGCCGTTCCGCAGGAGGACGGGTGAATACCGCGCTCTGGCGACCAGTCTCGCGCTGCAACTGGGAGAAGCGTACAAAGAGTTCGCCAAGGCCCAGCCGGACGGCCCGGTTGTTTTCCATTTCCGGGCGCCGAAACGGGGAACCACCGCCATGCCGCAGGGCGCCGCACAGATCGGCGAGGGTCGTCTGATTCCCGACGCCGACTCGGAGACCTTGTTCACGGCTATGTTGCAGCGATCGGCGCTCTTAAAGCTGGCTCACGCCACCGGCGCCGGCGAGGACGGGCCTGCGGCGAGGAAAGCCCTGGAGAAGCCCCCGGTGGAGGTGCCAAGGAAAAAATTCGAGGCGGCCATGGCCCAGGCTCTCTACGACGCCTCCACGATTTTCGGTCCAAAAGGCCGGGGAGAAACGCCGCGCCAGCAGTTCCTGCTCGAGCAGGTATCCCTTGCCCTTTCGGCCGCGGGCGGGGACGCTCCGAAAGATCTCAAGACCAAACTCGAAAAGGACCTTAAAGACATCAAGGCGCGCAGCAAGGGCTGAGCGTCGGCTGTCGGCCGCAAGCGTGGGACGTGCGCGGGTCCGCTACGGCAGGCTGTATGCCTCCGTCGCAGTTCCGCTCCAGAATCGGTCCTGCTCCTGCCGGGACAACATGGCCACTTCCGCCGCGACGGTGTCGTGCCAGCGCTTGTAATCGCTCGCGACGAGGGCCACGGGCCAGTCGGATCCAAACATCAGCCGTTTCGGCGTGAACGCCTCCATCACGGTCGCGATATAGGGCTTCAGGTCCGCGGGTTTCCAGTGCCGCCAGTCCGCTTCGGTGACCATACCGGACACTTTGCAGTAGGTGTTCGGCCGCCGGGCGAACTCACGAATGCCGGTCACCCAGTCGCCGAGCACGTGCTCCCTGATCCGAGGCTTCGCCACGTGGTCCAGCACGAAGATCTGGCCCGGATGCCGATCGATGAACCGAAGCGCCTGCTTCAGGTGACGTTCAAAGATGAGAACGTCGTAGACAAGGCCGTAGTTCCGCAGCCGGGCGACGCCGGCATTGAATTTTGGATCGTCCATCAACTGATCGGCAGGTTCTTCCTGGAGCACGTGGCGTACGCCGCGCAGCTTCCTGTTCGACGCAAAACGGGCCAGTTGCGAATCGACATTCGGACTGGCCAGGTCGACCCAGCCCACAACGCCCCGGATGATCTTCTCCCGGGATGCGATCTCAAGCAACCACCGGGTCTCCTCAAGTGTCTGGCGCGCCTGTACGCTGATGGCGCCATCAACGCCAGCCGAGCCGAGGGCGGCCGTCAACTCCGGGACCAAAAAGTCCCGGCGGATCGCCTTCATGTTCTCGTTGATCCAGCCATACTCTTTCGGGTCATATTTCCAGAAGTGATGATGAGCGTCGATCTTCATGTTGGCAGTTCCTCATTGTACGACTCTGGCGCGGCGATGACCGGCTGTCCCGTCCCGATCCCTTTGCAGCGACCGAATAGAATGGCAAGAGTGGGTCAAGCGAGATCAAACGACTCCCGTCGGGGCGAGGCCGGGCGGTCCGGGCTTTGGGTTCCAGCGGTCCTTCTGTTCACCGCCGGCGCCTGGGCTCAACCGCACACGGGACCGGATGTGGGCCAGAAGATCCCGGCATTCGAACTCTCAGACCAGCATCTTCGCACTCGCACCTTCGCGGATCTCAAGGGAAAGAAGGGACTGGTTCTGGCCATTGTCCGGTCGGCCGACTGGTGACCGTACTGCAAGGCCCAACTCGTCGAGTTGGACAGTAAGAGGGCCGACTTCGCGCGGCGCGGCTTGAACGTCGCGGCGATGACTTACGACCCGCCGGCGGTGCTGGCTCACTTCAGCCGGCGTAAGGGCATCACCATCCCGCTGCTGTCTGATCCCGGATCTAAGACGATCCGCGACTTCGGAATTCTGAACGAATCGATTCCCAAGGACAGCTTCGCCTACGGAGTGCCTCATCCGGGCACCTATGTCATAGACGAGCGGGGGATCGTCACGGCGAAGTATTTTGAGCCCGACTACCGGGACCGGGTCACCGCCGGCAGCATTCTCCTGCGGCAGTTCACGTCGCCCGCCGGCGCCAGGGTCTTCGAGAGGAAAACACCCCGCTGGACGCTGCGGACTTTCGCGAGCAATGATTGGGTCTTCGCCGGCAGCCGCATCACGCTCGCCCTCGAGATCGAATTGGGCCCGAAGATGCACCTTTACGCGCCGGGCGCGCAGGGCTACATTCCGATTCAGTGGACAGCGGGGGAGGCGAAAGGCTGGGTGAACTTCGAACCAAGCTACCCCCCTTCTGAGACTCTGCACCTCAGGGCGATAGGAGAGAAGGCGCCGGTGTACCGGAGAAAGGTCCGGATCACGCGGGATATCAAGGCCGGGCAAACCAGGGAACTCCGCGCCATGGCCGGATCCGGCAATCGGCTCGTCATTGAGGACTCGCTTCGGCTCCAGGCCTGTGACGACAAGAAGTGCTACCTTCCTGAAAACGTTCCCTTGCGCTGGGAACTCACCGTGAGCCCTGCCGATTCCACTCGTGTCCCGGCCGGCGTCAAATAATGCGGCTGCTCACGGACTCATTGGCCGTTGGGCATGGTCGTCACGATCACGATGGCGCAGAGATTCGAGGCCCGGATCCGCCTCAGTGATGACGATCCAGAGATGCTATGGCGCGATCCGCCTCGTGCGGGCATCAGAAGGGTGTCGCCGCACTCCATTTATGCGGCTTGCAGCATCGCTTCCGCTGCGGCGAGCGCATCCATAGCAAGATCCCGGGTTGGGGTGGCCGCCCCAGAGGCTTCCCCTGCTCGCGGCAGAGCCATAGGAACTTACGTCTTGTGAACCCCGATGCGCCCACACCCTGCTGAACCAGCGGAGCGTAACTGGGCCCTTCTCCCGGCGAACCGCCGAGCCAGCCGTGATCTCGTTCTCAAGCCGCTGTGCATTCACGATCATCGCGTCGAGGCAGAGTCGACTCGTGGAGGATGAACGGGTGGTCGCCCCTCGGGGGTCACCCAAAACCGGCCAATGAGGGACGTCTGAAAGCCGGCCAACGAAACTGAGCAGGACATTGACCGCGACGAGTATCCTTCGTCGCCGTGAGCAATGTCTTGAGCGAAGAGAAGAAACAGAAAATCATCGCGCTGGGCCGGGTGGGCTGGCCGCTACGGCGCATCCAAAAGGAGACCGGCATCCGCCGCGAAACCGCCGCGGCTTATCTCAAGGCCGCTGGCGTGGGCATCCGTCCCTCCGGCGCCTGGGGCCGCCGTCCGCCCGCAAAGCCGGCCAACGAGGTGACCCCCGACTCCAGCCCGGCCGCAAGGCCGGACAGCGAGCCCTCCGACTCGGCATCTTCAAAACCGGCCAATGAGGCGACCCCCGGATTTGGCGCCGCCTCCGAGTCCAGCCACAGCCCCACGGCCAGCGCCTGCGAGGTCCACCGCGACTTCATCGAACTCTCCCTCAGCAAAGGCCGCAACGCCGAGGCCATCTACCAGGACCTGGTCGACGACCACGGCTTCCGCGCCTCCTACCAGAGCGTCAAACGCTTCGTCGGCAGGCTGCGCGACCACACTGTCTCGGAAGCCTGCGCCGTCATCGTCAACGCCGCCTGGCGAAGAGCTTCGGGTCGACTACGGCACAGGCCCATGGTCCGCGATCCGCACACCGGCCGCTACCGCCGCACGCGGATGTTGGTGCTCACTCTTGGCTACAGCCGCAAGGCCGTGCACCTGCTTACTTTCACGTCGGGCACGCAAACCTGGGTCGATCTCCACCAAGCCCTGCGCCGCCTGGGCGGCGCCGCGCACCGTCGAGCTCGATAACCTTCGCGAGGGCATCCTCAAGCCCGACATCTACGGCCCTTCTTTGAACCCGCTCTACCGCGACATGTTGGCGCACTACAGCATAGTCGCCCTGCCTTGCCGCGTGGAGAACCGGATCGAAAGGGCAAAGTGGAGCGCAGCGTCGGCCACGCCAAGAATACGCCGCTGAAAGGCCTGCGCTTCGAGAGTCTCGAAGAGGCACAAGCCTACCTCGATCGGTGGGAGCACAGCTGGGCCGACACGCGCATCCACGGCACCACCAAGCGCCAGGTGAGCACCATGTTTGCCGAAGAGAAGCCGACGCTCGTCGAACTGCCCGTCGAGCCCTTCCGCGTCTATCAGTTCGCTCCGCGCAAGGTGAACCTCGACGGCTGCGTCGAAGTCGGCGCGGCCTACTACAGCGTGCCGCCCGGCTGCATCGGCCGGCAGGTGCGGGCTCAATGGGATCACGAATGGTGCGGCTGCTGGACCCGCGCACCGGCCAACTGCTGCGCGAGCACCGCGTCCAGGCGCGCGGACAGCACCGCATCGCCGAGCAGGACAAGCCAGCGCGGACGCCGCTGTCCACCCAACAACTGCTGGTCCGCTGCGGCAAGACGGGTCCGGAACTCGGCGCCCTGGCCGAACAGATGTACCGCGCTCAGGGCGTGGTGGCCATCCCCCGTATCCAGGGCCTGCTGAGCCTTGCGCGCAAGCATGGAGCCGCACTGGCCGACGATGGCTGCGCTGCCGCTCCGGATATCGGCCTCCCGGACAACCCCTTGCGCTTCGTCCGCCGCTGGCTCGAACGCCGGCCGCAACTCACCCTGCGCCAGGTGGACCCCATCACCAGGAGAACCCCGAATGAACCTCAACGAACTCCAACGATCGCTGCGCCAACGCCGCCTCGGCGGCATGGCCAGCGTGTTCGAAACCCGCCTGCGACAGGCCCAAGCCGAACCGATGGCTCCCCTCGATCTCATCTCGTGCCTGATCTCCGACGAGCTCACCCGCCGCTCGGACCGCTTGCTCGCCCGACGCCGCAAACACGCCGCTGTGGCGGGATCAAGTGGCGCATCAGGGTCGCTGGCCGGGACAGGACTTCGCACCGTGGAAGAAGTCTTCTGCGACGAGCAGCCGCGTTTGTTGCCGTCGCCCTTGCATCCGTTCCCCACCGATCGCATCGAGACGGTGTGTTCCCACAAGACGATCTACGTGCGCTTCGACCTCAACGATTACTCCATTCCGCCGGAAGCCGTCGGCCGCCCGCTCACCTTGGTGGCCTCCGACACTACGGTGCGCATCCTGGATGGCGCCGTCGAACTGGCGCGCCATCGGCGCAGCTACGACCGCCAGCAGCAGGTACTCGATCCCGAACATCGTGACGCGGTGCTGAAGCTGAAGCGCAGATACTTTCACGCCACGCCCGCCGGCCGGCTGGAACAGGCCGTGCCGGAAAGCAAAACGCTGCTGGATCTCGCCTTCGCACAAGGCGAGTCCGCCGGCAGCCAGACAGCGCAGTTGCTCAAGCTGCTGGAGGAGTACGGCGCCGCGGCGCTGCGCCGTGCCATCCTCGAAGCGCTGGAGCGTAATACTCCGCGCGCCAGTTCGGTCGCCTTTCTGCTGCGCCGCCAGCCCCCTCCACGCCGCGTGGCCGTGGACCTCAGCAGCCATCCCGAAGCCTAATCCATCGATGTCCGGCCCCATCGCTTGGAGACCTACGATGAACTCGCCCACCCTGAAGACGACGACACCGGCAAATAGCCTGCCCGCCCAACTCCAGCAAATCGGCCTGCGCGCCCTGCCGGCCAATCTGGACGACTTCCTGGCGCGCGCCACCAAGGCCCGCTGGTCGCCTCACCAGATCCTGGAACAAATGGCCCAGGCGGAAATCGCCGAACGCTCCCGCCGCAGCCTGGAACGGCGGCTGCGCCTGTCCGGCATCAAGCGCTTCAAACCCATGGCCAACTTCGAATGGAACTGGCCCACCAAAATCGAACGGGACGTGATCGAGCGTGCGCTCACGCTCGACTTCCTGGCTGAAGCGCGCAACCTGGTCCTGATCGGCCGCAACGGCTTGGGCAAAACCATGATCGCGCAAAACATCTGTCACGCCGCCGTGCTGGCCGGTTACTCGGTTCTGTTTCGCTCCGCCGCCGCGCTGCTGGAAGAACTGCACCGCCAGACCTCAGAAGGCCACCGCGACAAGCTGCGCAAATATGCCAATACCGGGCTGTTGTACATCGATGAGGTCGGCTATCTTTCCTTCGACGACAAAGCCGCCGACCTGCTCTACGAGGTCGTCAACCGGCTTTATGAACGCCAGCCGATCATCCTCACCACCAATCGCCCCTTCAAGGAATGGAACGAAGTCTTTCCCAATGCCACCTGTGTTGTGACCCTGCTCGATCGGCTGCTGCACCATGCCGACGTGACGGTGATTGAGGGTGACAGCTACCGGGTTCGGGAAAGCGAGCAGGAGGCGGCGGCACGGCGGAGGGAGAAATGATTCCCGCCAGCGAGCCCGCTTACGTGGCGGCGGTCCTGATGCTTTACACGGACCTGCCGGATACGCCTTTGCGGCCGAGTCCGCAGGATCAGGTGCTGGCGCGCTGGCTGCACCAGCAGGGCGTTCCTTTGTCCCTGGTTGAGTCGGCCCTGCTGCCGGCGTCCTTGCGGAGCTTGGCTCGCCCCAACGGGATCCCGCCGTTGCCGCGCATTCGTTCCCTCGCCTACTTCCGGCCCGTGATCGCAGAACTGCAACAGCAGCCGCGCCGGAGGACTACCTGGATTACCTCCGGCTCAAGTTTCAGCAGGCCGCCAAACGTCCTGCCGAATGATGCTCAGAAAAAGACGTTTCCTGATGATCGTCAACACCGTTCGTCCTCTACACCTTCCGGCACACCTGCATCACCCGCTGGGCCAAGCACATGGACCCGTTCACGCTCCACGTCCTTGCCGGCCACACCGACATGAACACGACCAAGCGCTACGTCCATCCAAGCGAGGCGGACATCCGGGAGGCGATGGATAAGGTGCAACGCGGTCTCGAGAAGCGCGTGGGAAACGACGGCACCCCGTTCGTTGGGACGCTCGCCGTCGTCCAGCTCTGCCGCGCCCATGTGAACATGTGGGCAATTGCCCACATGTTGCTTGCAGCCACTTCCGGAAGATTCTCCGGAAGTCGAGGCGACCGGTGGCGGCACGCGCTGACCACCGCCTTCAGCCTTCCTGGGATTCGCCCGACGCGACCAGGTACAGCTCGATTCGGTCCGTGGTCCAGGTCGCCACTCCGCAACCAAAGAAGTCCGTGTCCTCTGTCCAGATGGGGCAGCCCAACGTCAGCGCGGCCGCAAGAACGGGCCAGTCATCCTCATCGCGCTGTTTGAGACGCGCCCGGGCGATTTCTTCGAACTGCGAGTAGGCTTCCGCCTCGACGATCTGCACAACCCGGCTGACCAAGCCAAGCAACTCCAGCGCAGGAGCCGCCGCAATCCCTCGTGCGGCAAGAATCGTGGGGAGATGTTCGCGTGCTTCGGCGAACGCAGCGTCAGGAGCCCAGAACTCTATCCGCCCAGCATATTGGCGGAGCAGGGTTAGAACCCGGTGCCCGAGCACCGCACGAATCAAGATGTTCGCGTCGAGCACCAACACCGTCAGCTCTTTCGTGCCCGCCGTTCCCTCCGGAGGCGCTTGAAATCGCTGACGAGTTCATCCTCGCCGGCTCCCGCCGCCGCGATCAGTTCCTGCATCTTCTCGCCGGCCACGCGCAGGGCTTCGAGGTCTGCCTGAGTGGGCTTCGGCTGGGTGGGGACGTAAACACCGATCGTCGTACCGTGCCGCGTGATGGCGACCGGAGTCTTGGACTCCAGATAGGTGGCCAGGTTTTCCCGGAACTCGCGGATGCCGATTTTGGTGACTTCCATCGGTAGGCCTCGTTTGTGTACACAATGATAACACAATGCCAAGCGTCGCGGCACAGCCGGTGGCACAGGGTGGGCACAAATCTGGTCACAGTGCCGAAATCGCTATTTCGTTGGTCTTGGGGAGATGCCCGCATCTGTTTGACGGGCGAGGGATAAGCTGGAGCCACCCGCCGGGCTTGAACCGGCGACCTGCTGATTACGAAGTACAGGAACCGGTTCTAAACCTTCCAAGGGCTCTATACTGATTGCTCTGTTTTCAACAACTTGGGGAATCTGCTCTCGCTCGGTCAGTAACCTCAAGGCGCCCAATCAGATGGGGTTTTGGCACAGTTTTGGGACAGGTCAACTCTCAGGGACGCGGCGGCAAAACGCTGTTTTCGTTCGTGTTGGCGTGGCGCGTCGCTCGGTCCATTCGCACCGGCAACCCTTACGGCACCGGTGTGATACAGGTCTTTCAAACGCTTGTCTGATCGTAGCTCCGACGACTGCTGCCGACCTCGCCAAGGATAGCGGAGCCGCTACTTCCCGGCATCCTTCGCCATGGCCTCATGGTTCGCAGCCATGGCACGCATCTCCTTGGCAGCCTTCCTGCAGTGTTCGGCGAAGTACTTGCAGTGTTCTGCCGAATTCGGCGACATCGGAGTCTTTGAGGAACCCATCCTAGGATTCCGCGTGTACTCAACAGCCAGCGCTTCATGCTCTAGCGCTTCCGCCTCATGCTTTTCTGCCATCGCGTTGAAGTGCCGAGCCAGCTTCATGTGATCAGCCGGTGTTTTCGCGTTCGCCACCAGCGCCTTCACTTCCTTTGACTTCATCGCCCCCTCGGGTTCAATAGCCGAGGCCGTTCCGCTGCCGATGGTCAGGGTGAGCGCAAAGAGGAAGACGGAGGCTACCGTTCGGAACCACCGCTTGTTTGATCGTTTCATTTTCAGATCTCCTTTCGTCTGGTTCAGCGACTTGGTGAGCCGTGACACCCTGAGTAGTGCAAGTCCACGTCCAAACCGGCACCAGGACTCAGGCTGCTTAGATTCAAGAGCTTGTGAATACCGTAGCGGTCATTTCGACGGTCCATTGCCTCAACAGGAGCAGCCGGTGGAGAGTATTGGGCACCCGCACCAAGTGTGCGCCCGGGTGATCGACCAGCCACCTGGGGTCATAGATTCCGGTAAGCCTGAAGTGTATTTAGTCGTTCGGGCCACTTCCAGCGGTCACGGCGCGCCCCGCTTGTGGTGCGTTTCCTTCGGATGTAGCATTTGCTCAGAGGAGAGGCGGCTATGAATCGAAGGTCCGTCGCTGTCACAGTCGTTTCAATTCTTGCGCTCACCGGCCTTGGCTACTCGGGTTGGCGCTTCGTAGCACAGCGGGAACATCAGACTTGTCGCGCCTGTTCCCGCCCAGTTCACGACCACTCGCGAACCATAGCGTCGATCAATGGCAAGCGCGGCTATTACTGCTGTCCCGCCTGCGCCTTATCTGAACATCAACAGTCAGGCAAGCCGGTTCAGGTCACGCAGCTGACCGACTACATGGGAGGCGGCGCCCTAGTCCCTTCGGAGTCCTACATCGTGCAAAACAGCGATATCAACCCCTGCACCCGTCACGAGGCGGTCATTACTCCAGACAAACAGCCAGCGCACGCTCACTTCGACCGATGCTCCCCGAGCATTCTCGCCTTCGGTGATATGAAGACCGCCCGAGTTTTCGTAGCCGAACATGGAGGCCAAGTTGACAGGTTCTCCGACTTCGCCTCGGCGTTTCAGCGATAGCATCGTGCGGCTACTGAGAGTCTTCTCCGGGCGGCCAGACGTGACCAAGTCTTTGCGGCTCCCATAGGGGCACGGTGTTCTCCCATGCGGAAATGGATGGCTCACGCCTCTGCTCGTCGGAGGCGTAAAGCATTGCCGACCACTGAGACGGAGCTGAAACTCATGGCGGCCGCCGCGATCATCGGGCTCAACAGCAATCCAAAGACGGGGTAGAGCACTCCGGCCGCGATGGGCACTCCGAGAGCGTTGTAGACGAAGGCGAAGAACAGGTTCTGCTTGATGTTTCGCATCGTGGCGCGGCTCAAACGTCGCGCCCGGACGATGCCCCCGAGGTCACCTTTGACGAGGGTCACGCCTGCGCTCTCCATCGCCACGTCAGTACCTGTTCCCATGGCAATCCCGATCTGGGCCTTCGCCAGAGCTGGTGCGTCGTTGATGCCGTCGCCTGCCATGGCCACGAACCGGCCCTCGTTCTGAAGCCGCCCAACTGCGTTGCTTTTGTCTTGCGGCAGCACCTCGGCAATCACATCGTCGATTCCCAGCTTGCTGGCCACCGCCTGCGCCGTCGTTCGACTATCACCGGTCAACATCACGATTCGGATGTTCTCTTCGTGCAACTGCCGAATGGCTTCCGCCGTGGTTGCCTTGATCGGGTCCGCGACACCGATCAGCCCAGCTAGTTTGCCGTCCACGGCGACGAACATGACGGTTTGGCCGTCCGCGCGCATCGATTCGGCCTCCGAGGCGAGGCCTGCCGGACTAACCCCTGAGTCTTCC
>Ga0209172_10002612_pt1 | contig 31001 bp, 27 predicted proteins | sample LarsenN4metaG_FD_184113 | JGI IMG/M metagenome (GOLD analysis project Ga0209172, IMG submission 184113) | Hot spring sediment bacterial and archeal communities from British Columbia, Canada, to study Microbial Dark Matter (Phase II) - Larsen... ... | reverse complement strand
GCCGTCATGCCACCGGCATGACACGGCGATCGGCGCAGCGGCCCACGGGTACCCACCGGGTGCGGCCGGCTGCCTTCAGGCCGGCTCCCGGGGGCGGAGTCGAGACCGAATTATCTTAGCGGCGATGGGATTAACGCGCGACCTGGTTTGGTAGCGGCTACGCGATTCGGCTCAGCCGGGAGCAGCAGTGGAAGATTCCCAGCTTCGGAAAGATCCGGTCACCCAACGCTGGGTCGTGATTTCTCCCAGCCGGGCGGAGCTGCCATCCCCCGGGCTCCCGCCGCGCCCCCCCGGCCTACCCCCTGAGGCTTGCCCGTTCTGTCCGGGCAACGAGGCCAAGGCCGGTCGGGAGATCTACGTCGAGCGTGAGCCCGGCTCCCCTGCCAATGGACCGGGCTGGTGGGTGCGGGTCGTCCCGGACAAGTATCCCATCCTGCACATCGAGGGCGGACTGGAAAAGAGCGCCGAGGGGATGTATGACAGCATGAATGCCATCGGGGCCCACGAGATCCTGGTCGAAACGCCCGACCACGAGAAGGCTTGGGCCACCCTGGAAATCCTCCAGATCGAGCGGGTGCTGCGGGCCTGCCAGCAGCGAAGCCTCGACCTCCGGAACGATGCCCGCTTCCGCCACGTGATGTGGGTGAAGAACCACGCGTTGCCCACGAGCCTGTTCCAGCACCAGCACTCCCATATCGTGGCCAGCCCCTTCGTCCCCCGAGCCATCGACGAGGAGTTGAAGGGTTTCAGCAGCTATGTCCGCTGGAAGGAACGCTGCGTGCTCTGCGACATGGTCAAGCAGGAGGTCGCCGCCGGACGGCGGGTCGTCCTGCGAGAAGGGGCCGTCCTCTGCTTCCTCCCCTTTGCCCCCCGGTTTCCCTACGAGATCTGGGTCGTCCCCGTAGACCATGGCCACGATTTCGGCGCGGCTCGCGTGCCCGTGCTGCGGGACCTGTCGCGGGCGCTGCGAGGGATCCTCGGCCGCGTCCGCACGCTATTGAATGACCCCCCGTACACGCTCGTCCTCCACTCCTCCCCCCTGGGTGAATTCACGCGGGAGGAATACCACTGGCACCTGGAGCTGGTCCCTCGGCCGCCTTTCGTGCTGGGGCTGGAATGGGGAACGGGGATCTACATCAATCCCGTCTTACCCGAGGTGGCCGCCGAGCGACTCCGGGGGACCGAGACCTAGGTCCACCCGGGGTGGGAATGCAGAACCGACAACCGACAACGGGTCAACCCGGATTGTCGGTTTTGCATTGTCCGTGGTCGGATTGAAATTGGACACTCCGTTGGGGTTGACGCCCGTCCGGTCGTGATGTAGGCTGCGGAGCATCGTACTGAAGCCCGCGTGATGATCCAGCCCGACGAAAAATCCGAGTTGCTGCGGGAGAGGGAGAGGAGCCTCTCCGCGCTGTCTCCCGTCCTGGTGGAGTACGGGGAGGCCCTGGGGGTCCCGGTGCGGGTCGAGGTTTCCCGTCGCCGGGTCGTCCGACCCCGAGGTCGGCGGGGATGGCATCTGCATCCCTTCGCGCTGCCCGGCCGCCCCGGCTGGCTGGGCCTGGGCCCCGAGGTGCGGCCGACCACCTTCGCGGCCGTGTGCGGGTATCCCCTGTTGCCGGCCCGGCGGGCCGGCTGGACGATCGCAGGCCGGCACGCGTGGGGGCGCCCTCTGCAAGATACCGAGGGACAGACGATCGGCCTGCTCCTGGGGACCGATGTGTACCTGCTCTTCGACCTCCTTGGGCAGGAGCCGACCATCGCCCGACTGGTGTGCCGGGCCGTCTTGGATCTGAGCCTGGAGGCCGGCTACAGCCTCCTCCTGCTGCTGACCGGGCTGGGGCCGGCCACGCTGGATGCCCGGCTGCGCCGGCTGCGCCAGGCAACGGAGGTCGAGGGATTGGGGGCCTCGGCCCTTTGGCGGGTCGGCAGGGCGGAGCAGCGCGAGTCTTCGGGGACAGAGGCGGAGGCGCTGGAAGGGGAGCTCCGCGAGCTGGAGGTAAACCTGCAATCGTCCGGGCGCCAGATGCGGGACCTAGAGCGACGCCTCGGTGCGTCGCACCGGCGCCTGACCGCGCTCCGCCAGGCCCAGGCCAACACCGAGGCGCTGGCACGGGATTTCGATCGGATCACCAGCCTTCCCGGCGTGGTGGATGTCGAGGTCCGGGAAGAGGTCCTCCGGGTATTCACGGAGCCCATTGTCATCGAGTACGGATTCCGACACTACCGCCTGGGGCGCTTCCGCCTGGACCTCCACTTCGATGGGCGGATTTTCCTGCGGAACCTGACGGGCCGGTACGAGACCTATGATCATCCCCACGTGGACAACGGACGCCCCTGCCTCGGCAATATCCAGGAGTGGACCCAACGGTTGCTTACCCAGCGCGAGTTCGCCGCGGCCACCGAGATCCTGTTGCAGTACCTCCGGGTGGTCAACCCGGCCGACTGGCGCAAGGCGGTGACCTTCTGGACCGAGGTCTCCCCGTGAACTCCCCCCCTCGGGAGGTCCGGATCCGGCGGGACACCCTGGCCAAGCTCCTGCTCTATGCCGAGCGGTGCCCGGTGGAGATCGGCGGGCTTGGGACCGTTGTAGAGGATCCGGACGGACTCCTCATCACCGACGTGTTCCTCTTGGCGCAGAAGGTCTCCGCCTCGGATACGGAGTTGGACACCGACGCCGTGTTTGAGTGTCTGGCGCAGTTCGTGGCGGAGGGAGGAGACCCCGCTCTGGTACGGCTGTGGTGGCACAGCCACGCCGACATGGACGTGGTGTGGAGCGAGACGGACCGGACGACCATCGGAAGCCTGCCGGGTGACTTTTGGGTCGCGCTGCTGGTCAATCGTCGGGGCGAGGTCGCCTGCCGGCTGGACGTCTTTCAGCCGCAGCGGCAGACCTGGGAGCTGCCGCTGACGGAAGTCCTGGACAATGCCGGCGGTGACCCGGAGGCGCTCCGCCGGGCCATCGACCGCGAAATCCTGGACAAGGTGCGGGCCTACACTGTGATTCACGAGGTCCTGGGGAACGAGGGGATGGCGGATGTTCCCACGGAAAGCCCAATCCCAATGGTGTTGGAGGCTCCGTGCGACCTGCAGGGGCGGGGCGATGCAGGCAAGGGAAAGTGAGGTCGGCATGCGACGCTGGCTGGGAATCGCGGCGAGTCTCTGGGTGACGCTGCTGGCAGGAACGGGATGGGCGGGTGAGGTGACACCGCCCGGCCCACCAGAGGCGAGCCAACCCGTGGCCCGGATCAATCAGGTGGAGATTACGTACGGTCAGTTCAAGAGCCGTCTGGAAAGTTTTGAGAAGGAACGGGGGCCGATCCCGAAAGAGAGGTGGGGGGACGTCCTGCGGGGCATGATCCAGGAGGAGGTCCTCCTCCAGGGAGCCGTTGCCGATGGTCTGGACAAGGATGCCGCCGTTGCGGCGAGGCTGGAAGAGGCCCGGCGGCAAGTCCTGATCGAGGAGCTGATCCGGCGCAAGGTGATAGCGCAGGCCCGGGTCGCCGACGAGGAAGCTCGGAAGCGGTACGAGGATAGCAAGCCACTCTTCAGCATCGAGACGGTCACGACCAGCCACATCATGGTCAAGTCGGAGGCCGAGGCCGAGGCCATCCTCAAGGAGCTTCAGGCGGGCAAGGACTTCGCGGAGCTGGCCAGGGCCAAATCCCAGGATACCGGCAGTGCGGAGAAGGGGGGCGATCTGGGGGCACTGCGGCGCGGGCAGACCGTTCCGGAGTTCGAGGAGTCAGCCTTTCGACTGCGGGACGGGGAACTCTCTCCCGTGATCAAGACGGAATACGGCTATCACATTCTCAAGGGCGGACCCCGCGGCACCGTCGTGCAGCCCTTCGACGAGGTCAAGGACCGCATCCGGCAGATGCTGCTCCAGGAGAAGCAGCGGGAAACCTTCATGGCCCTCTTGGCAGACCTGGAGAAACGGGCCGCGCCCGAAATCTTCGAGGACCGATTACGGTAATCCCATGGGCCGCTGGCGATCTCTTGTCTTGAGTCTGGCAATCCTGGCGTTCCTCTTGGCGGCGGCCGGGTCGCCGGAGCTCAGCTCGAAGGTGCCCGTCCTCGGCGGGCTGCTGCTCTGGACGGGGGGGATGCCGTTCGTTTGGTTGGGCGTTGTGTGCTTTCTGGCCGCGGTCTGGGGGCGGGGCGGCTGAGGGAGGGCGTGCCCGCCGGTCCGGCGGGCTCCGGACTCCTCGGGAGAGGCGGGCCGGGGGAATCCGAACCGGGACGGCCAGCGCCTATCCTGAAGGCCGGCGGCCGAGGGCGGTGCGGCGCTTTTCCTGAGAAGCAAGAAACCGTGGCGCCTCGCCACGGTTCCTGATTGCAACTCTCTGGTGCCGAAGGGGAGACTCGAACTCCCACGGGGGAACCCCCACTACGCCCTGAACGTAGCGCGTCTACCAGTTCCGCCACTTCGGCCGCGGCCATGTTCTAGACTGTTCCCCGAAAAATGTCAACGGAAAACCAGGGGACGCCACGCCGAAGGCGTGGGTCCGGGCATCCCATCGTCACGCTGTTCACAGATTTCGGTCAGCAGGACCCTTTCGTCGGGATCATGAAGGGCGTGATCCTGAGTCTCTGCCCGACCACGGCGGTGGTGGACCTCTGCCATGAGACGGCCGCCTACGACATCCTGGGTGGGAGCTTCCTCCTCCTGTCGGCCGTGCGCTTCTTTCCCGCGGGGACGATCCACGTGGCGGTCGTGGACCCGGGGGTTGGTGGTCCGCGGCGGCCGATCCTGGCGCAGGTGGACGACCAGCTCTTCGTCGCCCCGGACAACGGCCTGCTGAGTTATCCGATGGCCTCCGGGACGGTCCGGGCGGTGCGAGTGATCACCGCTCGGGAGTATCTCCTGCCGCAGCGGAGTGCCACCTTTCACGGTCGAGACGTGTTCGCGCCCGTGGCCGGTCACCTGGCACGGGGCGTTCCGTCCGAGCGGTTCGGCCCCGAGATTGCGGACCCGGTCCGGCTGCCCATCCCGAGGCCCCGTCGCGATCCCTCTGGACGTCTCGTGGGAGAGATCGTCTGGATCGATCGCTTCGGCAACTGTATCACGAATATTCCGACCGAGGACCTGGAGGCCACCGCGGCCGGACCGACCCGTCGCTTGCGGGCAATTCTGGATGGACGGGAGGTGGGTCCCGTCGTCCAGTTCTTCGCAGAAGTCGCGCCCGGGGCCGGCGGCGCCGTCATTGGAAGCACGGGCCATCTGGAGCTCTTCATCAATCAGGGCAATCTCGCGCGGAAGTGGGGGGTTGAGACCGGCGCGTCGGTGATCGTGGATCTTGGACACCCAGCGGAGTGAAAGCAGGTTGCAAACGTCCAAGTTGGTCGCTAGCATGACCCCCGATCCGAAATTGAAAGGTTCGGGTGATGGAGCGTGCCGAGCGGAAGGCTGACGCGCCGCAGGGCGCCGAGGTGACATTCACCGACCTCGTCCTGATGTTTGGAACGACGGCACTGCTGCACCTGGGGGTGGCGCCGGATCCGGTCAGCGGCGAGAAGAAGCTGGATCTGCCCCAGGCCAAGCAAGCCATTGATCTGCTGGATCTCCTGAAGGGGAAGACCGCAGGGAACCTGACGGCCGACGAATCCCGCATGCTCGAGAACGTCCTGTACGACCTGCGCATGCGCTATCTGGACGCGGTTCGGCGGGCATGACCCCGCATGCGTGGCGGAACCCCTGGATCTTCGCAGCCGGGCTCTGCCTGGGGCTGGCCGCTGCCGCCCCGGCGGGCGCCTTCCAGTTGTTTCCCACGGCCGAGATCCAGGAGGCGCATACCCTCCGCCAACGGATTCTGGCCGAGGCTCCACTGCTGGACCTGCGGCAGCGACGTCAGCAGCCCAAGCTGGCCCCGGAATCGGTCCGCCAGATCCAGCAGCGGCTGAACGCGCTGGAGACGCGGGAGGCGGAGAATCCCTTCTGGTATTGGGCGCAGGGCGAGCTCGTCCGGCAAAGCCAGGGCATCGCCCACGCCGCGGGTTTCTTTGCCCGTGCTCGGCAGGTCGCCGGCGCCCGGTTCCTGATCCATTGGCTCTTGTGGCAGGAGTACCTGGCGCGGGACATCCAGGAAGACGCGCGGCGCGAGGAGGCGGTGCTCCAGGCCCTCCAGGTGGCCTGGGGCCTGACGCGGTTCCCGCTCTTGACCGCGGAGCTGATGCGAATCGGCGACGAGGCGGCCCAGGCGGGTGATCCCACGCGGGCGGCGGCCCTCTACGATGCTGCGGTGGCCAACACGCCGGAATCCGCCCAGGCGCTCTTCGGGCGCGCCGCCTACACGTGGCAGGCGGACAAGACGCAGCTCCTGCCGGTGATCCGGGACGTGCTGCGCGGCGTTGCGCTGACCCTGCGGAGCCCGCAGACCGGATACCACCTGAGCAGCAACCTGGCCCTCAGCCTGGTCGTCACCTGCCTGGTCCTGCTGGGCGTCGTGGCGGCGATTCTGGCACTCCGGGTGCAGCCCCTCTTCGGCCACGAGCTGAACGAACGCGTCTTCAACTCCTTCCCGCCCCCTGCACAGTTCAGCCTGGGCCTCCTGTGCTCCCTCCTCCCCCTGGTGCTGGGGTTGGGTCTGCTCTGGTCGGCCGTCCTCCTCCTCCTGATCTCCGCCCCCTATCTTACCGTGCGCGAGCGGATCGGGGTGTCGGTGTTGCTCACACTTCTGGTGGCCCTGCCGTCGGGATACCAGTGGGTCGCGGCGCGCCACGCGCTGGCCTCGTCCCCCGAGCTGGCCCTGGTCCAGACGGTGGAGCAGGGGGGGCGGGGGGACCGCCTGGTGCAGGATCTGACCCGCTGGAGCCGGCAAGCCCCCAACAACGGCCTGGCGCACTATTACCTGGGACTCACCCGGAAGCGGCGGGGGGAGCTTTCCCAGGCCGAAGCGGCGATGACGCGGGCGGTGCAGCAGCTGCCGCGGGCGAGCTTTGCCCTCGTCGCCCTGGGGAACCTGTACTACCTGCGGGGGAACCTCCCCGAGGCGGAGGCACGCTATCGCCTGGCGGCCGAGCTGTCCCCGTCGGCGGCAGCCCAGATGAACCTCTTCAAGCTCTACGCACAGCGGCTCCAGTTCGAGCAGTCGAAGGATGCGCTGAGCCGCAGCACCACGCTGGACCCCCACATGGCCCAGACCCTGTCGCGGTTTCACGGGCGGGGAGGGGCCGAGTTTGTGGTGGACGAAACGGTGCCGTGGGATGCGCTGGCGGTGGGGCTCCTCCCGGCCACCCTGGATGTGGCGGCCGTGGCGGAGGGGCTGTGGGGCGCCCCGCTCCGCGGGGTCTCCCTCTCGCTCCTGCCGTACGTGGCCGCCCTCCTCCTGGTCCTGTTCTGGACGAACGTGGCGTTGCGCGGCCGGATGCCCCCGGTTCGCCGCTGCCACCAGTGCGGCGCGCCCTTCTGCCTTCGGTGCCAGCGGAGCCCCAAGGAGAAGGAGTACTGCGCCCCCTGCGCCACCGTCTTCCGGCCGCGGGAAGGGGGCGTGGCAGCCTTCGTCAAGGTCCGCCGCATCCGGGAAGGGGAGGAATGGGCGCGGCAGGAGCGGGCGCGGATCGGCATCCTGGGAAGCCTTCTGCCCGGAGGGAGCGACTTGTACCGTGGGCGCGTGATCTGGGGGCTGGCCCTGGCGTTGCCAGCGGTCTGGCTCCTGCTGGAAGGACTCGTCCTGGATCTTGCGACTCCCACGTTCCGCTTTCTCGTGCCGATTCCCGGACCGGTCCGATGGGCGGTGGCCGTTCTCCTGCTGCTCGGCCTGTACGTGTGGTCCATGCAGCGGAGCTGGAGGCAGCCGGCGCGGGGGGCTCATTGACCCCGTCAGGCTACCGCGATGGCGCTTGAAGGCACGTTCAAGGATTTCCACGTCGCCGACATCGTGCAGCTCGTCGGGCTGCAGCGGAAGACCGGCATCCTCACGCTGGAGGGGGAGGAGGACACCCTGAGCCTGACCTTCCAGGAGGGGGCCGTCGTGTGGGCGCAGTCCACGCGTGTCCCGTGGGAGCAGCGGATCACGGGTCCGCTCCTGGCCCGAGGCCTGCTGAAGCCGGCCCAGTTGCAGGAGGCGCTCACCCTGCAGAAAGAGACCGGCAAAAAACTTCCCACCATCCTGGCGGAAAAGGGATTTCTGCAGAAGAAGGAGTGGGACGGCATCCTGGCCCGGGAGGTGGAGGAGGCCATCTACCGTCCCTTCCGCTGGCCCGCCGGCCGCTACCGGTTCGTGTCGCAGCCGACGGTGGATCCCTCCGAAGGGAGGGTTGGGCCCCACAGCGCCGAAAGCATCCTGATGGAGGGGATCCGCCGGTTGGACGAGTGGCCCATGATCCGGGAGAAGATCCCATCCACTGCCATGGTCTTCAAGGTGGGCTCCCGGGCGATCAAGCTGATGCCGAAGAATATCGAGCCCGGCGAGGTGAAGATGCTGGATCTCGTGGACGGCCAGCGGACTGTCCAGGAGTTGGTGGACGCCAGCGGCCTGGGGGAGTTCGAAGCGATGCGCAGCCTGGCCGCCCTGGTGGGGGCGGGCGCGATTGCCCCCACTGGGCCAATCCCCGGACTCACGCCAGCCCTGGGATCGGTCGAAGCCCCCGTCGATCCGGTCCCCGCCAGCCTGCCAGCCCGCGCCCCCGCGGCTCCTCCCACGTGGCTGCCCTGGTTGGCCTGGGGGCTCGCCGGGGTATGGCTCCTCGCGATGCCGATCCTCCTCGGGGTGGAGCCGTTGGGTCTGATCCCCCTCTCCTCTGGCCGGGTCGCGTCGCTGGACCGGGTGCGCATCGCCCGGGCCCAGGCAGACCTCGGTGAACTTGCCCGCGACCTGGAGCGGTATGTCGCGGCAACGGGGGGGTACCCCCCCAGCCTGGAGGTCCTGGCGACATGGCATCCGTCCCTGGGCGGCCGCCTCCAGGACCCGTGGGGACACCCCTATCAGATCCGGCGGACCGAGGCCGGCGCTAGCGTGGTCAGCGCGGGTCCGGATGGCCGGGTCGGATCTCCAGACGACCTCTCCATCGACGACGGCTGATCGCCCTCCATCGTTTGACAGCCCCCGGCCTGTGTGTTAGAAAAAAAGTCTGGTCATCGGCTTCCCATGTCCCAGGAGGTGGGCGTGAAGCCTACACGGTATACCATCGGTCCCGGGCGGCTTGCCCTGACCCTTTTCCTGTTGGTGGCGGCAGCGCCGGGGCCGCCGTCAACGGCGGCGGCCCAGGACGGCCGAGCAGTCCTCCAGGGCCTGCAGGACGCCTTCGTCCACGTGGCCCAGGTCGTGAAGCCGGCCGTCGTCAATATCGCCACGACGCAGCGGCCGCGGCCTCAGGAGGGGCGTCGTCCCCCCCAGACCCCACCCTTTTTCCGCGGGCCGTTTCGCGACTTCTTCGGGGAGGATTTCTTCGAGCGCTTCTTCGGGGAGCCTCCCCAGCGCGAGCGGCGGAGCCTCGGCTCCGGCGTGATCGTGGATAGGCGGGGATACATCCTGACCAACAACCATGTGATCGAGCAGGCGGACCAGATCGAAGTCCGCCTCTCGGACAAGCGGAAGTTCACGGCCGCAGTGATCGGCAAAGACCCCAAGACCGACCTGGCGGTGATCAAGGTCGACGCGCCCGACGACCTGCCGGTGGCGAAGCTGGGCGACTCCGGCAAGATCCGGATCGGGGAGTGGGCCATCGCCATCGGCAATCCCTTCGGTCTGGATCAGACGGTCACGGTGGGGGTCATCAGCGCGGTGGGCCGGTCGGATGTCGGCATCACGACCTACGAGGACTTCATCCAGACCGATGCCTCCATCAACCCAGGAAACTCCGGGGGGCCCCTGGTGAACATCAACGGGGAGGTGATCGGGATCAATACGGCGATCGTGGCCACGGGCCAGGGGATCGGCTTTGCCATTCCCATCAACATGGCCCGCGAGATCAAGGACCGCCTCATCGCCCAGGGCAAGGTGGTCCGGGCCTGGCTGGGCGTGGGCATCCAGGAGCTCACGGAAGAACTGGCGGCGCAGTTTGGGGTCAAGCCGGAGGACGGCGTGCTGGTCGGAAACGTGATGCAGGATAGCCCGGCCGAGCGCGGCGGGATGAAGACCGGCGACATCATCCAGGAGTTCAACGGCAACCGGATCAGCAACGTGCGGCAGCTCCAGCGGGAGGTCGCCCAGAGTCCCGTGGGATCCACGGCCCAGGTCAGGGTGCTGCGGGAGAAAAAACCGCTCCTGCTGACGATCGTCCTCGGCGAGCAGCCCACGGAACTGGCCGCCGCAACGGAACCGAGCGTTCCTCTCACGGAGGCGGCGGAGCGTTTTGGGCTGACGGTGCAGGACCTCACGGCCGAACTGCGCGATCAACTTCGGTTGAAGGACCCGGACGGGATCGTGGTCTCCGGCGTGGAGGAGGCCGGCCCGGCCGCCCGGGCCGGGATCCGTCCGGGTGACGTCATCACGGAGGCCAACCGCGAGCCGGTGCGGAACACGCAAGACTTCTCCCGGATCCTCGGCCAGCTCCGGCGGGGGCAGAACCTGTTGCTCCTGGTCCGGCGCGACGGGAGCTCGCGGTTTGCCGTTCTGTCCCCCAAGAACTGACGGGCGTTACCCCGACGGCGGAGGCCGCCGGGTTGTGGCGACTGACCTCACCCCATTCGACCGCAGGCGGAACGGGTATGGCCCGACGCAGCGCCTCGTTTTACGAAGAGATCAGCGACGATGCGCTGGCGGCGTACATCCGGCGGATCGTGCGGATTCCCCTGCTGAGCAAGGCGGAAGAGCTGCGGCTGGGCGCGCTGATCCAGCAGGGGGACGAGCGGGCCTTCCGGAAGCTGGTGGAGGCCAACCTCCGCTTCGTGGTCAAGGTGGCCATGCGCTACCAAGGGTGCGGCCTGTCCCTGCTGGACCTCATCAATGAGGGAAACCTGGGACTCCTGGAGGCGGCGCGCCGGTACTTGCCGGCGCACGGTGTCAAGTTCATCACCTACGCCGTCTGGTGGATCCGGCAGGCGATCATGCAGGCGCTGGCGGCGGGGGGAACCGCCGTCCGGCTTCCCATCCGGAAGGCCCGCCTGGCGTCCAAGATCCGCGGCCTGCGTGCCGATCTGACCCAGGCCCATCAGGAGGAGCCCAGCGACGCGGCGCTGGCGGAGGCCATGCACCTGGCCCCGGGGGAGGTCGAGGACGTCCTGCGCGGGACCCAGCCCCGGGCGTCGCTGAACCAGGACGGGCACGCCGAGAACCAGCTGGGGCTGGAGTTGGCCGGCAAGGGGGTAATTCCCCCCGCGGACCAGGAACTCATCAGCCTCTCCTTCCGCCAGGAGGTGGAACGGATGCTGGGGCACCTAAAGCCGCGGGAGCGGGCCGTCATCGAGTTGCGTTTCGGTCTGGGGTCCGAGGAGCCCCGGACCCTGGAGGAGGTGGGGCGCCGCCTCGGGCTGTCCCGGGAGCGCATCCGCCAGATCGAGGAGCGCGCCAAGCAGAAGCTCCGGCTGATGGCCCGGACGCGCCACCTGAAAGACTACCTGAACTGAGGTGTAACGTGTAACGTGTAACGTGTAACGTGGGGTTAGGCGTAGCATCTCGGTACGGAGTGTGATCGGGAAACCGGGGGGGCCGATGGAGTATCTATTTGATTTCGAGCGCCTGGAGGTGTACCAACTGGCCGTCCGACACGCCGTTCGGATCTTCGAGATCACCGAAGATTTCCCCCGTCGTGTCCAGTCATCTTTGGGAGACCAACTCTGTCGATCCGCGGTTTCGGTTGCCAATAACATTGCAGAAGGAAGTGGGAAGCGATCCTGGAAGGAAAAGTCTCGTTTCTATACGACAGCATTCAACTCCGCGCGAGAATGCGTTCCTGCTGTAACCATAGCCCATGAGCGGCGGTATCTGAATGACGCTGTGCGGCTGGAAATGCGAGAAAACGTCGGACGCCTGTGTAGCATGCTCGCACGTCTGGAACAATCTGTAAGACGAACGAACTGACCGAGTAATCGGTGTTCGGGTAGACCGTTACACGTTACACGTCAAACGTTACACGTTATTGGGGGACCCGACGGAGCACACCCATGGCTGAGGCAAGTGAACAGGCCCTTCGGCAGCGGATCCGGGAGCTGGAGGCCCAGGTCCAGAGCCAGGTCCGGGAGATCCGGGCCCTGGAAAAGATCGAGGCCCTCCAGGACCGGGCGCGGGAGGTGGAGGCGGAGAACCGCAACCTCCGGGAGCGGGTGGCGGAACTCCACACCTTCCTGAATTTGAGCAAGACCCTCTCCGCCACCCTGAACATGGAGGAGCTGTTCCGCCTGGCCCTGCACCTGATCGGGCGCTCCCTTCACGTGGACGCCTACTCCCTGCTGCTGCTGGACGACTCCGGCGAGCGCTTGGTGGTCAAGGCGGCCTTCGGCCTGCCCGAGGATGGGGGCCTGGGCCTGAGCCTGCGCCTGGGCGAGGGAATCTCCGGGCTGGTGGCGCAGACCGGGCAGGCCATGCTGGTGCCCGACGTCAGCGCCGAGCCGCGCTTCCTGGAGCAGGAATCGTTCCGGCTGCCCCGGGGGGCCTTCATCTGCGTGCCCCTGCGGATCAAAGAGCACGAGGTGATCGGGGTCCTGAATGCCCAGAAGCCGGAGCCCCACAGCTTCCGCCTGAGCGACCTGGACCTGTTTCAGGCCGTGGCCAATCAGGTCGCGGCGGCGCTGGAGAACGCCCAGCTCTACCAGCGAACCAAGGAGCTATCGACCCGGGACGACCTCACGGGACTCTTCAACCGGCGGCATTTCTTCGAGAACCTGGAGAAGGAAGTCCAGCGGGCTCGGCGGTACCAACGCGTCTTCTCCCTCCTGATGCTGGATCTGGACGACTTCAAGGGGTACAACGATACCTACGGGCACCTGAAGGGTGACGAGGTGCTGAAGGACGTGGCCCGGCTCCTCCTGGCCAATACCCGGCGCGCCGACGTGGTGGCTCGCTTCGGCGGGGAAGAGTTCGTGGTGCTGCTGCCGGAAATCAATACGCAGGGGGCGGTCGTCGTGGCGGAAAAGGTGCGGAGCGCTGTGGAAGGGCACCCGTTCCCCGGGCGACACAGCCAGCCGGGTGGGGCCCTGACCGTAACCCTGGGGCTGGCCAGCTACCCTGCGGATTCCGAGGACGCCCTGGAGTTGGTGGATCTCGCGGATCGGGCCTTGTACGCGGGGAAGCAGCAAGGGGGCAACCGCGTCAGCCCGGTGTCTGCAGCCAGGGACCCCTCGCCCCGATCCGACACCTCCGGTGGGGGCAATCCCGAATGATTCCTGAGATGCTTGACGGCATCCCTTCTTCGAATCGGGGCTGGCCCCCGGTCGCCTGAGATGAGCTCTTCGAGCTTCCAGCGAGCCTTCCGGCTCTTGATCGTGGACGACATGGAGGCCATGCGCATGGCCCTGGAGGACTCCCTGCGCTTCCAGGGGTACGACGTCGTTTCGGTCGCGTCCGCGGAAAAGGCGCTGGAGCTCCTTCGCTCTGAGCAGTTCGACCTCCTGCTCACGGACCAGGCCATGCCCGGCCTCTCGGGGATTGAGCTGGCCGAGGTCACCGCGCGCATCCATCCCGACATGCCCATCGTTTTGCTTACGGGGCACACCGATGTGGAGCTGGCCAAGGCCTCCCTCCAGCGCGGGGCGAGCGACTTCGTGACCAAGCCGATAAACATCCGCGAGCTGCCCATCGTCATCGAGCGGAATCTGACCCGTCAACGGGTGCTGGTGGCGCGTCTGAAAGAGCGCGCGGCCCAGGTCCTGTTTGACGCCCTCAAGGCGCTGGCCTCGGCCGTGGACGCCAAGGACCCGTACACGGCGCGCCATTCAATGCGGGTAACGCGGCTCTGCATGATCCTGGCCGATGGCCTCGGGTTGAGCAGCGATGACAAGTACGTGCTGGAATTGTCGGCCTGGATGCACGATGTGGGCAAGATCGGGGTGCCGGACCACATCCTCACCAAGGGCAGTCCCCTGACGAAGGCCGAATTTGAGATCATGAAGATCCATGCTCCGAAGGGTGGAGAGATCGTGAGACAGATCGAGGAGCTGGCCCGGGTGGCCGACGTCATCCGCCATCATCACGAGCGGCTGGACGGCCAGGGCTATCCCGACGGGCTCCGCGGGGAGGCTATCCCCCTGCTGTCCCGGGTCATCCTCATCGCGGACTCCTACGAGGCCATGACCTCGGATCGGAGCTACCGATCGGGGGTCGGCCGGCTGCGTGCCTTCCAGGAACTCCGCCGGCATGCCGGGACCCAGTTCGATCCGGAGCTGGTTGACGTTTTCCTGCGGAAGATCGAAAGCCTCCCCGACGCGTAAGGTCCCTCCAGCACGGTCGAGAGCGTCGCCAATCCCCGTCGCCCTCCGCCGGCGTTCCTCCCGCGGGGGCGGAAAAGGACTTGGCGGGGTTGGGCCGCCTTTGTTATACTTTTCCCGACCCCAGGAGAACACGCCGGCGAGAATCCAGAACAGGGAGGAACGCATCCCATTCGGAACGCCCTATTAGGCAGGGAAGGAGTCGAGCGATGCTGACGACGAAGGATATCGAGCAATTGCTGGGAGCGGACGCCCGGAACCTCCTGGAGCACCAGTGCAAGGGCATCCCCAAGGAGATGCTCCACCTGCCCGGGCCGGATTTCGTGGACCGTGTGTTCGCCGCGTCGGACCGGCCGCCCCAGGTCCTGCGAAGCCTCCAGGCCCTCGTGAGCACGGGCCGGCTGGCGGGCACCGGGTATCTCTCCATCCTGCCCGTGGACCAGGGGATCGAGCATTCGGCCGGCGCCTCCTTTGCGCCGAACCCGATCTACTTCGATCCCGAGCGGATCGTGGAGCTGGCCATCGAGGGCGGCTGCAACGCCGTCGCCTCGACCTTCGGGGTGCTGGGCGCGACCGCCCGGAGGTACGCCCACAAGATCCCCTTCATCGTGAAGATCAACCACAACGAGTTTCTGAGCTATCCGAACAGGTACGATCAGATCCTGTTCGGCACGGTGGAGGAGGCCTGGAACCTGGGGGCGGTGGCCGTGGGGGCCACCATCTATTTCGGGTCGGAGGAGTCCAGCCGCCAACTCCAAGAGATCAGCGTGGCCTTCAAGCGGGCCCACGAGTTGGGGATGGCGACGATCCTGTGGTGCTACCTGCGGAACCCCGCCTTCAAGACGGCCGACAAGGACTACCACGTGGCGGCCGATCTCACCGGGCAGGCCAACCACCTGGGGGCGACCATCGAGGCCGACATCGTGAAGCAGAAGCTCCCCGAGAACAACGGGGGCTACAACGCCCTCAAGTTCGGCAAGACCCACAAGAAGGTGTACGCGGAGCTGACGACCGACCACCCCATCGATCTGACCCGGTACCAGGTGGCCAACTGCTACATGGGGCGGGTCGGCCTCATCAACTCGGGCGGGGCGTCGGCGGGGGAGAGTGATCTGGCCGAGGCGGTGAAGACGGCTTTGATCAACAAGCGGGCGGGGGGCATGGGCTTGATCTCGGGTCGCAAGGCCTTCCAGCGCCCGATGAAGGATGGGGTGCACCTCCTGAACGCGATCCAGGACGTGTACCTGAGCAAGGAGGTCACCATCGCCTGAGTCAAGGGCAAGACGTCATCCCCGCGGGGCTCTCGGCTCGCGGCTGTCGACTCTCCTGGAGGATGTGTGACCCTCCGAGGCATGCGGGACGCCAACGCCGGCCGTTTCCCCCATCGGCCGGCGTTAGTGTTTCGGGACAGAGGCGTGCCCCCGACCGAATCTTAGAGGATGGACCAGAGACCGAAGCCACGGGAACATGTCGGACTGACAATGCAAAACCGACAATCACAAGTCCACAAGATTCGCCCGTGCGTGGCGGGATGGATACGCCTCAAACGGTCCGGCATTCTTCATTGTCAGTTGTGGGTAGTCAGTTTCACATTTGGCATTGGGTGTATGCTGGTGGCCGGCCTGGCCACGGCGCAAGACGAGGCGGCGTTCGCCCGCGCCCGCCAGCAGATGGTGGAGCAGCACCTCAAGGCCCGCGACATCACGGATGCGCGCGTTCTGTGGGCCATGGGGAAGGTCCCGCGCCACCGATTCGTCCGCCCCGCCTTGGCGCCCGAGGCCTACGCGGACCGCGCCCTCCCCATCGACGAGGGCCAGACCATCTCTCAACCCTACATCGTGGCCCTGATGACGCAGCTCTTGGAGTTAAAGGGACCGGAGCGCGTTCTGGAAGTGGGCACGGGATCTGGCTACCAGGCCGCGGTTCTGGCGGAATTGGTCAAGGAGACCTATACCATCGAGATCCTTCCGGGCCTGGCCAAGAGCGCGGCCGCGCGCCTCAAGGCCCTGGGCTACTGGAACGTGGAAGTGATGGCCGGAGACGGGTATCAAGGGTGGCCGGAAAAGGCTCCCTTTGACGGCATCATCGTCACGGCGGGGGCCAGCCACATCCCGCAACCGTTGGTCGAACAGCTCAAGGAGGGGGGCCGCCTGGTCATTCCCGTGGACGTCCCGGGCGGCTACCAGGAGCTGATCCAGGGCCGGAAGGAGCGCGGGAAGCTCATCACGAGGCGCGTGGCTCCCGTCCGCTTCGTCCCCCTCATCGAGCCGAAGCGCTGACCCCTCCCAGCCACATCCGCCGGCCGCTGGCATTTCGCCTTGCGGCCCGTCCTCCATTCTGATAACAAGAAGGCTGCGGAGCGTCCCCATGGGAAAGATCTTCATTGCCGACCTGCGCGAGGGAGAACCGGTCACGTCGTTCTTCCTGGCCAGGGACATCCAGGTGCGCCAGCGGCGGGGCGGCGAGTCGTACCTTACCCTGGTCCTGGCGGACCGCACGGGGGAGGTCTCGGCGGTGATGTGGGAGGGGGTAGAGGAGGCCAGCCGCGGACTGGCCGAGGGTGATGTCGTGAAGGTCCAAGGGGTCCTGGGGACGTATCAGCGGGAGCGGCAGTTGAGCCTGACGCGCCTGCGCCGGGCGGCGGCCGGAGAGATCGCGCTGGAGGACTATCTTCCCCGCAGCGCGCAGGATCCCGCGACCCTCCTGGCCCGGCTGCGGGAGACGGTGGGCGGCATCCGGGAGCCGCACCTGCGGCGGCTGCTCTCTGGCTTCTTGGAGGATGACAGTTTCATGGCGGCCTTCTCCACGGCCCCGGCCGCCAAGAGTCTCCACCACGCGGTACTGGCGGGGCTGCTGGAGCACACGGTGTCGGTGGTCGGCCTGTGCCGCCTGCTGGCGGATTACTACCCCGCCGTGGATCGTGACCTCCTGCTGGCGGCCGCCATCCTGCACGACGTGGGGAAGATTCGGGAGTTGACCTGGGATCGGGTCTTCGACTACTCCGACGCCGGGCGCCTGCTGGGGCACATCACCCTGGGGGCAATGATGGTCGAGGAGCGGATCCGGGGCATCCCCGGTTTCCCGGAGGATCTGGCGCAGCGATTGCTCCATTGTGTCCTCAGCCATCATGGCGACCTGGAATGGGGGTCGCCCAAGCGGCCCAAGACGTTGGAAGCCCTGGTCCTGCATTATGCCGAGGACCTAGACGGCAAGGTCAATTCGTTCCTCGGCTTCGCCCGAAGCCATCCCGACCCGCAGCATCCGGGCTGGACCCAGTTCAACAGGGTGCTGGACCGATACCTGTACTTCGGACGCGCAGGGGGCGCGGAGGGCGCTCCGGAGGGGTAGGGGGTCGGCTCCTTCCCGAGCGCGGCCATCTGAGGCCTGCATGATTCCCCTCAAGGATAACATCCCGACGCGGCATCCGCCGGTGGTGACCCTGGTCATCATCGGCATCAATGCCTATGTCTATCTCAAGGAGTTCCTGCTGGGTCCGTACGCCGCCCAGCGGTTCATCTTCTACTACGGGCTCATCCCCTGCGGGCTGACGGGCGAGTGCCAGGTGGCCGGCCGGGCGTTCTCGCCGGAGCTGACGCTGCTCACCTCCATGTTCGTGCATGCCGGATTCTTCCACTTTGCCGGCAACATGCTGTACCTGTGGATCTTCGGGAACAACATCGAGGACTCCATGGGGAAGATTCGGTTCACGATCTTCTATCTCCTCTCGGGGCTCGGGGCGGCCGTTGCCCAGATCCTGGTCAATCCCGCCTCGCGCATCCCGATGGTGGGGGCCAGCGGGGCGGTCTCCGGGGTCCTGGGAGCCTACCTGCTGCTCTTTCCCCATGCCCGGGTGCTCACGCTGATTCCCCTGGGGTTCTTCACCCAGGTCACGGAAATTCCTGCGCTCATCGTGCTGGGATTCTGGATCGTGGTGCAGGTCTTCAATGGCCTGCTCACATTCAATTTCCAGGGCGGCGGGGTGGCGTGGTTCGCCCACATTGGCGGATTTGCGACGGGGATGCTGCTGATCGGCTTGTTCAAGCGCCGGGTCGTCCGCTGGGGCTGGCAGCGCCGGCGGGCGTGGGAGGAGTGAGGAGGGACCCGTCGGCAGGGTGAACGGCCGGTAGGATGTCCTGACCCGCCCCGAGCTCGCCCCCGGGCTCAGGGTACGGGAACGGACGGGAGGAGATCGACGGTGCCGCGAGTGACGCGGGCCGAATTTCGAAAGCTCGTCGCCCGGGCGGTGGAGTCACTGCCGCCACGGTTTCTTTCTCGGCTGGAAAACGTGGATGTCGTGGTCGAGGACGAGCCGACCGACGAGGACCTGGAGCTGGCGGGCGTCGAACCGGGGGGAACGCTCCTCGGCCTCTATCACGGGGTCCCCCAGGGTCAGCGGGGAAGCTGGTACGGCAATATGCTGCCGGATCGGATCGTCATCTACCAGCGACCGATCGAGGCGATGGCTCGGAACCGGCGGGAGATCCAGAGAGAGGTTCGCGTCACGCTGATGCACGAGATCGGCCACCACTTCGGTCTCGGCGAGGACGAACTCTCCGAGGCCGGCTACGAGTAGCCCCCACCTGTCTCTTGGCGGCAGATTGGGGTCAGGCCTTTATATTTTGCTTTTTGCAATACAATAAAATTATAAAGGCCTGACCCCACAGCAGGGTGGCGGGTTCACAGGACGGCACCGCGGGCGGTGATGGGCCAGAGGGCCTCGACCCGGTCATTCCGGAAGCAGACATACCAGTCGTAGAGGTTCACCGTCGGGTCGCAGTGGCCGGGGATCAGGCGGACCTTGCTCCCCAGGGGGAGTGCCCGGCCGGGATCACGCAGGGTGAGTTTTCCGTGCTCGTCCGAGGCCCGGACGTACTCCACGTCCGGCATCCCGGCCACCACGGGCATCCCCGCGTCCACGCTGAGGGCCTTCAACCCTGCATCCAGGACGGCCCGGTCCTTGGTCGGCCGGCTCATAACGGTGGCGTACACGAAGAGGCTCTGCTCGAACTCGCTGCCCGGCGTTCCATCGGGTTTCAGGTTCTTCATGTAGTCGGCGTCCATGAACACGTAGGACCCTGCCTGCAACTCGTTCCAGATGCCGCTCCCCGCCTCGAACCGGTAGGTGCCTGTCCCCGCCCCGGTGACCAGGTCGCAGGTCAAGCCGTGGCGGCGGAGCAGCTCCACGGTCCGTCGCGTCTTCTCCCCGGCGGCGTCGATGGCCTCCTTCCGCCGGGTGTAATCCCGGATGTGCTGCGCCGCCCCATGATAGGCCTGGAGTCCCCCAAAGCGGAGCCCCGCGCAGGTGGCAATCCGCTTCGCCAGGGCAAGCGCCGGCTCGCCCGGCTCGACCCCACACCGGTTCATCCCCACGTCGATCTCCACGAGCACCGGCAGGCGGGCGCCGAAGGCGACGGCGGCCTGGTTCAAGGCCGAGACGTTTTCCGGATCATCCGCACACACCGACACGCGGGCCAGACGGGCAAGACTGACCAGCCGGGCGATCTTGGGCGCGCCGACGATCTGGTTGCTCACCAGGACGTCGGAGACCCCCCCGAAGACCATGGCCTCGGCCTCGCTCACCTTCTGGCAGCAGACGCCCACCGCGCCATTGGCCATCTGGCGGAGGGCAATCACCGGACACTTGTGGCTCTTGCTGTGGGGACGCAATCGCACCGGAGTGCCGGCCACCGCCTGGGCCAGGCGGGCGACGTTCCGCTCGAAGGCGTCAAGATCGAGCAAGAGGGCAGGGGTGTCCACCGCTTCCAGGGGCATGCCCACCTCGGCCGGGGGTCGCGTTGTCATGGACGTGTCTCTCCGGATGGTCTCGGGCCTACTGTTCGATCCCGCACAGGTCGGCGACGTTGCCGCCCAGGATCAGCTCTTTCTCCTTAGCAGGGAGAAACTCGCAGTGCTTCAGCACGTAGTCCAGGGACTGCCGGTAGGTGCAGAAGCGCTCCACGTTGGGCATGTCGGAGCCCCAGATGAGCTTGTGGGCCCCGTACCGGTCGCGGAGGTCCCGGATGAGCGCCTGGGCCTCGGGATACGGATACTCCCAGACGCCTCCCCAGGTGATGGGGAACATGATCTCCATCTGCAAGTTCTCCCGGCCGTAGGCCCTGGCCACCTCGTCGGGGAAGTGCCACGTGCCGTGCCTGGCAAAGAACTGGACCGGCGGGCCCATCACCAGGAGCCAGCGCATGGCGGGAAAGCGGGTCAAGAGCCCGTCCAGACGCTGCAGGTTGGCGATGTAGCTCCGCGCGTCGTAGCTCGGGATGGCGGTCGCCTCGAAGAACACGGGAATGCGCATGGAGGCCAGGGTCTCCCAGAACCCGTCGAACCGGCGATCGTCGAACGTCCACTGGAATCCGTACCGGCTGAAGGTGTCGAGCTGGTAGTAGATCCCGCGGAGCCCCAACTGCCGCCGGGCCCGGTCCAGCTCTTGCATCCAGCCCGGGGTGTCGGCCATGGGCTCGTCCACCTGGAAGAGCCCGGTGAGCTTGTCCGGGTACTGGCGCTGGCAAAAGGCGTTATAGTCGTTCATCCTCCCGTAGTTCATGCCGGCCTGGAGGACGCAATGATCCACCCCGACATAGGACATCTGGGCCAGCTGTAGCTCGGGCGGGGCTTCCAGTTGGGCCATGCCGACCGGCATGTACTGGATGTAGTAGTCCTTGCCGTCCAGCGTGTATTCCAACCGTCCGTAGGGTCCGACACGAAACTGGATGTCGTCGCGGAGCCCGGCCCAGGTGTTGTCGCCCGGCGTGAACAGGGCCTGGGGATCGCCCGGGGCACCATCCACGGCACGCCGGACCTTCGCCGCAGGGCGGGTCAGGTTCTTCTGAATGTATTTCCAGTGGACCTCCCTGGACGCATGTCCGCAGGCGCCCGCCCAGTGCTGGAACACGTGAGCATGGCAGTCGATGATCATGGAACCATCCTGGAATGAGGCTGTCTGGTCCGCCCTCGGCCTGCCGGGCGGTCCGCCCGCGCCGCCGCCGGCGAGGCGGCGGACCGCCCCTCGTCAGCCTGGGCCGGCCTACGACTCCTGCAGTTGCTTGAAGTAGAAATCGTACCGCTGCTGGACGAGCCCGCTCTCCACCGCGTTGTCCACCCACATGTCCAGGAAGAACTTCCAGGCCGGATCGCCGTAGCGGATGGCCCAGGTGTTGGCCCCCCGGCCGAAGGGATGGGCCGCGTCGATGACATGGGCCCAGCCGCTGTTTTTCTTCGCGAACAGGAGCACGTCCAGATCCCCCGAGACCCAGAGATCGGCCTTCTTCGTCCGCACCGGTTCCGCGGACAGCACGATCTGACCCGAGGTGGTGATGATCTTGGCCTTCGGGAACATGACCTTGAGAACGTGCTCTTCCCGGGTTCCGACGTTGATGGAGAAGGTGACGTCCGGCCGGTTGAAGTCCGCAATGGACTTGAACCGCTTGGCGTTGTCCTTGTGGGTGAGGGCCAGGTGGCCCTTGTGCCACAGGGGGGCGGTGTAGTTGACCACTAGGCCCCGGGGCACGGTGTAGAAGAGGGAGGAGCCGAAGAGGTCGAAGTCGCCCTTGCGGAGCCCGACGGTGGCGTTGGCCCAGCTCACCTCGCTGTACTCCACCTTGACCTCCAGTTCCTTGGCCAGGGCCTCCACGACGTCGTAGTAGATCCCCGCCAGGCTGTTGGTCTTCGGGTCCTTGTGAAACCACGGGAGGGTCTGGGCGTACCCCACCTTCAGGACACCCTCCTTCTTGACCCGCGCCAGGACGGACTTCTCGTCGATGCCCGACTCCAGGAGCTGCGCATAGGCCTCCCGGGGCGAGCCGATCCCCTCCAGCGCCTTTGCGGCCATGCCGATCCCCCCCAGACCCAGTGCGCTCTTCAGGAACGTCCGCTTGCTGATCTTCCCCGGCGTCTTCATCGCGATCTCCTCCTTTGAGTGGCCACGTCTTCGGAAGGTTCCAAGGCTGCCGCGGATTGGGCCACGTCCCGCGGCGAACCGCTCACGCGTAGCGCGCGCGGAGTCGGTCGGAATACCATTTGATTCCCGCCGACAGGGCAAACACGATCAGGACATACAGGAATGCCGTGAAGGAGAGGATCTCGATCGGCTCGAACCAGATCGACGTCAAGCGGAGGGCTCGATACATCAGGTCCGGCACGGCAATGACCGAGACCAGCGATGACGACTTCACCACCACGAGGAACTGGTTCATGAGCGACGGCGTCATGATCAGCAATGCCTGCGGCAAGATGATCCACCGCATGCTGAGCGTGGAGGACAGGCCGGTGGACAGGGCCGCCTCCCGTTGGCCCCGGCTGACCCCCTCGATCCCGGCGCGAAAGGTTTCGGCCAGGTACCCGCTGGACTGGAGGGCCAGGGCGGCCCACCCGGCGTCGAAGAAGGCGGTCGGCCAGCCGAAGAGCTCCGGCCAGACGTAATTGACCCACATGAGCTGGACATAGATGGGCGTGCTCCGGCAGAACTCGATGTACAGGATGGCCAGCCAGCGAAGCGGCCGGCAGTACATCCGGATAAGACATACCACAAGGCCGATGGCCATGGCCACGACAAAGGCAATCAGGCAGACCTGTGCGGTCACCACCAGTCCCTGGAGGAATTCGCCCCGATGGTTCCAGATCGTGCGCCGAAGGACGTCCACCCGCAGGCCTCCCGTCAGGTCCGGCCCACCGTCCGCCACCCCTCACTCGCCCTCCGGACCACGGAAGAGAGGGCCAGGATGACCACGAAGTAAACGATCGCCGCCCCGGAATACAGGGGCATGGGGCGCATCTGCTGCTGGGTGATCATGGACACCTGGTACATGAGGTCGGGAACCGCGATGAGCGACACGAGGGTCGTGGACTTGAGCAGGGAGATGAACTGGTTCATCGCCTCCGGGAGGATCCGGCGGACCGCCTGGGGCATGATCACCCAGCGAAACGCCAGGTAGCCGGACAGCCCGGTGGAGCGCGCCGCCTCCACGTGCCCTCGCGGGATGGACTGGATTCCCGCCCGGAAGGTCTCGGTGAAGTACCCGCTGGACGCCAGGCCGAGGGCCGTGACGGCCGAGAACATGGGGCTGAAGTTGATCTTGGTGTGCAGGAGCAGGGTGAGGAGCAGCGGCGGGACGAAATGAACCCAGACCAGCAGGACATACTCCGGCGTGTTCCGGAAGAGCTCCGCGTAGAAGGTTCCGCACCAGCGGAGGCTGCGGAAGGGGCTCAGGCGGGCCAGGCACGCCACCAACCCCAGCGTCACCGCCAGGACGGCCGCCAGAGCGAACACGTAGAAGTTGGTCGCCAGGCCGATCAGCAGGATGTTGCGATATTCCCAGAACAGTGATCCCTGGACGGCCTGGACCCAGTCCGCGAGCATGCTGTGTCTCGTAGGCGACTTCCCACGGGCCCGCCTTCACGGCGAGGCCCGTCTCGGGTTTGAACGCTCCTGGCGGGCCTGGACGTATATACCATCGGGAGCCCCAGCCCTCAAGGGCAATGGCGCTGGGCTCATGGCTCCAGGTCGCCTGGCGGTTGATGATCCCCCGGAAGAGACGTATAATGCGACCCAACCCGATGCGCGACTTCGGCCGAGACATCGGGATCGCGCGCAGCCTGGGGCGAGGAGGCCATGACTCATCGGGCGGGGGTGTCCACCGTGATGACCCCATAGCGTGGAGAATGGGCTATGAAACCCGCACCACGCTGACCCAGCGGTGCGGCAGGAGCTAGCCACATGCGGAAAGAATATCGGTTTCACTTCATCGCAATGCTGATCGGCTTCGGGGCCCTCATGCTGTTCCAGCTCTATGTCCAGTCGGAGCGGGTCATTTCCTTGGACTACAGCGAGTTCAAGAAGGCCGTTCGCGACGGCAAGGTCGTCGAGGTCACGCTGACCAACGAGCTGGTCCGCGGAAGCCTGCGGGAGATGGATGCGCAGGGCAAGGAAAGCCGGAAGGAATTTGTCACCATTCGCGTGTCCGACCCGGACCTTGTCCGGGAGCTGGAGACCAAGAACGTCAAGTTCAAGGGAGTGGTCCAGAACACCTGGCTCAAGGATCTGTTCTTTGTGTGGATCCTGCCCATCGGCCTCCTCTGGATCGCCTGGCGCTTCATATTCAAGAAGGTGGGCCCCGGCCAGGGGATGCTCTCCTTGGGTGGTCTGGGGAAGAACCGGGCCAAGATCTACGCCCAGAGCGAGATCGGGGTCACCTTCAACGATGTGGCGGGGGTGGACGAGGCCAAAGTGGAGCTCCAGGAGGTGGTCGAATTCCTCAAGCAGCCAAAGAAGTTCCAGAATCTCGGCGGCCGCATTCCCAAGGGGGTGCTCCTGGTGGGGCCGCCGGGCACGGGGAAGACCCTCCTGGCCAAGGCGGTGGCGGGCGAGGCCGGGGTGCCCTTCTTTTCGGTCAGCGGCTCCGAGTTCGTGGAGATGTTCGTGGGCCTGGGGGCCGCCCGGGTCCGGGACCTCTTCGCCCAGGCCCAGGAGAAGGCCCCCTGCATCATCTTCGTGGACGAGCTGGATGCCCTGGGCAAGGCCCGGGGGGCCAATCCCCTGGGGGGGCACGATGAGCGGGAGCAGACCCTCAATCAGCTTCTGGTGGAGATGGACGGCTTCGATCCCAAGAAGGGGGTCATCATCATGGCCGCCACCAACCGGCCCGAGATCCTGGACCCCGCCCTGCTGCGGCCGGGCCGTTTCGACCGGCAGGTCCTGGTGGACCGCCCCGACATCCAGGGGCGGGAGGCGATCCTGAAGGTCCACGCGAAAGGCGTCAAGCTGGCGCCCAACGTGGACCTCAAGGTGCTGGCGGCCCGCACGCCCGGCTTCGTGGGGGCCGACCTGGCCAACCTGATCAACGAGGGGGCCCTCCTGGCCGCCCGCCGGAACAAGGCCCAGGTGGAGATGGCCGACCTGGAGGAGGCCATCGATCGGGTGGTGGCCGGCCTGGAGAAGAAGGCGCGGGTGATGAGCCCCCAGGAGCGGGAGCGGGTTGCGTACCACGAGGCGGGGCACGCCCTGGTGGCCGCCTCCGTCCCGACGGCCGATCCCGTGCACAAGATCTCCATCATTCCCCGGGGGATCGCCGCCCTCGGGTATACCCTGCAACTCCCGACGGAGGATCGCTACCTCCTGACCCGCTCGGAGCTGCTGGATCGCCTGGCGGTCCTCCTGGGCGGCCGGGCGGCCGAGCAGATCACCTTTGGCGAGGTCTCCACCGGCGCCCAGAACGATCTGCAGCGGGCCGCCGATATTGCCCGCCGGATGGTCAAGGAGTATGGGATGAGCGAGGGGCTGGGTGCGGTGGCCTTCGAGCCGGAGCGCCGGCCCCTGTTTCTCCCCGGGGGGGACGGCCTGGGTCTTGGGGGCAAAGCCTACAGCGAGGAGACGGCCCGCGAGATCGACGTGGAGGTCAAGCGGATCGTGGACGAGACGGAGAGGCGGGCCCGAGAGATCCTCACCCGGCGGGACGGGGACCTTGAGGCACTTGCCCAGCGCCTCCTGGAGAAAGAGGTCCTGGAGGGACAAGAGCTTCGCCAATTGCTCGGCGATCCTAACCCGGGTCATTCACGAATGGGCCATGAATAACCCGCCAGAGGGCGAAGAGCGCTCTGGCGGGCGGTTATGCGCGAAGATAGAGTCTTGGCGAACAATCCGGGCTAGGGCGACGGCGGGGGAAAAGGCCGGGTGAGAGGCAGGGTGGTGTAGAGACGATCCCCATGGATGTGGCGACGCTGCCGACCGTGAATGCCATCCTGAACGCCACGAGCGCCGCCCTGCTCATTGTCGGATACCTCTGCATCCGCCGGCGGAAGGTGACAGGCCACAAGATCTGCATGCTTTCCGCTTTCGTCACGTCGTCCCTTTTTCTGACAAGCTACCTGATCCTTCGATATTACGCCGGGATGACCCGGTTCACCGGACAGGGATGGATCCGTCCGGTCTATTTCACGATCCTCACCTCCCACACGCTCCTGGCGGCCGGCATCGTCCCTCTCGTCTTGATCACGCTTTCCCGGGCGCTGCGGGGTCGCTTCGATCGCCACGCTCGAATCGCCCGGTGGACACTGCCGCTCTGGCTCTACGTCTCGGTGACGGGGGTCCTGGTGTACTGGATTCTATACCGGCTCTATCCCCATGGATGAGGTGACGCGTGACCGCTTCGTCAACGCCTACATCCCCTTGGACCAGCTCGAGAAGCCGGTCCACCCGTTCCCCGGCCGAGAAGGATGCCACGACCCTGCCGGATTGCCAGAGCGGCCGGATGAGCAACATGGCCTCCCGCACCCTGGTGCGGTTGGGCTACACCGACCGCGGCCACCGGTCGGGCGGAATGCGCGAATGGCGCCCGCAAGGGTGCCCGCTCCTAGACTCGCCGACGAAGGAGGGAGGACTATTCGAAGACGATGTACCCGACCTGCTCCGTCGTGTGGTTCCGCTCCGAATAGAGATACCAATCTTCGTCGATCGCCAGCCTGAGTTGGGTCGAGCTCACGGCTGTGGGGCCATACAGCACGGGCCAACCACCGTCCGATCCGTCCATCCCGGCCTGGCTGACGATGGCTGTCGAGGCGGACGCAAGCCCCGACAGGCTGTAGGTGTACGGTGGCCGATTTGACATTCCCCGGACCGTATCCGCACCTCGCCCGGCCGCATATCGGCGGCCCTCGATGGACCCATTGCCGGCCTCGATGACCACGTACATCAGGGTCTCGGGGGGACGGGTGCTGGGATCCTCCCCCGTGTGCCGTCCAACGTACAGGGCGCCGCTTGACGGCGGGTTGGTGACTGCGGTGCCCCGGCTCCAGAAGACCGACCAGTCCGGCTGACAGATCGGGGTGCAATGGCTGGGTGGCAGTCCCGTGTCGGGGCTGGCCACCTGTCCGAGCACCACGGGGACGCTGTAGCCTGCCGGATTCTGGTACGCCCGGGACTGACCGTACCAGGCGCCGGCGTGATCGCTCAACGGGAAGTTGGCGAGCTTGACCGCCTCCATCTTCACGCCGTGAACGGCCGGGGTATAGACGCCTGCTCGGACAGCCATGCAGTGCACCGTGGCGGAGAAATGGTCTTCGTCGAAGCCTCCGTACCAGGGCCGGCCGAGACCGACCTCGAAGCTCGACCCGCTGGCGTTCCTCACCCGGACCATTGCCGGTCCGGGGGCGGAAAGGTCATAGTTCGGGCTGCACACCACGACCAGGTCATTGCCGTAGTCCACGCCAAGCTGCACGGCGGTCCACCGGTCCGTGTAGGCCACCACTCGACGAAGCTGGAGTTGTGGGGTCCCGGGCCCTGCCGCCACCACGTTCACGACCTTGGAAAAACTGTTGTTCGCGCTGTTCTCATCACCCGCGAGATCGGCGCTGGCCTGAAGGGTGTGTGGGCCTGCGGTTGCGGGTGTCCACAGGAAGTCGATGGTCGTCGATGCCCCCGCAGCCAGGTCCACAGGGTCCGTGCCGATATCCACCCCGTTGTCCTTCAGGGTCACGGAGATGTTCGTCGCCGGGCCCTGGCCCCGGTTCTCGACTGTCACGGTGGCAGTTGTCTCAGTTTCCGCTGTCACGCTGGGTGGCGTGCTGATGCCTGTTACGGCGGCATCGATCGTGGGGGTGACAACGGTGCCTTCGTCAATGCTCACCCCGAAGCGATTCAAGACGAGATCGATGCGGTTGGCGATGGTGTTGGTCGAGCTGCCGGCGAAGAGCAGGCCGACGGGATTCTTGGCGCTGTCGTTCGTGATGATCAGCGAGCCCGAATCCCCGCCTCCGCTGAATGTGCCCGGCGAGATGACGAGCTGATTGACGAAGCGGGCGACCAAGGTGCAGGACTGGTCATAGCACACGTCCACGGTGGCGTTGATGCCGTCTACGGTGCCGACGGTCAAGGCAGTCGTCCGTCCGTACTTTTGCACCTGACTTCCAAGCATCTGGGCAAGATTTTCGTCGCCAAGGGTGCCCGGGTTCCCGTAGGCGGAATGAAGGACGCTGCTCGGGGCGCCATAACCCGGCGTGGAACCGAACTCGCCGCCCGGTGTGCCGGAACCCAGCTCGGTTGGCGTGGATTGAGCAATAGCGGCATCGATGGTGTTAGTCTGGTCGCAGATGAGCCAGATCCAGAAGACAGTGCAGAACTTGATCGGCTCGAATGCAGTCAAGCTGGCGATGGCATCACCGGGGCTGGTGCCGCCATCAAAGCTTCCCGGCTGGAGGATGGGATCGCCAAGGCTTGCCTGGTTGATGTTGGCGAGGACATGGTTGTTGCTGAGCAGGAAGACGTCCGTCCCGTTCGTCACCCGGGCCCCAATGGTGCCGGCGGTGATAGCGGGATGGCCGACGGAGACACCGATCGGCACGGGCAGCGGCCAACGCTCGGCGTTGGTGCATTTCTCGTCTCCGGAGGTATTACAGGTCGCGCCGCGTAGGGCGTAAACCCTTCCGCTCACTTCCGGCCGCACGGCGACGCCGTCCAGGATGTTGGGGATGCCGAGGACCCGGTGCCGCGCGGTGAAGACACGGATGACCGGCTCGCCGTCCGGTGCCACACCGATAGCGCTGCCGACAACGTCGGCAATCTGCATCAGGTTCTGCGCGTGCAGCCGGTGGGTCACAATCGCATCGCGGATTCGATCCAGCCGTTGCTTGGCCTGACCCGCATTGTGCGGTCCTGCGGCGTTCCCGCTACCTGTCTGTGCTCCCAGTGCAATACCGGATGCAAGTTCTAGGACAATCAGTGACGCAATGAAAAGCCTTGTCCCGCGGAATATAGATCGTCTGGTCATGACCGTCCCCCTTTGTGAAATGGCGTCCAATCCGGTCCTTGGGAACGACGCATGATGGCGGATCCTTCGCGAAACAGCACGAGCTCCCCCTTGCGGGTGCAATCGGGCCAGAAATGAAATCCAGGGGCCGGCCCTTGCCCCTGGGTCGCGTGCCGACGGGGGGTAGGGCTGAGGCCGAGACGGACCGGATTCGATGGATGCCAGACTCAGGCCAGAGGACCCCCCGCCCGATGAGGGGGGAAGAGAGCGTAGCCAATCCGGATTCCAGTGTCAAGGACGGCCAGGGGTGGGCACAAAGTGCCCATGGATTGTTGCGTCTGTGCGCACTGCTGTGGTATGTTCCGGCAACATCCACCCCACCCGGGCGCGTCCTTGTCTCTTGCCTTGGGGTATGCCTTGACGGGCTTCCCCTGCCGGGGTTAGAAGGGTTCGGGAGCATCGAGCCATGATCCGGGTCCCTGCCCACAAAGTCCAGCAGTTCGGCGTGGAATTCTACCAGGCGACCTTTTCTGCGGGGGACATCGAGCGTCTGGTCCGGTTCGAGGTGCTGAGCTACACCGGGGAACCCGAGGCCGCGCAGCGGAAGCGCCGCCCGGATGCCTTCGGGATCAACTGGGAGCTCCTGGAGCGGCGGATCGCCCACTCCGAGGCGGCCTTTCAGCGCCCCCTGATCCGCCGCAAGATCCGAGAACTGCTGCAATACTACAAGAATTGCCAGGAGGCGCAGAACCTGCCGGCGATTCCGGGGGCCGTGATCATGATCACGGACAGGCGCCTGGTGTTTCAGGCCGGCGGCGCCGGCGGGCGGATCGGCCAGCTTCAGATCCCTGAGGAACCGGGGATCCTTCGGGCCCTGGACGGGCAGCACCGCCTCCTGGCGCTGCACGCGGCCTCGATGGGCGATGGCATGGACCTGCATGTGCCGGCCGTCGTGTTCGACTGCCTGGATGCCCGCCAGATTGTGGAACTGTTCGTCACCATCAACGCCAAACACACCCGGCTGAACCCCTCCCACCTCCTGGGGTTGGCAGGACGCCGCCTGTACAGCGACCGACAGCAGGCCTTGGCCCACGACATCATCCGGAAGCTGAACGAGGACGATGGGTCTCCCCTGCATGGCGAGGTCAAGATGCTGGGGGTCGGGCGGGGGAGGGTGTCGCAGGCGCCGCTGAACGAGGAGATGGTGGACCTCTTCCGGACCATCAAGAACCTGGGCGGCGCGTCCAAGCTCAAGGAGTTCGAGGAGGACGGGAGCCGGTTTTTCCTGAACTACTTCAAAGCCCTGCAGTTGGCCTTTCCGAGAGCCTGGGCCGGGAAGAAGTACAGCATCAAGACGGGGGCGGCGATTCGGGCCTTCATCCGGGTCGCCCCCGACGTCATGGATCGGGCGCGCGAGATCGGGAAAGACGCGTTTGACGCCCATGCAATCCGCCGCGCCACCGCCCCGTGGGGCGAGCGCCTGGGCGATCGCCGGTTCGAGACCGAGGGGGAGTGGAAGCGCAGGCTTGCGGGCGGCACCCGCAGCACCGTGGAGCTGTTGGCCCGGGAGCTCCGGGACGCCCTCCAGCGCTGATTGTTCGGGTTCGGGTGGAGGGGGCACGGATGGCCAAGTCGAACCTGGTCCGTTCAGAGGGCTGGGTCCACCTGCAGGTCTTCGCGAACACGAGCGACGGGGTCTTTGCCGTCGATCCGGAAGGGCGTGTCGTAATCTGGAACAAGGCCGCGACACGGATTCTCGGATTCGAGGCGGACGAGGCGCTGGGACGCCGCTGCTGCGACGTGATGAGCGGATTTGACGTCTCGGGGAATCTCCTCTGTTATCCCGGCTGTCAGGTCATGGTCTTGAGCGCCCGCCAGCAGCCCATTCACCATTTCGACATGCGCACGCGCCGGAAAGACGGGCAGGAGATCTGGATCAACATCAGCAC